>Ga0299906_10003404_pt1 | contig 13127 bp, 6 predicted proteins | sample RVTome_14_FD_200259 | JGI IMG/M metagenome (GOLD analysis project Ga0299906, IMG submission 200259) | Soil microbial communities from uranium-contaminated site in the Upper Colorado River Basin, Wyoming, United States - RVT145D125 (version 2) ...
CCCCCCTTTCTTAAAGGGGGGCTAAGAGTCCCGCGGTCAGGTTCCCCCCTTTAAGAAAGGGGGGTTAGGGGGGATTTCCCGGCAGACGAAGTCTGCCGGGATGCTGGCTGAGGGTTTCCGGCCGGTCCTCTAGTCCGGCAGGAAGCCGGCGTCGCCACCCCAGGCGTACTCGTCGTGGAGCAGCACCCGCCGCAGCGCGTCGACGGCCTCTTCGCGGTCGAGGTCCTGGCGCGCCGCGCACTTGGCGCAGACGAGCGTCACCGTCTCGCGGTCGTCCTCGATCGTGACGCCGCCGGCCACGCACTCGCTGTGGCGCAGCTCGACCCGTCCGTCGGCCACCAGGGCCAGCGGATCGCCATGCTCGAGGTCGCCGACGTCTCCCTTCTTCTTGACGTGGACGTACATGCTCAGAATCCCCCGGGCACGGCGTCGCCGCGCTCGACGACCGGCTCCCGGTCGCCGTTGACGTAGGTCTCGAGCCAGCGGTGGGTCTCCCACAGCATGTGGAGCACCGACTCGCGGGCGCGGTAGCCGTGGCTCTCGTGCGGCAGCATGACCAGCCGCGCGGTGGCGCCGTGACCCTTCAGCGCGTTGTAGAAGCGCTCGCTCTGCATCGGGTAGGTGCCGGAGTTGTTGTCGGCGTCGCCGTGGATCAGCAGGATCGGCTCGTTGATCTTCTCGGCGTGCATGAACGGCGACATGGTGAAGTAGACGTCGGGCGCCTCCCACAGCGAGCGCTCCTCGGACTGGAAACCGAAGGGCGTCAGGGTGCGGTTGTAGGCGCCGCTGCGGGCGATGCCGGCGGCGAAGAGGTCGGAGTGGGCGAGCAGGTTGGCGGTCATGAAGGCCCCGTAGGAATGGCCGCCGACGGCGATCCGCCCCTCCTGCGTCACGCCGCGGCGCACCACCTCGCCGACGGCGGCGCGGGCGCTGGAAACGAGCTGGTCGCGGAAGGTGTCGTTGGGCTCGGCCTCGCCCTCGCCGACGATCGGCATCGAAGGGTCGTCGAGCACCGCGTAGCCCTGGGTGAGCCAGAGCAGCGGCGACCACCAGCCGACACGGTCGAAGCGGTACGGCGAGTCGGTCACCTGGCCGGCGGCGTCGGCGTCCTTGAACTCGAGGGGATAGGCCCACATGAGCATCGGCAGGGGTCCGTCCTCGGGCTTGTAGCCCGGCGGCAGGTAGAGCGTCGCGGTGAGCTGCACGCCGTCGTCGCGCTGGTAGCGGATGAGCTCCTTGCTCAGGCCCCGCAGCTCCGGCGTCGGGTGCGGGAAGTCGGTGAGCCGCCGCGGGTCGGCGCGCTCCGCCGTCAGATCGCGCACGAAGAAGTTCGGCGGCTCGTCGACGGACTCGCGCAGGGTCAGGGCGAAGCGGCCCTCGTCGTCGAGGAGCTGGAAGGGCTCCTCGTAGTACGGCGGCTCCGAGCGGAAGAGCCGCCGGGTCTCGCGGCTGCCGAGCTCGAAGAGGTCGACGAAGGGGCGGTCGCCCTCCGGCGAGGCGCCTTCGCCGATCAGGTAGACGCTGTCGCCGCCGGGGCCCGTCCACAGCACCTGACGGCCCCAGGCGTTGGGCCGCGTCGCCGGCTGGCCGGGGTCGTCGTAGCGGTCCTCCCACGAGCGGTCGATGAGGAGCTCGGGCGGCGCCTCGGGGGTGCCGGGCCGCGCCCGCGAAACGCGGACGTTTCGAGCCTTCCACCACGTCTCGAAGACCAGCGCCAGGTCGTCGCGGCCCCACTGGATGCCGGCGAAGCGCTTCTCGAGATCCGTCCAGGCTCGCGCCTCGCCGTCGAAGGGCGCCGGCAGCAGGAAGAGGCGGTCGCGGCGCTCCGCCTCGCCGGCGGCGTCGCCGCCGTCGAGGGCCTCGGCCCACGCCAGGGTGGCGGCGTCGTCGTGGCGCCAGGAGACCTGGCGCGGCCCCGTGGGCACGCTGCCGAAGGCGATGGGGACGTCCTCCTTCAAGGGCAGGTCGGCGACCAGGCGCACGAGCTCGCCGCCGGCGCTCAAGACCTCCACCCGGCGCGGAAAACGGAAGGCCGGCACCAGGTACGAGAAGGGACGGTGAAGCGTCTCCACCAGCAGGTAGGAGCCGTCGGGCGACGGGTCGTAGTCCCAGACCAGGGCGCTCTCGCCGAGCGGAGTCACGACGCCGTCGAGCCCCACGCGGGCGAGCTGGGCCGTGAGGTAATGCTCGAAGAGGGCCTCGTCGTGGGCGTCCTCCAAGAGGTCCTGGAAAGTGCGCGCGGGGGCCACGGCGCCCAGGTTCTGGCGGATCACCGGGCCTTCGGGAACGGTGGGAGCCGCCGGCGCCGGTCCCCGGTCCTCGGGCACCAGGGCGCAGACCAGGGCGCGGCCGTCGGCGAGCCACAGCGGCTCGACGCGGGCGTTCAGGTTGAGGCGCTCGCCGGTGAGGCGGCGGGCCTCGCCGCTCGCGACCTCGGCCACCCACAGCTCGATGCCGTCGCCGCGGGTGTGGGTGAAGGCCACGTGGCGGCCGTCGGGCGCGAAGCTCACGTCGTCGAGCCGGGGGGCCTCGGGCAGCCCGCGGACGGGCCGCGACGTGCCGTCGGCGACGCTCACGAGCTCGAGGCCGGTCGCCGGGCGGCGCCGGCTGGGACCGTTGGTCTGGGGCGAAAAGCGCAGCCCGCCGAGCCGCAGCTCGGGCTCGGCGAGCTCGGCGATCGCCGGCAGGCTGGGCTGCTCGAGCAGCAGCAGCCATTGCCGATCAGGGCTCAGGCGGACCTGCGGCGTCAGCGGACGGTCCACGAGGTCGACCAGCAGCTTGGGCGGCGACTGGTAGCCGCTCACCCCGTCGTCGCCCGTGCCGGGCACGGCCACGAGCAGCGCGGTCAGGATCGAAAGGGCGAGCACGCGCGCCGCGGCGCGGGGAACGCAGGCGAGTCGTTGCATGATGGGTCTCCCTGGGGCTCTTCGGTGCCGGACATCGGCCGCCCCCAGGACCTTGGATCCTTCCCGCGGGCTCAGGGGTCAGGCCGACGAGCCTCAGACCCCGTAGCGGTATCCGCGGCGAGTCCGCACGCGGATCTTACCGCTCTTCGCCTTGACGTCGATCTCCCGGTAGCCCTTCTCGCCCGCGGGGTACTCGGTGCGGAAGCTCAGCAGGTAATAGCCGCGGTTCTCCTTGCTGATGAGCTGGAGGGGCGTGATGAAGTTGACGACGTTGCGGTGGTAATAGCCGCCGGTGTCGACGGCGAGTTGGGTGAGGAAGTCGCTCTGCGTGTGGTTGAGCTCCGGCGGCACCAGGTCGATCGGGTAGACCGCGACGTTGTTGTCGTTCAAAGCCTGCTCCATGTCCGGGTAGAAGCGGACGTCGGGGCGGGCGATGCCGAGGCCGGGGTCGAGCTCGCCGAAGCCGGCGGTGAAGAGCAGCACGTTCTTGCGCCCGACGATCGGCCGGCAGGCTTCGGCGACGAGGCGCAGGGCGTCGTAGAGGCGGGTGGTCTCCCGGTCGAGGTCGGCCACGTCGGGCAGGCCGCGCCACAGCGAGGGCTCGCTGCCGGCGGTCATCCGGCCGCGCTCGGAGGGCACCGGCGCCTCTTTGAGGTTGCCGACCGCGGCGTCGTTGATCGCCTTCACCAGGCTGCCGGTGTCCTGCGAGAAGTCCTGGTGGACCACGAGCTTCACGTCGTAGCTCAGGACCGCCACCCAGTCCGAGCCGGTGACCTGGTCGCGCACCCACTCGTGAGCGCGGCGGCCGGCGTCGAGCTGCTGCTGGAGCAGCCGGTTGCCGGGCAGGGCGTTGCGCCGCTGGTCGTGGAAGAGGAAGATGAAGTAGCGGCTCGCCGGCAGCTCCGGCGCCGCCTCGCCGGCGCTCGCGGCAGCGGCCGCCGCCGTTTCCCCTTCGTGGCGCGTGGTGTAGAACGCGAGGCTGGTGATCTCCACCGGCTCGCCGCCTTCGCGGACGATGAAGTCGTCCTTGCCGAGGCCGGCGACGACGTTGCCCTTGCGGTCGGTGGCGACGACGTCGAGGAAAACCTCGGTGACCTCGATCAGCTCGCCGAACTCGCCCTTCGGCTCCTCCTCCCTCTGGGCGAAGCCGGCCGCAGCGGCGAGGAGGGCGAGCAAGGCGGCGACCGAGCAGACGGCGGGGACGCGGGCTGTCTTCTTCATGGCGTATCTCCTTGCTGGTCGGAGGCGACCGTCCAAGCGTACGCCCGGCGCCGGTGGACGTCAACGCGGCGGCGCGCGGCCCGGAAATCCAAGGCCGGCCGCGGCTAAATCACGGTGTCCGAAGAGCTTACGAAAAAACGAACGCTTTCGCCTGTGGAAAAGTCCACTGCCCGACACTGCCCCGATCCGCGCGGAGAGACCCGATTTCGACTCAACTAGCTGCAATCAAAAGACTTGTTCGATTTGCACAAGACTATGTGCGGAGTGGATCAAAGCCGCGCCAGGCTTTGGGGGAAGCCTCTTCTCCGGCCCCTTTTCCACAGGCTTTTCCGCACAAACTGTTGAAATTCGGCGAAAGCCTTTGCCGAAGCGAGTTTCCGCCGCGTCGCTGGTGGCCGCGAAGCGCGCGGGGAGTACGCCTTGCGGTCCCGGACGCTCCGGGAGTTCCCCAACGCCCTCAGCACGACGTGCCGAGGTCGCCGCGAAGTCCCCAACGCCTTCAACGCGTCGCGCTGAGGCCGTTGGGGAGCTCCGGGGGGCTTCAACGCGTCGCGCTGAGGCCGTTGGGGAGCTCCGGGGGGCTTCAACGCGTCGCGCTGAGGCCGATGGGGAGCTCAGAGGGGCTTCAACGCGTCGCGCTGAGGCCGTTGGGGAGCTCAGAGGGGCGTCAACGCGTCGCGCTGAGGCCGATGGGACCTCGAAACAGCTCGCCGGAGGGCGGTTTCGCCATGGAACGTCCTCCGAGGTGGTCGCGAGTCGCGCTCGAGGATATCGTACGCAGCGTGCTCCCGACGTACCTGCTCGCGACCGCCGAGGGTGCCCCGCGACCCCGAGAAGGTTGGCACCAATAACCGTAGAATTTCACCTTGGAATGGACGGAATCTCTCGGATAAGCTGAACGAGACCGAGGAGCGGACACGCTTCATGCCGCAAGAGCCACCACTGCGCGAAGGCCAGATCGTCGACGGCGCCCTGTTCAACGAGCCGATGCGGGTGGAGACCCTCCGCCTTGAGGGGGTCGACGCCTGGGTCGCCGGACTCGTGGGCCTGCGTTCCGAGAAGTTCCGCAGCGTCCGGCTCACCTCCCACGACCTCGCGGGCCTCGATGTCCTCGACACGGCCGCGACGTTCGAGGGCAGCGGGCTCCTCTTCCGCCTGGGTCTCCAAGCCTACGCCCTGGGAATCGCCTACGAGCTCGATCCCTACTTCGGACTCTCCGTCTCTCGCGTCGATCCGCTGCCTCACCAGCTCGAAGCGGTCTACGACCATTTGCTCCAAGCAGCCCGCATCCGTTTCCTCCTCGCCGACGATGCCGGCGCCGGCAAGACCATCATGGCCGGGCTCCTCGTCCGCGAGCTGAAGCTGAGAGGGCTCGCGGAGCGAATCCTCATCGTCGGACCCGCCAACCTCGCCTTCCAGTGGCAGCGGGAGATGTGGGAGAAGTTCGGTGAGAAGTTCGTCCGCGTCCAGGGCGGCGACGTCCGCGACCAGTTCGGCGTCAACCAATGGCTCGAGCACGACCAGGTCATCACGCGCCGCCTGGCGTCGAGCACGCGGGCGCTGCGACAATCGCTGGAGAACCGCGCTCATCGCCTCGGCACGAGCTTGAAGAAGGCGCAGGAGCTGGCGCGCAAGGCGCCCGTCGACGTGCCTACCGCGCAAGAGCTCGAAGAGATGGAGGACGCCGAGCGCGAGCGCCTCGAAGAGGTGCTGGCCGCCGTCTCTCTCGCCAACGACGCGGACGAAGTCCGCAAGGAGATCGCCGAGCTCGAGGAGCTCGTCGAGCGAGCGAAGGGGGTCGAAGCCGCCGGGGAGGAGGCCAAGCTCGCCCGCCTCGACCGCCTGTTGAGAGAGCAGGGATTCTTCGACGACCCCCAAAAGCGGTTGCTCGTCTTCACGGAATTCCGCGACACTCTCGACTACCTGGTCGAACGCCTCCAGCTATGGGGTTTCAGCGTCGGCTTCATCCACGGCAACATGCGGCCGGGCGAGCGGGATCAACGCGGCACGCGGCTCTTCGTGGAGCAACAGTTCCGCGAAGGCGAGATCCAAGTCCTGGTCGCCACCGAAGCGGCGGGGGAGGGGATCAACCTCCAGGTATGCCACATCCTCTTCAACTATGACATCCCGTGGAACCCCAACCGACTCGAGCAGCGGATGGGCCGCATCCACCGCTACGGCCAGCGCAAAGATTGCCTGATCTTCAACTTCGTGGCCGTGAATACGATAGAAGGCAGGGTCCTGAACCGTCTGCTGGCGAAGCTCCAGGAAATCCGCGACGCCCTGGACGACGACGCCGTGTTCAACGTCGTCGGCGAGGTGCTGCCCGCGGCGCAGATCGAGCGCGTGCTGCGCGACTACTACGCCGGCCGCCTCCCGGCCCGCCTCGACGTCTACCGCGCCCGCGTCGTCGACGGCCTCGGGCACGTGATCCATGAGCGCCTCTTCGTGGTCGAGCTCCGCGACGGCGAAGAGCCGCGCCCGTGCGAGCTCTCGACGTTGGGCAACTTCTCCTTCGATGCGTCGATGAACGGCAACGCCGCGCCGCGCGTCGCAACGGCGCCGGAGGCGACCGCATGGCTCCACGAGCACGAGCTCGAGCCTCTTCTCGAGAAGACTCGCGCCGACCGGCTCGCCTCGGTCGAACGTATTGCCCGGCACGTCGAATTGTCGCTCACCGAGCTCCTCCAAAAGGCTGACGACGAAATCGGCCGGGCCTGTGACGAGGTCAAGGAAGGCGTGCCCGGCGCCGAAGGCCGGCTCAAGCAGGCGGAAGACCGCCACGCCGAGCTACTCGAACGCCGCGACCGGCGCCGGCGCGAGCTGGCCCAGCAACGCTCGCTCACGCTCCAGGGAGTGGAGAGGATCCTGGCGCCCAACGAGCGGCGCGTGGCCGAAGACCGCGCCGACTGCTACTGGCTCTACGTGGTAACGTCCTGCAAATCGAACCCCCGGCTCGAAGAGCCGCTCAGAGACCCCGGCCAGCTGCCATGGACCGAGGTGATCAAAGTGGCTCACTACTATCTCTCCGTAGACGCCCTGAAGAAGCTCATGGAAGTTCGGGAGGAACCGGCGACCTACGACGTGCCCGAGCCCACCAAGACGGCTCGTATCTGGAGCCCGCGGGTGGTGGATCGGGCGAGGATCAAGGATTTCGAGCTGGAGGTCGAGGACATAAAGGAAGAGCCGGATGAGGAGCTATGACGACGTCCACTTCGATCCGCCGGCTCCGGTCGCTGAGGCTTGCGCCGAATCCTGGAGGACCTTGGTCTCACCGATCGCCCGCCTATCGTTCGAGTAGCGCTCAAGGATATCGTACGCGGCGTGCTCCCGACGACCTTGCTCGCCGCCGCCGCGCCGCCCTTCCTGAGCGAGCTCGCGGCCTTGCTCCTCGCCGCCGCCGGCATCGCCTACCTTTGCCACCGCCTCGGCCTGGTGCCGATCGTCGGCTTCCTCGCCGCCGGCGTGGTGATCGGCCCCAACGCCCTCGGGCTGGTCGCGAGCCCGGTGCTGATCGACCAGGCGGCCGAGGTCGGCGTGATCCTGCTGCTGTTCATGATCGGCATCGAGTTCAGCCTCGAGAAGCTGGCGCGGATCAAGAAGCTGATCTTCCTCGGCGGCGGCCTCCAGGTGACGCTGGCGACGGCGGCGACGGCGGGGCTGCTGGCGCTCTTCGGCGTCGGCTGGCGAGTCGGCGTCTTCACCGGCTTCCTGGTCGCCCTGAGCTCGACCGCGATCGTGCTGAAGCTGCTCGGCGACCGCGGCGAGACCAACGCCGAGCACGGCCAGGTGGCGCTCGGGCTGCTGATCTTCCAGGACCTCGGCGTGATCGTGATGGTGCTCCTGGTCCCGGCGCTCGCGGGCGCCGGCGGCGGCTCGCCGTGGGAGGTCGCGGCGGCCCTGGGGAAGGCCGCGGCGCTGATCGCGCTCATCCTCACCTTCGCCCGCAAGCTGATGCCGCCGGTGCTCGAGCGGGTGGCCCGCACCTGCTCGCCGGAGATCTTCCTGCTCAGCGTGGTGGCGATCTGCTTCGGCACCGCCTACCTCACCAGCATGGCGGGGGTCAGCGTGTCGCTGGGCGCCTTCCTGGCCGGGCTGATGGTGAGCGAGAGCGAGTTCAGCCACTATGCCTTCACCGAGATCGTGCCCCTGAGCACGCTTTTCGCCGCCACCTTCTTCGTGTCGGTGGGCATGCTCCTCGACCTCGGTTTCCTGGTGAGCCACCTGCCGCTGGTGCTGGCGACCCTGGCCGTAGTCCTCGTGCTCAAGGCGGTGACCACCGGCCTGGCGGCGCTCGCCCTGGGACGCTCGCTGCCGGCGGTGGTCACGTCGGCGCTGGTGCTCGCCCAGGTCGGCGAGTTCTCCTTCGTGCTCGAGCGGGCCGGCCGCGAGAGCGGCCTCCATCCCGCGGGCATGGACCAGGTCGGATCCCAGACGTTCATCGCCGCCACCGTCGTCCTCATGGTGCTGACGCCGCTGCTGATGAACGCCGGCCACGCCCTGGCGCGGCGGCTGGCGCGGCCGGCGGCGACGTCCGCGGCCGTCGAGCCGGCGGCGGACGCCTCACGCGCCGGGCACGTGATCGTGGCCGGCTACGGTCACGCGGCGCGGCGCCTGGTCCGCGCCCTGGCCGCCGCGGACGTCCCCTACGTGATCACGACGCTGAGCCCCGACGGCGCGGCGGAGGCCGAGGCCGAAGGGCGTCCGGTGATCCGCGCCGACGCCAGCCGGCTGTCGACGCTGCTCGGCGCCGGGCTCGAGCGGGCCCGGCTGCTGGTCGTCCCCGACGACGAGCCGGCGACGGCTCACCGCATCACGGCGGTGGCGCGCGCCGCCCGTCCCGAGTTGCCGATCGTGGTCCGCGCGCGGCTGGCCGCGGCGGCGCCGGAGCTCGTGGCGGCGGGGGCCAGCGAGGTGGTGAGCGAGGAGCTCGAGAGCTCGCTGCGTCTGGCCGAACGGACGCTGCGGCTCAGCGGCGTCACGGCGCCGGAGGTCGACGCGCGCACGTCCGCCCTGCGCTCCGAGAGCGTGACCGGAGAGGCGACGCCCTCGCTGTGGCGCCGCGGCCAGTCCGTGGCCCTCGACCAGGTCGTGGAGCTGGCGGCGGGCGTCGGCGCGGCGCGCTGCGTCCACGCCGGCACGGTCCGCGCCGTGCGGCCGAGCGCGCCCGGCTGCGAGGAATGCCTGCGCGACGGCCACCGCTGGGTCCACCTGCGGATCTGCATGACCTGCGGCCACGTGGGCTGCTGCGACGACTCGGCGGGCAAGCACGCGACGGCCCACTTCCGCGCGACGGGGCACCCGATCGTCCGCTCGCTGGAGCCCGGTGAGACCCGGGGCTGGTGCTACGTCGACCGGGTCGAGCTCTGAGCGAGAGCGTCAGCTCGAGCTGAGCCGGCGGTGGAGCCAGGTGCGGGCGATCCGCCAGTCGCGCTCGACGGTCTTGATCGAGACCTCGAGCACCTCGGCCGCCTCCGGGTTGCTGAGACCGCCGAAGTAGCGCAGCTCCACGAGCTGCGCCTGGCGCGGCTCGATCTGGGCCAGCAGCTCCAGGGCCTCGTGGACGGCGAGGACATCGGCGTCCACCACGACGGGGGTCTCCGGAGCGTCGTCGAGCGAGACCTTGCGGCCCGCGCCGATGCGCTTGTCGGCGCGCTGGCGCCGCGCGTGGTCGACCAGCACGCGGCGCATGGCGCGCGCCGCCACGGTGAAGAAATGGGCGCGGTCCTGGAGGTCGAGGGCCACGCCGCCGCTGAGCCTCAGGTACGCCTCGTGGACCAGCGCCGTGGCCTGCAGCGTATGGTCGCGGCGCTCCTTGCGCAGGTAGCTGGCGGCCAGCCGGCGAAGCTCGTCGTAGACCAGGGGCAGCAGGTCTTCGAACGCCTCGGAGTCGCCCCGGCGCCAGCTCTTGAGGAGCTGCGTGACCTCGCCGCTGCACTCTTCGGCGCTGTTGTCGTGGGCTGCCATGATCCGTCCCCCGGGGACGCCGCCAGGCTCCGGCGTCCGGCGTCGGAATCATCATGCCACAATTCCGGATGGGCGCGTGCCAGGATCCTCCGGCTTGCGCCGGCAGTGAGAGGACGCTTCCGGAGCGGACGGCCTGGTGTATGATGGCCGCCTGCCGGCACGCGCGTCCGTGGACGGATGCTCCGGCTCAGGGTGAGGGTCGAGGATGGTCGAACGGTTCTCATTTCCCGTTGGTCGTCGTGAGCTGCGGGCCTGCGCCGTGCGGCTCGCCTTGTCGGGGCTGGTCGCCGGCGTGGGGACGGCGGGAGCCCAGGACTTCCACGTTCGCCACTACACCCTCGACGACGGCCTGCCCAGCACCCAGATCCAGGACGCCGCCCAGGACGAGCTCGGGCGCATGTGGTTCGCCACCCGCTCGGGCGTCGCGGCTTACGACGGCAGCGAGTGGTCGGTCTACAACCTCGCCCACGGCTTGACCTGGGCCGACACGTTCGCGCTGCGCTGGGACGGGGCGGGCGTCCTGTGGTCGATCGGCTCGGTCCGGCCCTTCAAGGTCTTCTCCTTCGAGCAGGGCCGCTGGCGAGCGTTCCCCGAGCCGTCGACGCTTCCGGGCTCGCAGATCACCGCCTTCGCCGTGCTCGGAGAAGGCGCGGGGCGGACCCTGGCCGTCGGCACGGACCGCGGTCTGCTGCTGAGCCGCGGCGGGGAGTGGCGGCGCGTGACGCGCGCCGACGGCCTGCCCGCCGACGAGGTCACGGCGCTCGCGGTCCACCGCGGCCGCCTCGTGGCGGCGACGCCGGCGGGGCTCGCCGAGGTGCGCGCCGGCCGGCCCGGCGCGGCTCCCGATCTCGACCCGGCTCCTTTTCAGAGCGTTCCCGAGGCCCGGCGCCGGGTGACCGGCCTGGTCGCGGAAGCGCCGGCGCCGCCCGCGAGCTCGCGGCTGTGGATCCTCGGGGAGGACTGGATCGCCGTTCTCGAGGACGAGCGCTTCGTCCTCCTCGAGGAGGATCTGCCGCCGGCGCCGGCGCCGGCGCGCTGGCTGGCCGTGGCCGACCGCCGCGGCGGGCTCTTCCTCGGCCACGGCGGCGCCTTCTACCACTTCCACCCGCTCGGCGGCCTCGGCGTCTGGGACACGCGGCTGCTGCCGCTCGGACGCGACGACGGCCTCGCCGCCGACGGCGTGAGCGCCCTCTTCCTCGACCGCGAGGACGACCTCTGGGTGGGCAGCCGCCGCGGGCTCGCCAAGATCCCCAATCGCCGCTTCGTGACCTACAACCGGCGCCACGGGCTGCTCGACGACGAGGTGACGGCGGTGCTCGAGCGCCGCGACGGCGTCGTCCTCGCCCATCCCCGCGGCATCTCGCGGGTGAGCGCCGCCGGCGTGGCGACTCTCGACCTGACGCGCCGGCGCCCCGACCTCGTCCGGCGCAACGTCCGCGTCCGCGACCTGGCCGCCGACCGCGACGGCAACCTGTGGCTGCCCGTCGACTCCGCCGGCCTCGCCCGGGTCGACGCGGCGGGCCAGGTCGCCTGGCTGGGGGAGGGCGAGGGCCTGCGGGGCGCGGCGTCGTCGGTCCTCGTCGAGCCCGCGAGCGGCCGGCTCTGGGTGGGGACGACGGACGGGCTCTACGCGCGGCGCCGGGACGGGCGCTTCGAGCGGACTTCGGCCGCGCCGCCGCGCCTCCACGTCCGCCGGATTTTCTCCGGCCCCGCGGGCGACCTGCTGCTGGCCACCTCCTCCGGTCTCCATCGCTACTCCGCCGCCGGCTGGCGCGCCGCGAGGTGCGCCGGCGGCGGCGCCTGCGACAGCGTCTTCGCGGTGCTGGCGACGGCGGACGGTTTCTGGGTGGGCACCGCGGCGGGCCTCTACCGCACCGCGGGCGAGGGCCTGGCGCGCGAGAGGGCGCCGGCGATCGAGCGCCCCGTCTACTTCATCGTGCGCGACGCGCAGGGGCGCGCCTGGTTCGGCATCGACAACGGCGTGCTGCGCTGGGACGGCGAGGCGCTCGAGCACTTCACCGTCAAGGACGGCCTCGCCGGCCGCGAGACCAACCGCGCCGCCGGCCTCGTGGACGCGCGGGGCCGGGTGTGGATCGGCACCGAGGGCGGCGCGACGGTCCACGTCGAGACGCGGCCGGGGCCGCCGCGGGCGCCGGCGGTGGTGACGCTGACCGGTCTCGAGGCCGGCGGCGAACGCCTGGCGCTCGACGAGCCGCAACGCCTCGGCTATCGCGCCAACGACGTCGTCTTCCGCTATCGTGCGGTGTCGTTCGTCGACGAGGATAGCGTGCGGGTGAGCTGGCGGCTGGAAGGGTTCGACGCCGATTGGCTGCCGCCGCAGGCGAGCGCCAACCGCGAGATCCGCTACACCAACCTGGCGCCCGGCACCTACCGCCTCCATCTGCGGGTGATGAACGCCGAAGGCGCGTGGAGCGAGGAGGTGACCTCGGCGGCCCTCGCGGTGGCCCGACCCTACTGGCAGCAGCCGTGGTTCTTCCTCGTGGCGGCGGCGGTGGCCGGCGCGGCGCTCCTCCTGTTCCAGCGCCACCTGGCGCAGAAGCGCTATGCGCGGCGCCTCGAGATCGAGGTCGAGGAGCGGATGGAGCAGCTTCGCAAGGTCGAGGGCGAGCTGGCCAAGAGCCAGCGGCTCGAGGCCCTGGGGCTCCTGGCGGGCGGCATCGCACACGACTTCAACAACTTTCTCACCGTGCTCCTGGGCAACCTCTCGCTGCTCTCGATCGCCGGCCGCAGCGAGGCCCAGCGCGCCGAGGACCTCGACGACGCCCGCGGCGCCGTGCTGCGCGCCAGCAAGCTCACCCAGCAGCTCCTGACCTTCTCGCGCGGCGGCGCGCCGGTGCGCCGGGCGGCGGCGGTCACCGAGGTGATCGCCGACTCGGCCTCGTTCGTGCTGAGCGGCTCGAAGGTCAAGTGCGAGCTCGCCCTGCCGCCCGACCTGCGGGTGGTCGAGATCGACGCCGACCAGATCCACCAGCTTCTCAACAACCTGCTGATCAACGCCATCCAGGCGATGCC
>Ga0299906_10003405_pt1 | contig 13126 bp, 11 predicted proteins | sample RVTome_14_FD_200259 | JGI IMG/M metagenome (GOLD analysis project Ga0299906, IMG submission 200259) | Soil microbial communities from uranium-contaminated site in the Upper Colorado River Basin, Wyoming, United States - RVT145D125 (version 2) ...
ATGATCGGGACCGCGCATCAGAGAAGCTCGTCGTGAGGGGATATCTCAAGATATGACATCGCTGCCTTCACACCAGAGCCAAGTCAGTCCTTTTTCAGCATCCTGCTAGGAGATCGCACACCCACGGATATAGGTTCATCCCCGCACGCGCGGGGAACACTCCCAGTCGTATGATCGAGTGTTGCGCTGTCGCGGTTCATCCCCGCACGCGCGGGGAACACGAAAGCGTGCTCAAGGAGCGGAAACCCAAGTACGGTTCATCCCCGCACGCGCGGGGAACACGGCCAGATCGACGGCGGTGGCTCGGTAGCTCAGGGTTCATCCCCGCACGCGCGGGGAACACGCCGGCAAGGAGTGGGTCAAGGGCCCCGGCACCGGTTCATCCCCGCACGCGCGGGGAACACCCGATCTGAGTAGAGATCTCACTGAAGGTGGTCGGTTCATCCCCGCACGCGCGGGGAACACTTCTCCGCCAGGTGCTCAACGAATGCCTCGAACGGTTCATCCCCGCACGCGCGGGGAACACAACGCGCCCTCAAGGTTGGACGACGTGTCCGCCGGTTCATCCCCGCACGCGCGGGGAACACTTTTGGCCTCAAATGGGAGGGGAACTCAGGCGCGGTTCATCCCCGCACGCGCGGGGAACACGACGGCACGCAAGCGTAACCTGCAAATTGACTACGGTTCATCCCCGCACGCGCGGGGAACACGTCTGGCCCGCTAGACTCAACTGCTTGGCCGCGGTTCATCCCCGCACGCGCGGGGAACACCATCAGGTGCCTCGCGAATTCCGGATCGCCCTCGGTTCATCCCCGCACGCGCGGGGAACACCAAGGCGGAGCTGGAAGAACTGCGGGGGCAGTCCGGTTCATCCCCGCACGCGCGGGGAACACGGGACCAGGCGAGGGACTCTCTGAAGCGCCTTCGGTTCATCCCCGCACGCGCGGGGAACACAGGTCTGCGGATCTTCGCCCTCGTGTGGCTGGCGGTTCATCCCCGCACGCGCGGGGAACACGGGTTCAGACCCACGACGCTCCCGCTGGCCAGCGGTTCATCCCGGCACGCGCGGGGAACACCTCATCGCATCCTCGGCCCATCCGCCGACGGCCGGTTCATCCCCGCACGCGCGGGGAACACTGATCCTTGCGTAACGCCCATCGGCGTCCTAACGGTTCATCCCCGCACGCGCGGGGAACACTGCCTCGTTCATCAGCTCGACGTCCGTCTCCGCGGTTCATCCCCGCACGCGCGGGGAACACTCGATCGGGCCCTGGCAGAACACGAACCACGCCGGTTCATCCCCGCACGCGCGGGGAACACTCTCGGCCTCCCGCGCCGCGTTTCTGGAGTGGTGGTTCATCCCCGCACGCGCGGGGAACACGGCGAGAAATGCTACCAGATGGTGTTCGACGACGGTTCATCCCCGCACGCGCGGGGAACACCTCAACCGTTTTTTCGACAAAAGGCTGCCTGGCGGTTCATCCCCGCACGCGCGGGGAACACAAAGGCGCCCACTACCAGGCGAACGACCGTCACGGTTCATCCCCGCACGCGCGGGGAACACGGCCAGCTTCGCCGCCTCCGCCCGTTCTCTCGCGGTTCATCCCCGCACGCGCGGGGAACACGCCCGCTACCCGGTCCCGCAACGCCGTCAACGCGGTTCATCCCCGCACGCGCGGGGAACACTGGCCACAGCACGCGGCGATTGAATCCCGTGGCGGTTCATCCCCGCACGCGCGGGGAACACTTCGGCCGGCTCATCATCCTGACGCAAAACCCCGGTTCATCCCCGCACGCGCGGGGAACACTACACCCAGGAGTAACGGCCCATGACGACCACCGGTTCATCCCCGCACGCGCGGGGAACACTTTTCATCAAGCGCGGGCGGGTAGTCGGTTGACGGTTCATCCCCGCACGCGCGGGGAACACGTTGACCTCCAGCCCCTTCCAGCGGTCGTAGTCGGTTCATCCCCGCACGCGCGGGGAACACGCCGGCGTCCTGAGCGCCTACACCGCCGCCACCGGTTCATCCCCGCACGCGCGGGGAACACCTGCACCACGTCCTGCAATTCGTCCCGGGTTTCGGTTCATCCCCGCACGCGCGGGGAACACGTGCTCGGTAGCAAGGTGATCGTCGGCGCTGGCGGTTCATCCCCGCACGCGCGGGGAACACTCAGCCAGCGTCACCACCCGCAGTCGGATCGCCGGTTCATCCCCGCACGCGCGGGGAACACGTCGTACTCCGCGATGCGTCAACCCCGGGCACCGGTTCATCCCCGCACGCGCGGGGAACACGTCTTCGGCTTGATGTAGGCCGGCGTGAACGTCGGTTCATCCCCGCACGCGCGGGGAACACCCGAGTTGGACCACCATGGCGGCCAGCCGATCCGGTTCATCCCCGCACGCGCGGGGAACACAAGTCCAGGTCCTCCCCAGCCTCCTGGATGACCGGTTCATCCCCGCACGCGCGGGGAACACGGCTGGGAGCAAAACCCGGTCCTGCATGCCTGCGGTTCATCCCCGCACGCGCGGGGAACACTGCCACGCCGCGACCCGCGCGTGCTCGCTCTCCGGTTCATCCCCGCACGCGCGGGGAACACCTTTGCCTGCCAGCGGCGCTCGGCTGCCTCGCCGGTTCATCCCCGCACGCGCGGGGAACACTGTACGTGCGGGGGTCCCTGGCTACGACGCGGCGGTTCATCCCCGCACGCGCGGGGAACACAGTGTTAGCCGATGCCCCGTCCAGTCGGCGATCGGTTCATCCCCGCACGCGCGGGGAACACCCTCGGATCACGTCGTAGCCATGGCGTCGGGCCGGTTCATCCCCGCACGCGCGGGGAACACGTATTGAGGATCGCACGCATCTCGGTGGCGACCGGTTCATCCCCGCACGCGCGGGGAACACGCGAGCAAGAACAAGGAGAAAGCGATTCCAGCCGGTTCATCCCCGCACGCGCGGGGAACACTCGCTCATCGAGTTGACAAACACCCGGCACGGCGGTTCATCCCCGCACGCGCGGGGAACACGGCGCGGTGCGCCCATCGGCAATGCGGCAAACCGGTTCATCCCCGCACGCGCGGGGAACACGCTGAGCTCGATCTCCCACGGCAGCCCCGCGACGGTTCATCCCCGCACGCGCGGGGAACACCTGCACCACGGGGACCCTCGACCCAGCGTCACCGGTTCATCCCCGCACGCGCGGGGAACACATCGCGTTCAGCCGTTTCCGCGCCCGCGACACCGGTTCATCCCCGCACGCGCGGGGAACACCAGATCACGCGGGTGACCTGCGCATCCCAGGTCGGTTCATCCCCGCACGCGCGGGGAACACGGGAGCCCGTCCTGGCCCCCGACGCCCGGTACCGGTTCATCCCCGCACGCGCGGGGAACACGCCCCCAATTGCGCTCCATATCATCCTCCCGTCGGTTCATCCCCGCACGCGCGGGGAACACGCTCGACTGCTGGGAGGGCTCGCAGGTGATCACGGTTCATCCCCGCACGCGCGGGGAACACCCCTGCTGGAAAGCGTGCAGGCGGCCAACCCGCGGTTCATCCCCGCACGCGCGGGGAACACTGGAGAGGCCGCCACCGTTGATGGTGACTTGGGGGTTCATCCCCGCACGCGCGGGGAACACGTCCTCCGCCTCGCCGCGCGCCAGAAGTACCGCGGTTCATCCCCGCACGCGCGGGGAACACTCCTCGGTCCAGTCGTGGTAGCGCCATACCTCCGGTTCATCCCCGCACGCGCGGGGAACACAGGTGGACGAGCGACTCCAGGAGCAGTTGAAGCGGTTCATCCCCGCACGCGCGGGGAACACTACACTCCACAAAACAGGGAGAGTAGGTCTCATGGTTCATCCCCGCACGCGCGGGGAACACGCACCCGCCTTCTGCTCGGAGAACGCGCGAATCGGTTCATCCCCGCACGCGCGGGGAACACGTCCTCTCTTGGCGCGTGACGCCCTGAAGATTCGGTTCATCCCCGCACGCGCGGGGAACACTCTTACGGCCAACACCAGACCTACCAATGGCTTACTTGCCCTCCCCAAAGCCCACCGACGAGGAGTGGGGAGCCTGGCTGTCCTCAACGTCCTGCAACGGGGGCAGGAATTGCACCAGCGTCAAACCATCGAAGTCCTTGGGCTCCCGACGATTGAGGCCCGCCGTCTCAAATGAGAATCCGGAGTCCGTCGCGGCCCCCCAGGCGATTACGGCAGAGCCCTCGCTTAGGAGTTCGAGCACCTCACTCCAGATCCGCTCGCGCATCTTCACCGAGTACACCCCGACATACACGCCGGCCCGCACCTCCGCGAGCCAGAGCCCGAGTCGGCCGCGCAGCCTCGGCGGCGCGTTCTCAACCACGATGACCAGCATCACCCGATCGCGATTCAGGAAGCGCGGCCTCCTGACCCTCGGGGGCGTCAGGAGGAGGGGTGAGTCCACTCTCGCCCAGCAGCTCACCGATCACCGGAATGATGCGTTCGATCAACCCCGTCTTGCGGAACGCATCCCGGCAACTGATCCGAACCGCACGCTCGATGGGGCCCTGCGCCTGACCGCGCTCATAGGCGGACGCGACCGCGAATGCGGCTGGAACCACGGAGTCAAACTTGAAAATATCGGCGATGTCGTAGACGAAGCTCAGCGGCTTGCCTCGATGAAGAAACCCGATGGCCGGAGCGTAGCCTGCCGCCAGCACCGCGGCCTCACAGACCCCGTAAAGGCATGCCGTCGCCGACGAGAGGGCGCGATTGGCGAAGTCCGCCTTGTCCCAGCGTGCGGGATCATACCGACGGCCTTCCCAGCGGATTCCGTGGACCGCAGCGAGTTGTTTGTAGAACTCCCGGACCCGTACGCCTTCGATACCCCGGAGCTGATCCACCGAGCGCCGGGCCGGGGGCTCCTCCCCGAAGCGCATCCGAAACATCGCTCGCACCACCCGAAGTCGGGCGACCTCGTCGAGCGCGGCCTGCGCCTGGAACAGGAGACGGTCCGCCCGGGCGCCGCCAGGCTGGCCCGCAGAGTAGAGGCGGACACCGGCCTCCCCCACCCAGACCAGCAGGCAGCCGACTCGGGCGGCGAGAGTCACCGCCGCGTGGGTGATACGGATGCCCGGCTCGAGCATCAGACAGACGAGCCCGCCGATTGGGATTTGAACCCGTACGCCGTTCTGATCCACCAACACAAACGCGCTGTCGATGACATCGACCTGGCCGTACTCCAGGAAGACGATACCCGCCCGCTCCTTCAAGGGCATCGGCCTCAGCGGGACATAGGTGGCGTCACTCATCCTCGCGCACGCCGCCACCGCGGCTCACCACTGGGCCCCATTCCGAGACGAGAAACCATCAGGTCAACGGTGCGACCGAAAGGAGCCCGAGGCCCATAGCCTTCCCGTGACCGATCCCAGAATCGAGCGCCGATCGGAACTTCTCCGGGTCGGTGACAGTGAGCAAGCCGTCGAAGAGCACCGCAAAAATCCGAATCCCGTTGCCGGCATGCTGCTTACCCCGCAGCATTTGCTCCTGGGACACCCGCACATCAAAGCGCGCTTCGGAAGATTCGGCCGGGCGCATGAATTCAGGTACCCTGAATCCGTGCAGCTCCCCCTTCCGCACCATCCACCTTTCCTGTTCCGGCAGGCGCAGCAAGCCGATGCGCTTGTGGTTGCGGGTCACGCACGGATTGGCGCGAAGCCGGAAACGGAATCGCTGGCCGGCCTGCAGTGAGTCGAGCCTGAGCCGATCCCCGAGATCAATCGCTGGCTCTGTCAATGCCAGCCAGTCGGACAGGTTGATGCGGGTCCAGTCCGCTTGCGACCGGCTTTGCACCAGAACCTGAGGCAGATTGTCGGGCCCGGTCTCCGGCTCGAGCCGCCACAGGATCTCCCCTTCTGGGCACCGCTGTTCGGGCGTCGAGAAAGCCCGGCACAGCGTGGAGTGCAGTTGATAGGGATCTGACAGATCGCGCCGTGCCTCCCGGCACCGAGGATTGAGATGAATCCTATGCAAGAGCATGGCACGTCACCCCCGGAAAAGAGACCCATTCGGAGCGGACATACCGGGCTCCGAATCGCCGCTCGGCGAACGACGAAAGCGGTTGATCCATCTTGAGCAGACCCGAACCATCCTCGGACTCGAAGGACACCAGGAGCAGTTCAGGCGGATTCTCCCGTTTCCGGCGCGACGCGATCCAAGGCCATCGCCCCAGCGTGTCACGCAATGGGGTAGCCTGCACTCCATCCTGCATCCAGATCGACTCGGAGGGGACATAGGACTTCCGACCCAAAGCCAGAGGCCAGAACGGATCGCGCAGGGCGGCGTTGCTCCGCTCCAGCAGAGCTCGATCATCACTCTCGAGCCCGACCAGGAAGACGGCGTCAGCCAGGTATTCCCTCGTCGTGACCGCCGTCACGTGGATCTTTTTGCGATCCGCGGAAATGATGTCCTTCGCCGTCTGGTAATCTCGCTTGGGTTCTCCCGCCCGATCGTGGCGAACGCCCATGGCCAGTCGAGTGAGCGGCTCCAGATCGGTCCAGTTGTCCCTGTCGAGCCCCAAGGCGGCGGCGAGCAACCCGATAACACCGGATTTACTGGGCTCCTTCCCAGTGTCGCGGTGGTCGAAACGGCTGGTGGTGCCCCACGACTGCATCGGCCCAGCCAAATGGAGCAGCAGGGTTGGCATCGGCGTCACCCCTGTAGGCTGGAGAGGCCCTCATCCAGGAGGTCCTTCAGCGAGCTCACCTCGGACCCGAACCCATCGAGGCTCGCTCCGGTGAGATTGAGCACGGAGGTCTCTCCCTCCCCGCCGAAGGCTGCCTGGAGTGCCTTGCCTTTCCGTATCAGCTCCTCGGCCGACCGACGTGTGAGCGACTCGCCCTTCCGCACAACAATCGCGGTCTCGAAGGCATTCGCCAGGCTTCGCGGTGCAGTGTTCCGCCGCACTGAGAGCGCTACAAGCTCTGGCGGATTGTGGGCCGCGAAGGTGTTCTGCTTCCCGGTTGGCTCGGCCACCACGAATCCTTCGATGAATCTCCGCAATCCTTTGGCCGCGAGTTCCGTGTCACCTTGGAGATTCTCCACTAGCTTCTCCCAGTCAACTACAGCGTAGCGGTAAAAGCAGGCTGAGTTGAACTCTACCGTTCCCATCATGTCAGCGCCTGCAGTGTCGTCCGGCTTCAGGTCGTCAACCGCGGTATAGAAATCGAATTCCCGCTCGACGGAATGAGTCGAGATGGCGTGGGCCACCTGGCATGCCGCATCTTGATTCTTCGCTGGCATCACGGCAAGCATCCGCCCGAACAGTGCTACATCCAGACTCAACCGCGATTTGTCTTCTCCATCAATCGCTGCGTTCAGACGTTCCACTACTTCGGCCGGTGGCGTTTTCTTGAGAAGATCGTCATAGGATGCAGTAGTCGCTTGCATCAGCGCTTCAATCTCTTTCGGACCCAAAAACAGGAGGACATCCGTCTTCCTCTCCTTGTCGACTTTGACTTTCTTCTTCTCCCCAAGGCTGGCAACGGCGGCCTCAACTGCTTTGACTAGCTGCTCCTCCGAGAAACCCTTCCGGTTCCGCACTGCCGGGGACACCCCCTTCACAAGTTCATCCACTAGGCGCTTGGTCCTGCTCGCCACCCACCCCTCGTTCTCTTCTCTGAAGTGCTCCCGCACGGCCCGCTTGAGGCACTGGCTCGACACTCGGGCGCGGCGGGTCCCGCCGAACAGCGCGTCCTTGGGTGCTCCGGTGTCATCACGATTCAGATTCGACGGAGCGAAGTTCTGCAAAGCGTGGATTTCGATCAGCGTCTTCATGGGGCAGTTTCCTTCTGGGGAGCAGGCTCGGTTTCCGTCTCAGTATCAAGGCTTCGGTAGAAATCGCGGGCCCAAGCATTCTGGGTGCGCTTCTCATTATCCTTCCAGTACAGCAGCCCCTTGAGCAGAACGTCGAAGTCGATGGGCTGATCTTTCAGCAGGGCAATCATCTGGCGCAGGCGATGGGGCAACTGGTCGGTATCGGCGTCCAGTAGATTGATGAAGCGGCGTTCGGTGCTCGTGGAACCAGTCGCGGACTGATGAGCGGCACAGGCCTTCCCGATCGGCATGGCCTGTCCCGTTCGTCCCTCCCGCCAATGCGCCGCCCATAGGCCAGCCACCAGGTAGTGAGCACCCCTCCGCCATGGATCGCCCACGTCTTTCACGAAGGGCTCGACATACGGGTAGGCGGCCACGAACGCGCCCGGCGTGAAGGAGAGGCTTCGCCGCAGCGTGGCTTTCACCTTGGCATCGCTCTTGTTCCAGGACTCAAGGGAGTCGATGAACCCGCTCATGCATCCTCCATCTGTGGCGAAAGGCTCAGAATCTCTTCGCTGAGTTTCTTCAGTTTTCGCAGGACTGGTCCTTCAGCCTTCACAAGGGCACGAATAGTCCATGCATCGCCGCTGGACACCGATACCCGATGCCGCTCCCATGCCTCGCCGAGCGCGCCTCGCACGGCCACGAGCCACCTCCGTCGGACTTCCTCCGGGTCCAGCTCGAGAGTGATCTCGCCCAGAACGTCGTGGAAACGGGATTCAAGGGTGGACCAGTACCAGGGGCTCGCCGATGTCTGGCGCACGAACTCCTTGATGTCCCTCTTTGCCGGCTTTCGATCTCCGCGGCCGAGAAGATTCCTGGCAAAAGTGCTACCGGCCGACCAGAGCTGCCTATCGGCGCCTTCCGCGTCCGCGAGCAGCCGCCTGATCTCACCACGGATGGGGCGGTCACCACCCAAGGCCTCGGGTAAGACGAATCGCTCTATCCGCCAATACTCAATCTTTGCTTGGTCGTTCGCCTGACCAAGCACCATTACCGATCGCGGGGTACGCTCACGGAATGATCGTGTGATGGTTGCTGCATGCTCGATCACCCGAGGCGAAAGGCGCGACTCGTCGGGAAGGAGGGAGTCGAAGTCCCGCCAGAGGCCTCGATCACGAAACTGCACGGGCAACTTCCCTCGCTTGTCGTCGACCCTGTAGCCCAGCATTGGGTCAACGATATCCCCGGGCAACCATCCCACTCCCGACGCGAAGGTCAGCCCATCAATGGTCCTTCCTTCGCCCTCCAGGCGAAGCTTGATGGATCGTGATCTCCAGGTGTAAAGGTCCACCCACCCGGCGATCGCCCTCTCCTCACCCTCTCGCAACGACGCGAGGGTGTCCGGATCTCTCTCCCAGAGCGGGCGATCGAACGCGAGAACTTCCCGGTTCTCAGGAACAAGTGAGAGAAGGAGGGTGTCCTGAAAGGTGCGGCCCAACGGCAGGGCCATCACCGCTGTCGCCGAAGGCCCGCTCCTTGTGTACCGGAAGTCGCTATTCCCGCCCCCGAGCGCGAACGTTTGGCAGGCAACGAGCCACCGTGCGGCTTTGTTGGAAGGGATCCCCCCGGAATCCATATTGTCGACGTGGTCAAAGAGCACTTTGGAGTTGTCGGCGTTGTGTTCCGCGGCGAGCGCTGTCCAGGGTTTCCATTGCCTCTGTCCCTTCTCCTCCTTGGGCTCGTAGTCCGGCACCTGATAGAACGGATACCTCTCATCGAACAGGCAGAGCCGGCCTCGCCATCTCTCCAGGTAGGCCGTGATCCGGTCGCCCGGCAGACCCTCGCGGAACAGGGCCTTGGCCTGGTCGATGTCCGTCGGCCCTTCCAGTGCCCGGTACAGCACCGCAAGGAGGAAACGGTGCAGCGCAGCCACCACGAGGGGCGATGGATCTTCGATGACGGCAATCTCTTCGGAGCGCAGCAACACCTCGCTGACCCCCAGCTCGTCCCGAGTGCCGTCGGGAAACCGGACTGGTATCCACTTCTCGTCCAGGAGATTGAATCGACTCATTGCGGTTCCTTTGGCTCGTAGACCAGACCCAGATCCTCGTCCAGACGCACGGTCACATCCTCCGTCCAGCGCCCCGATGCGTCGAGCACCAGCGGGTAGCAGTTACGCAGGAGCGGTGACTTGGTCCACCCCTCGGGCACGCCCCGGCCCCGAAGTTTCTGCACCACCCTCTGACGCGAAAGGCTAACGGCATGCAGAAACCACTCTTTGGCTCGTTCATCACCGGGCGTCACGTTGGCACGGAAACCATCCTTCGATGTCAGGGGGATCGCGACGGCCGAGTCCTGGCCGAGCCGGGTCTGGGCCATGAGCGTGCGGTGAACACTGGGTTCGTCCTCGTCGTACAGGACGAAGCGCGCCGGATCGTTCCATGACGCGTCATCAGGAAAGCCGATGATCGCCATCCTCGCCTGCTGACGCTGGGCGAAGGCACCCCCTTCACCGGCGATTGAGGCTTTCTCGGTCCGCTCTTGGAGCGCAGCCGGGATCTCCACCTGGTTCTCGTACACCGCCTGCACCAGCGGGTCGATTTCATCGGGCAGCGTCAGATCCGTCCTGGCCCGCAGCAGATACCAGGTCCGCAGCAGCAGATCCTCGCGATACACCTTGCCCCACCAGAGCGGCCCCAGAAAGGAGGGTGGCTCATCACCGAGGAGTCCCGCGATCAGGAGGGTCGGCGCCGGCAAAGGCCGGTCGCCACGTCGGTGCCGCCACAACCGTCCCGCTCGCTGGAGCACGAGGTCGATGGGCGCGAGGTCCGTCACAATCAGGTCGAAATCCAGATCAAGACTCTGCTCCGCCACCTGGGTCGCGATGAGAATCTTTCGCCCCTCCCGCAGGCTCTTCTCGCCGAATGTCCTCAGTACCTGCTCCTCGCGTGCCTGCCGTCGGTCGGCCGGGAAACGGGCGTGGAAAAGCAGAACCTCGGTGCCATCGGGCAGGCGCTTGCCGATACGTTGGCCATGGTGGACCAACGGCGAACCCTCGGCAACGAGGTGGTACAACTCCTGAGCCCGCTGCACCGTGTTGACCAGCGCCAGCGCCATACCATTGCCCGGAAGATGTTCGGCGAGCGCGGAATGCATGTTGGGTAGATCCACCGGGATGCCCTGCAACCGCAGCGTGTGGCGCCGCTTGGGATCCGCCTGAAAGTGTCGTTGAATCACCCTTTCGCCGGCGTGGAAGACAGAGAGCCGGGGGTATGCCGCCTCCTCCTCCGGCAGCTCGGCGCCCACCGCCTGTGCCAGCCTGCGGCGAATCGAAGGCGACAGCGTGGCGGAGAGGAGCACCATGGAGGAACCCAGAGCCAGGAGCCAGCGCAGAAGATCCACCAGCAGGGTGCCGGTGTATTCGTCATAGGCGTGGATCTCATCGAGCACCACTACCCGGTTCGCGAGCCCCCAGAGACGCACGAAGTTGTGCCGCACCGGCAGAATCGTCAGTAGCGCCTGATCCACCGTGCCCACCCCGTATTCCGAGAGGAGCGCCCGCTTCTTGTTGGTGAACCACTCCGCCGCGCGAACCTCGCCCCCGCCCGTTGGATCATGGATACCCGAAGGCCGCATCCTCTGGAACTCGTCGTTGAGCAGTTTTCCACCATGCAGAAGCTGCAGATCGAGGATTCGGGTCATTCCCCGGCGCCGTAGGAAATCCAGAGTTTGCGTGAACATGGCGTTGCCGGTCGCCTTGGTCGGCAGCGCCATGTACATGCCGCGGTGCCCGAACCGGCGTTGCAGCTCCAGATGGGCGAAGAAGGCCGCCTTCGTCTTCCCCTCCCCCATGGGAGCCTCGATGAGGAGGACCGCGGGCCGCTTGAGATCAGTCAGCGCTTCGGCCACAGCCTGCTGCAGCGGGCGGGGAGGGTCCCCGAAAACCTGTTCAAACGACTGCGGCACCGAAGAAAGGGGAGCCCTTGGCGCCCAGCCGATGGCGTCCAGCTCCTGATCGGCCCTCGCGCGACGCTTGTCAAACCACCCGGACAGGTCCTCGCAGTCATTGGGCGTTCCGAAGGAAAACCACCCCTCGTTTGACCCGATCCAGTCAGCGAAGCTGGTCAGGCCCGCAAGCAGCATGAAATCGGGGCCCGTAAGCTTCTGCTTGAGAGGAGCCCCAGCCGGCTGGAGCACCTGTCGCAATGCGTCGAAGAGACCGGCACGCGCCTGGTGCCAGTCGCTGCGGACAGCCTCGAGTCGCTCGCCTCTGCCGACCTGGATCTCACTGGCGGCCTTGTCCCTCTCGTGCTCCGAGGCCCGGCTGCCGTGATGGCACGCCACCGCGTCGGACCCCAGCTCAGCCAGACCATCAGGCCACTCGATCTCCCGCAACAGTTCCGTCAGCGCGAGCTGGCCGACGAAACCGTGGTTCACTCTCTCGTCGACGCCGCGAGGGAGGCGGAGTCCGGAAACACGTGGACGGTCCGTCCACTTCACCTGAAAACTGGGGCAGGCCTTTCCTAGATCGTGGCAGGCGATCAGCAGCAGGATCGATGCGCGGGCCTCCTCCCATTCCAGCCCGAGAACCTGCCCCATCCTCTGTCGAGTTGATTCCGGTTCACGGGCCAGAATGGCGTCTGCGCTCGCTGCAACGTCCAGCAAGTGAAGAATGAGGGGGTGCCACGCTTCGTTGCCGTCTCGTGGCGATTTCGCCCAGAGGTGTGCTAATGGTGCATCCATCTGGTCTCCTGCTGGCGCCAACTCGCCTGAAATTGACCTTCCCCAGCTCGCCAAGGAGTCTACTACCCCACGGGCTGTGACATTCCCCCCCGGGACACCGATTCCACACCTCGGCCAGCACCCACCCCCGGGCCGCCCCCTCCTCACCACACCTGATTGTTCCGAGCCGATTTCGGTCCGGTGGCTCGCCTCCCCGGATACCATCAGCGGACCATGTCGCTCGCCCTTGAGTCCGAAGGGGCCGAGCGCGAACTCCGTGGCGAGGTGGACCAAGTCGGGCCGGAAGGCGGCCAGGTCGGCGACGATCTCCCGCTGGCGGGGGAAGACCCAACGCACATCGGATAGAGGAAGAGCGGGACGCAAGGCGAGCGATGCACCTCGGGCCGGTCGGGGGTCTCCTCGGGCAGCGGAAACTCCGCGGTGTAGACCCGGACCTCGTGACCCCGCGCCTCTAGGGTGTCGGTTCTCACCACCTATGGACCTTGTCGTGAGGAGTTTCTCACGACCTTTCCCCCCCTGTAGCTGAGGTTTCTCAGGACCTTTCCCCCCTTGCCGGGCGCGTGATCTCCTGGCATCAACCCTCC
>Ga0299906_10003406_pt1 | contig 13125 bp, 12 predicted proteins | sample RVTome_14_FD_200259 | JGI IMG/M metagenome (GOLD analysis project Ga0299906, IMG submission 200259) | Soil microbial communities from uranium-contaminated site in the Upper Colorado River Basin, Wyoming, United States - RVT145D125 (version 2) ...
CTTAAGCAATCGGGTCTCAAACGATCGTAGGAGCGGCGGTATGGAATATTTGGTGGTGGTGGAAAAAGGCAAGACCAGCTATGGCGCCTATGTGCCGGATTTACCCGGCTGTGTTGCCGTTGGGGAAACCCGGCGCGAGGTGTTGAAGCTGATTCGCGAAGGGATCGCGTTACACATTGAGGCGTTGCGCAATGCGGGCAAAGCGATCCCTCCGCCGACGTCGAAAAGTGAAATTGTAAAGGTGCGTGCAGCGTGAGGAATCGCCGCGATGGTGTGGCGGAGAAATGCGTTTATGTTGCAGTGCAAGACCTGACCCTGCGGTTCAGCAGCGGTTCATCCTGATATACTTCCAGTGCATACCGTGCGCAAAAGCGAGGGATCCCATGCCGAGCACCAACCTGAAACAAGCGGCTCATCAGTTGATCGACAAGCTTCCTGAAGACGCGACCTGGGATGACGTCGTGTACGAGATGGTCGCGCGCCGCGAGATCGAATTGGGCCTTGCCGACAGCGACGCCAATCGCACGACGGCGGTGGAGGATGTGGCGAAAGAGTTTGGCTTGAAGGCATGAGGGTCCACTGGACCACGCGGGCGAAAGCCCGCCTGCACCTTCTCCACAATCACATCGCCCAAGACGCGCCACTCGTTGCCCCGAAGGTCATCGAGCGCCTGATTGAGCGCTCGCGCCAAATCGCCACCGTCCCCCATGCCGGGCGTCAGGTTCCGGAGTATCAGCGCGAGGACGTGCGCGAAGTGCTCGAACGTCCTTACCGCCTCATCTATCGAATCCTCTCCGACCGCATCGATATCATTACCGTGATGCACTACCGCCAGCTCCTGCCGAGCGATCTGACAAAGCTCTGACGTGAGAAAGTAGAGAAAAAGAACAGACCCAGGGTCAGAGCCCTTTTACTTTCCGGGGATCCCTTCGACCGCATGCTGGTCGCACAGGCGGTGCAGGAACCAATGCGTCTCCTGACGGCTGACAAGGCGCTGAAACCTTACTCCGACCTGATCGAAGTAGTGTAATTGTCGAGCCACCGCGCTTGAGTCCTTTTTTTGGGTGCGTCTTCGTCGTTACGTTTTTAGTTATTTCCGAGCGAGAGCGTGCGCGGCGTCATCAACCCGCTAGTTCAACTGTACCCGCTGCCCCCACGGCACCGGCGCTTTCCCTTTCACCAACCACAGCACCGGAAAGTCCGGCGCGCGCGGGGGAAACTCGCCGTCGGCGTCGGTGAAGTAAACGAGCAGATCGGGTCGTCGCTCGAGCTGCTCGGCCCAATCGAACGCGGGCGTAAAGCGCGTACCGCCGCCGCCCGCGAGACGCGCCGGCAAACGCAATTCGTCCCACGGTTCGTAGATCCATGGTCCATCGGGCGCCAGCGCGGCGTCGCAGGCGTGCAGGGTGATGCGGGCGTTGATCTGGCCGCGGATCGCGTTAATCTCGGCAATGAACTCGCGTATGTCTTGCTGCGCGATCGAGCCGCTGGTATCGACGACGATCGCGATGTCGACGTAAGCGGCGCGCAGCCCCGGCAAGAGGGCCGCGCCTTCGCGCCGGCTCGGACGTGTGAAGCTGTAGTCGCTGCGCGCAACCGATGTCATGTACCGCGCGAGCAACATGCGCCACGGCAGCTGCGGCTGCAACAAATCGTCGACGATGCGCGCCATCGACCCGGGAAGCTTGCCGGCGCGCAAGGCCTGTTGCGCCGCGGCCGCGAGACGCAACTGCCACTGGGTCGCCAAGTGCTCGCGCGCGCCGCCCGACGGCGATGGCGGCGGTTTGGCGAGGTTGCCGCCGCTTTCGCGCGAGGTATCGGTGGTGCCGGGTCCTTCGCCGTCGTTCCGCGATGCGTCCAGCCGCGACGGTTGATCGGTGTGGGGCGAACGGTCCGGCGGGCGCCCGCCGCGTGTTCCCTCGCCGTGTGCTGGGTCCGGTCCGTGTTCTTGATCGTAGATATGTTGGTCGATGGTCTCGCCGGCGTTGTCATCCTTGATCGTCGGATAGATTTCCTCCGCCGCCATGCCGGTGCACGCTTTTTCGACCAGCGCCCCCGGCGGCGGCTGCAGGCCGTCGTCTACGAGGATTGCGTTCACCGCGAGGTCGCAGGCGACGTCCCAGCGGTGTTTCGCGCGATGTTCGCGTCGATAGAAATGCGACAGCGCGCAGTGCAGCGCTTCGTGCGCGAGCAGAAACTTCGTTTGCTCGAGGTTGAGGTTCTCTATATAGCGCGGGTTGTAGTAAATCGCCTGGGCGTCGGTGGCGATGGTCTTGCACCAAGCGTCCGCCGCCGCGAGCGGCAAATGCAGAACCAAAACACCGAGAAACGGTTTCTCGATGATGAGCTGCGTTCGGGCGGCGCTTAGTTTGCGCTCGATCTCGTCGCGGTCGCGCGCCGGTGTCGCCATTGGTTCATCGCGCACGCGCCGCGCGCGGCCAAAGATCGTAGAGCATCACGTCGGCCACGCTTTTCGCCCATTGCGCAAACTGGGGGAGACCGAAGATTCGCTCGCCGACCGCGCGCTGAAGATCCGACACCAGCATGACGCCCATCTCCCGCGTCGGCAGACTCTGGGCGTAGCGCATGATGTTGCCGTAAACCTTGTTTTCCTCCGGCGAGCCGCGTGCGCGCACCGCCCGCGAAACGAGCGCCGAAGCGACGGCGTACTGCAAATCGGTTCCCTTCGGCACGGCTTCGGATTGTCCGGCGACGATGGCATCGACGTCGGGCAGGTTGTCGAGGTTGTCGACGAACGCCTTGAGTTCGATCCCGGCGGCCGGTCCGACGCAGCCCTGCAACGCCCCGAGCAGGAGCGAGGGTTGGTCGCCGAACTTCGCGAGCGCGCGATGCGCGAACTCCCACGAGCGCGGCGACGCGAAAGCCACGGGGTTGCGCGCCGGATCGAAATCGAACAGAAGTTCGGGCCGAAAACGCAGAAATGCGATCAGTCGCTCGTCGATGTCGTGCGCGTACGCCCAGGCGATCCAATCGTCGAGATTAACGTCCACCTCGAAGTGGGCAAAGCGATTGGCCAGCGGCGCCGGCATGCTGTACGTGATGCCGCGATCGCCTTGACGATTGCCGGCGGCGACGATCACCCAACCGGGCGGAACCTCGTACGCGCCGAGGGCGCGGTCGAGGATCAGTTGATACGCGGCGGCCGACACTGTCGGCGCCGCCGAGGTGATCTCATCGAGAAAAAGGATGCCCCCGTAGCCGTGACGCACGGCGTCCGGCAGCATCGCCGGTACCGCCCATTCGACGACATCGTTCACGCGAAACGGGATGCCGCGCAGATCGGTCGGTTCCATCTGCGACAGCCGCAGATCGATCATGCGCGTGCCGTGGCGCGCGGCAATCTGCGCCACCATCTGCGATTTACCGACCCCGGGCGGACCCCAGAGCATGATCGGCGTGTATTGACCCTGGCGCGTGCTTTGATACTCCCGGTCGAGCACGGCCATAATCAAGGCTGGTCGCATACGTTTACTCGTCGCCCTTTGGTCGGTAAGACGCGCCACCGAGGTGGATGCGGCGCGCCGCGGTCGGTTGGTATGTGGAAGATCGATCCTCTAAATTCAGTATAAGATGCGTGCGCCATACCGTCCATTTTGCGCATCGTCGCGCGCGGCGCGCGCGTCGACAGGTTTACATGAGAGCGCGCGATAACGGCAAAAGGAGCCGGGCATGAACGCCACCCCTGCCAGCATTGTCTTGCGCGGTATGCTGGCGGACAGGCTTGGCATCGCGCTGTGGCAGGCCGATGGCAGCGGTCCGGAACCGGCGGCCGTCGGACATCGCTTCGTCACGCCGATTGAAGAGATAACGGCGCATTACTACGTCGCGTCGCGCGACTACATCGATCCGGCGGCGCGCGCGGGCGCGACCGCGACCGCGCTGCGCGGCGCATGGCCGCGGACGCGCATGGCACTCGGCACCGCCGGCCTCGCGGCGGCGAATCTGCACGTGCGGCTGCCGCTGACGACCGCCGGCACGGATCGCGAGGGCGAAGATTGGTTCTATCGCAATGACGTCGAAACGCGCTATTTGCGGCCGCAGGCGCCCTTGCCGCTGCTACTGAACGATGAAGCCGTGCTTGAGTTCGCGCCGCCGCGCTTGATGCTGACGGAAGACTATCGCGGCGCGCGACGCTTTGCCGACGTGCGGATCGCGCTGGTATCGGAACCGACACCGGCGCGAGCCGCGACCGGCGCCGCAACTTCCGTCGTCGCGGGCACGCTCGCGCGGGCGCTGCTCCATGACTTGGCCGGGCGATCGGTGCGCCTTGTCGTCGACGCGATTCACCTAACGCCGGAAACTTTCGCGGGTCGCGGACGAACCAGCGGACGCTTCGCCGAGATTCCCGCGGCGCGGTTGGATGTGGTGGGAAGCTAGCTTTCCGGCGTCAGTCCGTTGCCCACCGCTCGTAAAGGTCGTTCGCGCTCTTCCTTGAGTTGCAGCGCCCACAACCGCGCGTAGGTGCCGCCGAGTGCGAGTAGCTCGGCGTGGGTGCCGCGCTCGATGATGCGCCCGTGTTCCATCACCAGGATCCCATCGGCATCCATGATCGTCGATAGCCGGTGCGCGATCACGAGCGTCGTGTGCCTGGCCGCGATTTCCTTTAGCTCAGTCTGTATCGCCTTCTCCGACTGCGAGTCGAGCGCCGAAGTGGCTTCGTCGAAAATCAGGATGCGCGGCTGTTTGAGGATCGCGCGCGCGATGGCGACGCGTTGTTTTTCGCCGCCCGAGAGTTTAAGGCCGCGTTCCCCAACGAGCGACTCATAGCCTTTCGGCAGCGATTCGACGAACTGATGGATGTGCGCGCGCTTGGCGGCTTGCACGATTTCCTCGCGCGGCGCTTCCGGCCGACCGTACGCAATGTTGTAGTAAATGGTGTCGTTAAACAGCACCGTATCCTGCGGCACGATGCCGATGACGGCGCGCAGACTCGCCTGCGTTACCGAGCGTATGTCCTGCCCGTCGATCAAGATTCGCCCCGCGGAAACGTCGTAAAAGCGAAACAGCAACCGCGCGAGCGTCGATTTGCCCCCGCCGCTGGTGCCGACCACCGCGACCTTGCGGCCGGGACGAATCTCGAAGTCGACGTCGAATAAAATCTGCCGCTCCGGTTCGTACGAAAAATCGACACGCTCGAAGCGCACATGGCCGCGGGTCACCGCGAGGTTCGGTGCGCCCGGCGGGTCGCTCACTTCGGGCGCCTGGTGCAGAAGGCCGAACATCCGCTCCATATCCGCCAGCGAATGACGTATCTCGCGATACACGAACCCCAGAAAATTGAGCGGCATGTACAGCTGAATAAGAAAGGCGTTGACCAGCACCAAATCGCCGATACTCATGCGTCCCGCCATGACCGCTTGGCCGGCGAGCAGCATCAAGATCGTCACCCCGACGGCGATGACGAAGCCTTGCCCGGCGTTCAGGAACGACAGCGAGGTTTGATTGCGCACCGCGGCCTTTTCCCACACGGCCAAGGTTTCGTCGTAGCGCCGCGCCTCGTAGTGTTCGTTGTTGAAGTACTTTACGGTCTCGTAGTTGATCAGACTGTCGATCGCGCGCGTGTTCGCCTTCGAGTCCATCTCATTCATGGTGCGGCGAAAGACCATGCGCCACTCGGTCACCCACAGCGTGAACAAGACGTAGACGGCGAGCGTTCCGATCGTAACGAGAACGAAGATCGCATCGTACTTCACCAGCAGGATGCCGGTGATGAAGGCGATCTCGAGGATGGTCGGCAGAATATTGAACAGCATGAAGTTCAACAGAAACCGAATGCCGGCCGCTCCGCGCTCGATGTCGCGCGACACGCCGCCGGTTTGACGCTCCAGGTGGAAGCGCAGCGACAACCCATGCAGATGCTGAAATACGTTCAGCGCGACGCGTCGAATCGAGCGCTGCAATACCTTAACGAAGACGACGTCGCGCAATTCCCCGAACAGTGAATTGCCGAGCCGCAACAAGCCGTAGGCCGCGAACAAAAACACCGGCAACGTCAACAGCGCCTGCTTGTGCTCGAAGGCGTCGACGATTTGCTTGAGCACCAGCGGTACGCCGACGTTTGCCACCTTGGCCGCCGCGAGAAACGCGAGCGCGAGCACGACGCGTACCCGGAACTCGAGCAAATAAGGCAGCAGCGACTTAATCGTTTGCCAGTCGCGGCGACCGGCGGGGGGTTTACCGTAGTGGGTGATGCGCACGAAAAAAGTGAGAGTAGTTCAGCCGGAAAGTTCCGCTATTGTATCGTAGCGGGACCCGGGGCACGACGTTCGGTGGTCTGTCGTCGTCGTTAGGTGCGGAAGTTCCGCACGGCACGCAGGAATCAGGAGCGGGCGGAATTAGACCGAGTAGTCCCGCAATATTTCATCCGCAATCCATTGCCGCAAGAATCCCGCCGCCCGACCGGCGGCGTGCTCGGGGTCGATCCATTCGCACAGTCCTTCGCAAATCTCCTCGAAACGTTCGCCGCGTAGCAGCGCATCCAGGGCGTAGGCTTCATCGACATCGAGCGAACGAAAGAACGTGTCGAGCCCCTGGCGCCATACGAGCCAGGGAACCGGGTGCTCGGCCTGTTCAGGCCGCGGCGGGGTTTCGGCGCCGGTGTCGGCGGCTTTCCATAGGGCGGGCGCGTTCCATTTCAAATCCAGCCGCTGCACCGACGCCCGTGCGCGAAACGCGAGCCGCGGCCATGCCTGTGGATCGATCGTGCCCATGGCTTGCACCGTGAGCACCGGGTCATCGTCCGCGTCGAACGCGGTGGTCAGAGCCCAATCGAAGGCGGCGAGTTCGGCGAGGAGCGGGTTCTCGGCGTGGGTCGGCGTCTGCGCCAAGAATTCGGCCATGTGCCGGCCGAAGTAGCGCACCGAATAGTGCGATGACGGCCGTGCGTCGATGTAGGCGAATGCGAGCTTGCGAAACTCATCGGCGCCCACATGGGCGAGCAGCGCGACAAAATCGGTTTCGAGTGCTTCGAGCAGGCGCAGCTTGTACGCCTCGGCGTAGACAGCCAGGCGTTGCGCGGCGCCGAGGTTGCCCGCGTCGACGACGCTGTCGATGGCATTGTTCGGCGCGCCCAGGAGGTAGGCCTGGAATTCGCCTTGCAGTTTGTTGAGCGCGGTCATCCGGCCGCGACGGTCGCGCTGGGGCGGGAGGCGCCCACGATCGGCGCGGCGAGGGCACGCGCCCGGTCGAGCTCCGCCAGCAGCTCCTCGATCGGCGGTATGTTGTCGTCGCGCTCGATCATGGTCGATACCGGGCCGAAGCGCTTGACCGCAGCTTCGTACAGCTCCCACACCGGATCGACGATCGGCTCATCGTGCGTGTCGATGATGTGGGTGTCGAGGTTTCGATGTCCGGCCAAGTGGAATTGCCGCACACGTTCGCGCGGCACGCCGTCGAGATATTCGATCGGATCGAAGTCGTGATTAAAACTGCTGACGTAAATGTTGTTGACGTCGAGTAGGATCAGGCAGTCGGCCCGTTCCACGACGGCGGTTAGAAAATCCCATTCGTTTATACCCGAGTCCTTATATGTAAGATAACTCGAGACGTTTTCGATCAAGATCCGCCGGCCGAGGTAGTCCTGCACCTGCGCGATGCGATCGGCGACGTGTTTAACGGCCTCTTCGGTATACGGCAGCGGCAGCAGGTCGTGCATGTTCTTGCCGTGCACGCCGGTCCAGCAGAGGTGATCGGAAATCCACGCGGGCTCGGCGCGGGCCGCGAGTTGCTTAAGACTTTTTAGATAGTCTCGATTGAGCGGGTCGGTCGAACCGATCGACAGCGACACGCCGTGCATGACGACCGGATAGTGGCTGCGTATGCGATCGAGGAAATGCAGCGGCTTTCCGCCCGGCACCATGTAGTTCTCGGAGAGGATTTCAAACCAGTCGACCGCCGGTTTGGTATCGAGAATCGCCCGGTAATGGGGCGTGCGAAGTCCTAACCCGAAACCGAGATAGGGACGGGATGCGGAATGAACGCGGGTCATGAAAAAACAAAGGGCGCCCGCAACGGCGGGCGCCCGTCGACGGGTTAGCCCTTCTTCTCGACCTTGCCGCCCTTGGCTGCGCAATCCTTCGTGGACATAACGCTCATGCCCTTGCCTTTGCACTCGTTTAGACCTTTGCAGGAGCTCGACGCCGTGGCGCACTCGCTCTTGCCTTTACACGCGTTGACGCCGAGGCAATGTACTTTGCCCTCGTCCTTCGCATGAGCGGCGGCGAACGCGGTGTTCACGGCAGCGGTGGCGAACAGGCCGGCGGCCGCGGTGGCGATGGCAAAGCCGGCGATTTTCTTGGTGGTCAACATAGATATCTCCAGATTGGTAGTTGAGGTACATGCATGTACGTTCTTAGTCGATGCCCGGATGCAAACCTTACTGCCGGGTACCCGGCAACTTTGGCGCAAGGGGGGAATCGTCGCGGTTGGCCCAATGGCGGGAAACGGACTCCGTTCCTTCGGTGGGTTGAACCGCCGCGAGATACTACCTCAGCACTCGCCGTGAGTGAACGGGCGCTACGGCGTGAGAAGGCCGCCAGTCGGACTGTCGCATACGCCGGTGGCAGCGGCTGTGGTCGCGCGGTTACCTTGCTTCCATCAGGGAAATCGAACCGCGCAAACCCGCAATCAATGTACAAGTTTCTTGTACTTGATCCGATGCGGCTGATCGGCGTCGTCTCCGAGACGGCGCTTGCGGTCGGCCTCGTAGTCGGCGTAATTGCCCTCGAACCAGACGGTTTGGCTGTCGCCCTCGAACGCAAGGATATGCGTCGCAATGCGGTCGAGGAACCAGCGATCGTGGGAAATGATCACGCCACAGCCGCCGAAATCGAGCAACGCCTCTTCGAGCGCGCGCAAGGTATCGACATCCAGATCGTTCGTCGGTTCGTCGAGCAGCAAGAGATTGGCGCCGCTCTTGAGAAGCTTCGCCAGGTGCACGCGATTGCGCTCGCCGCCGGAGAGGTCTTTTACGAACTTCTGCTGGTCGTTGCCGCGGAAATTGAAGCGTCCGCAGTAGGCGCGCGAAGGTACCTCGTGCTTGCCGAGGAGAATGTTGTCCTGCCCGTCGGAGATTTCTTCCCACACCGTCTTGTTGCCGGCGAGCGCGTCGCGTGATTGATCGACGTAAGCCAGTTGCACCGTCGGACCGATCCGCAGCGTGCCGCTATCCGGTTTTTCCTGCCCGGCGATCATGCGAAACAAGGTGGTCTTGCCGGCGCCGTTCGGGCCGATCACCCCGACGATGCCCCCGCGCGGGAGAGTGAAGGTCATGTTATCGAACAGCAGGCGCTCGCCAAAGCTCTTGCCCAGGCCGTTCGCTTCGACCACGAGGTCGCCGAGCCGCGGTCCGGGCGGTATGAAGATCTCTTTCGTTTCGTTGCGGGTCTGATATTCCTGCGACGCCAGCTCTTCGTAGCGCGTGAGGCGCGCCTTGCTCTTGGCGTGCCGGCCCTTCGGATTTTGCCTTACCCAGTCGAGTTCTTCCTTCATCGCCTTGGCGCGCGCGGTCTGCTGCTTCTCTTCGGTTTCGAGACGCTTCTCTTTTTGTTCCAGCCAGGACGAGTAGTTGCCCTTCCACGGAATCCCGTGGCCGCGATCGAGTTCGAGAATCCAGCCGGCGACGTTGTCGAGGAAATACCGATCGTGCGTTACCGCCACGACCGTGCCGGGATATTCCTGCAGGAACCGTTCGAGCCAAGCCACCGACTCCGCGTCCAAATGATTGGTCGGCTCGTCGAGCAGCAGCATGTCCGGCTGCGACAGCATCAGCCGGCACAGCGCGACGCGGCGGCGTTCGCCGCCGGAGAGCTTCGCGACGTCGGAATCCCACGGCGGCAGGCGCAGTGCGTCGGCCGCGATTTCGAGTTTCCGCTCGAGCTCCCACGCACCGGCCGCGTCGATCTTCTCTTGCAGCGCGGCCTGCTTTTCAAGCAGCTTGTTCATCTCCTCGTCCGGCATCGGTTCGCCGAACTTCATCGAGATGTCGTTGAAATCGTCGAGCAGCTTCTTGGTGGCGGCCACGGCTTCCTCGACGTTGCCGCGTACGTCCTTCGCCGGATCGAGCTGCGGTTCCTGCGGGAGGAACCCGACCTGAATCCCCGGTTGCGGCCGCGCTTCGCCGTCGTAGTTGGTGTCGACTCCGGCCATGATGCGCAGCAACGTCGACTTGCCGGAGCCGTTCAGGCCGAGCACGCCGATTTTGGCGCCGGGAAAAAACGACAGCGATATGTCGCGTAAGATCTCCCGCTTCGGCGGCACGACCTTGGAGACGCGATGCATGGTAAAAATGTATTGACCGGACATGACTGTCTGGAAGATGCTTACGTCGGATTGGGAAAGACTTCGTCACCGCGCCCCGCTTGCGGGCGTACCCGCTCAACGGATACCGGCCGCCTCAAGCGCCCCCTCACCTCTTGTCCTTTGATCGCTCTCGACATCCTGTCTGTCGCGATCTTAGTGCGTCCCTGCACGTCACCGGGGGGAGAGGAGGTCGCTCCTGCGCATCCTGCGCTCGCGACATTCGCACATCCTTGCGCAGCAGAGTTGGTTCGCTCGCGCGGTTCTTAGGCCGGGGTGGAGATTAGCGGCTTTTGCCGGAGCTTGCCACTGTCCACTGCGGCGACGCTTCGGAGGAAATCGTGGTCTCGTCGGAGAAGGCGTAGTTCAAATCGGAATCAGCTTCCTGGAAGTAGTGTCCTTGCACGTAGTCGATGCCGAAGTTCCACAGCACCGACAGCGCTTCGGCGGACTCGACGCTCTTGGCGATCGTCTTTTTACCCATGGCCTTGGCGACCTCGACCACGGCGCGCAGTGACGTCTGCGCCACGGTGTCGCCGGCGAGATTGCGCACCAGCGCGCCGTCGAGTTTTAAATATTCGACCGGCGGTTCGCGCAGTCGCGTGGTGGCGCCGAGGACCCGCCCAAAATTATCGATGCAAAAGCTGCAGCCGATCTTTTTGGCCGCGCGCATGAAGGCGGCCGTCGCCTCGGCGTGCTTGGTCAGCGCAATTTCGTCGATTTCGAGGATGACGTGCTCACCGCTCAGCTTGGTTTCGTGCAACACTTGCTGAGCCGAGACGATGAGCTCGACGTCACGCAGCGCGCCGACGGAGAGGTTTACAAAAAACTTCACCTCTCGTTGCTGACGGTGCAGTTCCGCCAGCGCATGGATCGAATGTTTCACCACCCAACGATCGATCGCCACGGCCTGGCCGGACGCCTCGGCGTGCGGAAAAAACAGCGCCGCCGGGATCAGCTTGCCGTCGTCGCCGACCATGCGCACGAGCACCTCGAAGTACTCGCCGGCGTCGCCGTGTAGATTGACGATCGGCTGATAGATCAAACGGAAGGACTCGCGCTCGATCGCCGCGCGGACGCGTTGCGGCCAGTCGACGCCGTCCGGTTTGGTAACGGCCGCCAACGTCGGCTTGGCGGCGTTTGCGTTCGGCGCGCGGCGTTGCGAGGCGGCGTGGGCGGGTCTTGCTCTCGCACCGCCGTCGGTCTTCACCGTGAACGCCGCCGACGCCTCCAGTGCATTCACCAGTGCCTGTGCGTTTTCGTGTTCGCTATCGACCGAACGCGAAGCAACGCGGCAATCGCGATTCTCGGTCTCGGCACCGTCGCCGAGCGGCAAATTTGAAACCGTTTTTTCCGCGGCCGCCCCGAGTTCCGCGAGCTTCAGCGCGGAGGCGTTCGGAAGGAGCGCCACGAACTCGCGGTCGCCCCAGCGCGCGAGCAGCGCCCGCGGGCCGACGACCTCGCGCAACTCGCGCGTGACGGTCAGAAGAAAGCGATCGACCGCGGCTTGCCCGAGATCGCGGCCGGCGTGCCGTAGCTGACCGATGTCGACGTACACCACGCCCTGGGTCGGTCCCTTGGCGCGCGCCGATTCTATCGCCTGATCGAGCACCTGGTTGAAATAGGCGCGATTGTAGATCCCGGTCAATGGGTCGTGTTGATTCATGTATTGCAGCTTCGTTTCCACGGCTTTGCGCTTGGAAACGTCGGTGACGAGCACCTGGGTGCAGGCCTCGCCGTTCATGGTGATCGGCGAAAGACCGAACTCCGCGTGAAACTCGGTGCCATCCTGGCGCATGGCCAGAAATTCGGTGGGAGCGGTCGACGGCTCGTTGCTCTTGCGGATGAATTGCTTGAAGCGAGCGTGATCGTTCTTATCGATCAGGTTCATCACCGGAACGCCTTCGAGATCCGCGGCGCCGCCGTATCCGAACAGGTCGAGATAGGCTTTGTTCGCGTCGATATGCATGCCATCGTGAACGTAACCGATGGCTTCGCGTGCACCGTCAACCACGGCGCGGTGCTTGTCCTGGATTTCTTTCAACGCTTGCGCGGTCGCGCGGTGCTGGGTGCGTTCCGCGGCGACGGCGAGCTCGCGCTCGATCGCCGGCAGCAGGCGCGCCATTTGATTCTTCAGCACGACGTCGCGCGCGCCCGCGCGCATGAGCGACGCGATGTCGCCATCCGGCGCCGCGCGCGTCACGACGATGACCGGGATTTCGATGCGCGCATGGCGCAGGGTGTCGAGTACCGTGTTGGCGTTGAAGCGCGAGAGCGACAGTTCGGTCAGCACCGCGTCCCAGCCGCCTTTTTCCGTCGCCGCGTGCAGCCCGGCGAGGTCGTGCACGCGCTGCGACTTCAGTAAATAGCCGCCGTCGCGCAACGCCGACAGGATGAGTTCGGCGTCGTCCGGCGACGGGTCAACGATCAGTAGGCGTAGTACTTTGGTTTCCAAACAAAACCTCGGCCGCGAAGCAGCGGGCACGGACCGCGAATCAAGGGTCGAGCAAACTTGTTAACCACGAAGGGCGTATGCGACGCGGAGGAAATCGAAGGTATCGATTGAGCCCCCTACGCGCGCGGCTTCCTTGACGGTTAACATCACCGTGCCGGAACGGTTATCGGTTTTTCCGGCCGGCGCTGTCGATTATGCAATAAGTGTAGACCGCGCTCGGCGGGTCCGCAGGGGCGCGCCGCTTCCTAGGGAAGCTCTGATTAAGTGAACATTCACCGCAAAGGCGCAAAGGACGCAAAGAAAAACATGAGTTTTTATCGAGAAAACCCTTTGCGCTCTTTGCGCCTTTGCGG
>Ga0299906_10003407_pt1 | contig 13123 bp, 11 predicted proteins | sample RVTome_14_FD_200259 | JGI IMG/M metagenome (GOLD analysis project Ga0299906, IMG submission 200259) | Soil microbial communities from uranium-contaminated site in the Upper Colorado River Basin, Wyoming, United States - RVT145D125 (version 2) ...
GCTCGGCGGGCGGCCACGCCGACGGCCGCCCCACGGCACGCTCGGCCAGAGCAATAGCGGTCTCCGCGTACCCCGGGCCTGAGGCAGAGTAGGCGAGCGGCGAGAGGAACACCGAATCGAGAAAGAGTTCGCTCCTGCCGGTCAGCGCGTAGGGCAGGTAGCTCAGCAGCGCCACCGCCAACCCGCCCAACCCGACCAGAACCGCATCGCGGCAGCGCTGCCGCCAGGGTCGCTGCCGCTGCAGCAGCAGGGCCGCGAGGACGGCGACGGGCACCACCGCGAGGTTGGTGCGCACGAGGGTGCCAACAGCCAGTAGCCCTCCCGCCAGGAGCATCCGACCGAGTCTGCGATCATCCCTTGCCAGCACGAGGAGCGCGCCCAGCATCGGCACCAGCGCGACATGCTCCAGCATCACCACGCGCCCGCTCGGGATCAGCAGGCTCAGCGCCATGACCGTGAGGAAGCCGGCCAGCAGCGATTCGCGCGGCGGCATCAGCCGCAGCGACAGCAGCACCGTCAGCAGCGCGCTGGCTGCCACGAGGCCTGCGCCGCAGAAGCGGACGAACGCCAGGCTGTCCGGGACGACCAGCACAGCCGCGGCATAGAAGAGAAAGCCCAGTGGCGGCTTGAGGTCCCAGGCCAGCGTGTAGGGAAGGTGCCCGTCGGCCAGCGACTGGCCGATCAGGATGTAGGCGCTCTCGTCGGGATCGACGACATCGACGAAGAAGCTCGGCAGGCGCAGCGCCATGGAGAAGAGCAAGAGCAGCGCGAACCAAGCCAGGAGCCGGCGCTTGCCGCGCGGCCTCGAGCCTGGGCCGATGTCCGGCTGCGCCGGAAGCTGCACGGCTCCCGTCATGCCATCCCCCTCGGTCGAGCGCCGCATCGGCGAGCCGCGTTGCACTCGCGGTAACGTGGCAACTTGCCGGGACCAACGCTAGTGTGAGCCATGCGCCTGACGTTGCTGACCCTCGTCATCCTCCTGGCGCTCGCCGCCTGCCAGCCGCCGGCGCCCGCCGCGGGCTGTCCGGCGGGGACCGAGTCCTGGGATCGGGTCGAACTTTTCTTCGGCCGCGAGATCCCCGGCGGCGGCACGGTCAGCGAAGAGGACTGGCAGACCTATGTGCAGGAGGTGCTGTCGCCGGCCTTCCCCGATGGGCTGACAGTGCTGGAGGGAGAGGGCCGCTGGCTCAGCCCGACCGGCGAGCACTTCGTCGAGAACAGTTTCGTGGTGTACATATATCTACCGGCCGATTCCACCGAGAACCGTCGAGTCGATGATGTAACGGCGGTCTACAAGCAGAGATTCAAGCAGGAAACCGTGCTCTATACCCACAGTGGCGCATGTCTCGCCTTCAAGTAGCGGCCTCGGCTCGAGCTTGGCTTTCGACCCTAGATCCTAGAGCAGAGCCAGCAGCCCGAGGCCGACCACCGCGGCCACCGCGAAACCCAGGATGCCGCGTTGCAGCGGCGTATCGAGTTCGACGTGCCTGTGGCGGTTGTCCTCGACGCTGAACACTTCCCGCTCGTCGTCGTCGTCGCCGTACTCGGCCAGGCGGCCCGTCCATTGCCGCGGCATGTTCCTGCTCCTTCAATCGCGGATGTGGGCAGGCGCCCACGCTTTCTTGCCTGGGTAATGGAGTGGGCGGCCCCGGCGTTCCTGGCACCGATGTCGCGCCGGTCGCATGCCCCGCGGGTTCAGCCGAGGCCTTTGCCGATCTTTCGCTCCAGGTAGAGCGAGAACCAGCCGCGATAGCGCTGCTGCAACTCCGGCCTTCGCCAGTCCTGGCCGGTGATCCGACGCCGGCACAGCGGTGAGCCGCACTGGCACTCCATCTCCCACGCGTCGTCGTCGCCGGTCGCATAGTCGAAGCCGAGCTCGTCGCCGGCCGCGATGTCGCGCATGGCAAAGAATGAAATCTGCCCGCGGACGCCGACGTTGGGATCGCAGGAATGGTTCAGGTGCATCATCGCGTCGTAGCGTTCGGCTTCGGTGACCGGCCCGATGAACAGGTGGTCGTCGATCTGGATCTCCGCCGGTCCCAGCGTCTCGGCCAGCGCGTCGCGTTCGGCGCGCGCCAGCACATGGCCGCCCTTGACCACGACCAGCTCGCCCGCGGCGATCGGGGCGCGGGCGAAGAGGCCGACGCCGTCGATGCGGCTCGGCCGCTTCTCCACCTTGGGCGAGAACCAGACGAGCTTCATGAGACCAGCCGCGGTTGCGATTCGCGGAGCGCCGGCAGCCTGAGCCCGAGCGGCATCTCCAGTCCTTCCTCGGTCAGCGTCACCGTGGTGCCGAGCTCGCCGCTGCGGTCGGCGAAGCGTCTCTGCATGGCGCGGAACAGGCGGGCGGGCGGCCGCGTCAGACGCATGCCGCGCGTCAGCACGGGGATCTGCCTGAGCCGGCCCGTCTCGCGACCGAGCTCGACGAGGAAGATCGCCGAGCGCTGCGTCCAGGGCCAGAAGTAGACCCAGAAGTCCTGGATGGCGTTGCCGTTGTCGTAGACCACCGGACGGCCGCGCCGGAGCTCGACGCCCTGCGTCATGTGCGAGGAGTGACCGTGGATCAGGTCGATGCCGCCCTCCAGCAGCGCCTGCGCGAAGCGGCGGCGCGAGGGCAGCGGCCGCGTCAGCAGGTCCGCACCCCAGTGGATCGACATGAGCTTGAGGTCGGCGTCGAGGCCCTGGAAGGGCGCCAGGATGTCGGCGACCGGGCCGGTACCCTTGGGCGGCCAGAAGAAGGCGTGGCCGGGGGCCGTCTCGGTCGCCTGGTATTCCGGCATGCGGTCGCTGAAGCCGGCGATGGCGAGCTTCAGCCCGCGCCGTTCCAGCACCGCGGGACGCTGTGCCTCGGCCAGCGTGCGGCCGGCGCCGCACCAGCGGATGCCGGCCTGCTCCAGGTGCGCGAAGGTGTCGAGCAGGCCGCGGCTGCCGTAGTCGCCGCTGTGGTTGTTGGCGAGGCCGACGAGTCCGATGTTGGCGGCCTTCAGGATCTCCAGCGTGTGCGGCGAGGCTTTGAATTTGAAGCTCTTGTAGCCCTTCCAGCGCTCGGTCGAGGTGGTGACCGGCGTCTCCAGATTGCAGATCGCGAGATCCGCGCCTTGCAGCAACGGCAGCACCGGACCCCAGAAGCTCTCCGGGCTGCGCTCAGCCAGCGCCGCCTCGACGTCGCGGCCCAGCATGACGTCGCCGACGAGAGCGATGGTGAAGGGCCGCTCGCTTGTCTCTGCGGCCGTCACGGAGGTCAGCCGGCGATCTGCTCGCGCACCTCGATCAGCGTCACCTCGTCGCTTGCAATCGCGGCGGCGAGCTGCTGCTCGAAGTCGGCCAGCGAGCTGGCGCTCACCGCCTTGGCGCCGTAGGCGCGCGCCAGCATGAGGTAGTCGGGCACGATCGGCGTCACCGCGATCTGCTGCACGCCGCGCTCGATCATGCCGTCGCGGATCGCACCCAGCGCGTGGTTGTGCCAGAGCACGACGACCAGCGGCAGCTTCTCCTCCACCGCGGTGATGAGGTCCTGCGCGGTGTAGAGAAAGCCGTGATCGCCGGCTACCGCCACGACCGCCTTCTTCGGCTGTCCCAGCTTGGCACCGATCGCTGCCGGCAGACCGTAGCCCAGCGTGCCGTAACCCAGGGGGTGCAGCCACGAGCGCGGCCGCGCCATGTCGTAGGTCGTGTTGCCGGTGTAGGCGATCTGCGTCATGTCGCTGGCGATGATGGCGTCCGGCGGCAGCACCTTCTTCATCACCGCCAGCACGTTCTCGTGCTTGCGGCTGAGGCCCGAGCGCGGCTGCAGCAGCTCCTGCCGCGTGCTGGCGACCCGCGCCGCGCCCCAGTTGCCGGCTGCTTGCGCCTTGCCTTCGCCCAGCGCCGTCACCAGCGCGTTCGCGGCCGCCGCGGCGTCGCCCAGGATCGCCAGGCGGGCCGGGTAGAGGTCGACCAGCTTCGCCGAGTCGAGGTCGACGCGGATGAGGTCGCCCGCGATCGGCAGCCGCTCCTGCCAGTGGTCGGTTTCGCCGAGTTCGGAGCCCAGCACCAGCACGCGGTCGGCCTCTTTCAGCAGCGCCAGCCCGCTGGCGCGCTGCAGGCCCTGGCCGACGTGCAAGGGGTGGGTCGGCGGCAGCACGCCTTTGGCCGCGACCGTGGTGATGACCGGCGCGCCCAGGCGCTCGGCCAGCGCGACGATGGCGGGCCCGGCATCGACGGCGCCGCCGCCGGCGATGATCAGCGGGCGCTGGGCACTCAGCAGCAGCTCGGCTGCGGCCAGGATATCGCGCTGCGGCGGCACCGGCGGGCCGTTCAGCTGCCGCACCCGCCAGTCGCCTTCGGCCGGCGAGTCGATGACGTCGAGCGGCAGCTCGATGTGCACGGGCCGCGGCCGGTTGCCCTTGAACAGGGCGAAGGCGCGCGCGATCAGGTCGGGCACGTCGGCGGGGGTCAGCGCCGTGGCGCTGAAGCCGGTGATCGCCGAGGTCAGCGCCCGCTGGTCCTTCATCTCGTGCAGGTGGCCGTAGCCGCGGCCAAGCGAAGAGCGCTGGTTGACGGCGGAGAGGATCAGCATCGGCTGCGAGTCGCTGTAGGCCTGGCCGATGCCGGTGGCGCCGTTGGTGATGCCGGGACCGGTGATCAGGAGGCAGACGCCGGGCTTGCCGGTGACGCGCGCATAGCCGTCGGCCATGAAGGTCGCGCCCTGCTCGTGGCGCGTCAGCACATGGCGGATCGAGCTGCCCGGGAGGCCCTTGTAGAGGGAGATGGTGTGCACGCCGGGAATGCCGAAGACCAGCTCGACGCCGTAGCCCTCCAGCAGCGTGACCAGCGCCTCGCCGACCGTGGGAATTTCCTGAGCCTTTGCCTGCGCCTGCTGTGCCATGACGATCCTCCGCCCTATCGCTTCTTCGGTTTCAGCGCGTCCCAGTCGGCTTCGCTCATGTGCTCGCCGACGAAGTTGAACTGGCCCGCACCCTGCAGCCACTCACCGCCGTCGATGGTGACGACCTCGCCATTGATGTAAGCGCTTTCCCTGGCCAGGAGATAGGCCGCGAGGTTCGCCAGCTCCTCGTGCCGGCCGGCCCGCTTCAGCGGGTTCTTCGCCTCGAAGGCGGCCGCCAGCTCGGGCTTCGGCACCAGGCGCTCCCAGGCGCCGGCGGTGGGGAAGGGACCCGGGGCGATCGCGTTCAGGCGAACGCCGCGGCCGCCCCACTCGACCGCGAGCGAGCGGGTCATCGCCAGGACGCCGGCCTTGGCCATGGCCGAGGGCACGACATAGGCCGAGCCGGTCCAGGCATAGGTGGTGATGATGGACAGCACGACCGCTTCCTGCTTCGCCCCGAGCCAGCGCTTCCCGCAGCCCAGCGTCATGTAGGCCGAGCCGTGCAGCACGATGCCCAGCACGGCATCGACCGCGCGCGGGCTCAGTTCCTCGGAACGGGCGATGAAGTTGCCGGCCGCGTTGTTCACCAGCGCGTCGGGCGGCGCCTCGGCGAAGGCCCAGGCCAGGAACTCATCCACCTGCTGCGCCTCGCGCACGTCGCAACGCCGCGTGTAGACCTTGCCGCCGGTTTCGGCCTGCAGCTGGTTGGCCGCCTCGGCCAGCACCTCCTCGCGCCGGCCGCAGATGACGAGCTCGGCGCCCAGCCCGAGGAAGCGGCGGCCGAGCGAGAGGCCGATGCCGGTGCCGCCGCCGGTGATCAGGATGCGGCGGCCCTGCAGCAGATCGTCGCGGAACATCTCAGAGCGCTCCCAGCCGCGCTTGCAGCAGCTCGTAGCAGGCGGCCTTGGCCTCCTCCGGCTGGAACACCGTGGGGTCGAGGCACCACTCCAGCCACAGGCCGTCGATCAGCGCGGTCAGGCTGAGCGCCAGGCGGGTGACGTCGACCGCGACGCCGCGTCGCGCTGCCACCGCGCGCAGCTGATGCGCAATCGCCTGGCGGTAGCCGTCGTAGAGCTGCTTGTGCTGGAGGCGCAGCGCCGGGTTGTTGCGCACCTGGCCCCAGAGCGCCAGCCAGACGGCGAGGTTGCTCTCGTGGAAGATCTCGGCGGAGAACGAGGCATCGACGATGGCCCGCAGCTTGTCCTCCGGCTCGTGCCGGCCGGCCACGATGGAGCGGGTGAACTGGGCGAGCCCGTCGGTCACCCTTTCGTAGGCCGCGACCAGCAGGTCTTCCTTGGCGGCGAAGTAGTGGTTGATCAGGCCGTGCGAGATGCCGGCCTCGGCGCAGATCGCGCTGACCGTGAAGGCGCCCACGCCGCCCTTGGCGAGGCAGCGCAGCGCCGCCTCGACGATCTGCTGCCGGCGCACGTCGGGTGCCTGGCGCGAGAAGCGCGGTTCGCGCGCCTTGCCCCCGGCCCCCCTCTCCTCGTCGCTCCGTCTGGCCGCCAACCGCTCCACCATCGGGTCCCTTCCGCTCATAGCTCGCGCCGTGGGATCAGCCGCACGCCCTGGCAGCCGCCCACGACGGCGCCTCTCTGGCGTGTCTGCACGCTCCAGGCAAGGTGAAAGTCGCTCGCGTCGGCCATGAGCGAAACGCTGCTGTCGACCGCGACATCGGCGGCGCCGCTCTGCAAGGCGATGAACCAGCGGCCCTCCAGGCGGGCGGAAAGCGGGTCGCCGGCCCGGATGGCATAGCGCTCGAGCGCCGCGGAGTCGGTGACGATGCCGTTCTCCTCCAGGCGCCAACGACCGAAGTCGCTTCGGACTTCCAGACAGTGCCGGCCGGTCCCGAGCTCGTGGCGCAGAAGCTTGCCGTGACGGGCCGGGCGCAGCTCGGTCGCAGGCAGCGGCGGGGCGGTCTCCGGCGGCCCGAAGGGCGCCGCGCCCGCCGCGCCCGCCGTGCGGACCGGCAGCAGCAGGCGGCAGGCGCCGCTCGCCAGGCTGAGCGTGGCCGCGCGGGGCTGCGGCCAGAGGATCGGCCAGTGCTGCGTCGCCAGCGCCAGGCGCAGGCGGTGACCCTTGGGCAAGCGGCGGCCGGTCGCGCGGAGCAGGAGGCGGCCGAGCGGCTCGGTCGCGGCAAGGTTCAGCGCACCCCAGGACACGAGCGTGGCGCTGCCGTCCGGCGCGACGTCGCAGAGCCGCGCGGTGACGTTCGCTCGCGGGGCATCCAGCTGGACGCGGAGCTCGACCTCGGGCACGCCCAGGATCGTCAGGTCGTCCTGCAGCGGCAGCCCGAAGACCAGCGCCTCGGCATCCTCGCGGCGCTGGTCGACCGCGAGTTCGGCGGCAGCGCCGCCGTAGCCGCCCCAGCGGCCGCAGTCGGCGCCGGCGGTGACCGGCGAGCAAAGCGAAAGCGCCGCTCCCGGCTGCGGCCGATCCCCGAGGCCGTCGGCGTTCAGGAACAGCGCGCGTTGCCCGACGTTGGGCGAAGGCCAGGACGGTTCCGCGATCCAGCGCCCGGGATGGCTGTCGTAGCGCGGCCGCGGTGGCTCGGGCTCGCGCAGCCAGAGGGTGAGCTTCGGCTCCGCGTCGATGCCGTTCGGCTCGTCCAGGAGCCAGCGCCGCCACCAGCGCAGCGCCTCCTTGAGCCAGCCGATCAGCGGGCCCGGCGCGCCGAGGCAGGGGAAGTTGTGGCTCCAGGGGCCGATCAGGCCCTTGGCGGGAGAACGCAGGCCGGCCAGCAGGCGGAGCACGGCATCGACATAGCCGTCGTCCCAGCCGCCGACCGCGTAGACCGGCACCGTGATCGCCGCGAAGTCCTCGCCGACCGAGCCCTGGCGCCAGTAGGCGTCGCGCGTGGGGTGCTGCAACCAGCGCGCCGACCAGCAGTCGAGCGCCTCCAGCCGCTGGCGCCAGAGGTCTTCCCAGGCCGCGCCGACGATGGCGGGATCGGGCGGCAGCGCGAGCAGGGCCAGCATGAAGGCCGACCACTGCGGATCCTCGGCGAGGTAGCAGCCGCCCAGGTAGTGCACGTCGGTGGCGAAGCGGTCGTCCGAGCAGCAGAGCGCGATGACCGCGGCCAGCGCCGGCGGCCGGCGTGCCGCCACCTGCAGCGCGTTGAAGCCGCCCCAGGAGATGCCGGTCATGCCGACTTTGCCGCTGCACCAGGGTTGCGCCGCCAGCCAGGCGATGACCGCGCAGGCGTCGTCCTGCTCCTGCGCGGTGTACTCGTCGGTCAGCACGCCCTCGGAATCGCCGGTGCCGCGCAGGTCGACGCGCGCATAGGCGAAGCCGTGCCCGGCGAGGTAGGGCGCCATCTGCCGGTCGCGGAAGGCCGTGCCGTCGCGCCGACGGTAGGGCAGGAACTCCAGGATCGCCGGCACCGGCTGCGGCACCTGGGGCCGCCACAGCGTGGCGGCAAGGCGGGTGCCGTCCGGCAGCGCGATGAACAGCGGATCCAGCCTTTCCACCGCGTGCGGGAAGCGCTCGAGCACGCTCACGGATTCTTCTCCGGCCCCTTGGGAAAGGGCGAGAGCGGCTTGTGCGGCACCCACTCGTAGACCGCGGGCGAGGTCGTCGGATAGACGACGAACTCCTCCAGCGTGGTTTCGGCGTCGATCCGCCGCTTGGCGAGGATGCGCAGGAGCGTCAGCAGGCCCAGCACCAGCGTGACGCCGCCGATCAGCCAGAAGAACGCGCTGGCGCCGGCCCGCTCCAGGAGCGGCGTGCCGACCAGCGGGCCGATCGCGCCGCCCACCGCCCAGAGCAGCAGGAGGTTGCTGGAGACCGCAATGTAGTCCTGCGGCTTGGCGCGGTCGTTCGCCTGCGCCACCGAGATCGGGTAGAGCGCCTCGGAGAAGCCGCCGAAGAGGATGAAGAGCGCCAGGAAGAGCCAGAGCGGCGTGGCTGCGGTGGCGACGATGAAACCGCCGGCGACGGCCAGGATCACCACGTGCATGGCGAGCAGGATGTAGCGGCGGTCGAAGCGGTCGGAGAGCCAGCCGAGCGGATACTGGAAGGCGATGCCGCCGATCTGCGAGGCGGCGAGCAGGTAGATGATGGTCGCCTGGTCGAAGCCGTAGTGCGGCGCCAGCAGCACGCCGACCGAGCCGAAGGTGACGGCGATCAGCCCGGTGGCGAAGGAGCCGAGCGCGCCGGTCGGCGAGATGCGGAAAGCGGTCAGCAGGTGCAGCGAGACCGTCTTGGGCAGGGGCGGGCTCTGCACGCGCACGGCGGTCAGCGGGATCAGCGAGAGCGCGGCGAGGCCGGCGGTGATCATCAGCAGCTCATGGCCGCTGGCGTCGAGGTCGCGCGCGGCCAGCTGGCCCAGCCCATAGAAGAGGCCCAGCGTCAGCACGTAGGAGGTCAGCACGCGCCCGCGGTTCTCGTTGGTCGAGAGCGCGTTCAGCCAGCTTTCCATCACCACCGAGAGCGCGGCCACCGCGAAGCCGGCGAGCGCGCGCAGGAGCGAAGCGAGCCACAGCGTGTCGGCCCATTCGAAGGCCAGCGTCAGCGCCACCACCAGGGCCGAGCAGGCCGCATAGGTCTGCACGTGGCCGACCGAGCGCAGCATGGCGGGGGTGGCGAGGCAGCCCAGGATGAAGCCAGCCATGTTGGCCGCCAGGACGAAGCCGATCGCCTCGCCCGAGAAGCCCTGCAGCTCCAGGCGCAGCGGCAGCAGCGTGGAGAACAGCCCGGAGCCGGCCGAATAGATGGCGGCGCTCAGCAGCAGCGGCGCGGTGTTCCCTCTGGCCATGACTCGCCCCTCCCAAGCGCGCCCGACTGTGCTAGCCCCTTGGCAGTACCCTGTAGCTGTCGTAGCAGTCGTTGAACGGCCTTTCAATTAGAGGCGCCATGCAGGTGATCCACGACGCCGGCCACGCCCGGCACTATCCGAAGAACTTCCTGGTGGCCGGCGCGCCGCAGCCCAATCCTGAGGTGCCGAGGCGCGCGGAGGTGCTGCTGCAGGCAGCGGTGGCGGCCGGGCACCGCGCGGTGCCGGCCGAGCCGCACGACCGCAGCTACGTGGCGCGCATCCACACGCCCGAGTACCTGCGCTTCCTGGAGACGGTGCATCAGCGTTGGAAGGAGATTCCGGGGGCGAGCCCGGAGGTGATCCCGAACATGCATCCGCGCGGTCGCGACGTGGGCTATCCGGCCTCGGTCGTGGGCCAGGCCGGCTATCACCTGGCGGATACGGCCTGCCCGATCGACGCCGGCACCTGGCTGGCGTCTCTGGGTGCTGCCGACTGCGCACTGACCGGCGCCGACCTGCTGCTGCGCGGCGAGCCCCTGGCCTATGCGCTCTGCCGGCCGCCGGGACACCACGCCTATGCCGACCAGGCCGGCGGCTTCTGCTATCTCAACAATGCGGCGATCGCCGCGCAGCAGCTCAGGACCACCGCGGAACGGGTCGCGATCCTCGACGTCGACGTGCACCACGGCAACGGCACGCAGGGCATCTTCTACGCCCGCGACGACGTGCTGAGCGTGTCTCTGCACAGCGACCCGATCGCGTTCTACCCCTTCTTCGTCGGCTACGCGCAGGAGCGCGGCGAGGGCCGGGGACTCGGCTACAACCTGAACCTGCCGCTGCCCAAGGGCACCGGCGACAACGAGTACCTGACGGCGCTGGGGAAGGCGCTGCAGCGCATCGCCGCCTTCCGGCCCCACGCGCTGGTGGTGGCGCTGGGGCTGGACGCGCACGAGGGCGACCCCTTCCAGGGCCTGAAGATCACCACGGCGGGCTTCGGACGCATCGCCGCGGCGATCGGCGAGCTGAAGCTGCCGACGCTCCTGGTGCAGGAAGGCGGCTATATGAACGAGGCGCTGGGGCCGAACCTGGTGAGCTTTCTTTCTGGGATCGAGCAACAGTAACGACCGACACCCCTCACCCTGTCCCTCTCCCCGCAAGTGCGGGGCGAGGGGACGGCAGCGCTGCCAGCGGGCCAGGGGTCCGCTCGCCCCCGAAGGGGGAGAGGGACAGGGTGAGGGGCGGTCGGTCGGTCGTTCCGGCCACAGCCGGGGTCGCGGCTGGGACTCGGCAGGGGGCCGTCCTCCGGCGTAAGACTGGCGGGCCAAGCGACAGGAGTCCCTATGCGGCCGGCCGCCAACGACTTCCTCAACGCCATCGAAACGACGCTCGGCCAGATCGAGCGCGAGGGCCTGACCAAGCGCGAACGCATCCTGCTCTCTGCCCAGGGGCCGGAGATCGTCATTCGCCAGGACGGCGGCGAGCGCCAGGTGCTGAACTTCTGCGCCAACAACTACCTGGGCCTGGCCGACGATGCGCGGCTGGAGGCGGCGGCCAAGCAGGCGCTCGACGACTACGGCCTCGGCATGGCCTCGGTGCGCTTCATCTGCGGCACCGAGGACTTGCACCGCAAGCTGGAGCAGAGCCTGGCGCAGTGGCTGGGCTTCGACGATGCCATCCTCTACGCCGCCTGCTTCGACGCCAACGGCGGGCTCTTCGAGCCGCTGTTCGAGGCCGAGGACGCGATCATCTCCGACGCGCTCAACCACGCCTCGATCATCGACGGCGTCCGGCTCTGCAAGGCGCAGCGCTTCCGCTACGCCAACGCCGACATGGCCGATCTCGAGGCCAAGCTGAAGCAGGCGGCGGGCGCCAGGCGGCGCATCGTCGTCACCGACGGCGTCTTTTCGATGGACGGCTTCATCGCCAAGCTCGAGGCGATCTGCGACCTCGCCGACCGCTACGGCGCGCTGGTCATGGTGGACGACAGCCACGCGCTGGGCGTGCTGGGCGAGCAGGGGCGCGGCTCGATCGAGCACTGCGGCGTGCTGGGCCGCATCGACATCGTCACCGGCACGCTGGGCAAGGCACTCGGCGGCTCGATGGGCGGCTTCACCGCGGCCAAGCAGTCGGTGGTCGACCTGCTGCGGCAGCGTTCGCGGCCCTATCTCTTCTCCAATTCCGTAGCGCCCTGCCTGGTGGCGGCGAGCCTGAAGGCGGTCGAGCTGGCGCGCGACGGCCAGGCGCTGCGCGCGAAGCTCGCCGGCAACGCCAAACGCTTCCGCGACGGGCTGGCGAAGGCCGGCTTCACCCTGCTGCCGGGCCAGCATCCGATCGTGCCGGTGATGATCGGCGATGCCGCGCTGGCGGCGCAGCTGGCCGAGCGCCTGCTGCAGGAGGGCATCTACGTGATCGCCTTCTCGTTCCCGGTGGTGCCGCGCGGCCAGGCGCGCATCAGGACGCAGCTCTCGGCCGGGCACAGCGCCGCACAGATCGACCGCGCCGTCGCCGCCTTCGAGCGCGCCGGCAAGGACGTGGGAGTCCTCAAATGAACGATGCCGCCCGCTCCAACACGACGATGAAGGCCCTGGTCAAGGCCAAGCCGGAGCCCGGCATCTGGATGGGCGAGATGCCGGTGCCCGAGATCGGCCCGGACGAAGTGCTGATCAAGATCCGCCGCACCGCGATCTGCGGCACCGACATGCACATCTACAAGTGGGACGACTGGGCCGCGCACACCATCCCGGTGCCGATGATCGTCGGGCACGAGTACGCCGGCGAGATCGCCGAAGTCGGCAGCAACGTGAAGCGGCTGAAAGTCGGCCAGCGCGTCTCCGGCGAGGGCCACATCGTCGGCCAGTCGAGCCGCGCGGCGCGCGCCGGCAAGTTCCACCTCGATCCCGACACGCGCGGCGTCGGCGTCAACCGGCCGGGCGCTTTCGCCGAGTACCTGGCGCTGCCGGCCTTCAACGTCGTGCCGCTGCCCGAGCAGGTCGACTTCGAGCTGGGCTCGATCCTCGATCCCCTGGGCAATGCCGTGCACTGCGCGCTCTCCTTCGACCTTGTCGGCGAGGACGTGCTGATCACCGGCGCGGGGCCGATCGGCATCATGGCCGCGGCCGTCGCGCGCCACGCCGGCGCGCGGCACGTCGTCATCACCGACGTGAACGCCTTCCGCCTGGAGCTGGCGAGCCGCGTCGCCGACGTCGTGCCGGTCGACGTCTCCAAGGAGAGTCTGAAGGACGTCATGGGCCGCCTGAAGATGACCGAAGGCTTCGACATCGGCCTGGAGATGTCGGGCGCGCCCAAGGCCTTCGACCAGATGATCGAGCACATGATCATGGGCGGCCACATCGCGCTGCTGGGCATCCCCTCGGCGCCGGCCACCTTCGACTGGCGTCCGGTGATCGGCAAGGCGCTGACCATCAAGGCGATCTACGGCCGCGAGATGTTCGAGACCTGGTACAAGATGCTGGCCATGCTGCAGTCCGGCCTCGACATCC
>Ga0299906_10003408_pt1 | contig 13120 bp, 10 predicted proteins | sample RVTome_14_FD_200259 | JGI IMG/M metagenome (GOLD analysis project Ga0299906, IMG submission 200259) | Soil microbial communities from uranium-contaminated site in the Upper Colorado River Basin, Wyoming, United States - RVT145D125 (version 2) ...
CCCCGGGGCGGCGGGGGCGCGGCGCCGCCCCGCCGCCAAGGCCTGGTCGATCTGGGAGGGCACCACCAGCAAGCTCTACCCGGATCCCGACCTGATCGCCCACTTCAGCGGCGACTCCTTCGCCGACGCCTTCGCGCGAATCGAGTGCCACTACTTCGTGAACGGGGCGTTCCTGCGCAGCGAAACGCAGCTGCTCGACGACGCGTCGAAGATCGCGCAGCTGCCGGGCGTGATCGTGCAGGGGCGTTACGACGTCGTGTGCCCGGCGGCGAGCGCCTGGGCGCTCCACAAGCGCTGGCCGAAGGCGAAGCTCGTGATCGTGAAGGACGCCGGCCACAGCATGAAGGAGCCGGGAATCCGCAGCGAGCTGGTGCAGGCGACCGACGATCTCGCGAACCTCTGAGAGCGGCCGGGGGCGGTGTTGGCTTTTCCGGAGACGCATCGCTCGATGGTCCTGGCCGTCCGGAGCCGGGACGAGCAGGAACGTGCCCGCGCGCTCGAAACGGTCGTGGCTGCCTACTGGCGGCCCGTCTACCGCCATGTTCGCGCGCGCTGGCGCGCGCGCGAGGAAGAAGCCGAGGACCTGGCGCAGGGCTTCTTTGCCACAGCGCTCGAGAAGGGCTGGCTCGCGCGCTACGAGCCCGCGCGCGGGCGCTTCCGCACGTATCTGCTCGCCTGCCTCGAGGCCTTCGTCGCCAACCAGCGGCGGGACGGACGCCGGCTCAAGCGCGGCGGCGGGGTGACGCTCGTCCCGCTCGAGTCGCAGGACGCGGACGGCGAGACGCGCGAGCTCCAGCTCGCGGACGGCAGCGACCTCGAGGCGGAGTTCCAGCGCGAGTGGTCGCGGAGCCTCTTCGCGCTCGCGGTCGAGGCGCTGCGGCAGCGCTGCCTCGGCACGAGCCGGGAGGTCGCGTTCCTTGTCTTCGAGCGCTACGACCTCGAGGACCACGACGCGTCGCAGCGGCCGCGCTACGCCGACCTGGCCGCGGAGCTCTCGCTGCCGGTGACGCAGGTGACGAACCACCTGCACTGGGCGCGCCTCGAGCTGCGCAGGACCGTGCTCGAGAAGCTGCGCGAGATCACCGCGAGCGAGGAGGAGTTCCGGGCCGAGGCGCGCTCTCTCTTCGGGGCCGAGCCCTCGTGAAGACGCCCGGCGACGGCGCGCTCGACCGCCTGCGCCAGGTGACGCAGTGGCCGGACCTCTCGGGCACGCGCTACGAGCTGCAGAGCGAGGTGGCTCGCGGCGGCATGGGCGTCGTCTACCTCGCGCGCGACCGCGAGCTCGAGCGCGACGTGGCGCTCAAGGTGATCGCCGTGGCGGCGGCGGACCCGGACACCGCGGCTCGCCTGCGCCGCGAGGCGCGCATCCTCGCGCGGCTCGAGCACCCGGGGATCGTGCCGGTCCACGACGTGGGCGAGCTGCCCGACGGGCGGGTGTTCTACGCGATGAAGCTCGTGACGGGCAAGCGACTCGACGAGCTGGTCCGCGAGAGCTTGCCGCTGCGTGAGAAGCTGCGCCTGCTGCTGCGCATCTGCGAGCCGGTGGCTTTCGCGCACGCCCGCGGAGTGATCCACCGCGACCTGAAGCCGGAGAACGTGATGGTCGGACCGTTCGGCGAGGTGCTCGTGATGGACTGGGGCGTCGCGAAGCACCGCGGCGAGCCGAAGCTCGCGGGCGACCCTGCCGCTCCAAGCGCCGGCTCGCCGCCGAACGCCACCGCCCACGGCACGATCGTGGGCACGCCGGCCTACATGGCCCCCGAGCAGGCGCGGGGCGACGTCGAGCGCGTGGACGCGCGCTCCGACGTCTACGCGCTCGGCGCCATCCTGTACTTCATGCTCACGGGGCGCGCGCCCGGAAGGCTGCCAGCGTCTCCCGACGCGCCCACGCGCACCTGGGCGGGGCCGCGCCACGCGAACGTCGCGCCGGGCATCGCCGCGCCGCGCGAGCTCGACGAGAATCTGCCACGCCCGCTCGAGGCGATCTGCCTCAAGGCCCTGGCTCTCGAGCCGGCGGAGCGCTACCCGGGCGCTGCGGAGCTCGCGGCCGACCTGGAACGCTTCCTTGAAGGTGAGCGCGTCTCCGCCTACCCGGAGGGCCTTCTCGGCCGCGCGCGGCGCTTTGCGAGCCGGCACCGGACCCCGATCCTGGTGCTGCTCGCGTACGTGGTGATGCGGGTGGTGCTGCTGCTCGTGGCGCGGGTGTAGCGGGGCGTCCCGCCTGCGCGGCAGAGCGGCGCTTCCGGCCTGCAAAGGAAAAGCTCGTAGAGAGGTAATAGGGAAGAACGGATCCAAGGTCCGGTCAGGAGGAGTCAGCATGAACAAGCCACTCGTCGGACTCGTCGTCGGGGGAATCGTGGGGGCCTTCGACGGGCTCAGCGCCCTCTTCTCGGCTCCCGAGGTGGCGCCCCAGATCATGGGCATCATCGTCGGGTCGACCTTCAAAGGCGTCATCGTGGGGCTCATCGCAGGCTTCTTCGCCCGCAAGGTGAGCTCACTGCCGCTCGGCATCGCGGTCGGCCTCGCGGCGGGCCTGCTGTTCGCCTACTTGATCGCCATGCAGCCGGACCCGACCACGGGCAAGCACTACTACTGGGAGATCATGCTGCCCGGCAGCCTGGCCGGCGCGATCGTGGGCTACGCCACGCAGAAGTTCGGGCGGCGGCCGGGGGAGGCTCGCGCCTGACGCCGCTCCCCCGGGTGCGCCGTCAGTAGCGGGTCGGCTCCTCGGGGACCTCGGCGTTGAAGGTGACCATGTGCGTGTGGGGGCCACCGAGACTGGGGGCGTCCGTCAGTGTCGATTCCTTCTGCGCCGGCTTGCCGTCCCGGATCTGCTGTACCGCCTGCGCCGGCAGGTCCACGATGTGCGAGTGGCCGGCGGTGTAGGCGATGTCGAGCCGGAGCGCCCCGCCCGCTTGCAGCTCGGCCGCCGTGATCACGGCCAGGTGGCCGTGGTTGGAAGCGATCTGGCCCGTCTTCGAGCCGCTCGCCGTCGGCGGCGTCGAGCTCGCGGTCGGGCTCTGGTAGTCGCCGCCGCCGCCGCCTCCCCCGCAGGCCGTTACGGTGACGGTGACTCCAGCCAGGAAAGCGAGGCTCGCCTCCTGCGTGAACTGCCGGCGATTGAGCTTCCGCATCACATCCTCCCGCGTCGAACGGTCCAACCCCGGCCCTCAAGCGCGCGTTTGCCGTGGGGGGAGACCTCACAGCAGGAGTAGCAACGATCGTGCCGCTGGCTCCAGCGAACCAACCCGAGCCGGCTCAATGAGATCAGGCGACGGCGCCGCCGCGCGAGCTTACGCCGCGAGTAACCGCTTACGGGCGCCGAAAACCAGAAAACAACGGGCTCGCGCCGCCGGCCTTCGCGCTATCCTGCGCGGATCGGGAGGTAGCGATGCGACGAGGGCTGGGGTGGTTCTGGCTCGTGTGCGCGGCGGCGGGTGCGGGTGCCGAGGACCGCTTCGTGGCGCCGCTGCCGCCCGAGTCGGAGGTCCGCCTCCGTCGCGACGTCGAGTACGTCGCCGACGCGGCGGGCCGCGCGGCGTTCGACCTGTATCGACCGGCACGGGCGAACGCGCCCACGCCGGTCGTGGTGTTCGTGAACGGCATCGGGACGCCGTGGATGCGCGGCCACGTCCAGTACACGAGCTGGCCGCGCGCGGTGACGGCAAGGGGCCTCGCCGGCATCGCGATGGACTCGCGTGAGGCGAGTGTCGACGACGACCTGCGCCGGCTCGTCGCGTTTCTCGGCGCGCACGCCGCCGAGCTGGGCGTGGACGCGGACCGCATCGCGCTCTGGTCGTGCTCGGCCAACGTGCGGCGCGGCCTCCCGCTCGCCCTGGGCCTCGGGCCCGCCGTGCGCTCCGCCGTGGCGTACTACGGCTCGGCCGAGATCGAGCGCTTCCCGGCCGACCGGCCGGTGCTGCTGGTTCGCGCTGGCCTCGACAATCCCGAGCTCAACCGCGCGATCGACGAGATGGCGGCGCTGGCGCTGCGCCAGAACGCGCCGGTCGAGGTCGTCAACCTGGCGGCCGGAGTGCACGGCTTCGACCTGCGCGACGACGACGACGCCGCGCGCGCGGCCATCCGCAGGACGCTCGACTTCCTCGAGGCGACGCTCAGCGGCGGCGTGAGCGAGGCCGTTCGCGCGGGCGCGTCGCGCGCCGCCGCGGCTGCCGCCGTGGCGCAGGGCGATTGGCCCGCGGCCGCAAGCGCCTGGCAGCGCGTCATGGCCGAGCGCCCGGCGGACGCGAACGCGTGGCAGCGCCTGGGGGACGCGAAACGGCAGCTCGCCGATCGCGCCGGAGCGCTTACGGCCTTCGAGCGGGCGCTCGCGCTCGGCTCGCCGAACCGCGGCCAGATCAGCTTCGCCGTGGCCGGCATCCACGCCGAGGCCGGCGACGTGGAGCGCGCCTTCGCGACGCTCCGCTCGATGGGCCCGCTCCTGCGCTTCTTCCGCGAGCCGCTCGCGACGAGCCCGGTCTTCGCCGCGGTGCGTGGCGACGCGCGCTACGAGGCGCTCCTCGCCGGCGTTCCTCAAGCACCTCGCTGAGGATCGGTCGGGGTAAGGTCTTGAATCGAGGCGTCCGCCGGGCGTAGCCTCCGAGCGATCGCAAGGAGGTTCCGATGCATCCTGCTCGCCGCACAGCCGTTGTCCTCTCGGCGGCTTTCCTGGGTTTCTCGACGGGAGGGGCATCGGCCGCCGACCTTCGCCTCGAGCTCCGCGAAGGCTGGGCCATCCAGTCCTCGGCGCAGGTGACGGCGCGTGGCGAGGCGGTGGCCCGGCCGGGCTTCGCGACTCCGGACTGGCACCGGGCGTCGGTGCCAACGACAGTCGTCGCCGCGCTCGTCGCCGACGGCAGCTACCCCGATCCCTACTACGGCATGAACCTGCGCACGTTCCCCGGGACGTCCTACAAGGTCGGCACGAACTTCTCGAACGTCCCGATGCCCGCGGACAGCCCCTTCGCCGTGCCGTGGTGGTACCGCACGGAGTTCACGCTGCCCGCGGAGGCGGCCGGCCGCACGCTGTGGCTGCGGCTGGGCGGCGTCAACTTCCGCTTCGACGCGTGGCTCAACGGGAAGAAGATCGCCTTTGCCGCGAAGACGGCCGGCGCGTTCCGCGTCCACGAGATCGACGTGACGGGTGTCGCGCAGCCCGGCGCGAACGCGCTCGCCGTGCTCGTGTCCGCCCCGACGCCGGGAGACCTGGCGATCACGTTCGTCGACTGGAACCCGATGCCGCCCGACAAGCTGATGGGGCTCTACCGTCCCGTGACGCTCACGGCGAGCGGTCCCGTCGCGCTCCGCCACCCGCAGGTCGTGACGAAGCTCGCTCCCGGCCACGACCGGGCCGAGCTGACCGTCAAGGTGTTCGCGACGAACGCGAGTGCCGCGCCCGTCGCGGGGACGCTCCGCGGCCGCGCCGCCGGCGTCGCCTTCCAGAAGGACGTGACGCTCCCGCCGGGCGAGTCGCGCGAGATCGTCCTCGACGCTGCCGCTTTCCCCGAGCTCGCGCTCGCGAAGCCGAGGCTGTGGTGGCCGGCCCAGTACGGCGAGCCCGTGCTGCACCAGCTCGAGCTGGAGCTCGTGACCGGCGGCGTCGTCTCCGACCGGGCGCGCGCGAGCTTCGGCATTCGCGAGGTCACGTCGCGGCTCCTCCCGAGCGGCCGCGTCTACGAGGTGAACGGCCGGCGCATCCTGATCCGGGGCGCGGGCTGGAGCTCCGAGATGATGCTGCGCTACTCGCCCGAGCGCTTCGAGCAGGAGATCGCGTACGTCAAGGACATGGGCCTCAACACGATCAGGCTCGAGGGCAAGCTCGAGGACGATCCCTTCTTCGACATCACCGACCGCGAGGGCATTCTCGTGATGCCCGGCTGGTGCTGCTGCGACCACTGGGAGAAGTGGAAGGACTGGGACGCCGAGGACCTGCCCGTCGCCACCGCGTCGCTGCGCGACCAGATCCTGCGCCTGCGCGGCCGAGCGTCCGTCTTTACTTGGCTCAACGGCTCCGACGGCCCGCCGCCCCGGCCGGTCGAGGAGGCGTACCTGGCCGTGCTCACGGAGCTCGGCTTTCCGAACCCCGTGGTCTCCTCGGCCACCGAGAAGAAGGCGGAGCTCTCGGGAGAGAGCGGGATGAAGATGCGGGGCCCCTACGAGTGGGTGCCGCCCGTCTACTGGTACACGGACACGAAGCTCGGCGGCCCGCACGGCTTCGCCACCGAGATCGGGCCGGGCCCCGCGCCGCCGCCGCTCGAGAGCCTGAAGCGCTTCATCCCCGAGGACCAGCTCTGGCCCATCGGCGAGGTGTGGAGCTACCACTGCGGCGGCGGGCCCTTCAAGACGCTCGACGTCTTCACGAAGGCCATGGACGCGCGCTACGGTCCGTCCCGGGACGTGGCGGAGTACGCGCGCAAGGCGCAGGCCGCCGCCTACGAGTCGCACCGCGCCATGCTCGAGTCGTTCGCCGAGCGCAAGTACACGGCCACCGGCGTCGTCCAGTGGATGCAGAACAACGCCTGGCCGGGCATGATCTGGCACCTCTACGACTTCTACCTGCGGCCGGGGGGTTCGTACTTCGGCGCCAAGAAGGCCGGCGAGCCGCTGCACGTGCAGTACGCGTACGACGACCGCTCGGTCGTGGTCGTCAACGCCGGCCTCGTCGCGCACGCGGGCCTGAGGGCGACCGCGCGCGTGCTCGACCTCGCGTCGAAAGAGCGCTTCGCGCGGACCGAGGCGGTGGACGTCGGCGCGGATGGGAGCGTCAAGGCGTTCCAGATCCCGGAGCTTCCCGGCCTGACGCCGACCTGGTTCCTGGCACTGACCCTCGACGACGCGAGCGGCCGCAGCGTCAGCCGCAACGTCTACTGGCTCTCGACGAAGCCCGACGTCCTCGCGTGGGACAAGTCCCAGTGGTACTACACCCCGCTCACGCAGTACGCGGATTTGAGCGGCCTGCAGCAGCTCGCGCCCGCCGAGGTGAAGGCCTCCGTCCGCTTCGAGAGCGGCCGCGCGCGCGTCGAGCTCGAGAACCCGTCGAAGGCGCTCGCGTTCTTCGTCCACCTCGCCGTCCGCAGGGGCGCTGCCGGCGAGGAAGTGCTCCCGGTGCGGTGGGACGACAACTACGTCACGCTGCTGCCGGGCGAGAAGCGGGAGCTCGCGGCCCGCTACGCGCCCATGGACCTGGGCGGCGCCCGGCCGGTGGTGACCCTGGACGGCTGGAACGTCGGGGGTCAGGTCTTGAACTGAGGCGTCCGATGCGTCAATTCAAGACCTGACCCCTTTTCCGGTCAGGCTCAGGCGCCCGGATTCGTCCTCCGCGAGCGAGAGCTGGCCTGATTCGGCGCCGGCGAGCGAGAGCTGGCCCTGCGCCGCGCCCGCGAGGCGCGCGTGGATCTCCGCGATCGCTTGTCGCGCCACGCCTCGTAACGCCGCCTGCCGCGACTCCGCTTCGCGCAGGGGAGCGACGGCGTCGCGCGTGCCCACGCGGCCAAGCGCGGCCGCGGCCGCCCGGCGCAGCTCCTTGGGTCCCTCGGAGAGCGCGCGGACGAGCGGCGCTTCGGCGGACGGATCGTCCGTCGCGCCGAGCGCCTCGGCCGCGGCCTCGCCGAGCTCGCCCCGCTCGACCAGCAGCACCCTCGCCAGGATCGGGGTCGCGTCGCTTCCGTGGCGCCCCAGGATGCCGAGGCACGCCCTCGCCGTCCCCAGCCGCCGCGTGCGCAGGGCGCTCTTGAGCAGCTCCGCCGCCCGTCCGACCGTGAGCGACGCGGCGAGCGCGGCCACGGCTCTCGCGCTCGTCGCGTCTTCGGCCCCTTCGCCGCCGGCGACCCCGAGCAGCACGTCGCGGCCGTCCGCGCCGAGGGCGATGCCTGCCCTCACCCGCACGTCGGCGTCCGGGTCCTCGCGCGCCGCGGCGAGCGCCTCGCGGGTCGCCGCGTGCTCCGGGAACTCCCGCAGCAATGTCAGGAATGCGCGCTGCCGCACGCGCGGCTCCGGCTCTCCGGCCAGGTTCGAGGCGATCCGGCGCGGCAGGTCCTCCGGCACGACGAGACGCGCGGCGAGGTCGAGCGCCGCGCGCAGGATCGCCGGGAGCTTGTACTCGCCGTCGAGATAGGCGTCTCCCGCCGGCTCGGGCTCCTCGCTGTGCCGGACCGGGCGGCCGCGCGCGAAGGAGGAGCGCGCGGGCACGTCGATGCGCAGGACGCCCTCCTCCAGCCGGCCCGAGGCCCACAGCGGCGAATGGCCGCGCACCACGAGCCGACCGCGCAGCATCGCGCGCACCGTCCGCCGCATCTCGGGATCGAGGAGCGCCAGCGCGAGCGCCGGCGTGCCCCGGACGGAGACCTGCCTGTCGAAATCCTCGTCCCCGACCTCGATCTCCTTCCGGTCCCGCCCGCCCAGGAACGTGCCCAGCCCCTCCGCGCGCAACGTCAGGTTCGGCGCGAGGCGTGGGCTCCAGACCTCCACGCACGTGCCGCGCTCCTCGCGCTCGTGGTAGCTCGAGAGCCGGACCCGCAGCGAGCCCGAGCAGGCGGTCAGGCCGTCGCCCGACGCCTCGATTCCGGAGAGACCCGCCTCGCCCGCCGCCTGGCGCCAGAACGCGATCCGCGCGCGCGCGCGGATGCGCTCGAGCGCGGCGACCCAGAGCGCGGGCGCGCCGGCCAAGATCAGGAAGACCGCCGCCGCGACGAGTCCGGGGTCCATGGGCGCCTTAGATCAGCCGGACTACCGGCTCCTCGTTCATCAGCTCGGCCCGCGTCAGCAGGTCGTGCACCGTCGCCACCAGCCAGCGCTCGGCGTTCACGCCGAACGCGATCTCGAGCCGGGGCCTTCTGTCCTGCGGCTCGTGGGGCGGGTCGAGATAGCCGAGCGTGGGGCTCGTCGCGTTGAGCGGCACGATCACCTCGGCATCACCGGAGGCGCCGCCGACCTTGTGCAGGTCGCCGGCCGCGTCCCAGACGAAGCGCCGCTCGCCGCCGTCGCCACGCTCGACCTCGCAGACCACCAGCCGGAACACCTGTTCCCGCTCGCCGAGCGAGCAGGTGGGCACCAGCTGGCGCTTCCAGAAGTCGGGCGGGGTCGGGAAGCGCGTCCCGCGGGGCACGATCACCGTGTGCTGGGCCTCGCCCGTCTTCGGGTCGTGCGTGACGAATGCGTAGTCGTGGACGATGAAGTCGAGCGCCCCCACGCGGTCCGCGGCGAAGCTCGCCCCGCCGTAGGCCACGGCCTCGAACGGCTGCCAGGCGCGCAGGCGCCGCCGCTCGAAGCGCTCCTCGATCCGGGCGAAGACGCCGGGCAGGAGCGTCGATCCGCCGACGAGCAGCACGTCCTCGACGTCTGCGAGCTGCGCGCGGCCGTCCTCGAACATCGCGGCGAGGCAGGCGTCGAGGCCGCGGTAGAAGCCGTTCGCCTCGAGCAGCGTCACGAGCTCGGCGCGCGTGAAGGTCAAGAGCGATGCGCCCGCGCCGCGCTCGTTGCGGCGCGTCGAGCCGGGCGGCGTCACGCGAAAGACCGCGGTCTCGTCGAAGTGCAGCGCCTCCTTGACGCGGCAGGCCTCGGCCAGCATCAGCCGCCGCCAGAAACGCGCCGCCTCCTCGCCGAGCACGTCGAGCGCCGGCAGCCCGGCCTTGAGGCAGGCCGCCTCGAGCAGCCAGCCGTCGACGGCGTTGCCGCCGAGCGGCCGGCCCTGCTTCGCGATCACCCGCGCCTCGCCGCCCAGCGAGCCGCGCGCCGACAGCTCCACCAGCACCACGTGCATGGTGCCGCCGCCGATGTCGACGACCAGCACGCTGCGCTCGTGCGAGAGGCTCAGGCCGTAGCCGAGCGCGGCGGCCACCGGCTCGTCCACGAAGCGGACGCGCCTGACGCCCAGGTCCTGCAGCAGGCGCTGCACCTCGGCGCGGTACGTCTCGAAGGCCGACACCGGGGAGGTGACGACCAGGCCCCGGACCCGCACGCCAGTCGCGCGCTTCGTCTCCGCCAGCAGCTCGCGCAGGTAGAGGCCGGCAGCCTCGCGCGCGGTCACGACGCGGCGGCCGACGCGCGCGAGCGGCCGCGTGGCCTCGCTCGCGAGCGCGGCCTTGAACGTCGGCACGAAGGCCGCGTGCGCCGCGTCGCGGTTGCGCTCGAGCGCGCGCTGGCCGATGAGCGCGCGTTTCCCGAGGAAGACGCGCCGGGCCACGGGCGGCCAGCTCCCGATCCTGTCGACGAGTCCCGCCCGCGCGAGGACGTGAACCGCCGACGGCACCATGCGCGGCGCCTCGAGCGGGTCGTCCCGCTCGGGGTCCCGGCATACCCTGGGGAGCTCGACGAGCTGGGGCTGGCCGGTCTCGTCGCAGCGCGCGATCCCGGAGTTCGTCGTGCCGAGATCGAGCGCCCAGCCCGTCATCGGAAACAGACTGTACTTTAGAGAGGTACGCTGCGTCGCGTCCCGCCTACTTCAGGTCTAGCGCGACGATCGCCTTGCGGTCGCGGGCGTAGAGGACCGTGCCGTCGAGAGTGGGAACGGTCCAGGAGAGCCCGTCGAAGAGCTGGGCCTTCGCGTGGATCTGCAGCCCCGCGCGGGTGGCGCTCGCGAGCGCGAGCTGGCCGTCCTCGTCGAGCAGGATCAGCCGCTCGCCGGCTCGCAGCAGCGACGCGCGCGCCAGGCTGCGGTTGCGCCAGAGCACCTGGCCGGTGCGCACGTCGATCGCGGTGAGCGGCGCGGGCCCGAAGTCTCCGCTCGAGCCGACGACGAAGTCAGAGAGACGCAGCGCGTTGCCGAAGTGGAGCCGCATCAGCGAGCTGTGCCACAGCTCCTCGACGCCCGGCCGCCCGCCCTCGCGGTTGATGTGCAGCACGCGGCTGCCGCCTCCGTAGGCGGCCGAGATGAACAGCAGCCCGTCGTCGCCCCACACCGGCAGGCTGACGTTGAGCCCAAACTCGGTGACGTGCGGGTGCCGCCACAGCAGCCGGCCGTCGCGCGGGTCGAAGCCCGTCACCTCCTCGTAGAGAAAGGCCACGAGCTGCGGCTCGCCCGCGACGTCGATCAGCAGCGGCGACGAGGCGGAGTTCCTGAAGTCGCCGCTGTGCCAGGCGACGCTGCCGTCGCGCTGGCGGAACGCCACCACCGCGTGGCCCTTCCCGCCCACGAACACGATCACGGTGTCGCCGAAGGCGAGCGCGCTGCACGCGTAGCCGTTGGGGCGCAACGTCCCGCCGAGCGCCCCGATCAGGTCACGGCGCCACAGCAGTCGGCCCGTGGCCTGGTCGAGCGCGTGCAGCACGCCCGTCGCCCCCGCGGCGAACACCCGCCCCCCGGCGACGAGCGGGGTCGCGTGCGGGCCGGGGCCGTGCTGCATGTCGTACTCGGACGAGAACGTGGCCTCGTAGGCGTGCTCCCAGGCGGTGGCACCGCTGGCCGCGTCGAGCGCCACTATGACCTCCTGCTCGCCTCGCCGGTACATCGTGAAGAGCCGGGAGGACGCGACGGAGATCGCCGAGTAGCCCTCGCCGAGCGGGCGCCGCCACAGGGCGCGCGGACCCTCGGCGGGCCATGTCGCGGCCAGGACCGCCTCCGCAACGGCGAAGTCCCGCCGCGGTCCGCCGAACTGGGGCCAGTCGGCGCCCACGAGCGTGAGCGCGACGAGCGGCACGAGGCGCTTCATCGTCAGCGTGGGGCCGGGCGCGCGAAGAGGGCCTTGTCCACCGCGGGATCGAGCGACACCGATTCGACGCTCGTGACCCGCAGCGGAGCGCCGTCGACCGTGACGGTGCTGCGGTAGGGCAGCATCAGGCCCTCGATGCTGCGGAAGTCGGAGAAAAGCTCCACGACGCTTCCCACCTCGCCGCCGGCGTGGCGGCCGCGGTAGCCGAGGCTCAGGACGCGTCCGCTCGCGGCCTCGATGCCGAGCCGCATGCGCAGAGAGGCGAGCTCCAGCTCGATCTCCTCCACGGCGGCGTCGCCCGCGCGCCCGGGCCCGGCGTGGACCGCGACGAAGCCGGGCTCGCGGCGCGAGCGCAGGATCACGAGCGGCAGCCGCCGCTGTGCCGCCTCGAGCGCCTGCCGCTGCAAGGGATGCAGCGGCCGCGCGCCCCCGCGCGGCGTCAGCCGGAACGCGTCGTCGGGCGTCACCACCTCCGTCATCTCGCCCCACGGCGCCACGGTCTCGTCCCGGATGCTCGCGGGGAGGAGCGCCGTCGTGTGATGGGAGATCTGGATCTCGCGAGCGGGCCGCGTCTCGACGAGGCGCGTGCGCAGCTCGTAGCCGGTCAGCCGGCGCAGCCGCTCCTCGCCGCCCACCCAGGCGACGGCCTTGTCGAGGAGCTCGCTCGCGCGGCGCTCCACCGCGGCGCTCCGCGCGAGGGGCGGCCGCTCCGGCTCGAGGTACTTCGCGGGCGACGCCTGGAACGCCCGCAGGCACTCCCCGGAGCCGAACAGGTAGATGCGCGCCTCGTGCACCGTGTACAGGTCGGGATTGCCGACGGTGGGCGCCCCCATGCGCGCGCACGCGCCGGCGAGCTGGACCGCGTAGCGGCCGGGCTCGGCCGCGAACCGCGCCTGGCTGTCCGTCGAGGCAAACTGGTACGCGAGTCCGTCGTGGACGGCGCGGATCTCGTTGCGGCCCTGGGCCTCCTGGCCCTGCAGCAGCAGCACCGGGTCGAGGCCCTCGATGGCGATCTCGGGAGCCGCCTCCTGCGCGGCGGCGCTCGCCCCGGCCAGCAGCAACGACAGCAGAACGCGTCGCATGGTCGTGTGGCCTTTCCTCAGGCCGCGGGCGTGATCCAGCCCCGGCTCTGGTACTCCATGTAGCTGGCCGTGCGCTGCGCCACGGCGCGGCCGAAGTAGCGCTCGACCACGCGCAGCGCGAGGTCGATGCCCGAGGTGAGGCCGCCCGCGGTGGCGAGGTTCGGCGCGCCCTCGACGAAGCGAAGCGCGCGCTCGACCTTCACGTCGGGGAACTGCGCGGCGAGGCGGTCCTGGAAGTCGTGGTGGGTCGTGGCGCGCTTTCCCTTGAGCAGGCCCGCGTGAGCGAGCACGAAGGCGCCCGCGCACACCGACATGACGAGGTCGGCCGTGGCGCTCGTCTTGCGCAGCCACTCGATCACGGCGGGCGACCGCTGCATCGCCGGCACCACCACC
>Ga0299906_10003409_pt1 | contig 13118 bp, 10 predicted proteins | sample RVTome_14_FD_200259 | JGI IMG/M metagenome (GOLD analysis project Ga0299906, IMG submission 200259) | Soil microbial communities from uranium-contaminated site in the Upper Colorado River Basin, Wyoming, United States - RVT145D125 (version 2) ...
GCGCCGCCAGGAGCGCGACGAGGAGGAACGCGCAGGGAGGGAGGCGGAGTCGTCGCATGCGACCCCGCAGCCTAGGTCACAGGAGGTCGTCCCGACCAGCCTCTTCGCGCAGGGCGGGTCCCGCCCGCACCTCCACCTCGTGGGGATCGAGCCTTTCACCGCACTCGGAGCAGGCGATCTCGGCGTGCATGACGTGCCCGCAGGGACGGTGCACGTGCTCGATCGGCCTGCCGCGCCCGTCGTCGTGCCAGCGGTCTCCCCAGCGCACCAGCGCCATCAGCACCGGATACAGGTCGACGCCCTTCTCGGTGAGCCGGTACTCGAAGCGCTCGGGATGCTCGCGGTAGCGCCGGCGCTCGAGGATCCCCGCCTCGACCAGGCGCGCCAGGCGGTCGGCGACCAGGTTGCGCGCCGCCCCGGTGCCGCGCACGAAGTCGGCGAAGCGCCGCTTGCGCAGGAACGCCTCGCGCAGGACCAGCAGGGTCCAGCGATCCCCGATCTCGCCGAGCGCGCGCGCGATCGAACAGGTCTGCCCGCCGATCTCGTCCCATCTCATGGTTGCGGAATGAAACCAGATATGGTTTCGTTCCGCAACCCACGGCGGAGCCCACCGCCGGGACAGGAGCTGCGACGATGTCCCGCACCATCGAGTTCTTCTACGACTACGGCAGCCCCTACAGCTACCTCGCCGACGCGGTGCTACCGGCCTTCGCGGAGCGCACCGGCGCCGCGATCGCCTTCCGCCCCATGCTGCTCGGCGGGGTCTTCAAGGCCACCGGCAACCGCTCGCCGATGCAGGAGCCGATCGACGCGAAGCGCGCCTACTTCGGCCCGGTCCTCCAGCGCACCGCCGCTCTCCACGGCGTCCCCTTCGCGCCGAACCCCCACTTCCCGATCAACACGCTCCCCTTGATGCGCGGCGCGGTGGCCGCGCGCCAGCTGGGTGTCTTCGCGGCCTACCACACCGCGATCTACCCGGCGTTCTGGCGCGAGGCGCAGAACCTGGCCGACCCCGCCGTCGTCACCGAGGTGCTCGCGAAGGCCGACCTCGACGCCGCGGCGATCACGGCCCGCGCCGGCGCCGACGACGTCAAGGCGGAGCTGCGCTCCGCCACCGACGACGCCGTCGCGCGCGGCGCCTTCGGCGCGCCCACCTTCTTCCTCGACGGCGAGATGTTCTTCGGCGTCGATCACCTGCCCCATCTCGAGCGCGCCCTTCGGGAGAGCCCTGCATGACCCACGTCCACGTCGATCCCTCGGTCTCGAAGACGCCCCTCCCGCTGGACGCGGAGGGACTCCCCACCGTCTGCGTGCTGTGCAGCCACAACTGCGGCCTGTCGGTGGACGTCGTCGACGGGAAGATCGCGAAGGTGCGCGCCGACGAGCGCAACCCGATCACGAAGGGCTACGTCTGCAACAAGGGCTTCTCGGTGGCGAAGTACGCGCACCACGCACAGCGCACCGAGCACCCGCTGCGACGCCGCGCCGACGGCAGCTTCGAGCGGATCGACTGGGACACGGCGATCTCCGAGATCGCGGCGAAGCTCTCGGCGATCCGGGAGCGGCACACGGGGCGCGCCGTCGCGCTCGCGGGCGTCGGCGGCCAGGCGAACCACATGGACGGCAACTACGCCCTCACCTTCCTCGACGTGATCGGCTCTCCCTGGTGGTTCAACGCCTTCGCCCAGGAGAAGACCCAGCACTTCCTGGTCGGCCAGTGGATGTTCGATTCGACGCCCCAGTCGTGGTTCCACCCCGACGTGGAGCACGCGCGCTTCGTGCTCACCCTCGGCACCAACCCGCGCGTGTCGAACCGCGGCCACACGCCGAACGACACCTGGAAGGCCATCGCCGAGAACCCGGAGCAGACGCATTGGGCCGTCGATCCGCGCGAGACCGAGACCACCCGTCAGGCCGATCGCCACCTCCAGACGAAGCCCGGCAGCGACGCCTACCTGCTGCTCGGCATCGCCGCGGCCCTGGTGCGCGGGGAGGGGCTCGTCGACGCCGACTTCATCGCCGCGCACACCCGCGACTTCGAAGCCGTGAAGAGCGCGCTCGCCGAGGTCGACGTCGCCGAGATGGCGCGCCGCTGCGGCCTCCCGCCGGACCAGCTCCAGGAGGCGGCGCACGCCCTCGGGAGCGCCGAGTCGGCGGCCATCATGTGGGACCTCGCCGTCGAGCACCTCCCCTTCTCGACCCTGATCTCCTACCTGATCCACCTGATCTCGGCGCTGACGGGCAATGCGGGCCAGCCGGGCGGCAACACCTTCCTGGAGACGATGTCGCCGCCCGAGTGGAATCCGAAGCGGCACGCGGAGCCGCCGCGCACCCGCGCCGCGGGGATCCGCGGGATCAGCGCGATCGGCGGCTACCCGATGTTCTCGCCGACGCTGCTCTCCGAGGAGATCACCGTCGACCACCCCGAGCGGATCCGCGCGCTGATCGTCGAGGGCTCGAATCCGATCCTTTCCTACTCCGACGCCAACGCGTTCCGCGCGGCGCGCGAACGACTCGAGCTCCTCGTGGTGATCGATCCGGCGATGACCGAGACCGCCCGACTCGCCGACTACGTGCTGCCGACCCCCTGCGGCTACGAGAAGTGGGAGATCGCCGGCTTCCCGAAGCGCTACCCCGAGATCGACGTGCAGCTGCGCCCGCCGATCATCCCCGGCCCGCCCGAGGCGCTCCCGGAGCCCGAGATCTACGTGCGGCTGGCCGAGGCGATGGGACTGGTGGGGCCGGTCCCCGAAGCCCTGCGCGACCTCGCACCCGCCGGCACCACGCCCGAGGGCGCCGCCGCCCTCTTCACCCGGGCGCAGGAGCTCGCGACGAACCGCGCGGAGCTCTTCTTCTGGGCCTATCGGACGCTCGGAGCCGAGCTCCCCGCACCGTCCCTGGTGGCCATCTGGGTGCTGTCGCTCCAGAACGCCTTCGGACGCCGCGAGTCGGTGCTCCGCACCCTCGGCCCCGACTGGAAGGACCGGGGCCCCTTCGATCTCGCGATGGAGATCTTCCGGCGCATCCTCGCGCATCCCGAAGGCGTGGAGATCGCGCGAAGCGTCCCCGTCGAGGAGAACTTCGACGCCCACGTCGGCTGGGAGGACAAGCGCGTGCGCCTCGCGCCCGAGCCGCTCCTCGAGGAGCTCGCCCGCGCGATCGGCACCGACCTGCCCACGGACCCCGCCTACCCCTTCGTGCTCGCGAGCGGACTGCGCACCCAGTGGAACGCGAACACCATCCAGCGCGACCCCAGCTGGCGGAAGGGCCGCGGTCCCCATTGCGCGCTCCACCTCTCGCCCTCCGACGCCGAATCGCTCGGCGTGGCGCAGGGAGACGCAGTCCGCGTGCGGACGCGCCGCGGCGAGGTGACGCTTCCCGCCGATGTCGACAAGAAGCTGCAGCCCGGCCACGTCTGGATGCCCAACGGCTTCGGCATGGCCTATCCCTCGGGTCCCGACGGCGCGCTCGAGGTGCAGGGCGCCAACCCGAACGACCTCTCCGACGCCGCCGACCGCGACCCCTTCACCGGCTGCCCGCATCACAAGTACACCCTGTGCGCGGTGGAGAAGGTGGCGGCCAAGGCGGCCTGACGCGGCGCGGACGCTCCTAGCCCTGATCCGAGAATCCTCGGTCGAGCGGATGGGGTCAGGGCGCCTGGAGGAGAACTCAGAGCCGCCTTCGGGCTCGCAGAACCAAGCGTCCACGGGCGTGAGGCCTGGCAAGGCCCAGGCGGCGATGGTGAGCCATTCGACGGAAGGCGCCCTGGCCCCATCTGCGGCGTTGTGGCTCCCGGTGGAATCTCGGATCGGGGCTAGGCCGGCGTGAGCGTCCCGTCGGGCGCCAGCTTCGCGCGGCGGCCGCAGAACTCCTCCCGCGTCATCGCGGCGGCCGTCTCCGGATCGGTGACGTTGCCCCAGGCGCGTCGGTCGTCGGGCAGGCGGCACGCCACGTGCGCGACGTCCGACCCCCCGCCCGCATACATCACGCAGTAGGCCTCGATCCGGACCTCGCCGTCATGGTCGGTGGCGACGCCCCGTTTCGGCAGCGCATCGACCTCCTTCTGGAGATCCTCGTGGGCGAAGGGTCGCTCGGGCGGCTCGGTGGAGTACACGCAAAAGGCGTGCTTCGTGAGGAAGCCGCCGTTGCCGGTGACGAGACCGGCAGCACCCGGGTCGCCGCGCAGCACCTCGGCCATCCGCGCGATGCCGTGCATCGTGTAGTTGTTCATCGGTCCGCCGCCGAAGGTGAGACCGCCGGTGACGGTGAGCGGCAGGCTCGCGTCCAGGCCCAGCTCGCGCGCCGAGATGCGGACGGCGGCGGGGAAGCAGGAGTAGAGATCGCGATGGGCGAGGTCACCGGGCTCCACGCCCGCCCGCTCGAGACAGCGGGCCCCCGCCAGCCGGATCGCCGGGGAGCGGTGCAGCTCGAAGCGCTCGCTCGTCGAGAGATGGTCGTGGGCGTCGCTCGCGGCGTGCGGATAGACCCACTTCTCCCGCGGCACGCCGAGCTTCCTCGCCATCTCCTCGTGGGTGAGGACGAGCGCCGCGCCCATGTCCACCCGCGAGTTCGAGTTCATCAGCATCGGGTAGGGGAAGCTCACCGGCGGATTCGACGGACCCGGCGTGCGGATCTCCTCCGCGGTCCGCCTCTCGCGGAGCCACGCGTTCGGGTTCTCCGCCGCCACGGCCGAGAACCCGGCCCACAGCTCCGAGATCGTCCGCAGGTGCTCGTCCACGCCCTGGCCGTCCGCCGCGCGCAGCGCCACCTCGAAGATCGGATACACCTGGATCGGCTGGCGGATGCCGCGCGCCAGCTCGGCGTCGTGCCACATCTCGAGCTCGTCGCCGATCCACTCGTCGGGAGCGCCCGGCGCCTCGCTCCAGGGCGTCTTCTTCCCCGCCTTCGACAGGCGCGCCCAGGTGCGTCCGCCCTCGCCCCCGGTCAGGACGGCCACGTCGAGATCCCCGCGCTGGATCTCGAGGCAGGTCTTCGAGACGGTCGTCTGGCCGTAGTTCCCCCCGTACTGGGTGAGCGCCGTCTTCGCGCCCGGACACCCGATGCGCTCGGCGACGACGCGCCCGGGGTCGCCGTAGCGCCACATGCCGCGGACCACGCGCACGGCATCGGCGCGCGAGAGCAGCTCGCGGCTGCCAGCATCCTCGGCGGCGGCGCGCGTGGCGTCCACCATCAGCTCGAGGGGCTCCTTCGCGGCGTCGAGATCGTCGGTGCGCTGCAGCACCTGGCCGACGCCGACGAGGACGGGAACGCGAGATCCCGTCACGGCAGATGCCGCTTCACGAAGTCCCCCACGCGCTCGAGCGACTGCCGGCCCTCGGGAATCAGGTCCGAGAGCCCGTGGAAGCCGTGGATCATCTCGGGCACCACCTCGAGGGTCACGGCGACGCCGTCCCGGCCCGCCGCGGCGGCGAGTCGCGTCGAGTCGTCGCGCGTGATGTCGATCTCGCCGCAGGAGAGGAACATCGGGGGAAGCCCGGAGAGGTCGGCGTGGATCGGCGAGAGCCGCGGATCGCGCACGTCGCCGTCGGGTCCCGCGTAGTCGCGGCCGCGCGCGCGGATCCACTCGGGATCGACGTAGGGGTCGACGCCGCGCGGATGGCGCGCCGAATCGCCGGTCATCTCGAGGTCGTACCATCCCGTGAGACCGACGTAGGCGGCGGGCAGCGGCGAGCCTTCGTCGCGCAGCCGCAGCAGCAGCGCCACGCCGATCCCACCGCCACACGAGTCGCCGGACACGACGATGCGGTCGGGGGGCGTGCCGGCCTCGAGCAGGGCGCGATAGACCGCAAGCGTGTCGTCGAGCGCGGCCGGGTAGCGGTGCTCGGGCGCGAGGCGGTAGCCGTACACCACGCCGCGCGCCGCGGTGGGCCGGGAGAGTCGCGCGGCGTAGGGGACGTAGTGCTCGACGCCCGTCGAGACGAAGGCCCCCCCGTGGACGTGCAACAGCACGCGCGTGCTGCCCTCGCTGTCGGGGGTGTCCACCCAGGCGGCGTCGACGCCGCCGAGCTTCGTCGTCGCCACCCTCACGTCCTTGGGGAACCGGGTGGGATGGATGCGGTGCATCTTCTCGCGCACCAGCTCGGGCGGATCGCTCGGGATCGCCAGCCCGGGCTTGAGGGCCTTGCGGAGCTGCTCGTATTCGGGGCTCGCCATGGCGGCCGAGCATAGACGATCCCCGCCCCGAGGCGGACGGCCCGGCGGATCGGACTGGAAAGGGCGGGGGTGCTCGTGGAATCATGCACCGGACCACGGACCCGCATCCCGGGAGGAACCCGATGCCGCTCGACACCTACTCCGCGTACCTCGACCAGTGGGCCGAGCGCACGCCCGACGCGGTCTGGCTGCGCGACCGCCGGGGCGGGTCCTTCACCGAATGGACCTGGGCGCAGGCGCACGACGAGATCCACGCCGTCGGAGCCGCCCTCGAGGATCGCTTCGGCCACGGTGCACGAATGACGATCCTGTCGCGGAACCGCGCCCACTGGTTCCTCGCCGACCTCGCGATCATCGCCTCCGGCAACGTCGCGATCCCGATCTTCACGACGGTCCCGGCGACCGCGGCCCGCTACGTGCTCGAGTTCTCCGGAGCGAAGGTGCTCTTCGTGGGGGAGGCCCCCAACTGGCCGGCCGTGCGCGAGGTGCTGCCGCCGGGAACGACGCGGGTCGCGCTCCCTGGTGTCGCGCTCGAGGAGGAACACCTGCGCTGGGAGGATCTGCGCGCCGAGGGAGCGCGAACGCGCCCGAAGCACGAGGCGTCGCCCGACGACCTGCTCTCGCTCGTCTTCACCTCGGGGACCACGGGCGTGCCCAAGGGCGTGATGCAGACCCACTCCTCGATGATCGAGCCGATCCGCCGCTTCGCGAACGCCTTCGACGTTCGCACCGAGCCGCGCTTCCTCTCCTACCTTCCGCTCTCCCACATCGCCGAGCGCCAGCTCGTCGAGGGCTACTCCCTGGTCGAGCACGGGACCGTCACCTTCAACGAGTCGCTCGACACGCTGCTGCGCGACCTCACCGACGTGCGCCCCAACTTCTTCTTCGGCCCGCCGCGGATCTGGGAGCAGCTCCAGGGCGTGGTCCTCGGCCGGCTCGGCGGCCAGGCCGCGCTCGTTCGCGCTCTCGAAGAGGACGAAGCGGCCGCGCGCGCGCAGGTCGACGGCATCCTCGGCCTCGGCGACGCCGACTACTGCCTCACCGCGGCCGCCCCGACCCCGCCCGCGCTGATCGCCTGGTTCCGCCGCGTCGGCATCCAGCTCCTCGAGGGCTTCGGCCAGACCGAGGCGATGGGGCTGGCGGGAAACACCCGGGACGCGAACCGCGTCGGCTCGATCGGCCGGCCGATCGGCGACGTCGAGTACGCGATCTCCGACGAGGACGAGCTGCTGATCCGCGCCCCGGGCCTCTCCCCCGGCTACTACGAGATGCCCGAGAAGACCGCAGAGCTCTACGAAGGCGGCTGGCTCCACACGGGAGACAAGGCGCGGGTCGACGAGGACGGCTTCATCTATCTCACCGGACGCGTGAAGGACTACTTCAAGACGATCCAGGGGAAGTTCGTCGCGCCGGTGCCGATCGAGAGCGACTTTGCCGACAACGCGCACACGGCCCAGGTCTGCCTGCTCGGCCGCGGCTACTCGAAGACGGTGATGGTGTGCGTGCTCAACGAACGCGCGCAGGACGCCGAACGCGGCGCGGTCGAGAAGGACCTCGAGGAGAAGGCCCGGGCGATCAACGCAGACTGCGAGAAGCACGCGCGCATCGGCGCGCTGATCCTCACCACCGACGCCTGGACCATCGAGAACGAGATCGTGACTCCGACGCTGAAGATCCGACGCGAGCAGGTGGAGGCGCGCTTCGGCGAGCGCGCGGAGCGTCTCGCGCGCGAGGGCGCCGAGCGGGGCGCACTCCGGGTGGAGTGGGCGTGAACGCCGCAGCACCCGTCGTCCTGCTCTCCGTGGCCTGCGTCGCCTGCGCGACCCAGGTCCCCACCATCGACCGGGAGCGGTTGGTCGACCTCTCCTACGTCTACGACGAGCACACGCTCTACTGGCCGAACGCCGAGGGCTTCCGCCACCGCAAGGACGGCTGGGCGATGACCGAGGGGGGCTACTGGTACGCGGCGGGGGAGTTCACCTCGGCCGAGCACGGGGGCACCCACCTCGACAGTCCGATCCACTTCGCCGAGGGGAAGCGGAGCGTGGACGAGATCCCCGTCGGCGCGCTGATCGGACCGGCGGTGGTGATCGACGTGAGCGCGCAGGCGGCGGCAGACCGGGACTACCGCGCGACCGCCGAGGATCTGGCCGCCTTCGAAGCGGAGCACGGCCGCATCGCGGCGGGGACGATCGTGGTGGTCCGCACCGGATGGGGCAACCGCTGGCCCGACGCGCTGCGCTACCTCGGCGACGACACGCCGGGCGACACGACGAACCTGCACTTTCCCGGCCTCTCGGCGGCGCTCGCCGAGCAGCTCGCCCTGCGCCGCGTCGCGGGCGTCGGCATCGACACGGCGAGCCTCGACCACGGCCCTTCCAGCGACTTCATCGTCCACCGCATCTTGAACGAGGCGGACATCTACGGGCTCGAGAACCTCGCGAACGCCGAGCGGCTCCCGGCCACCGGCGCCACGTTGATCGCGCTGCCCATCAAGATCGCCGAGGGCACCGGCAGTCCGGCGCGGGTGGTCGCGATCCTTCCCTGAGCCCCGGGCAGCTCGCTGCTGGAGAAGAAGGCCGAGCCCACCAGACAGGCGAGCACCACGAGAATCGCTTCCATGAGGTCCCCCTCGGAACCCCTAGTGGTAGACCAAACGGACGAGGGGTGCGCGGGTCGACCCTCAGGCGAAGGGGAGACGGATCGTGAAGCACGTGCCGGCGCCCGGCGCGCTCTCCACGGCGATGGTTCCGCCGTGCTCCGCGACGATCCGCTTGCACATCATGAGCCCCAGGCCGTTGCCTTCCCCGGCCTCCTTCGTCGTGAAGAACGGCTCGAAGACGCGATCGAGGTGCTGCGGCTCGATGCCGAGACCGTCGTCGGTGACGGAGACGAGCGCCTCGCCGTCGTCTTCGCGGAGCCCGACGCACAGCCTGCCGCCCTTGGGCATCGCGTCGGCGGCGTTCAGCAGGAGGTTCAGGAGGAGCTGCTGGAGACGCTCGCCGTCGCCGAGGACGTCGCGCACCCGGCCCATCTCGAGCGTCACGGTGATGCCCTGCTCGCGGAGTCTCTCGCCGACGAACTCGAGCGACTCCTCGATCAACGGGCGCAGGGAGAGCGCCGCGTGGATCCTGCGCTGGGGGCTCGCGATGCCCAGCAGCGTGCGGATGATGCGGGAGATGCGGGTGATCTGGTCCTGGATCGTCTGGAGACGCCAGGCCGCGTCCGGCGCGTCCGGCCGCTGCTGGAGGATGCGCGCGTGGCCCTGGATCACGCCCATCGGCGTGCCGATCTCGTGGGCGAGGCCAGCCGCGAGCGTCCCGATCGAGGCGAGCTCGCCCGCGAGGTGCGCCTGCGCCCGCGCCTCGCGCAGCTCCTCGGCGCCCCGCGTGAGGTCCTCGCGCAGCCGGCGACGCTGGCGCGTGAGCGCATCGGTCGCCGTGGCGAAGGCCTCGCGCTGCCCTCCGACGTAGCCGTCGAGCACCAGCTCGACGTCGAGGGCCACGCGGCGGGCCAGGCTCGCCAGCGTGCTCGACGCGTCGGCGTCGTCGCGCAGCGCGGCCGTCACCACCGGCGCCAGCAGCGAGAAGTAGACGACGTAGCCGCGGATCACCCAGTGCGACTCGATCCCCAGGCTCTCGAGGCGTGCGCCCAGCTCGCGCCGCGGCGCCACGAACTCCTCTCCCTCGAAGCGCCGCTTCGTGAAGGAGAGGATGTAGTCCCGGTGCACCGCGTGCATGAACTCGCGCACACCCGGAGCGCCCAGACGCTCGGAGAGCGGCGGGATCGAAGCGAGCGTCTCGAAGAGCGCGCTCTCGATGGCGTCGCTGCGCTCGTCGAACACGGATCGGAGCGCGTGGAGCTGGTCGAGCTCGGCCGCACCCAGACCCATGAAGAGGAGGCGCTCCTCGAGCTCGGATCCGCCCACGCGACCACTTCGCCGGACGACCGAGGGAAAGTCAAGAGTGGTGTCGTGAGGATCGTGTCTCGACGCTCCGGCGAACGTTCCGCCCCGGCCGCGCCTCAGAGGACGCGATGCTGATACAGATCGCCGTCCTCGAAGCCCAGCCGCCGATACCAGGGACGCGTGCCCACGGCCGAGATCACCCCGAGCGCCCGGAAGCCCCGAAGCGCCGAGATGCGCACCGCCTCCTCCACCAGCGCCCGGCCCAGGCCGGCGTGCTGGGACGCCGCCGCGTCGCGATCCCCGAGGCGCACGGACGCGCCGTAGACGTGCACCTCGCGGATCAACGCGCGCCCGACCAGCTCGCCGATCGCCGGCTTCCGGTGCGGCAGGGTCAGTCTCAGGAAGCCCGCGAGCCGATCGTCTTCCGTCACCCACTCGAGGAAGTGCTCTTCACCCACGGCGTGCGCATAGGTGGTGTCGCGCAGCTGGAGCGCCGAGACGGAGACGGCGCGCCCCCCGACCTCGCGACTCCGGATCTCCCGCACCGGAACGCCGCGCGCGGCGAGCGCCCGCTCGGCGACCTCGCGCAGGTTCGCCCGATGGGTCCCCGCCGCGACGTCGTGGGAAGAGAAGTCGCGGATCACCCGGGTGAGCCGGCACCAGCGCGGCGTCGCCGCGATGCAGTCCGCCACCAGCTCCGCGAGGGTCTCGTCGTCGTAGGGACCCCACGCCCCGCTCGCGTGGTGCACGGCCAGCTCGGCGCTCTCGATCAGCATGCAGGGATAGAGCTTCAGCTCGTCGGGGCGGAAGTCGGGATCGTCGAAGAGCCGACGGTAGTCGGCGGCATCCGCCTCGGGGGTCGCGCCGAGGAGGTTCGGCATCCAGTGGGCGTGGATCTTGAAGCCGGCCGCGCGGAGCCCGGCGAAGGCGCGTCGCGTCGCGTCCACGTCGTGCCCGCGGCGGTTCGCCGCGAGCACGGCGTCGTCGAGGCTCTGGACGCCGAGCTGGAGCTTGGTCGCGCCGAGGCGACGCAGCCGGACGATCTCCTCCGCATCGACGTGGTCGGGCCGGGTCTCCAGCACCAGGCCGACGCAACGCGACGCCGACGTCTCGTTCCGGCGCTGCGCCGCCGCCAGCGCCTCCCAGGAGGCGTCCTCGCTCGCGTGGAGCAGTGCCCCGGCGTTCCGGGCGGCGAGGTGGCGCGCGACGGCGCGGTTGTACGCGCCCTCCCCGAGCGCGCGGCCGTCGAGGGCCGCGAGGCTCCGGAAGTCCGTCCCCGCGACGCCCGCCGCGCCGCGACGGTCGACGCGGGCGCCGAAATCGCCGAGCGCGTCGAAGCAGCGCGTGACGAACCAACGCTGGTAGGTCTCGGGATGGTGCGACCAGGTGCCCCCGAGCACGATCAGCTCGACCTTGTCCGTCGGGTGCCCCATGCTCCGATACGCGTCGAGCCGGTTCCACGTCTGGAGATAGGGGTCGAAGCGGTTGTCCTCGGCCCGCTGCGCGCCGGGCTCGTCGGCCAGATAGCTCTTGGGCATGCGCACGTCGTTGGGACAGAAGATGCAGGTTCCCGGGCAGGGGAAGGGCTTGGTCAACACCGTGACGGGCGTGACACCCGAGAGCGTGCGCACCGGCCGCAGGCGCAGCCGCGCCAGGAAGACCCGCTCGGAGACGGCGTCGCCGCCCGCGAAGGCCCGGAAGCCGGCGATGATCTCGGTCTTCGAGAAGAATCCGCCGCCCTGCTTCGGGAAGGCCTTCACGATGCGATCGAGGCCGCGCGCGTCGAGCTCGGGCGACGACGCCACCGCGTCGATGATCGAGCGCAACGCCTCGCGGTGCGGGTCCGGATCGAAGGACCGGACGCGCCGCCGCGCCGCAGGGCGGCGCTCGGGAGGACGCTCGGGGCTCGGGCGGGACGACATCGCGAGCCGCTCAACATATCGCAGGCCCTCGTGAACGCGGCGACGTGGCGCGCCCTCGCCGGGATCAACGAGGCCTTCTACCGCGACCACGCGGAGGAGTTCGCGGCGGCGCGCACGGCGCCCTGGAAGGGCTGGGAGCGCCTCCTGCCCCGGCTCCGGGCGACCGCGCCGCCGCTGCGCGTTCTCGACCTCGGCTGCGGACACGGTCGTTTCGCCCGCTTCCTCGCCGACGCGCTGCCCGACACCCCCGTGGCCTGGACGGGCGTCGACACCAGCGGCCCCCTCCTGGCGACCGCGCGCCGCGACCTTCCGGGGGCGACCTCGCTCGTCCGGCTGGACGTCGCGGCGCGTCCCGAGGCCCTGCCGGAAGGCCCCTTCGACTGGGTAGTGCTCTTCGGCCTGCTGCACGGCGTCCCGGCGGCGGAGCGGCGCCGCGCGCTCCTCGAGGCCGGCGCGAAGCGCCTCGCGCCGGGCGGCCATCTCGTCTTCACCACCTGGCGCTTCGCCGAGGACGGCCGCGCCCGCGGGAGGATCCTCGAATGGAATGCCTTCAGTTCCCGGGCACCTGTGCCGATCGATTGCTCACAGCTGGAGCCCGGGGACTGCCTGCTCCCTTGGGGCGCCGGCTCCGAGGTGGTGCGCTACGTCCATGCGTTCGACGAGTCCGAGATCACGAGCTGCCTGCGCGCGCTTCCCCTGGTCTGCGAGCTCCGCTACCGCGCCGACGGCCGCTCGGGCGATCAGAACGAGTACTTCGCGCTGCGCCGCGAGCGCTGAGCGCAAGCCGGCGAAGCCGGCGCGCAGCGAGCCGCAGGCGAGCGAAGTCGGAAGGTGGCCTCGGTGGTTTCGACGGCAATGCGCCGCGAACCCCGAATCATTCACAGACTCCGAGGAGAGCGGCGTGAGCGATCCCCCGCGCCGGCGCATCGCGGGCCGCGAGGCGATCGAGCGCGCGCTGGACGCCGGAGCTCCGCTGCGCTGCATGGTGGTGCCGGAAGGACCGCTCCCGCCGGAGCTGGAGTCGCTGGTCGCGCGCGCCGCCGCGACGGGAGCCGAGATCCTGCGCAGCAGCACGCGACGCCACGCCCGGCTCGCCCGCGACGCCGAGGTGGTGG
>Ga0299906_10003412_pt1 | contig 13114 bp, 7 predicted proteins | sample RVTome_14_FD_200259 | JGI IMG/M metagenome (GOLD analysis project Ga0299906, IMG submission 200259) | Soil microbial communities from uranium-contaminated site in the Upper Colorado River Basin, Wyoming, United States - RVT145D125 (version 2) ...
ATCCCGGCGAGGACTGCACGACCTGCGGCGACTGCGACGGCAAGCAGAACGGTCCGCCGTCGGGCCGCTACTGTTGCGGCAACGGCGTGCTGGAGGGCCCCGAAGGCGACGGCGCCATCTGCGACGGTAATCCGTAGCGCGCGGCTCGAAGATCGATCATTCGAGGGGGGTGCGGATTGCGCTCCAGCGCGCGACCGGGCGGTAGAGCGTATCTCGCTCGACGGGAATCCTGCCCGTCTCGCGGATCAGCCGCCGGATGCTTGATTGGGTTTTGGATTTGACTGGGTAATCCCTCAAGAGGAGAATACGCGGTGATGGTTCCGGCTGTAAGGAGGCTGTCTGGTGCGCACCGTGTTGCTGGGCATTTGCGGACTCGGTAAGGCGCAATTGGCCGGTCGAATCGACTCGTGGTGTCAAACGCACCACCACCACGCTCCGCTACGCATTGAGGACTTCGAGCACAATTACCTTCCGAATGGCGCGAAAGTCCCATACCGCACCTTCCTTCGGGATGCGCCGACGAAGCAATTCGACTATTGGCGGAGCGGGTGGGCTGAGCTGAGAGGGTCCGGCTTTCTCGGCTCGACGAACGACGACACGGTCCTCCTGATGCATGGCGCAATTGTGCGTGGCGATTACGGTACACGAGTGGTGCTGGACCTTCCTTCAGTATTGGAATTCCAGCCCGATACAATCATAACGCTCATTGATGATGTATATGACTTGTGGTGGCGAACGGAAGATCGCGCCAAGGACGACTCTTGGAAGGGCCGCCCCACGCTTGAGCAACTCATCGCCGCTCGTCGTACGGAACAACTCGTTGGTGACCTAATCGCGAATCACTTGAACCCTCCTGCGCGTCATGTCGTTCTGTCTGTAAACCACCCACTTGAGAACGCGGCAAGGCTAATCCTTTCAACATCGCCGCCACACATCGTATACCTGGCGTTTCCGATTTCCGAACCCCGTCGTATGCTGCAACAACAACCTCCCAATCAGCGAGGAATGGACCTTATCAACGAGTTTCATCGCAGCGCTTTTCAGATTCAAAAGGAATTGCCGAATTGCCTATTCATCACCCCCCTCGCGATCGACGAACGGCCCTTGTCAGACTTGGCAAGGCAGCCCGAATCAGGAGTTGTCGAGGAAGTGGCAGCTGCACAGGGCGAGCCCGATCAACAGTGCCTCAGATTTGATCGCGACACACGAAGATGGCCGACGACGATTGTGGGACCGCGAGAAACTCTGATTTCTGCGGGTCCTCCAAATGCAAGCGCTCAAAAGCCCATCCCGCTAAGCCAGGTTCGCGCAGCATCGGGTTCGATTGAGACAGACGTGGGTTGGAGGGATTATCGCCTCGTACTGCAGGCAGACGCACTTGCCGTCTGTTGCCCTGTGATGAACAACCGAGATGAACTCGCCGGAGGCGTGAGGGACGAGATCAATTTTGCCACAACGCGCGGAAAGCCCGTGTACATCTACCAAGATGAGCAACAGGACGAGAAAAACCTGGCGAGGCAACTCCTGAAGCCGGGATCGAGTGCCATGGGAGTGTCAGACCAGCAAGAACTCATCACGTTCTGCCAATCGATGGAAGACGCGCTAAAACGCGCCGCAGGCGCCGATTGAAGGTGAGCGAGCCGCATTCGCCCCTGCATTTCTGAGAAAATCCTCCACACCCTCCACCCCATAGAACGACGAACCTGTTGATAGGCGCACAAACGGAAATTCGACCCATTGGGCCGCAGTGGGTGGACACATGCGGACAATCACGCCGCAGCCCAGTTCTGCGATTCTGGACCTCAATGCGCGTTCCGACTCCCCCTCCTGCGTTACATAAAGCTCGACTTTCACAACGATTTCCCTTTCAGCGAAGCTTGCCGCCTAAGTTTGATATGTACCGCCGTCGTTTGCAAGTGACGTTGCCACAGCATCCGAGTCGCAAACTGTGTGCGTGCTTAGCGACTCGGATGCTCCAGGTCAATACAACCCCCAAAATATTGTAGCCAATCTCGGGGAGGACTCAACCCGTTGTGTGGTCGGGAATTGCGCTCCCCCCTTTCCCAATTTGGTAGTTCCTAGCCGTCTTGGCCAGCGGTGCCGCCGTGGTTTGTCCTAACAAAGCGGAAAGTGCCCTGCGACCTTTGTGCGACCGGGCGGTAGAGCGTATCGCGCTCGACGGGAAGGCGGCCCGCCTCGCGGATGAGCCGCCGGATGCGGTCGACCGTCATCTCCTGGTGGGTGCTGCCTGGGCCGCCCTCGCGCTTCGTGATGTCGTAGTACACGACGGTGCCGTCGAGGTCGTCCACCCCCCAATCGAGCGCCACCTGCGAGAGCTTCGCCGACTGCATGATCCAGAACGATTTGATGTGCGGGAAGTTGTCGAGCATCAGCCGACTGATGGCCATCGTCTTGAGGTCGTCCAGGCCCGTTGGGCCCGGCAGGTCGGCCAGGGCGCTGCCGTCGGGGATGAACGACAGCGGGATGAAGCAATTGAACGATGCCCGCCGGGAGCGGAGCGACTCGTCCTGGTGGTCGCGGAGCTTGACCATGTGGGCGATGCGCTCGGCCGGCGTCTCGACGTGGCCGTAGAGCATGGTGGCGTTGGTGAACATGCCGATCTCATGAGCCGTCCGGTGTACGTCGAACCAGCCCTGCTCGCCGACCTTGTGGCGATAGGCCTCGTCGTGAACGCGGTCGTCGAATATCTCGGCCCCGCCGCCGGGCAGACTGCCGAGGCCGGCGTCGCGGAGGTCCTCGAGCACGCGGCGAATGGTCCGTCGCGGGCGGGCGATGCGCGTGAAATGGATGATCTCGATCGCGGTGAACGCCTTGATGTGGATGTCGGGGCAGGCGCGGCGAACGGCCCGGCACATCTCGAGATAATATTCAAAGGGCAGCTTGGGGTGCAGCCCGCCGACGATATGCACCTCGGTGGCCCCGGCGTCGGCGGCCCTCCGTGCCTGTTCGGCGATGTCGTCCGTCGTCAGTTCGTAGGCGTCGCCAGACGATTCGCCTGCGATCGGCAGGGAAATGGGGGGCGCTGATGTCGCCTGATCTTCGCGCTCGCTCGCCAGGGCGTGGCGATCGAACGGGCGATAGAACGAGCAGAACCGGCACCGCAGGACGCAATAATTTGAATAGTTGATGTGGCGATTGACGTTGTAGTACGCGACGTTGCCGTGCATCCGCTCGCGAACCACGTTCGCCAGGCGGCCGATTTCCATGATATCGCGCGAGGCGTACAGCCGGCTTCCATCCTCGGCGCTGAGGCGCTCGCCGGCTTCGACCCTGGCGGCGATGTCCGAGAGGCCTCGGCTGGATGGCGCGGCAATCATCATGCACAGTCATTGTACCGGCCCGCACCGAAAGTGGCCCGCCGTTCCAATGGTTTCATCGTAGGGAAGACGCTGAACACTCCCGGCGGTGGCGAATTGATCGGCGAAGTCAACGGCCGTCTGGTTGGCTATCAGCTACTCGAAGGGGAATGCCATGAGAGTAGAGAGTAGAAAGGAGACCGCAGGAGAGGGCAACTCGATTGCTCGGGCGCGAGTTCCGTAGCGTATCGCTTCTGCGCCGTCTCTACTTTCTCCTTTCTCCCCTCTCCTGCTCCATTCGCCTCCGGCGAATCGACCCCGAGTGGATTCGAACCACCGACCTCAGCCTTCGCAGGGCTGCGCTCTATCCAGTTGAGCTACGGGGTCTTTTGGGCCGCGACGGGCGCGTCGCCGGTTCGGGAGTCGCCGCGCACGGCCGCGTTGCCGTTCATTCATAACCGCGTATCGCGATGCTGTCGAGACGCAACACGACCTGGCCACGGACAACGGCCGGGAGCCCTGCGCGCAACGCCGCGGATGGCTCGGTATCGGGCCGCCAGCGAATGCGGCGCTCGGACAACGGCCGAAGCCCCGCGGGCTGTGACCTGTGGGGCGAATTCAATGGCTACCTCGCGGTTCGTCAGACACAGGGGCGTACCGGGGTTTACCGGGGATCATGGGAACCGATGGCCGGGTCGCGCCGTACAAGAGGTCCGGGGCCTGGCACTTCGGACCGCTTAGTCCGATATTCTCGCCCGCGGGATTTGTGAAAGTGGGACTGTAGGGTCAGAAGAAAAAGGTCGATAAAGTGGATAGACGCCCAAGAGGGCGTATAATACTTTGCGATCGGGTACTTGCGGAACAAATACCGGAGGCCGCAGATCGCGAGGAGCCCTGAAAAATCAGGGCGAATCAAGGATTGGCTTCTTTCCCCTCCGGAAAGCACCGGGTATGCCCTTGCGGCGCTCGGTGCTTTCTTATTGACCCCCTGTCAAGCACAAAATGTCCGAATTTCCGATATTCCGGATTGTATGAAATAACAAGATCATCGGGTTGTTTCATCCTGTGTACTCGCCGAAGTAGCTATCCGGCACCGAGCCAACGGGCCTGGCGCCGGAATTGGTCTCGCCGCCTGGATCAATCGGCATTCGGTGAAAGCGGCCGTCGGCCCGTGACGAGGTCTGGAAAAGCCGCGATGACGCTGTCTTGCGGCGCTTGATGGGCCGCGAGCCGGAGATTCCGGAGCCCCTCGTCGGGCAGACCGGAGTAGAGTTCGAGATATCCCAGCAGAAATCGCAACTCGAAGGACTCGACTCGCTTGAGCTTGTCTTCGAGGTCGGCGCGGCGAATGTCGAAGATATCCGGCCTGCCCACGATAGCGGGCAGGTCGATTCGAAATGCCGCGATACCGGGAAACCGCTCGATGCCCTGACTCAGGGAATATACAGCGGTCATGTAGTCGCCTGCCGCCGCCAGGGCGTGCCCGCGGGCCAACAGCGGCAGGGGATTGGTCGGATCGGCGGCGTGGGCCAGCTCGAAGAACCTCGCGGCGGTGTAGAACTCGCTTCGCTTCAGGGCCGCTTCGCCTTCCTCGAGAAATCGATTCAGGTCGTTTCGATGTTTACCGGCAAACGATTGAATCGGGTCATCGAGAAGCTCGCCGGCCCAGGCGGCCGCAGAAGTCAATTGTCTGATGCCCTCGCTCGGCTTGCGAAGAACGCTGGTTCCGATGGGGCCGCGCGGCTCCGCATCGGCTTCGGCTTGACCTTCGACTCGGCCTGGTCTCGCGCCGGGCAACTCGAATCCCAGATCGGTGACGCCCATCGCCCGGGCCAACTCAAGGGCGGTATGGAAATCCGCGAAGCGGTCATTGCCGAGACTGTCGGGCCGGGTGATGCGCGGCAGGGGTTCATCGGGCCCGGCGGCAAAGACCCGGACGCGCAGTTCGGCGAACTGGTCGCGGGACTGAGGGGCTGCTTCGGTAGTGCCGCCTTCGGGCGGCGGCGCGCCGATTCTCCGAGCGCCGCCCGGATCGACGAGTCGATCGCGGACGTCCTCGACGAGGCCGTCCGACATCGGATTCATCAATTCCGCGCCGGGAGTCGAATCGCTGAGCGGATCCGGTGTCGTCCCTGGATCGGCGCCGACGGGGCGGGCTCTGAATGGATCGGGCACCGGCGCGCCGAAGATCGAGGATTTCAGCGCCGAGCGATAGGCGCTGCGTCGATCGGGCGACGCGGACAGGTCGATCCGGCCGCCGATTTCGATCTGCGTGAGGCCGGGGGTCAGCTCCGGCGGCGTCGATATCCCCACGCGCGTATCGGTCGGCTCGCGGATGATGCGTGAAAGCCGGGCGTTCGATTCATCATGGCGAACGGTCGGCGTGGCGGGCGGCGCCGTCGGATCGAACAGCATGGACGACCCGGGCAGGTTCCTGCCCTGGATGACGTGGCCGAGATCCGAGACGGTCGTGTCGCGGTCGAAGTAAAACGTCGGCGATTGAACGGGTCGGTCCTTGACGTCTTGCAGGCCGACGGACGCGGCGCGGAATCCGGCGAGATCGGCCGACGGAAGGGCCACGCGAAACTGATTGGAATTCGGGATAGGCGACTCGGCGTGAAACCGCCCCAGCCCCGTGAGGTTTCCCGAAATGACGGCATTGGAGAGTCGGCCGGCGTCGAATGTGTCGGGCCGGGTGACGTTGAATCGCGAGCCCCCGACGGCGGAATTGCTGTCCAGGGCCCGGCCCGCCGTCGTCGCATTGCCCCGGTTGACGCGGCTGTCGATCTGGGACGGCGCGACCGCGGCCAGGCCGCTCAAGACGATGACCCCGGGCGCCGCCAACTTGAATCGAATCGGCTTCACGACGGAGGTCCTCCATCCGGCCGCGCAGACGGGTCATCTGCACCCCTGACATTATAATCGTCGTCGTGTGCGAATATCATCACCCCGGAAAACGCACGATTCGCCGTCGCGTGGCGTGCGCCGCCCTCTGTGCGGTCATCGCCGCATTTTCCACGCCCCGACCCTGCCGGGCCGTCGCTGACGATTCCGTGGCCGCCGACGCCATCCGCCGTCAAGTGGTGCAAACGCTCCGGGCGCAGCCGATCGGCGAATCGACGATCGGGGCCGCCGATGTGCCCGACGCATTTCTTGAGCGCGTGGCGGACCGCGTGATCCGCATGGACTTTCAAAGACGGCATCGCCGGGTTGCGACGGCCGAGCCGTCAAGGATCGCCGCCGCCAAGACGGAGCTTTCGCGCCCGGACGAATCGACCGACGGAATCGCGACGCCGAAGCGGGGCGTTCTCTTGATTACGATGGGCGCTGGTTTGGCGCTCGTTCTTGCGGGCGTGGTGATGGCCGTACGCCGTCGACCGAGGGCGCCATGAACCGTCGTCGGCTGATGACGACTTGCATCCTGCTGGCCGCTTCGGCGGCGGTCTGGGTCGGCGGCGGCGAACCGAGGCGCGAGGACGAACGCATTCGGATCATTCGCGTCGTGCCGACCGAGGTCGAGCGGGCCTACGTCGCGCGGCTGAAATCCGACCCGCCGAAGCACCGCGGCTTTTTGTACGATCCAGCCGCGCAGCCCTACGGCAAGCGGCGGGCCAGCGAGAATCAAGAATTCGGCGGCGCTGCGAAGCTCGTCGCGGAGCGCCTGGCCCGGGACGGACTTCCGTCGACGCTCGTCGCCGCCATGGATCGGCTCGGGCCGGAGTTGTTTTCAACTGGCAGCACCGAGTCCCTGGCGGCCCTCCAGTCGATCGGGCTGCCGGTCGATTGGTTGCGGTTCTTTCGCTTTCCCGACGATCCCGCCGGCGACGCCGGGGCGCTGGTCGCGCGACTTTCCCGACGGCTTGCCGGCGGCGCGACCCGTGCGGAGGTCGAGGCCGAGGCGGCGGCGTTGACGTTTTCGTTTCGACCGACGCACGCCGGTTTTCGCCTTGCGGCCGAGAGCGGCAACCATCGGATCGGACTCCTGCGGCTGCAATTGCCCACGATTGATTTTTGGCGGGGGCCCGGTGACGGCAGCGCGGCGGACGTCACGCGACAACTGTATGACGCCCTCGGCGGCGCGGAGCTGTTGGTGTGCGTTCCGAGCCCGTCGGCGGACGGATTTGCCGGGCTGGCCCGGTCGTGGCGCTCGGCAGGGGGCCCCGCGGTAACGGTGATGTCGGGGGACTGGACGCCGCAGCAATGGGCCCAGGACAACGGCAAGCCGGGATGGATCGCCGCTCGAGACGGGCATGACGCCGGGCTGGCCACGCTGCTCCCGCGATACGCCAACCGGGGCGAGGAGCGCAGCGCTTTCGATCTTGATGAGACGATGATCGCTTATTCCCTCTCGGCCGCGGGGCTGTCGCCGGTCCGATCGCCGCTTCTGTTTCAGGGGGGCAATCTCATGGTCGCCGAGCACCCGACGACGGGCCGGCGCACGCTGCTCGTTGGAGAGGCGGAGGTCTATCGCAACACGGCCCTGGGACTGGGGGCCGGACAGGTTGTCGAGGCGTTTCGCATCGAGTGCGGCGCGGACGCATGCGCCGTGTTGCCGGCGGTTTCGTTTCATATCGACGTCGATGTCTGCGTTCGCGCGCACGAGGGCGGGTTGATCGCCTTCGTCAACGACGAACTTGCCGCCGCGCGGTCGATCCTCGCATCGAGCGTCCCCGCGCTGGTCGGCGCCGGGGCGATGAGCGCCGCCGCCGCACGCGACCTCGCCGCGCATCTCGACGCCCATCAGATCGATGCCGTGCTGGAAACGCTCAGCCCGGCGCTGGCGGCCGCCAGGTCGCCGGACGGCGCGTATCCCCTCGCGTTCGCGGATCAATTCGCACGGGGGGCGACCGATTCCGGGCCGGCCAATCTCCAGCGCGTGCTGCTGGCGATGGATATCCTCGCGAGCCGCCACATCACGCCGGACGAGATGCCCGGCGATCCGGCGACGGCCGCGTTCATTGCGGCCTTTCAACGACGCGCCGCCGACCGCGACGCCCAGCGGCGTATCCTCGAAGGGCTCGGCTGGAGGGTGGCGCCGATCCCGAGCACGTCCGACGAGACGATCAGCGTCAATTACGTCAACGGGATTCACGAACCGGGGCGATACCTGATGCCGGCGTACGGCGGGCTATTCGCGCCGGTCGACGAGGCGGCGAAGCGGGCCTTTGAGGCGGCGCTGGGGCCGGGCGTGGAGATCGTCCCGATCCACTGCGCCGAAACGCAACGCCGTCTCGGAGCGCTGCACTGCGCCGCGTCGGCGTACTACTCACCGACAAGATCGCGATGACGGACCTGCTTCAAGGGCCCAGCAGGTCGTCGACAAACGGCTGGATGTCGGCCGAATCGAGCACGCAGTCCCCGTTGCGATCCACGATGCAGAACAGACCCGGCGAGGGGACCGTCGCCAGGAGCTGGGTGACGAAATAATCCGTGTCGGCATACTCCGGCTCGGTCGCGTCGTCGACGCCGTTGCCGTTGCAGTCCGCATCGCACTCGTTGAGCAGGCCGTCTCCGTCGCAGTCGCGGCCTGTTTGATGGGCGACGTCGCAATCGTCGGGAACGCCGTTGGCATTGCAGTCGTTGCGCCGCACCGGGGCCTCGGAGGCGACGTACGCCGGCTCGTCAAAACCGGCGCCCGCATCGGCGCCAAGCGTCCCGTCCAGTCCGTGGCCGGTCATGTCTACGACGAACTGGCCCGCGTCGATGTCGAACGTCCAGTAGCCGACGAGCCCGGGCGCATCGAAGGGCGGCGCCGAGTGCATGCCCGCCTGAATCTGCTCCTCGGTCCGGGCGACGCTCCAGACGCGGACCTCGTCGATCGCCCCGTCCCAGGGAAACGGCGACGCGCCGGGCCGCTTGCCCACGAAGAAGCCGCTGCCGGGAATCACGGTGTTCAGCGTCCTGGCGGCGCCGGCGACTTCGACGCCGTCGAGATAGAGGCGAACGACCGCGCCGTCGTAGGTCGCCGCGACGTGCGCCCACTGGCCCATGGGGATCTCCCCCGTGCTGCACAGGTCGGCGCCGAGACCGAAGAAATAGAGATCGTCCGGGCAACTGAACGTCAGAATCAAGCCGAACAGACTGCCCGTGGAGAAATTGCCGTAGGCCATGATGCCCTTGTCGTCCGAGGCGCCGTCACGGCGTATCCACGCTTCGAGGGTTCGCGGTTGGTTGCCGTCGGGCAGGGACATTGAAGGGCCCGACGACGGCAGGGCGACAAAATCATTCGAGCCGTCGAAGAGCAGCGCCTGGCCCGCGCCGATTTCGTCGGCGTCCATCGTGCCGTTCGCGTTGCAGTCGCTGACCACCGGGACCAGCCGGAGGTCCATGACGATCGGCAGGTGGTCCGAGGTGTTGCCCGGCAGCGTGTCGCCGGCCAGCAGCCCCGCCGCGGCCAGCGCCGCCGGGCTCATCGTGTCGGTGTTGAGGATGAAACTGTTGGCCACGGGCGCGGCGCTGTCGGTGTAGATGAACCGGTCCAGGGCCGAGGGGGGAAACTGGGCGCTGCCCTGCCAGGTGAAGGTGTCGCCGGTGAACGGGTCGGCCGGCATGAGGTTGGTCATGTCGGAGACGTCCCAGTCACCCGCAACGTCCGGGCCGTAAGTCCCACTGTCCTGAATGTCGCCGGTCAGCAGCGTGTCCTCCGGCTGCGGCCCGCCGACGAGATTGAAATCTCCCAGGGCGATCATCGGCGTGTCGGCCGGCAGCGAGATATTGTCGCCCGACGGCCGCGCCACCCCCCGCGCGTCTCCCAGCCAGTTGGCGATGGCGTCGGCGCTGTCCTGGCGGCTGGCGTCCTCCGACCCGCCGGGTTCGCCGCAGCACCTTAGATGCACGCCGAGCAGATACACGTCCTCGGGGTGCGTCGCGTCGGGCAGGTCGGCCAGGGCGATCGTCACGCCGCGCGTCGACGAGGCGGGGATCGTGTCGGTTCGTTGCAGCGACAGCGGATAGCGCGAGGCGATGACGTTGCGCGTGCCGCCGAGCAGGCCGAAGTGGACGTGCCAGCCGCCGGGGCCGTTGGGCAAAACGTCGTTGAGATGATCGGCCATCTCGGCGACTGATACGCCGCTGACGATTTCCTCGAAGCAGATGAGATCGGGGTTGATGGCGGACAGGATGCGATCGAATGCCGCGTCGGTCGAGGGGTTGTCGATGAAGTTGCGCTCGGTGTTGTAGGCCATGATCCGGACGTCGTCGGGATCCTGCTTGGAGAAGTCGCCGTTCAGCGGGTCGTAGGCCGGCGCGACGCCGGCGCCGATGAGCAGAAAAGCAATGAGGACGCGGTGGATTGTCATCGGTTGTCTCGTTTCCCCCGCAGCGCGTTAGCCCCCGAAGCGGGGATTCGATTATTGTAACGCGCGGTGCCGGAGCCGCACGCACCGAGCCGCGACCGCCTGCCCTTGACCTCCGCGCAGCGGATGTCAAAGGGTCAGGGAGCGGGTTCTTACCCCCTCGTGCCATGCCGCGACCGTCTCCGAGCCGCGACCGTGAGGGAGCGGGTTCTTACCCCTTGCAAAGCGATTCTGGTCCCGACGCGCGTATGGACGGGCGATAGAACCCGCTTACTGACGTGCGCGGCTCGGTTGGGCGCGGCGCGGCTAGAACCCGCTCCCTCACGATCGCGGCTCGGCGCGTCGTGGCGCGGTTGGGCCCGGCGCGGCTGGAACCCGCTCCCTCACGGTCGCGGCTCGGCGCGGCGCGGCTCGGCGCGGCGCGGCTCGGCGCGATGACGCTGCTCCATGGTGGCCAGATTCTCGATCCGCTGTTTGAGCTCCTCGAAGAGGGCGTCCAGCGGGGCGCTGAGCGTCTTGCGCTCTTGCTCGCGGGCCCTGGCGTCCTCCATGAGCTCCAGGCGGGAGAAGTCCGCCGAGCGGCTCCGCTGATATTGGACCGCCCGGGCGCGGAGGCCGGCGAGGACGGAGCGGGCCTGGGTGATCTGGGCCTCGTCGAAGCTGTAGCGGCCGGCCGTGGTGATGACGAACTTGTCCCAATCGTCCAGCGGCGGCGCCGGTGCGAGCGGAACGACCTTTTCCGCGGCGGAGGGGGACCCGCCGGCCGCACGACGCGGATCAGCCCCCGCAGGTCGGTCGGCGGGATGGCGGGGGACCGGCGCGGCGGGCGAGGGTCGCGCCGACTTATCGGCGGCCCGCTGTCCGGTGCGGGCGGGGTCGGCGGGCACGGGCTCTTCGAGCGGCGGCAGGCCGAGCTCGCTGCGGCGCCGGGGCCGGTTGGGCTGGAACTTGCGGCTCTCCAGGGCCCGACGCCGCTGCTCCATCGCCTGCTCGGCCAGGAGGCCGCGGGGCGTGGCCCGCTCGGTCTCGGGGCTGATGGCGACGTTCATGTCGCGGGCCTCGGTGGCCAGCTTGGTCTTCTTGCCGCTGACGAGTTTGCTGTCAAAGTCGCGCGTATTGCGGATCAGTTCGCGGCGCTGGCGCAGCTCCTCGAATCGCTGCCGTCCCTCGGCCACGGCGGGGGGCGCGACGTGCTCCTCGACCCACCTGGCGGCCTGCAACTCGTTGAGCGGAAGCGAGGCGTTCTGCTGGCGAAGGGCCTCGGTCAGGGCGATGGCTTCGGGGGTCTCGACGCCGGGGCTTTCCCCTATCGAGGCCTCGGCGGCGGACTTCAGCTCGTCGAGCTGGGCCAGCATCTGCTCCTCGGCGGATTTCTGCACGACCAGGCGGTTTTCCAACTCGGCCCGCAGCGCCAGCCGCTGGTCGTCATTGAGGGCGTAGGCCGACGAAAGCTGCTCGACCTGCCAGTCGATCTCCTGCTGCCAGGATTCGAGCCAGGCGGGGTCGACGTCCGCCAGGTCGGCCGGCTGCTGGGCGAGCGCGGCGCTTCCCGGAGAAAAGGCCAAACAGCAAGCTGCGAAAACGAAAGGACAGCAGCGAAAAGCGATCACAGTTTTCGGTCTCATGACGGCGCCCTCAGGTGGTGAAATCCGCAGCGTATCCTATGAGGTTCGGCGTGGAATATCAAAAGCGAAGGCGTCGGACGACCCTTGCCGAAGTCGGGCGAGGACCGGGAAAAAGAAAGCGGCCGATCGCTGGGTTGCGATCGGCCGCCTTGATTCGACTTTCAGTTGGCCCAACGCTCTGTTCTCGCGTTTAGCAAGAGCCGCGTTGGCCGGGGCCGTGCTTAGGCGGCCAGCTTTCGGCGTCGGCGGAGCAGCAGCAGCCCGCCGGCGATCATCGCGACGGCCGTGGCCGGTTCCGGCGTGTTCATGATGGTGATCACCGGCAATGGCAATGCACCATAGGGATAGCCCGGATTGTACCCGGGGAATGTGTAGTACCCGTAATTGAACGATGCGCTCGGATTTGGACCAAACGACGTATTGACTGCGTCGGTGAAACCGGTCGAGCCGATCCCGAGGAAAATCTCGGAAGTTTGAAACTCACCCGGTAGCTTGTTCTTAGAAAGTAGGAACGTCATGAGCAGATATTGACCCGGCACAACAGCGCCAGGGTTTGCGTTCACCCCGAAAGCATTTTGAATCAGTACTACGGCCCCCGCAGCACCGGGATTTCCGGGCACATTCAACGCCCCGAAACCGGCGTTCGTAGCAAGTGTGCCATCCTGAATGACATTGATCTCCTTGATGTTGAATTTGCCAATGTCCGCTGGGTCAATCGTCCCAATGTCCAATGACCAGCCGGCACTTCCACCGGGGGCGTCAAGTTGAAATAGGACCTCAACAAGCCATTCGCACCGTCCGCCTGTCGGGACAACGCATTCCAAATCTGTGGCCTGCCCCGCTGCTCCTTGCCCATCAACTTTGACTAAGGAATTTG
>Ga0299906_10003414_pt1 | contig 13109 bp, 11 predicted proteins | sample RVTome_14_FD_200259 | JGI IMG/M metagenome (GOLD analysis project Ga0299906, IMG submission 200259) | Soil microbial communities from uranium-contaminated site in the Upper Colorado River Basin, Wyoming, United States - RVT145D125 (version 2) ...
GTTTAGCGTGTATCAGCATGTTGGCGGCGGGTCGTGCAATGACGAACGGCCCCGGCAGCGGCTTGCCGCTTCGCGGATGCCTCTTTCGCACTCGTTTTTCCGCATTGCCAGTACTGCTTTCACGCTAAACACGTACGTGAGCAGTGCGCTCGGTGTGCGGTGCGCCACTGCTCTTCAAGCCGTGACGCGCTCGGTGTGCGGTGCGCCACTGCTCTGTGAGCAGTGCCGCCGGTGCGATCTCGACGAGCCGGGATTCTCGCACTGTCCGCCCTTGTTTTTCCTACGGCGACAACGCGGCAATCGCCGGGTTGATCAGCGGCAGGCCCAGCTCCTGTAGCTTGGCGACCATCGCCGCGAACTTTTGATCGGCGGGCAGCGATGGGTCAGCCGGTCCAGCAGGGCGGCGGTCATGCGCTCGCCCTGAAAGACCTGGCCCCAGTCGCTGAAGGCCAGGTTGCTGGTGATCAGGATGCTGGCCCGCTCGTAGCGATCGGCGAAGACCTGGAAGAGCAGTTCGGCGCCGCCGCGGCTGAAGGACAGGTAGCCGAGTTCATCGCAGATCAGCAGGTCCACCTTGTCGAGCTGGGACTGGAGACGGTCGAGCTGATAGATCTTCTGAGCTTCTTCCAGGCGCGTGACCAGATTGGCGGCGGTGAAGAATCGAACGCGTCGGCCCTGCCGGCAGGCGGCCAGCCCCAGGGCGGTGGACAGATGCGTTTTGCCCATGCCGGCGTTGCCGATCAGGCAGCAGTTGAAGTGCTGATCGATCCACTCGCCGCGGGCCAGTTCCATGACCTTCTGCTTGTTGAGTGAAGGAAGCGCGCTGAAGTCGTAGGTGTCGAAGTCCTTGTGCACGGGGAAGTCGGCCATCTTGATGCGGGCCTTCAGGGCATTGGCCGAGCGGGCGGCAACCTCCAGTTCGGTGAGCCGCGGCAGGTACTGCGGATAGTCCTCACCGGCGGCGCTGGCTTCACGAGCCAGCTTCTCGAACTCGGCGCTGATGGTGGGCAGGCGGAGGTTCTTGAGGTTGGCCTTGAGCAGCAGGGTATGATTTTTGTTGTGAGATTCAGGCATGAGTAAGTTCTCCTCGGGACAGTAGTTGATCAAAGCGGCTCAGGTCCGGGGTGGGAACCTGAACCGACAACGGGCCATCAGACGAAAGCGATGAATCGGCGCCGGGGACTTCGCCCTCGGCCAGGCGCTGGACCTGCCGGGCAATGCGGTCGGCGTGGAGGTCTTCGATACTGCTGCAGCGCCGGATGGCTTGCGTAATCCGCTTGACGGGATGCGTCGCCAGGAGTTGCAGGACGCGGATGTACTGGCGGGCGCCGGCCGCCGGACCGTGACGCTCTTCCAGCCGTTGGCGCAAGGTGGTGAAGTCCTGCGGCAGGCGCCACTGGCGATAGACGTTGGAGTGATCCAAGGCCGCCGGACGACGACCGAGCGTCACCAGGTAGTGGAGCGGATCGAGGACCTGCTGGCCTTGTTCGTAGGAGCGGGCATGACGAGCGACAATCTGCCCACCGGCGACGACTTCGACGCGGTCCACATACCCCTTGACGGTGACGGCCTGGAAGGCCCATCTCCGGGGCACGCTGTAACGGACCGAGTCGAATCGCACCATTTGATACTTGTCCACCAGGGCTGCTTGGTGGATGCAGGCATCGAACCGCCAGGCGGGCAGGGCCAGCGCCGCGGCGCGATCCTGCTCGAAGCGCTGGCCGACGGTCTGGGTCCGTCCGGCGACGGTTCGCTGACGATCCTTCAGACAGCATTGGCGCAGGCAGGCATTCAACTCGGCGAAGTCGCGCATTCGCGGCACCGGCGTGGCCCAGCGCCGCTGCGGGTCGTAGACCCGGTTCTCGGCGTGGGGCTTCTCGTTGCCGTGGGCCGGCATGCAGAACAGCGGATCGAAGTTGTAGTGACTGGCCAGGGCGGCATAGCGCGGGTGCGGCCGGCGGGTGCGGCCCTTGAAGATCTCGGCGACCACCGTGGTCGGATTGTCCCACCAGACTTCGCGGGGTGCGCCGCCGAAGAACTCGAAGGCCTCGACCATGCCGGCCAGAATCGCCTCGGTCCGTTCGGTGGGCAGGGCGAGAGCAAAGGGACAGTACGAATACGCCCAGGCGGCGATCAGCACCGCCACTTGGCGGCGGCCATCGGGGAAGTCGACGTGGATGTGGCCGAAGTCGCATTCCAGACGCTGGCCGGGATCGTGAGAGAGCGGGATGAAGGTCTCGCGTGATCGCCGCCGCCGCTTGCCGATGTAGCGCCGCACGGCGTCGTAGCCGCCGGGATATTTGTGTTCATCACGCAGGCGGCGGAACACCTGCTGCATGGTGTGCCGCTGTTTGCGGGGCGCCTGCTCGTCCGTCGGCCAGGATGGCGTCGATGATCGCGTGATAAGGCCCCAGCCGCGGCGCCGGCGGCTCCTGGCAGCGGGTGTAGGGCCGCGGCTCGGGCCGTGCCAGAGCTTCCCGGATCTTCCGCCGCGAATGGTGCAACGTCCGGGCGACGGCCCGAACGCTCATGCCGTCCCGATGGGCCCGGCGAATCTGGCCGTAGTGTTCCACCGTAAGCATCCTTCTCCTCCGTGATGGCGGGTCTCTCCATCGAGAAACCAGCATCCGGAGGCGCTGACGGTGGGTCCAATTTGCGCGCCGATTTCAATTCACAGGGTGGGCCCCAATTCCGCGCCGATTACCAGTAGTGATAGACGTAGGCCAGGTCGCGGTTGGCGGCGGTGTCGAGGGCGAAGTGGGGGACGCCCTGGAACATGTAGGGGTTGTCGAAGTCGCTGAAGGCCTGCGAGACCGTCGGGGCGGACATCACGCTGCTCCAGGTCGGCTTCTTGTTGTGGTAGGCCGTCTCATCGTCGCCGTCCACGTCGCCGTCGTCGTCCAGATCGGCCCGCGGGTCCTCCTTGACACGACGCCCAGTCGCACGGCGACTCGGATCGCATCGCGATCCCGCGTCCTTCGGACGCAGCGGCGAGTCAAGGACCCCGGCCTTGGCGGCGCTGAACCGCGTGTCGTCCGGCGTCGTCGTCATGCGGGTGTCATTGTTCATGTCGCCCCGGCCGCACAGCTCGCGGACCCTTGACATCCGCCGCGGCGGACATAAAGGGCAGGTCAGCGGCCGGCCGTAGGGATCGTAGGCGTAGCGCTCGCGGATGGCCCCGGCGCGATCGACGAGGACCCGCACGTTGTGCATCCGGTCGGTGACGTAGTAATACGGCCGATCGGTGTCGTCGTCGTACATCATGAGCCGCTCGTCCACGTAGCTGACCCCGTGCACGTAGTACCGGCTGCGGAGGCCGTTGCCGGTTCCGTTGTCGGCGTATTCCACGAGTTCGTTGACGCCGTCGAAGAAGTAGCGCGTGGTGATGCCCAGGGCGTCGTTGATATGGGCTATTCTACGGCCCAGGGCGTCCCAGGTAAAGGCCGCCTTCCGCGTCGTGTCGGTGCTGTCGAAGACGCTGGTCAGGCGGTTGTGGTGGTCGTAGTGATAGACGTAGGCCAGGTCGCGGTTGACCGAGTGGCCGGTGAGCTGGTTGCCGGCCGCGTCGTAGCTCTGGCCCTGGCCGTCGATGGCCGTCATGCGGTTGGCCTGGTCGTAGGTCATGTCGTAGGCCGTGGGGCCGCCGCCCGCGTTGTAACGATAACGGTGGCTCTCGCGGTTGCCCACGTCGTCCATCTGATACCACGACGTGCCGTTGTAGCCCGAGTCCACCGTCCAGTCCTGCTCCTCGTCGAGCTGGGCGGTGATCAGGCGGTCCGCGGTGTCGTAGGTGTAGAGCCGGTCGGCCTTGACGTAAGCCCCGACGCTGCCGCCCTGGATGGCGCTGAGCACGTTGCTATTGGCGTCGTAGCTGTAGTCCCAGGTGCCGATGTCCTCGTAGCCGCTGTCGGCCATGTCCTCGGTTAGGTACTGCCGGACTCACGGATAATCTTTATTCGCTCCTCAGGAATTAACACGCCGCATTCTGGGCAAATACCGGATAAGTTGCCTCGAAGGTCATACCCGCACGACTCGCACCCATTACGCGTCCGATCACATGTTCTCCGTCTGCGAATGTGGGTGATAACAACAATGAGAAAAAGTAGTAGAATTCCCCAGACGGCAAATTGAAATATAAAGAATGCTGACAAGGTTACCAAGTAGCTTGATTGAGCAAACATCGCCAGGATGGAAAACACCATAATTACCACGAAGAACGCAGCTACACTTATCCATACCCTTGAGTGTCGGTGTGGATCGCAGTTCTTCTTCATTAAACTTGTTTCTACCAGGGTGGATTAAGCTCAACACATCCAGCTAAGCATGCCATGTGGCAGGCTGCCTCAACTGCGGGCGTCCATCGAATACACCAACTATGAGCACAATAACACCTTTGCAAGCAACCGCGAGAGCAATTCGCCCAAGGATCACTCCCCGCCTCAAAGCACACCGAGATGTGGAAAGGACTCCAGTACCATTCGCAAGCATTCTGGCCACAACTAGCTGCGGGTCCAGCACAATCGGGGTGTGGCGGGCATAATCCCGTACCGTCAGAATATGCGATGGGATTCAACTCTAGGTAATTGTACTGTTGGTTAGTTGAAGATGCTCGCAATTGAGCAAACGGTTTGGACAAGCGAATTGCGATTCCCAAAACCCTAAGTGCAGTTTCAAAGCGACGACGTTCCAAACTGTCTTCGAGTTCAATTGACCGAGCAGCTGGCAGCATGTGGAAGTGTCGCATCTCTATTGTTAAATGGTATGACTTAGGAGAGGGAGAAAGTAACCAATGATTAATCTGGCTAGGATCGGAACTCTGCCATCGTCCCGTCTGCGCATCAGCAAACCGTGCCCGGTGATGGTTGAGTGCGAGGTTGAGCTGTTCGGAGGTGGCGTTGGCGGCGGTGTCGAGGGCGAAGTGGGGGACGCCCTGGAACATGAAGGGGTTGTCGAAGTCGCTGAAGGCCTGCGAGACCGTCGGCGCGGACATCACGCTGCTCCAGGTCGGCTTCTTGGCGTGGTAGGCGGTCACGTCGTCGCCGTCCACGTCGCCGTCGTCGTCCAGGTCGGCCCGTGGGTCCCAGATGGTGTCGTCTTCGGCATCCTCGAACCGCGCGTCGTCCGGCGTCGTCGTCATGCGCGTATCGTTGTTCATGTCGCCCCGCCCGCACAGTTCGCGGATCAGCGGGCGGCCGTAGGGGTCGTAGGCGTAGCGCTCGCGGATGGCCCCGGCGCGATCGACGAGGACCCGCACGTTGTGCATCCGGTCGGTCACGTAGTAATACGGCCGATCGGTGTCGTCGTCGTACATCATGAGCCGCTCGTCCACGTAGCTGACCCCGTGCATGTAATACCGACTGCGGAGGCCGTTGCCGGTGCCGTTGTCGGCGTATTCCACGAGTTCGCTTGCCCTTGACACGACCGCGAACGCCTGGCGTTCGCCCACTTCGTGGTCGGCGACGCTGTCGCCCATCGCGTCAAGGGTTGTAACGCCGTCGAAGAAGTAGCGCGTGGTGGTGCCCAGGGCGTCGTTGGTATGGGCTATTCTACGGCCCAGGGCATCCCAGGTAAAGGCCGCCTTCCGCGTCGTGTCGGTGCTGTCATAGACGCTGGTCAGCCGGTTGTGGTGGTCGTAGTGATAGACGTAGGCCGCCTCGCGGTTGACCGAGTGGCCGGTGAGCTGATTGCCGGCCGCGTCGTAGCTCTGCGACTGGCTGTCGATGGCCGTCATGCGGTTGGCCTGGTCGTAGGTCATGTCGTAGGCCGTCGGGCCGCCGCCGGCGTTGTAACGATAACGGTGGCTGTTGCGATTGCCCACGTCGTCCATCTGATACCACGACGTGCCGTTGTAGCCCGAATCGACCACCCAGTCCTGCTCCTCGTCGAGCTGGGCGGTGATCAGGCGATCCGCGGTATCGTAGGTGTAAAGCCGGTCGGCCGCGATATACGCCCCGACGCTGCCGCCCTGGATGGCGCTGAGCACGTTGCCGTTGGCGTCGTAGCTGTAGTCCCAGGTGCCGATGTCCTCGTAGCCGCTGTCGGCCATGTCCAGGGTCTGGTGGGTGGTGGCGATGGTCGTGACCCGGCCGAACTGATCACGATGCCATCAAAGAAATCTAACAAAAAGCTTTCACTTATTCGAAAGTCGCCCTGCATCTGCAATTGTTTGCCTTCGTTCTTCGGGGATTGGCGTACCGCATTCTGGACAGACTCCACTTTCATTCCCTACGAGATCATATTCGCAACAAGTGCATGTGGTGGCCGTTTTAGTGCGGCGTCGCAGTTGCCGGGTTGTGATCATCAGAAGACAAATCGCTGAGATTCCTAGGAATAGAAGCCACAATGGATAAACACATGTAGTAACAAGAAGCGGTCGGCCAGAAGCTACCATCGATGGTTTCCGAATATGGATGCTCCGGCCCGAGAACTTTAGATGACTCGGCCAACTCTTCCATATCTCGCGCATCATGCCAACAGGATCATAGCCATCATCAGGACCAAGATGACGCCGAACCGGCATTTCTATGATCATGCCCGCAAAATGGCCGTTACAGACCTCCAACGAAATCCATGCAATCTGGAAGCGGCTGGAGACCTCTAATTGCAATGGACTGTGAAAGCTCCAGAGCAGAGCGCCAAGAAGTATAAGCCAAACCGCATAAGTGAGAACTCGCGCGTACATCCAGCAACGACGTGGAGAAATCCCTGACTTGGACAACACCAATGACGATCTTGTTGCTGCAATAAGGTTTTCGAGGTTATTCTGAATGCCCAATTGATCTTGAGTCCGAAAGGCCGAAGGTTGTCCGATACTTGCGATGGATTAGCCAACGCCGCTCCCAATACGTCCCCTTTCTTCACTGTCTGGGCCCGCAGGTCTACGAACGGGATCGGACCTGTTCAGGTATAGAGGATAGGCCAATTCTTGATCGTTCAAAAGTTAGCACAACCACCCTCGATTGGCCATATATCGGCGCCTGTCCCTTCACAGGCGGTCTTACACCCATCGCATTGCGCGTTGCATATTCCCCTGCCCGTCTCGCAATATAGTCCTGCTGCGACAACGCAGCGAATCGTACATCGGGCAAAGCATTCGATCTTCTCATTTAGAGTATTTGCACATGCGCAGGCCCTTGCACAATGGAGACCGCAAAGTGCACTAAGGACTTGTACGCAAACACCTTCTGTGGTTGAGCAGTTTTGGATGCAAGTGGAGTGGCCTTCCTCGCAGGTTTCAGTCCCGAACGGGTCGAGGAAGCGAGTTGGATTTGATGCCATGAATAGATAAGTTGCGCCTTGGCTTTCGCCGCTAGAAGTCACGCCGGGGGAGAATATGCGGTCGATCATGAGGCGCAATGGGGAGTAACTGAGAGGATCCCTGGCCGTCCACCGTCCGGTCTGCACGTCAACGAACCTCGCCCTGTGATGGTTGAGGGCCAGGTTGAGCTGTTCCGATGTGGCGTTGGCGGCGGTGTCGAGGGCGAAGTGGGGCACGCCCTGGAACATGAACGGGTTGTCGAAGTCGCTGAAGGCCTGCGAGACGGTCGGGGCGGACATCACGCTGCTCCAGGTCGGCTTCTTGTTGTGATACGCGGTCTCATCGGCGCCGTCCACGTCGCCGTCGTCGTCGAGATCGGCCCGCGGGTCCCAGATCGACCCGTCCTTCGCGGCGGCGAACCGCGAGTCGTCCGGCGTCGTGGTCATGCGGGTGTCGTTGTTCATGTCGCCCCGGCCGCACAGTTCGCGGATCAGCGGCCGGCCGTAGGGGTCGTAGGCGTAGCGCTCGCGGATGGCCCCGGCGCGATCGACGAGGACGCGGACGTTGTGCATCCGGTCGGTGACGTAGTAATACGGCCGATCGATGTCGTCGCCGTACATCATGAGCCGCTCGTCCACGTAGCTGACCCCGTGCATTTACCCTTGACACGCTGCGAATGCCCTGCATTCGCGCCTACGGCACGGCGGCAGAGCCCGCCGCTGCGCGTCAAGGGCGGGGTACCGACTGCGGAGGCCGTTGCCGGTGCCGTTGTCGGCGTATTCCACGAGTTCGCTTGCCCTTGACACGACCGCGAACGCCCGGCGTTCGCCCACTTCGTGGTCGGCGACGCTGTCGCCCGTCGCGTCAAGGGTTGAAACGCCGTCGAAGAAGTAGCGCGTGGTGATGCCCAGGGCGTCGTTGCTATGGGCTATTCTACGGCCCAGGGCGTCCCAGGTAAACCCTTGACGTGACGGGCGGCCGTGCCGCCCACTGCACGGCTGTACAGTGCGAATGCGGCGCATTCGCAGTCATGTCAAGGGTAAAGGCCGCCTTCCGCGTCGTGTCGGCGGTCAAACTTCAAGAGGCACCGTCGCTCACGACAAATGGCAGGCCATCAGTCTCACTCCGCGCGCGTAATGGCCGATCTCTGATCCTCCGGAATTCGCGTACCGCATTCGGGACACGCACCCGTCGTATTGCCGAAGACATTATATCCGCAGCTCCGACAACTCATGATATTCTTTATCCTCAACTGGCGTACTCCAGATCGCGCAATCATAACAAGCCCTGGAAGACTCAATACGATCAAAGTTAGCAATGCTGGCACCTTGACCTTGGCTGTTCCGTAGCACAATTTGTAACCGTCCACCAAATTCGGCATAGCAATCGGTCTTCCGAACTCTAATAGAAACGGTCCTTGACGCCCGCCAAGATCCAATTTACAGCAAGTTGAATAAATATGGTCCCGATGCCGACACCGAGACGGATAAACGCAGCTACTTACAACTGGAAAGGTGGCGCCAGCGTTCATAATTATTTCCGGATCATACAGCTCCCTATATCCCCAAACCGGATCGCTATCTGGTCTGGCTTTCTTGCGGATTTGGGAGGGGGACTGCGGTTTGATATATGCTATCGGCGGATAGCGCACATGAGCCAGGTACGATTGCAAGCGGGAAAGACTTGCATCTATTTCAGGCTTTGATAATACCTCTGCCTCGCACACATAGATTCGGATGGAATGGGGGTTGACCATACCGATAAGCCAGATACTTTCTGAAATACGGAACGCACCGCCGATTTGATCCGCAGGTTTAGCAATCACAAGTAGTATTGCAGCGGCAACCGGAAGAAGCCATAAAACAAATAAAAAGCATTGGCAATATTTTGGAAACCTTCGGTACCCAAGCACGTCTTCCTTAGCGTCTCGCTGGGCTTCCCACTCCGGCAAGCTTTCCCGTGACGAAGTACCCATGCGATGAATTTGACGCATTTTCTTACTCACGTTTTTTTCAATACTATTGCTGTATCCGTTAATACAGACTCCTTACCCATTACATTGAAGGGCCGCGTCCATGCAGATTTCTGCGATTAAGAACTGATATTGGGCAATTCGAATCCTGGAGCCGGAAGAAATGGCGCGCCACCAATGCAGCATTGAGATATCTGTGGGCATGGGACTCCGCTGCCGTTCTACAGCGCTTCACGGAAACGGGTAGCATTCTGGAGCACCCTCGATCACGACATCCGAGGGGAGGGGCCAGTAAGTAATATAAGAACACTGCAGCAGTGACTCCTATTGGGAATTGGAGGATTACCCAAATCTCGCCAAGTCGAATAAACGTCGATAATGGTCGGGCGTGTTGTGATTCATGGTTCATGTGGCCACTCAAGCGTAAATAAGGTGAACCGCGTCTAACGTATTGTTTAATATGAGAGCGACGAGTGCGTCCGTGCCAAAGCCATACCTAATCTCCGCGCTGTAGACGCGCAACTCGTACGGACAGTGCTCGATGCCGGCTTAGTAATCAGGGCATATGGACAATTGAGCACTCCATGCGACTGTCATTGTTTGGCGAATGTAGTTGACAACAAGTACGATTCACGCTTGTCCGGGACAATCGCTGCAATCGTGAAATTCGTGTTCTGTCGTGTAATAATTTGGAGGACCGTCCGCTGGTACAAGCCCGCAGGGGCACAACCAAAATGGGATGCTGACCCATGGACATTCGAAAGTTACAAAATCGCAAAACCCGGATGGTTTACCACCGCCATCGCCAGGACATGGAGCTGAGATATCGGCAAAACGACCCGTCTCGTAACATTGCCCGGTTCTGAAACTAATGTCTCCTTGGTAGATGCAATTTGTGAGATCCTGCAATCCAAATGGATCTTTGACTTGTGATGGCGCGGCGGCGAGGTAGCCATAGGGGATAGCCGCTTGTTTACTTAAAGCGTGGACGGTGTATTTGTGAAAACTCGGTGCTTGAGATGAGGTTGCGAGCGGATTCGATGGTTGGACGCCCGAATGCATTATCACAACCCTATTATGGTAAAGCGGATCCCTCGTAGTCCACCTTCCGACCTGCGCATCGGCGAACCTTGCCCTGTGGTGGTTGAGCGCGAGATTGAGCTGTTCCGCGGTGGCGTTGGCGGCGGTGTCGATGGCGAAGTGCGGGACGCCCTGGAACGCGTAGGGGTTGTCGAAGTCGCTGAAGGCCTGCGAGACGGTCGGGGCGGACATGACGCTGCTCCAGGTCGGCTTCTTGTTGTGATACGCCGTCTCATCGTCGCCGTCCACGTCGCCGTCGTCGTCCAGGTCCGCCCGCGGGTCCCAGATCGACCCGTCCTTCGCGGCGCTGAACCGCGAATCGTCCGGCGTCGTCGTCATGCGGGTGTCGTCGTTCATGTCGCCCCGCCCGCACAGCTCGCGGATCAAAGGCCGGCCGTAGGGGTCGTAGGCGTAGCGCTCGCGGATGGCCCCGGCCCGATCGACGATGACCCGCACGTTGTGCATCCGGTCGGTGACGAAGTAGTACGGCCGATCGGTGTCGTCGTCGTACATCATGAGCCGCTCGTCCACGTAGCTGACCCCGTGCACGTAGTACCGGCTGCGGAGGCCGTTGCCGGCGTATTCCACGAGTTCGTTGACGCCGTCGAAGAAGTAGCGCGTGGTGGTGCCCAGGGCGTCGTTGGTATGGGCTATTCTACGGCCCAGGGCATCCCAGGTAAACCCTTGACGCGACGGGCGGCCGTACCGCCCACTGCACGGCTGTGCAATGCGAATGCGGCGCATTCGCAGTCGTGTCAAGCGTAAAGGCCGCCTTCCGCGTCGTGTCAGAACTGTCGAAGAAGCCGGTCAGGGGGGTTTGGCGCATACTTGGACCCGTCCCCGTTTCCGTTCGCTGCAAATGCCCTCTATTCTCCCTCAGGCCGCCCAGCTCCTCCAATGTTCGTCTCGCTCCTTACTTGCCGCCCCCGCTTCAGCTCGCGATCTAATAAGGCCAGAATACTACTAATGGATCCTGTGTATCTAATTCGTCCTTGCGGATCAAGTAAAATAGTTGTTGGAAACTTCTTGATACCCCAGTGATCAGCTGTACAGCCTTCTCCGTCTATTAGAATCGGAAATGGCAGCGCCTCGCCCTTCCACGCCCGTTCCTTTATCGGAAATAACCGCTCTTCCAACTCCGCCTTTGTTCGGATCCCCCGGGCTGAATGAATCGCGACAATTTCGATAGACGACGAATATTCCTGCCCCTTATGTCTACGATAATACTCTCTGAGCGTCGGGAGCGACCTTGAAACGCATGGACTGCAAGTGTAGCTCCAAAACTCGACTATGACCCATTCTCCTCGCAATGTCTCAAGTGGCCGTACTTGGCGGATGCCGATTGCATCCGTTACACAAACCTCGGGAGGCAACAACCCCATGTGCTTGCCGACAGGGCTCGCAACCAGAACGAGTTCACCTAAATCACAGTCTTTCTGGCCGGAAAGTAACTGAAGATCAATCGCGCGCGCTAACGCAACTCTGTTGCCAACCGAGACCTTATAGGTGCCTGGCGGGAGCGAAAAGGAAATATCTGCGGAACGCACATGATTACCTTGTTGCCCAGGAAGCGAATCGTTTGACCGAAAGTGGAATGCCGCAATAAGCCAATCATTTGACAAACGGACATTGCACGATACAGTGTCGACGAGCCCATCGATAAGTGGAAGATTCTTAAATTGGACGATTCCGGTGACGGCGACACATTCCTCTAGCTTGATAATAAGATCAGAATTCGGTGATTTGTCGTCGAACGAGAGAAGCTTGCCGAATCGCAATGATTCGTCCATAACAAGAACTGGAACGGATTGTCCAGGAGGAATCGAAGGGAGCCTAAGACAGAATCGCCCCTTCGTGTCAGAGATAGTATCGAGATTCGCTAGGCTCCGAGATCGACCGCCAAATGGTTTGTGTGAGAATTGGGTCGTGAGCAATACGTTCGCTCGTGGCGTTCCATCAGGTGACAACACCTGCCCCTGCAGGTCCATGGCGGGTGAAAGAGCAGGTGAACTGAGGAACAAGGTCATTGGGACCAGACAGTGATAAGACAAATGAGCGAGCATTGATATTTCCTGGGGCGAGCTAACCACTCACCGATGGAGAACAATAGCAGTCGTCAATGTCTTCGATCGTAAGGGTGCCGCCGTCGAGGCGTTCGAGATAGGAATTATTCCTGAAGCAACTTCCGCATTGGGAGCCTGTCCTGCATTTTTGAGAGGGAATGCAACCGCTAATGATCTCTACGTCCTCAATATGTAGTCTATTAGCAGAACCTGGCGGCAGATCAGCTAGGTCGACGACACTGCCATCAGAAAGCCAACGTAGTACACAGTCTCCTGCGTATGATGCAATTTGATATTCGCATCCACTACAACAGCTATCTGGAACAATAAATGTGGCTTCTGTGCAATCGAAATAAAATAACATGATGGTGTCGCCGCTAGCAATATATAACGAAGCAATTGTGGGCTGATTACCCAGGAGAAACGGCGCGCGCAAATCATAGGACGTTTGCATGGCGGCATAAAATACTGATGATCGACGTAAGCGACTAGCCGGGAATGAGGAAATTTGTGATTGGTGGATCGGAGTCGCAAGGGTGCGATTGTATTGCGAAGGGCACCGATTAAGAGTGCTTCTTTGGACCACATTAACCCATATTGTCCTGTGATGGTTGAGGGCGAGGTTGAGCTGTTCCGCGGTGGCGTTGGCGGCGGTGTCGAGGGCGAAGTGGGGCACGCCCTGGAACGCGTAGGGGTTGTCGAAGTCGCTGAAGGCCTGCGAGACCGTCGGGGCGGA
>Ga0299906_10003415_pt1 | contig 13108 bp, 12 predicted proteins | sample RVTome_14_FD_200259 | JGI IMG/M metagenome (GOLD analysis project Ga0299906, IMG submission 200259) | Soil microbial communities from uranium-contaminated site in the Upper Colorado River Basin, Wyoming, United States - RVT145D125 (version 2) ...
CCCGGTATGCCTGCGGTTTGGCGCCTCGATCTGACGCAAAACCCCTCGCTCTCGCCCGCGGTGCACTTTCACCACGGGCTGCTAGGGGCGGCGCCGATCCGGGGTCCTCGGCGCGAGCCCGCGCCTACTTCTTGGCCTTGGCCACCTTCTTCTTCTTGGCGACATTCCCGGCCGCCTTCTTCCCCGTCTTCTTCGAGGCCGTCTTCGCTGCGGGTCCCGCCGGGGCCTTGTTCAGCTCCTTGAGGGAGTCGGTCCCGATCCAGCGGGCGTTGCGATCCTCGGACCTCTCGAGCGCCGTGGCCGTGGCCGTGGCGGCCTTGCGCAGCGTGCGGTTCCGCAGTCCCACCTGGCGCAGGGCGGTCGCCGTCGCCTTCCGCACCAGCGGGCGCTCGTCGCCGGCCTCCCGCTCGATGACCGGGAGGAAGCGCAGGAACTCGGAGTCGGGAGCGCCGGGCGCGTTCGCCGCCAGCTCGCCGAGCAGGACGAAGGCAGCGCGCTTGACGTACTCCTCCCTGCGTCCGCTCCAGGTGGAGACCTTCCCGAAGGCGAAGGGCGTCTTGTGGAAGAGGTTCGCACAGCAGGCGTCACAGAGGTCCCAGGTGTCGAAGTCCCGGACCCAGCGCTCCATCTGCTTGGAGGTCACCCGCTCGGGGTCGTCGATCAGGCTGGCGAGCAACCGCGCCTCGTGGATTCCCGAGGCCCAGAGCTGCTGCGCGATCAGGCGGTCGACGCCGATCTCCTGCGCCAGCTGCCGCAGGTTCTGTTGGGACACCCCGAGAGCCGACCGGGGGTGGCTGCCGGAGCGCTCGAGGGCGGCGGCGACCTGCGGGTCCGAAAGGGCTCTCAGGCGACTCAGCACGTCTGCGACTTGCATGGCTCCCTCAGCTCCTGCCGGGTGGGTTCCTGCGCCGGACCGTGGATGGGCCGCCGGCGCGCACCAGCCTCTCCACCTCGTCGACGACCTCTTCAACAGGCCGGCCCGAAGTAATTACACCACACGAGGCACCGGCGTAAAGCCGCTCGCGCTCGGTCAGCAGCGCGCGCAGCTCCGCGCGCGCCTGGGGGTTGTCTGCCATCGGTCGCCGGTCCCCCTGGCGGAGCACGCGTTGCCAGTGGTCCTCCGCCGAGGCCCGCAGCCAGACGGTCAGGGCCCCGCGCCGGAGTCGCGCCCAGCTCCGGGAGGAGGTGACGATCCCCCCGCCCGTCGCCAGCACCGCAGGACGCTCCTCGGCGAGCACCCGCTCCAGCGCGTCGGACTCGAGCCGGCGGTAGTAGGCCTCGCCGTGGAGCGCGAACAGCTCGCCGAGGGAGAGCCCCGCCAGCTCCTCGACGCGCCGATCCAGCTCGACGAAGGGGACACCCAGCCTCCGGGCCAGCTGCCCCCCCACAGTGGTCTTGCCCGCGCCCCGCAGCCCGAGCAGCGCCGTCACCCGGTGGCGCTGGGGGTCGCTCCGCGACGAGAGCAGCGCCGTGGGAGTCGTGCCGAGCGCGTCGGCCAGGCCCGCCAGGGACCGGATCGACAGGTTGGCGTGCCCGGCCTCCACCTGGACGAGGAAGCGGGCAGAGAGACCGGATCGGACCGCGAGCTCCCTCAAGGTCAGCCCGTTCGAGGTCCTGAGCTGGCGGGTGCGACGCCCGAGGGCCTCCAGCAACGCGTCGCCCGGGGTCGGCATGGGTGCAGTATATTACCTCAAACCGCGCCACGATCTGCACTATAGTGCTTGACAGCTCGCGTCACGGCCGCTTAGGGTAGAGGGCCATGGCGGACCGCCGTGAGCATCCCCCGCTGCGATTCGAGCGCCACCCCTCGGGCTACGTGCACTGGCGGCTGGAGATCGAGGCACCGCTGGCGCGCCTGATCCTGGACGTCCAGGAGGAGCGCCCGCTGCGCGACGGCTACACCCTCAAGACGAACAGCTACGACCTCGGCGTGGACCTCGAGCTGGCCGACGCGGTCCAGCGGCTCCGCTTCGAGCACCCCGAGGTCCGCGCCCTCGTGATCGCGAGCGGCAAGGACCGGATCTTCTGTTCCGGGGCGAACATCTACATGCTCGGCTCCTCCAGCCATTCCTTCAAGGTCAACTTCTGCCGCTTCACGAACGAGACCCGGCTCGCACTGGAGGATGCGTCGCAGCATTCCGGGCTCAGGTCGATCTGCGCCGTCAACGGCGCCTGCGCGGGGGGCGGGTACGAGCTGGCCCTGGCCTGCGACCGCATCCTGCTGGTGGACGATTCCTCCTCGGCGGTGAGCCTCCCCGAGGTCTCCCTGCTCGGCGTGCTGCCCGGAACCGGCGGCCTGACGCGGGTCGTCGACAAGCGGAAGGTGCGCCGCGACCTGGCCGACGTGTTCTCGAGCCTCGGGGAGGGCGTCAAGGGGAAGCGCGCGGTGCAGTGGAGGCTGGTGGACGAGGCGGTCACCCCTTCGCGCTTCGAAGACCGGATCCGCGAGCGCGCTCGGGAGCTCGCCGAGTCGGCGTCGCGCCGGAGCGGCCCGGGTGTGGAGCTGAAGCCTCTCGGGGGCACCTACACGGAGGCGGCCGTCGAGCACCGGTTCGTCCGGTTGGACCTGGACGCCGCCGACCGCGTCGCGACCCTGACGATCTCGGGGCCGCCCGAGGGCGAGCCGACCGACCCGGCCGGGCTGCGGGAGCGCGGGAGCGAGCTGTGGGCGCTCCGGGCCTTCCGCGAGCTCGACGACGTGCTCCTCGAGCTGCGGTTCAACCGGCCCGAGATCGGCGTGGTGGTCCTGAAGACGAAGGGCTCGGTCGAGAGCGTCCTCGCGGCCGACGCCGCCCTCGTCGAGGCGAGCGCCCGGGACTGGTTCGCGAGCGAGGTCGTCCACCACATCAAGCGGGTCTTGAAGCGGCTGGACGTCACGGCGCGCAGCTTCCTGGCCGTCATCGACCGGGGCTCGTGCTTCGCCGGCTCCCTGATGGAGCTGGCCCTGGCGGCGGACCGCTCCTACATGCTCGACGTGGAAGGGGGCCCCCAGCTGGGCTTCTCCGAGCTGAACCTGGGCCGCCTGCCCATGGGGAACGGCCTCTCCCGGGTGCAGACGCGCTTCCTGGGTGAGCCGGCGGCGGCGGCGGTCGTCCCCGGGGAGCTGCTGGGCGCCGAGGCGGCTCTGGACGCGGGACTCGTCACCTACGCTCCCGACGACCTCGACTGGGAGGACGAGGTCCGCCTCGCCGTGGAGGAGCGGGCCAGCCTCTCTCCCGATGCCCTCACCGGTATGGAGGCGAGCCTGCGCTTCGCCGGCCCGGAGACACTCGAGACGAAGATCTTCGGGCGCCTCTCGGCGTGGCAGAACTGGATCTTCCAGCGTCCGAACGCGGTGGGCGAACGGGGTGCCCTGTCGCTGTACGGGCGTCCCGAACGCCCGCGTTTCGACTGGGAGCGGACCTGACGCCGCGCGCCGGAGGAGTGTGATGTCGAACGTCGACCTGACGGCGAAGATCCCCAACAACGTGGACCTGGGCCAGGACAAGCGCCTGCTGCGCGCCCTCGAGCACTGGCAGCCCCACTACCTCGACTGGTGGCGCGAGATGGGGCCCGACGGCTTCCAGGAGAAGGACGTCTACCTGCGCACCGCGATCAGCGTCGACGCCGACGGCTGGGCCAACTTCGACTACGTGAAGATGCCCGACTACCGCTGGGGAATCTTCCTGGCCGACGCCGTCCCGGAGCGGAAGATCGGCTTCGGCGACAGCTACGGGCAGCCCGCGTGGCAGGTCGTCCCCGGCGAGCACCGCAACGCCCTGCGTCGGCTCGTGGTCACCCAGGGGGACACCGAGCCGGCCAGCGTGGAGCAGCAGCGACTGCTGGGCCGCACCGCCCCCAGCCTCTACGACCTCCGGAACCTGTTCCAGGTCAACGTGGAGGAGGGTCGCCACCTGTGGGCGATGGTCTACCTGCTCCACAGCCACTTCGGTCGCGACGGGCGCGAGGAGGCGGAAGGGCTGCTGGAGCGGCGGAGCGGCGATCCCGACAAGCCCCGGATCCTGGGGGCCTTCAACGCACCGGTGGACAACTGGCTCGACTTCTTCATGTTCACGATGTTCACGGACCGGGACGGCAAGTACCAGCTGCTGGCCCTGGCCGAGAGCGGCTACGATCCCCTGGCCCGCACCACCCGCTTCATGCTCACCGAGGAAGCTCATCACATGTTCGTGGGCGAGAGCGGCGTCGAGCGGATCGTGGCGCGCTCGGCTGAGCTGATCAAGGCGGATCCCAACGGCGACGCCCGGGTCCAGGGGGGGATCCCGCTCGAGATGATCCAGCGCTACCTGAACTTCTGGTTCGCGCTCTCCCTCGACCTCTTCGGCGGGGAGATCTCCTCGAACGCCGCCTCCTTCTTCGCCGACGGCCTCAAGGGTCGCTACCGGGAGGAGAGCTACGAGGACCACCTGGCCCTGGACCAGAGCTACCGGATGTCCGTCCCCCGGGGCGACGGCCTCGCCGAGGAGGAAGTGCCGCTGCGCAACGCCATGAACGAGCTGCTCCGGGACGCCTACGTGGACGACTGCCAGCGCGGCGTCGACCGCTGGAACAAGCGCCTGGAGCAGGCGGGCCTCTCCGATCGGCTGCGGCTCCCCTCGCGTCGCTTCTTCCGCCAGATCGGGCTCTACGCCGGAACCCACTTCGACCTGGACGGGCGACCGATCTCCGCGGCGGACTGGAATGCCGGCAAGGAGGCGTGGCTGCCGAGCGACGCGGACCGGGCCTACATCTCGTCGTTGCAGCGAGCCGTGGTCGAGCCGGGCAGGATGGCCCAGTGGATCGCCGCTCCGGCCCGGGGCGTCAAGGGGCTGCCCCTCGACTACGAGTACGTCAGGCTCGACTAGAGAGGCGCCCCACCCCCGTCCCGTGCCGGGGAGCGCGCCTATACTGCCCGTCCCGATGCGGTCCGCCCTGCTCGTGCACAACCTGGTCGCCGGGCAGCGCCGGGCGCCCCGGCTTCCGGACGCGGTCGTCGCGGAGCTGACCCGCGGAGGGTACGCCGTGGAGTCGGCCGCCGTGGACGACGCCCCGGCGGCCACGACGGCAGTGGCGGAGGCGGTGTCGCGGGGAGTCTCGGCGGTCTTCGCTCTGGGCGGGGACGGGACCGTCCGGGACGCCGCCGCGGGCCTGCGCGGGAGCCGGGTCCCGTTGGGGGTCCTCCCCGCCGGGACCACCAATGTCGTCGCGCGCTCGCTCGGGGTCCGCCTCGATCCGGTGCTGGCCGCCCGCGACCTGTGCCGGGGGCGGGAGCGGGAGATCGACCTCGGCCTGTGCGGCGGGCGCCCGTTCCTGATGCAGGCCACGGTCGGTTTCGACGCGTCGCTGATCGCGAGCGTGAGCCGGCCCCTGAAGCGGCGTTTCGGTCGCGCCGGCATCGCGCTGCAGGGGCTGGGCCACTGGTGGAGGTACCGCCTCGCCCCGCTCGAGGTGAGCGTGGACGGGTCGCTGCGCCGGGTGCGCCAGATCGCGGTCTGCAACATCCCGGAGTACGGCGGAGGGTTTCGCATCGCTCCCGACGGACGGTTCGACGACGGCTGGCTCGACGTCGTCCTCTTCTCGGGCAGGAGCCGCCGCTCGCTGCTCCTCTTCTACGTCGACCTGGTCCGCGGCGCCCACGGCCGCCGCTCCGACGTGTCGATCGTCCGCGCCAGGTCGGTTGAGCTCCTGGGTCCTCCGGGCGCGGCCGTGCAGATCGACGGTGACCCCGTGGAAGGCGCGTTTCCGCTGCGCGTCGAGCTGGCCCGCGAGAGGCTCCGGATGCTGGTCCCCGCAGCCGCGTGACAGCTCGGGCTTTTTCTGAGTTAATACCGTTCCCCACCCGCAGCGAGGCCATCCGATGATCGCGGGAATCCTTAGCGAGAGCCAGCCCGGTGAGCGCCGCGTCGCCGTGATCCCGGCGGCCGTGCCCGCTTTCCAGAAGCTGGGGATCGAGCTGCTGCTGGAGCCGGGGGCCGGTTCCAGGGCCGGCTTCCCCGACTCCCAGTACGCCGAGAAGGGGGTCGCGGTCGCCGGCGCCCGGGCGGAGCTGCTGGCTCGGGCGGACCTGGTCCTGAGCGTGCGGAGCTTCGCCCCCAGGGGGGACGGCCCGCCCCCCGAGGTCGGCGAGCTGCGGGAAGGGCAGGCTGTGGTGGGGCTGCTCGATGCCCTCGCCTCGCCACGGGGAGTGGAGGCCATCGCGCGGCGCGGCGCGACCGCCTTCGCCCTCGAGCTGCTGCCGCGGATCACCCGGGCCCAGGGGATGGACGTGCTCTCCTCCCAGGCGACGGTGGTGGGCTACAAGGCGGTGCTGCTCGCCGCCGACCGTTTGCAGCGGCTCTTCCCGATGCTGATGACGGCGGGGGGGACCCTGGCGCCGGCCAAGGTGCTCGTGATCGGTGTCGGCGTCGCCGGGCTCCAGGCCATCGCCACCGCCCGCCGGCTCGGGGGGGTGGTCTCTGCCTACGACGTGCGGCCCGCCGTGAAGGAGCAGGTCGAGAGCCTGGGGGCGCGCTTCGTGGAGCTACCCCTCGACACACGGGACGCCCAGGACGCGGGAGGCTACGCGAAGGCCCAGGGAGAGGACTTCTTGCGCCGGCAGCGCGAGCTGATGGCCGCAGCAGTCGCCGAGAACGACGTGGTCATCACCACCGCCGCGGTGCCGGGGAAGAAGGCGCCCGTCCTCGTGACGGCAGAGATGGTCGCCGGCATGGCTCCCGGATCCGTGATCGTGGACGTGGCGGCCGAGCAGGGGGGAAACTGCGAGCTCACGCGCCCCGGCGAGACCGTCGAGTTCGGCGGCACCTCGGTGCTGGGCCCGGTCGACCTCGCCTCGGCGGTGGCGAACCACGCGAGCCAGATGTACGCGAAGAACCTGGCCAGCTTCCTCGGGGTCGTCGTCAGGGACGGGAAACTCGCACCCGACCTCGAGGACGAGATCGTCGCCGGCACCCTCGTCTGCCGCGGCGGGGAGCTCGTCCACGAGCGCGTCCGGGAGGCCCTGGGCGCCGCCAAGGGCTAGGAGGAAGGGAAGAATGGAAGGGCTCGTCGCCGGGATCACCGTCTTCGTGCTGGCGATCTTCGTCGGGTTCGAGGTGATCCAGAAGGTCCCCCCGACGCTCCACACGCCCCTGACCTCGGGGTCGAACGCGATCTCCGGCATCACGATCGTAGGGGCCATCGTCTCGGCGGGCACCGACAACCGCGTCATGACGGTCCTCGGCTTCGTGGCCCTGGTCTTCGCGACGATCAACGTGGTGGGCGGCTTCCTGGTGACGAACAGGATGCTCCAGATGTTCAAGCGCAAGGAGTAGCGGCGGCGCCATGGCGGCTCTGACCAACCTCGCCTACCTGCTCGCGGCGGTCCTGTTCATCCTGGCGTTCAAGGGCCTCGCCCACCCACGCACGGCGGTGCGCGGCAACCGGCTCGGCGCCCTGGGGATGCTGGTGGCGGTGGTGACCACGCTCTTCGACCGGCACATCCTCGGCTTCGAAGTCATCCTCGGAGGGATCGTCCTGGGCGGGGCGATCGGCGCGATCCTCGCCGTCAAGGTCGAGATGACCGCGATGCCGCAGATGGTGGCGCTCCTGAACGGCTTCGGCGGGGGAGCCTCGGTGTTCGTGGCCGGGGCGGCCCTGGTGGACGTGGGGGTGCTGAGCGACGCGCCGGCGCTCCAGCTCGGGGTCTCGACGGTGCTCTCGGGGCTGATCGGCTCGGTCACCTTCTTCGGGAGCCTGGTGGCCTTCGCGAAGCTGCAGGAGCTGAAGCTCGTCAAGGATCTTCGCTTCGGCGGGCAGCAGGTGCTGAACGGGCTGTTGCTGCTGGGTGCCCTGGCCTGCGCCGTGCCCGTCGTCCTGGACCCCTCGCAGGTCGGCTACTACGCCGCGGTGGTGGCGATCTCGGCGGTCCTGGGCGTGCTCGTGGTGCTCCCGATCGGCGGGGCGGACATGCCCGTGGTGATTTGCCTGCTCAACTCCTACTCGGGCCTGGCTGCGGCCATGACGGGCTTCGCCCTGGGGAACAATGGCCTCATCATCTCGGGATCCCTGGTGGGAGCGTCGGGGCTGATCCTGACGAACATCATGTGCAAGGCGATGAACCGCTCCATGACCAACGTGCTGTTCGGCGTCATGGCCGGGGTCGCCGCGGCCGACGCCGACAGTGTCTACGCCGGCAAGGTCAAGGCGACCTCGCCCGACGAGGTGGCCATGCTGCTGGACGGCGCCCGCCGCGTCGTGATCGTCCCCGGCTACGGCCTCGCCGTCTCCCAGGCCCAGCACGTCGTCCGGGAGATGACGAACCTGCTGGAGAGCCGCGGCACCCGCGTCGAGTTCGGCATCCACCCGGTGGCCGGGCGGATGCCCGGACACATGAACGTCCTCCTGGCCGAGGCCGACATCCCCTACGACAAGCTGATCGAGATGGACGAGATCAACCCGTCGATGGCCGAGACCGATGTCGCGATCGTGATCGGCGCGAACGACGTCGTGAACCCCTCCGCCCGCACGGATCCCGCTTCCCCCATCGCGGGGATGCCGATCATCGACGTGGACAAGGCCCGGACCGTCGTGGTGGTGAAGCGCAGCCTCAGCCCGGGCTTCGCCGGCATCCCGAACCCGCTCTTCGCGTCCCCGAACACCCTGATGCTGTTCGGGGACGGCAGGAAAGCGCTGATGGAGCTCCTGGCCAGCCTGAAGGAGTCCTGAGGCCGCTCTAGTCTAGTTCAGCGCGCTCCCCCAGGCGGGCCGCGCCGAGAACCAACCCAGGGCCTCCTCCCGCCCCACCGGCTTCGAGAACAGGTAGCCCTGCCCGTAGGTGCAGCCCATCGACCGCAGCTGCTCGAGCTGCTCCCGGGTCTCGATCCCCTCCGCGACCACCTCCATGCCGAGGTGCCCGGCCAGGGAGACGATCGTGCTGACGATCGCGGGCGGTCTGCCCTGCTGGCCCATGTCCGCGACGAAGGACCGGTCGATCTTGATCACGTCCAGGGGAAAGCGGTGGAGGTAGCTGAGGGAGGAGTAGCCGGTTCCGAAGTCGTCCACGCAGATTCGGACTCCCAGCTCCCGCAGCCGGGTGAGGCACTCCGCCGCCGAGTCCGGGTTCTCCATCAGGCTGCTCTCGGTGATCTCCAGCTTCAGCCGCTCACCGGGACACCCCGAGCTCTCGAGGGCCTGGCGCACGTCATCCACGACCCCGGGGGTCGCGAAATGCCGGCTCGAGAGGTTGACGTTGATCGAGAGCGGGAGCGGCCGGCTGAGCGCGCGTTCCCACACGAGCAGCTGGCGGCAGGCCTGCTCGAGCATCCAACGGTCCAGGCTCACGATCAGCCCGGACTCCTCCGCCACGGGGACGAAACGGTTCGGGGGGAGCATCCCCTCTTGGGGGTGGTGCCACCGGACCAGGGCCTCGCAGCCCGTCACCGAGAGCGTGTCGAGGGCGAGGATCGGCTGATAGACCGCCCGCAGCTCGGACCGCTCGACGGCGTGGCGCAGGTCGTTCTCGATCCTGAGTCTCTCGTTGATCCTCGCCTGCATCCCGGGATCGAAGACCCGGACGCCGCCGTCGCCGCCGGCCTTGGCCTGGTGGAGCGCGATCCCGGCGTCCCGGAGCAGGTCCTCTTCGGAGCTGCCCCGCCCGGCTCACCGCCACGCCGACGCTGGCGGTCGTGTGGACCTCCTGGCCCGCGATCTCGAAGGCGGGGAGCAGGCAGGTCCGGACCCGTTCCCCGACCCGCAGCGCATCCGCAGGCTCCCGCAGCCCCTCCAGCAGCAGCAGGAACTCGTCGCCGCCGGCCCGGGCGAGCGTCGTGCTGGTCCGGGCCAGGACGTCGCTCCCACGCACGTGGTGCTCGAGGCGTTCCTTGACCTGCTTCAGGAGCTCGTCTCCCGCGGCGTGCCCGAGACCCTCGTTCACGATCTTGAAACGGTCGAGGTCGAGCATCACCACCGCGAAGGCCAGCGCGGGGTTCGCGGCCTGACGGGCAGAGGCGACCCTCAACCGGTCGCGGAAGAGCGTGCGGTTCGGCAGTCCGGTCAGCTCGTCGTGGACGCCGCGCTCGGAGAGGTCGGTCAGCGATCCCGCGATGCGGCAGGGCCGGCCGGCGGCGTCCCGGACGGCCGACCCCCGGCTGAGCACCCAGCGGTACTCCCCGTCCCGGTGGCGGATCCGGTAGCTGCACTCGAAGTGCGCGGTCTCCGAAGCCAGATGCCGGTCGAGCTCGACCCGCAGGCGCTCGCGATCGGCATCGTGGACGCGATCCAGCCACGCCTCCGGGGAGCGCCCGAGCTGCTCGCCCTCGATTCCCAGGATCGCCGCCCAGCGCTCCGAGTAGTAGACCTCCTCGGCGACCAGGTCCCAGTCCCAGAGTCCGTCGTTCGCTCCCCGCGCCGCGAGGGCGTAGCGCTCCTCGCTGACCCGGAGCGCCTCCTCCGCCCGCTTGCGCTCCCCGATGTCCTCGCAGCAGGAGACGATCCCCACGGGCTGGTCGCCGTCGACCACCACGTCGGAGGTGATCTGAACCGGGAAGGCCGTGCCGTCCTTGCGCAGGTTGACGCTTTCCCGCTTCCAGGGCTCGAAGCCGGCCAGCTCCTCCGGGGTGTGCGGCTCCGAGCGCCGAGAGGGAGCCAGCTCGCGGACGTCCCGCCCCAGGAGCTCCGTGACGCTGTAGCCGTGCATCCGGGCCTCGGCCGGGTTCGTGTAGAGGATGCGGCTGTCCAGGTCCGTCACGGTCACGCCGATCTGGGTGGTCTCCACGGCCTTCTCGAGGAGCAGCAGCTTCTGGTCGAGCTGACGGCGCAGCAGGCGTCGCCGCGCGCGGCGCACTCCGATCTTCATCCGGGTCCGGATCTGGTGGGCTTCCGCCGGCTTCACCAGGTAGTCGTCGGCGCCGGCGGCGAGCACCTGGTCCAGCGCCCCGGGCTCCGAGCGGGCCGTCAGCACGACCACGACGACCTGTTTCCCCCCGGGGCGGGCGCGGATCCCGCGGCAGAGCTCGAGCCCGCTCATCCCCGGCATCATCCAGTCGAGGATCGCGAGATCGAAGGGCCGGGTCTCGAGCGCGGCGAGCGCCTCGGCGCCGCCGGGGCAGGCCACCACCTCGTGGCCTTCCAGACGGGCGAGGTCGGTCAGGTAGTCCCGGACCCCCGCGTCGTCCTCGACGATCAGGACGCGCGACGTCCCTGCGAGATCGTCCTCGGGCTGGCTCCGTTGGGGGGTCTCGGCGAGCACCCCGGCAAAGCTGAACAACCGTCCTCCCACCTGTGCCGTGGGGACTTTAGCAAGAGCCATGCCTTTTTAAGTCCTTTGAACACGGCCGCTGCTCCGATCCGATTGGCCGAGGATCGGCCAGCCGGGGGAGGGGAGTCGGCGCACCTCGCGCTTCAGGCGCCCGGCAGCTCGGCCACCTCGAGGGGGGGAGCGAGCTGGATCTCGATGCGCCGATTCTGAGCACGCCCCTTCTCGGTGTCGTTCCCGGCCCGGGGCTGGAACTCCGAGAAGCCGGCGGCGGAGAGCCGGGAGGGGGCCAGCCGGGCCTCCTCCTGGAGGAAGCGGACCACGTTCACGGCGCGGGCCGCCGACAGCTCCCAGTTGGTCGGGTAGCGCGCCGCGAGCTGCCCCCGGATCGGCACGTCGTCCGTGTGTCCCTGGACCCGCACGCGCTTGTCGGTCCGGCTCAGCACCTCCCCGATGCGGCGCAGCACCTCGCGTCCCTCGGGCTTGACCTCCGCCGCCCCCGAGTCGAACAGGATCTCGTCGACGAGGTCGACCCGGAGCTCCCCCCGGAGCCGCGCCACCTGGATCTGGCCCCGTGCGATCTCGTCCTCCAGCTCCGCGACGAGCTCCTCCTGCGTCGCCTCGGCCCGGGCCAGCTCGGCCTCCTTCTCCGCGACCCGGGTCTCGAGCTCCGCGCCGGTCTGGCGCAGCTCCGAGAGCAGGCCCTCGAGCTCGGCCACGCGGCTGTTCAAAGAGGAGGTCTCCTGGGCGCAGATCCGGACGTCGCGCTGGCACTGCAGCAGCTCGTCCTGGGCGCGGGACAGGCTCAGCCCCTGGGGCTGGAACAGCAGGAAGTAGAGCGCGGCGAGCGCCGCCGCGAGCAGGACCGCCAGGACGCCGAACAGCTTCCCCATCATCTCCCCCCTCCCGCAGAGCACCTCGCGCAGACGAGTATGCCATCCGAATCTGCCCCGGTCGGCGTCACCGCGCCGTGACCGGCCACACGCCGGCCTGGCAGCGGAGGGCGCAGTATGATCCGGAACGTTGCCACGCCATCCGCGACGGGACCTGCCCGAGGACCAGGCCGACCTCTGGCACGTGGATCCGGAGTCGCTCCTGGATCCCGGCGTCCTCGAGGCTCTCCGCGGGCTGATGACGAAGGACGAGGCCGAGCGACAGCGCCGCTTCAGGCAGCCCCGGGGGCGTCAGGAGGCCCTCGTGACCCGCGGCCTGGTCCGAACGTGCCTCTCGCAGTACACGGGCGTGGATCCGCAAGACTGGCGCTTCGAGACGGGCCGCCATGGTCGCCCCGAGATCGCGTCCCCGGCCGCCTGGCGGCACCTGCGCTTCAACCTCTCCCACACCCGGGGCCGGGTCGTGTGTCTCGTGGCGTGGCGGATCGACGTCGGGGTGGACGTCGAGGCGATCGACCGGGGCGGGCGGCTGCTGGACATCGCCCGGCGCTACTTCTCGATCTCCGAGGCCGATGCCCTGCTCGGCCTGCCGGCATCGGAGCGCCTCTCGAGGTTCTTCGACTACTGGACCCTGAAGGAGTCCTACATCAAGGCCCGGGGGATGGGCCTGGCGATCCCTCTGGGTCGCTTCTCCTTCTCGATCGACTCCGGCACCCGGGTCGCGATTCGGTTCGCACCCGAGCTCGAGGACGAGCCAGAAGCGTGGCAGTTCCGACTCCTCGACCTGCCCCCGCGACACCGTGTCGCGGTCGCGCTCCGAGCCGGGCGAGGCACCCGCATGAGACTGCGTATCGAGGCGGCGGCCCCGCTGCTGGGCGGCGAGCCCGGAGCCGGCTGAGCGCAGGGAGCAGCCGTTGCAAAAGCGTCCCTGAGCAGTGACACTCTAGCAGCCCGTGGTGAAAGTCAGACCGCGTCGAGAGCGGTTCTTTTGCGCCAGCTCTTCGTT
>Ga0299906_10003416_pt1 | contig 13108 bp, 12 predicted proteins | sample RVTome_14_FD_200259 | JGI IMG/M metagenome (GOLD analysis project Ga0299906, IMG submission 200259) | Soil microbial communities from uranium-contaminated site in the Upper Colorado River Basin, Wyoming, United States - RVT145D125 (version 2) ...
CAAGGAAGCGAAAGTGAAATGACGATCGGCTGAGCCGCCGACCATCCATCGTCGATCGGGGCGCCGCGTGCGCCCCGTTTTCATTAGGGTGCCGCCATGTACGCAAGAGCGATCCGCGTCGCGACCTTCCTGGTCGCGGCGTCGATGTCGGTCTATCACCTGATCATCCCGCTCATCGGCACCCCGGAGGCGCTGTTCTTCCGCGGCACGCACCTGTTGTTCTCGCTCGCCCTGGTGTTCCTGCTCTACCCCGGGCTCGTCCGGAAGAGCGAGCGCCCCGGCTGGCTCGATCTCCTCGGCATCGCCCTGTCGGTGGTGGCGGTCGTCTACCTGTGGATCCATTACGACGAGCTGCAGGAGCGCATCGTCTACGTCGACGACCTGACGACCGTGCAGATGGTGCTTGGCGTGACCCTCATCGTGCTGGTGCTCGACGCGACGCGGCGCGTCATCGGCTGGGCGCTGCCGATCACGGCGCTCGTCTTCCTCGGCTACGCCGCCCTCAAGGCGCGGCCCGAGCAGATCGTCGAGATGATGTACGTCACCACCGAGGGGATTTTCGGCCCGACGCTCGGCGTCTCGGCCGGATACGTGATCCTGTTCGTGCTGTTCGGCACCTTCATGGAGCGCACCGGCGTCGGGCGGCTCTTCATGGATTTCGCGCTCGCGCTCGCCGGCCGCAGCGCCGGCGGGCCGGGCAAGGTGGCGGTCGTGAGCTCAAGCCTGTTCGGGACGATCTCCGGCAGCGCGGTCGCGAACGTGCTGGTCGACGGCCCGATCACGATCCCGCTCATGAAGCGGACCGGGTTCCGCCCGCCGTTCGCCGCGGCGGTGGAATCGGTCGCCTCGACCGGCGGGCAGATCATGCCGCCGGTGATGGGCGCGGCGGCCTTCGTGATGGCCGAGTTCCTGGGGGTCTCGTACTTCCAGATCACGGTGTGGGCGCTCATCCCCGCGGTGCTCTACTACATCGCGGTGTTCTACGCGGTGCACTTCGAGGCGAAGCGCGTCGGTCTCCTGGGACTTCCGGACGCCGAGGTGCCGCGGCTCGGGCGAGTGATGCGGGAGCGCGGCCACATGTTCGCGCCCATCGCGGTGATGCTCGTCGGGCTGTTTTCCGGCTATAGCGCGCCGCTCTGTGCGCTCGCGGGCACGCTCTCCTGCGTGCCGACAGCGCTGCTGCGCAAGACGACCCGCGCGAACGTGACCTGGCAAGGCATCGTCAGCGCGCTGGAGGACGGCGCCAAGCAGGCGATCCCGGTCGCGCTCGCCTGCGCCTGCGCCGGCATCGTCATCGGCTCGATCGCGCTCACCGGCGCGGGAATCACCTTCACCTCCGTCGTCCTCGCGCTGACGCAGGACAGCCTCGTGCTCGCGCTCGTGCTGATGGCGCTCGCCGGGATCGTGCTGGGCATGGGCATGCCGACGACGCCCGCCTATATCGTCATGGTCGCGCTGCTCGTCCCCGCGATCGCCAAGCTCGGCATCATCCCGCCGGCGGCGCACATGTTCGCGTTCTACTTCGCGATCCTGTCGGCGATCACGCCGCCGGTCGCGCTCGCGGTGTACGCCGCCGCCGGGCTCGCCAAGGCGAACATGTGGACGTCCGGCTGGGCGGCGATGCGCGCCGCGGCACCCGCTTACATCGTGCCGTTCATGTTCGTCTACGAACCGGCGCTGCTGATGATCGGCGACTGGACGACGATCGTGGCCGCCACGGGGAGCGCAACGATCGGCGTCATCGCGCTCTCCGCCGGGCTCTTCGGCTACCTGCTGGCGCCCCTCGCGATGTGGCAGCGGGGCGTGCTCGTCGTCGGCGCGCTCCTGCTCATCGTGCCGGAGCTCGTCAGCTCGATCGTCGGGGCCGCGATCCTCGCCGCCGTCGGCGGAGCACAGCTGGCCGCGCGGCGACGGATCGCCCCGCGACCGGGCTAGGCGCGGCCGCGACCCTTGCGCTAGGTCAAGCGGGCCCCACCCCGAGGTGGGAGGATAGGCGTAATCTCAACCGCCAGGCGCGCTCGCTGCGGCGCACGATTCTCGGGAGATCACCATGCCTTACAAGACCCTCCTCGTCCACGTCGATAGCGGCGCGCGGGCGCCGCTCCGGGTGGACATCGCCTGCCGGCTCGCGCGCCGGTTCGATGCGCATCTGATCGGCCTGCACGCGCTGACTATGATCAAGCTGCCGGGTTACGCCCAAGTGGTGATGGAGGGCGGCGCCCGCCTCGAAGAGTTCCAGGCGAAGGCCGCGGCCGAGGCTGCGCGCCAGGCCGAGCAGGTGTTCGCGCGCGGCGTGAGCGCGGCCGGCGTGTCGAAGTCCGAGTGGCGCACGTCCCGCGGCGACGCCGCCGAGGTGGCGCCGATCCACGCCCGCTACGCCGACCTGGTCGTGGTCGGCCAGCCGAACGCCGCCGACGCGAGCGGCGTCGAGCCGGATTTCGCGGAGCGGCTGGTGCTCGCCGCCGGGCGCCCGGTCGTGGTCATCCCCTATGCGGGCAACTTCGCCGAGATCGGCCAGCGCGTGCTGGTCGCCTGGAACGCGGGGCGGGAAGCAACCCGCGCGCTGACCGACGCCATCCCGATGCTGCGCGAGGCGAAGGAGGTGCACGTGATCGCGTTCAACCCGACGGGCGCGCCGCACGGCGAAGTGCCCGGTGCCGACATCGGACTCTACCTCGCGCGCCACGGGATCAAGGTGAACGTGTCCCAGCAGACCGCCGCGGACGTCGACGTCGGCAACCAGCTGCTCTCGCGGGCGGCGGACCTCGACATCGACCTGATCGTCATGGGCGCCTACGGCCACTCGCGGATGAAGGAGCTCGTCCTCGGCGGCGTCACGCGCACGATCGTCGAGTCGATGACCGTGCCGGTGCTGATGTCCCACTAGCGGCTACGCTGCGCGCAGCGCGGCGGCCATGCGGGCGAACACCGGGTCCCAGTCGTCCAGCCGGGTCTGACGGAAGAGCCGCGCGGTCGGATACCACGGCGAGTCCTCGCGGCCGAGCAGCCAGCGCCAGTCCGGGACGAGCGGCAGCGCGATCCACACCGGGACGCCGAGCGCGCCGGCGAGGTGCGCCATCACGCTGTCGCACGTGACGACGAGATCCAGCGCGGCGATGAGCGCGGCCCAGTCCTCGAACGGCAGCGGCGAGCGCTCCGGATCCGGCGCCGGCTCGACGATCCCGGGAACCCCCCGCGCGCGCTCGCCGGCCTGAAGGCTGACGAGCGTCACCCCCCGGACGGCGCCGAGCGCCGCGAAGCGCTCCTGCGGGATCGAGCGGTGGCAATCCTGCGGGTGCTTGGGGTTGCCCCGCCACGCGATGCCGACCTTGCCCCCCTCGTACCGCGCGAGCGTGGCGCGCCACCCGTCGCGCCGTGCCTGGTCCGCGGCGAGATACGGCCCCTCCGCCGGGATCCCGGCGAGGCCGCGGATCCCGAGCGCGCCGGGCAGGCTCGCGAGCGGAATCTGGAAGTCGCAGCGCGGGAGCTTCGACCCGCGCGGCACCACCGCGCGCACGCCGCGCGCGTTCGCGAGCAGCGACGCAAGCGCCGGCTGGCACTCGAGGATCGGGGTCGCGCCGGCGCGCTCCAGGGGCGCCGCGAACCGCACGAACTGGATCGTGTCGCCGAAGCCCTGCTCGGCCCGGAGCAGGATCGTGCGGCCGGCGAGCGGCGAGCCGTCCCAGACCGGGACCTCGACGCGCGGCAGGAACACCCCGGGCAGGCGCCAGCGCCACTCGTATTCGGGCCAGCCGCGCTGGAAATCACCGTGGAGGAGCGCGAGCTGCGCCCGGTTGGCGTGGGGGCTCGCGAACTCGGGCGCGAGCTCGACCGCCCGGTCGAAGTACGCCCGCGCCTCTTCGAGGCGGCCCTGGAGCTGGACCGCGAGCCCGAGGTTGTTCTGCGCCTCGGCGTGAGCGGGATCGAGCGCGAGGGCCGCGCGGTACGCCGCCTCGGCCGGCCCCTGCTGCCCCTGTGCCGCCAGGGCGAGCCCGCGGTTGCAGTGGGCGCCCGGCCAGTCCGGCCGCAGCGCGAGCGCGCGGTCATAGGACGCCAGCGCCTCGCCGTACCGCGTCAGCTCGCGGAGCGCGTTCCCGAGGTTGTAGTGGGCCTCGGCGTAGCCGGGGTCGAGGCGCAGGGCCTCCCGGTAGTGCGGGATGGCGCGGTCGAACAGCCGCTGCTCGGCGAACGCCACGGCGAGGTTGTTGTGCGCGCTGGCGTTCCCCGGCGCAGCCGCGAGCGACCGAGCGTACGCAGCAGCCGCATCCGCATAGCGACCCGCCTGCATGCAGGCGTTGCCGAAGGCGAGCGCGGCCGCGGCGCCCTGCGGATCGGCCGCGGCCTGGGGACGTTGCGGGTCGTGCCCGGGATCGCCGGCGGGGCTCATCGGGGCGATCCGCTGGAGGCGTCCGGTCGCCGCCCCGCGGCTCAGGTGGCGCCCGGCCGCGCCCGATCCAGCACCGTCATCGCCGACGAGACGATGCTCGCGACGTCCGCCAGGTTCGAGGGCACGATGAGCGTGTTGCCGGTCTTGGCGAGGTTGCCGAAGGCCTGGATGTACAGCTCCGCGACCTTGAGGTTCGCCGCCGTCTGGCCGCCGGGCACGCCGATCGCCTCGGCCACCGCGCGCACCGCGGCCGCGGTCGCCTCGGCCACGACGCGGAGCGCGGTCGCCTCGCCCTGCGCCTTGTTGATCGCGGCGGTCTTTTCGCCCTCCGACCTCAGCACCGCCGCCTGCTTCAGGCCCTCGGCGATGTTGATCTCCTGCTGCCGTTCGCCCTCGGACTTCGCCACCACCGCTCGCCGCTCGCGCTCGGCGGTGATCTGCGCCTGCATCGCCCGCAGGATCGCTTCGGGGGGCGTGAGGCTCTTCACCTCGTAGCGCAGCACCTTGATGCCCCACGCGCGGCCCGCCTCGTCGAGGACCGAGACGATCTGGCGGTTGATCTCGTCGCGGCTCTGGAGCGACTGGTCCAGCTCCATCTTGCCGACCTCGGAGCGCAGCGTCGTCTGCGCGAGCTGGGTGATCGCGACCAGATAGTCCGAGGTCCCGTAGGAGGCGCGCTGCGGGTCGGTCACCTGGTAGTAGACGATGCCGTCGACCGCGAGCTGGGTGTTGTCCTTGGTGATGCAGATCTGCTCGGGAACGTCGAACGGCACCTCCTTCAGCGAGTGCCGGTAGGCGATGCGATCGAAGAACGGGATGATGATGTTCAGTCCCGGCTCCAGCACCTCGTGGAACTTCCCGAGCCGCTCGACCACCCAGGCGTGCTGCTGCGGCACGACGCGAACGCCCTCGATCACGAAGGCGATCACGAAGGCGAGGATCGCGACCCCGATCGAGAACACGCTCATGCCCTGCCAGGCAAACGCGGCGATCGAGACGATGAGTGCGATGATCAGCTTCAGGAACATGCTGGTCTCCTTGGCAACGGGATGTCCGGGGCCGGGCCTGGCCGCGGCGCGGCGGTGGCGGAAGGCCTGGACTTTCTGGCGCACCTGCTGGGCGGTCGGCTGCTCGCCCTGCACGAGCTTGAAGAGCGTCCGGACCAGGTCTTCCGGGCTGGGCGGCTTGCCGTTCGCCATCCGCGGGGCTCAGGCGGGCTTGTGCTTGGCGATGCGCAGCGTGTTGCCGGCGACGGCGCGGATGTAGAAGACTTCGCCCGTCTCGCCCCGGAACTCGCCCTCGACGATCGCGTCCCACAGCGCGTCGCGGTACTTCACGCGGGCGAGGCGGTCGTCGCGATTGATCCACGCGTCCAGCGTGACCGGCTGACCGACGTCCAGGCTGGGCATCGCGGGCGTCGCCACGGCGGCCTTCCGCCCGCGGATCCAGAACACCCCGGCGATCGCGATCAGGCCGGCGACGATGACCTGGATCAGGAAGCCGCCGCCGGCGTAGGCGACCGCGGCCGTGAGCAGCGCGGCGACGCCGAGGACGAGCAGATAGAACGTGCCGGTGACGAGCTCGGCAATGACCAGCACGATGCCGGCGATCAGCCAGGCGAGAGCGCTATCCACGGTGCTCCTCCCATGCGCGACGCGAGGATGCGAGTCGCGCGGAATCATACCGCAAGCGCCTGGTCGCGCCGCGCGACCGGGGGCGCAGGGCGGGTCGCCTAGAATAGCCGCCATGCGACTCACGCCCGAGGAACAAGCCATGCTCCGCGGCGATCGCGGGGAAGCGGTGCGCGACGCTCTTCGCTACCAGGTGCGCGTGGGCGAGTTCTTCGGCGCCGAGCGCTTCGTCCCGATCACGAACGCCCACATGATGGGCGACATCGAGGTCATGGGCGACGGCGGCTTCGAGTACCTCGCCCGAGCCTGCGCCAAGCGCGCCCGCTGCCGCGTGCCGACGACGACCAACGCGCGGTGCGTGGACTTCGAACTCGCGGCGCGGCTCGGCCAGGATCCGGCGGAGGTGGACAAGGAACGCCGGCTGATCGCGGCGTTGCGCGAGATGAACGTGCTCACCACCGACACCTGCATCAACTACCAGACCCTGTATCAGCCGCACCTCGGCGAGCACGTCGCGTGGGGCGACACCGGCACCGTGATCTACGCCAACTCGGTGTTCGGTGCGCGCACCAACTTCGAGTCGGGGCCGGCGGCGCTCGCCGCGGCGCTCACCGGCCGCACGCCCGAGTACGGCTTTCACCTCGACCGGCACCGCAAGGGGACGCTCGTGGTGCGGCTCGAGGCGCGGCTCGACGATCTCGCGGACTGGGGCGCGGTCGGCAAGATCGTCGGCGAGCGGCACCAGAGCTACTACGCGGTGCCGGTGTTCACCGGCGCCGTGCGCGCGCCGCTCGCCGATGAGCTGAAGCACCTCGGGTGCGCCCTGGCGAGCTACGGGTCGATGGCGATGTTCCACATGGTCGGAACGACGCCCGAAGCGCCGTCGCTCGCGGCCGCGCTCGGCGGCAACCGGGCGGCGGACGAGATCCTGATCGACGACGCGGCGCTCGAGCGCGTCTACGCGGGCTACGATCTCCAGGACCGCACCTGCAACCTGGTCGTGTTCTCCGGCCCGCAGCTCTCGCTCTTCGAGCTCAAGTCGCTCGCCGAGCGCTTCGGCGGGCGCAAGGTGCATCCCGGGACGCAGGTGTTCGCCACGACGTCGAACGGGGTGAAGAGCGCCGCGCGACAGCTCGGCTACCTGCAGGGGCTCGAGTCCGCGGGCGTCACCGTGCTCGAGGGCGTCTGCTTCTACATCCTGCAGAACCTGTCGCAGATGCGCGTCGCCAACGGCTGGACGAACCTGATCTCGAACTCGGCGAAGATCGTGAACATCATCGGCGCCCACCGGTTCAACACCATCCTGCGGCGCACCCCGGACTGCGTCGAGATCGCGTGCAGCGGGAGGCTCGCATGAGCCCGCCGGGCCGTCCCAAGGGCGAATCCCGAGCGCGCCGCGCGAGGGTAGTCCAGTGAGCGAGCCGCTGGCGACGATCCGCGTCGTGCGCGCGTTCGGCGCGGTGGTCGAAGGCGAGGCGGTGGTGTCGGCGGAGGGGTTCTCGCCGCGCTACGACCTCGACCGCTGGTCCGGCGTCATCACCAAGCCGGGTCACAAGCTCGAGGGCACCAGCCTCCGCGACAAGATCTGCTTCTTCCCGACCGCGAAGGGCGGGATCGCGGCCGGCTGGGCGTTCTACGACATCAAGCACAAGGGCATCGCGCCGAAGGCGCTCGTCTTCGGGGTGACGAACCCGGTGATGGTGCAGGGCGCGGTGTTCGCGGACATCGCGATCACCGAGGGGTGGGACCCAGATCCCGCCGGGGTCGTCCGCACCGGCGACTGGGTGCGCGTCGACCCTGCGCGGCGGGTGGTCGAGCTGCTGCGGCGGGCGGGATAACGAGGCGCAGCTGGACGCTCAGCGGTGCCTAGGCGGTTAGGGACCGCTTCGCTTGCGTGCACGTGAGTGCAGAAAAACAACAACGCTGTAAGCGGCGCCGCCTACGATACACAAGAGTATGGGGAAGATGACAAAGACGACCGCTGAAGTCGATGATGGGCGCGAGCCGGACACGGCGCTGACCGCCTCGAAGTACAAGTATCCTGACGCGGCAGTGACCAGGCAAGATATGGCAAACCCTGCAACTTGATAGGCGCTTGCCCTTCCAGCGCCTGCGATCCGTTTTCCCAGAAACGCCATGAGAGCATACGGCGCGACAACGATGGCGCCGATGAAGAGGAGGCTCGCAAGGGTAAACAGGACAGCCATGAGCTTTTCCGCCCCTTGAGTCGAGGCCATGTTGGCTTGAAACGCCCCCCTAGAGGCCAACGCCATCGCAATAAGCGCGATCAGGAGGCCGACGGCGAGGACACCGAGCTCGGCCCTTCTCAATGCAACCGCGCTGTTGGTCGATTCGTTGACTGGCCGTGACCGAGAGTGGAGGGGCTCGGCCACCGGTTACTCCCCGATGTCCTCGGCCCACAGTGAGCGGCGCGGTTCGTGCGCCGCTTGCAGGGCGGCCGGGTTGAAGCGGATGTTAGGGCTCATGCCCGTTGGCGTCTGGCCCTTCGTCGCTGCTCAGCTGCAGGCCGGCAGCGCGAGCGCCTGCAGCACCTCGCCCGTGCGGCGGCTCTGGACGAACGCGGCGACGCCCCCGTTCGTCACGCCGCGCGCGGTGACCTTCCGGACGAGCTCCACGCCACCCGCGGCATCGAGCGCGATCGGACCCCACCACTCGCGGACGACGAAGTCGTGATGCAGCGTCACGCCCCGGTTCTCACCGGCTGTGACCCGATTGCTCAGGCCATTCTCGTATGCGGCGAGGTAGAGCACTGCCTCGGCGCGGTCGTCGCGCCCCGGAACCGACCCGGACGCCCGGACTTCGAAGCTCCCCGGCTGCGGTTCGCGCAAGCCCAACGTGAGCTCCGCGCGAGCGGGCTTGGCGTTGGTCGCACGCACGTCATCCGCGAACCGCGCACGGGCTGACCAGCCGCGGTAGTCGCGCCCGCCGAGCATGACCTGCGGCGTGTATACGACGCGCGCGCGGTTGATCGCCGAGAGCTCCCGCTGGCGAGCACTGAAGGCCGCGCTTGCGAACGGATCCTTCCACCCGATGTAGTCCCAGTAGTCGACGTGCAGCGCGAGCGGGACGACGCGCTCCGGCCCGAAGCCCGCCACGGGCAGCTTGCGCAGCCACTCGTCGGCCGGCGGGCAGCTGCTGCAGCCTTCGGAGGTGTAGAGCTCGACGAGCGCCGCCGTGCCGGGACCGCTCCTGGCGGTGCACTCGGCGGGTGCGGCCTGGACAGCCGGGACAATCGAGAGAATCGCGAACGCGGCGAACCAGCGGTACGTCATGACCACCTCCTGCTGCGGGACCCCCGGTATCTACGCTCGGGGGCCGCCGTCGGATGCGTCACCGCGCCGGCCCGAGAAGCCTGGCGACCCAGTCCAGCTTGTCCCGGAACTGCGCCTCGTCCGGGGGCTGTTTCCGCATGACCGGGTGGGGCAACTCGAAGAACGATCCGTCGGCCTTGACCGCCCGGCCCCCGCCGGTCTCGAGGTAGCAGTAACCGGCGCCATCGAAAGTCTCCTTCGGCACGGCTCCGAGGAGCTTTGCGGCGATCTGGTGGGCAACGACCCGGCCCTGCGCCTCCGCGAACACCCCGGCCTTCGGCAGCGAGAGCGCGACGTCGGGCTTGTAGCGGCCGGGTAATGGCACGGCCGTGACGTCGCCCACGGCGTAAACCTCGCCACCGGCCGTCTTGACCTGCAGCGTCTGCGGATCGACCGGAATCCAGCCCGACGCGTTAGTGAGCTGCGCGTCGCGCACGACCTTCGGCGCCTCGTGCGGGGGCACGGCGACGAGCAGGTCGTAACCCGCCTCGCCTCCGCCATCGAATACGACCCGGCGTGCCGCGCCGTCCACCCGCACGGTCTTCTGCTGCGTCCGGTAGTCGATCCCGTGCTGCTCGAGCTCGCCCCGGATGTACTGCCCCATCTCCGGGCCCGCCGTCGGCATGGGCGCCGGCTCGACGGTCCAGATCGCGATGCGGACCTTCCCCGAGAGATCGCGGGCCGCGAAGGCGGCGTGGAGCAGCAGCGCCGCCTCGTAGGGCGCCGGCGGGCACTTGAACGGCGCCTTCGGGATCAGGATGAGGAGGTCGCCGCCGGAGAACTGCTCGAGCACGGGCCTCAGGCGTTCGGCACCCTCCACCGTGTAGAACGTGTGCGCCGCCGCCGCGAGTCCCGGCACGGCCGCGGGGTTCAGGTCCGCGCCGAGGGCGATCACGAGCTGGTCGAAGCCGAGCGCCCCCTCCTCGGTGACGACCTGGCGCTCGGCGAGCTTCAGGGCCGCGACTCTCGCCTGGACGAAGCGGACGCCAGGCACGAGCAGCTCGGCGCGCGGCCGCGAGATCTGCGCGTAGGTCCGGTCGCCGAGCGCGACCCAGGTCTTGCCCGCGCCGACGTAGAAGTCCGAGGTCTGGTCGACGACGACGATCTCGTGCTCCGACGGCAACAGCCCGCGCAGGGTATTGGCCGCGGCGATCCCGCCGAACCCGCCGCCGAGGATCAAGGTGGTCGTGGCAGGCATGTTTTCCCCCGCGACGAAGAGAGGCGGTCAGCTTGGCACGGGCGGTGGGACATTTCCAGCGCTGTTTGACGCTCCGCGCCCCGTCACCGATGATGGCGGCCCGCCGATGACCGCCCCCGCCTCCGTCCACGCCGGAATCCGCGCGTTCTTCGCCGGCGCTTTCTCCTGGAACATGGGGCTCGGGATGACCCACATCCTGATCCCGCTCTATGCCGACCACCTCGGCTACTCCGGCGTGGCGATCGGGAGCCTCGTCGCGCTGCCGGTCCTCGTCCAGATCACCTTCAACCTCCTCGGCGGCGCGTGGACCGACCGCCTGGGCGGCAAGCAGCTCGCGCTCGCCTCCTGCCTCGCGTTTGCCGCCGCCGGCGTGGTGTTCGTGTTCGCCTCGAGCTTCGGGACCCTGCTGCTCGCCCAGCTCTGCGCGATCCTCTCGCGCGCAATGTTCTGGCCGGCGGCCTGGTCGCTCGGGTCGCAGCTCCCCGGCGACCGGGGCGAGCAGATGGGCCGCCTCAACTCGATCACCAACGCCGGGCAGATCGTCGGCACGGTCGTCGCGGGCCTCGCGCTCGCGCACTTCGGGTTCGCCACCGGCTTCTGGCTGGTCGCCGTATTCGGGGGCGTGCTGTCGTTCGCGCTCCTCAGCGCGTTCGCCGCCCCGGCGCCGCGCCGCGTGGCGGCCCCGGCGCCGATCTTCGCCGCCTACGCCACGCTCGCGCGGCGGCCGGCGATCTGGTTCGCGCTGATGTGCGCCTACGTGTCGGCGCTGCCGTTCTCGCTCAGCTTCTCGTTCTATCCGCTGCTGCTCGTGAGCCAGGGCTTCGCGAGCGACGGCGCCGGCTGGATGCTCGCCGTCCGCGCGGTCGGCGCGGTGTTCGCCGGCGCGACGGCGGCGCGCTACGTGCGGAAGGTCGCCGCGCGCGCGATCCCGTTCACCGCCGCGCTCGCGGTGGCGCTCTCGGTGCTCCTCGTCGCCGCCTTCGACCACGCCGTCCCGATCGCCGCGCTGCTGTTCCTGGTGGGATTCGCCTCGGGCGTGATGACGCTCTACTTCCAGCTCCTCATCAGCGAGCTGTCCTCGAGCGACACCCGCGGCTCGGCGCTCGCGCTCGGCGGCCTCGGCTGGGGCCTCTCCCACCTGACCACCCCGCTCATCATGGGCGTGCTGAAGGACGGGTTCGGCATCGCGACCGCGTTCTACACGATGGGCGCCATCGCGCTCGCCTGGGCGGCGGCGCTCCCGTCGGTGCAGGCGTGGGCGTTTCGTGGCGGAAGACCGCGCTAGGGCGCGGCCGCCCCGGCTAGAATCGACGCCGCCATCAAACCGCACCGGGGGGCGACGCAATGCTGCAGTGGGCCGCGATCACGTTCGGCATCGGGATGCTCATCATCCTGCTCGAGTGGAACATGGCGAGGAAGAAGAAGGAGGGCATCACCTGGACCGACAAGCAGCGGATGATCGGCATCTTCTGGCTCTCGGTCGCGATGTCGGCGCTCGTCGCCGGGCTCATCTGGATGGCCGGATAGCGCCACCGCGGGCATGACGCTCCCGCTCGGGGTGCTCGACCAGTCGCCGGTCATCTCGGGGCACCCGCCGCGGGAGGCGCTCGCCCAGACCGTCCGCCTCGCCGAGGCGGCCGACCGGCTCGGCTACGCGCGCTACTGGCTCGCCGAGCACCACGGGATCGAGGCGCTCGGCGATCCCTGTCCCGAGATCCTGGTCGCGCGCGTCGCCGCGGCGACCGCGCGCATCCGCCTCGGCACCGGCGGGGTGCTGCTGCCCTACTACAGCGCGCTCAAGGTCGCCGAGCAGTTCCGGATGCTCGAGGCGCTGTTCCCCGGCCGGATCGACCTCGGGGTCGGACGCGCCCCCGGCGGCGACCGGCTCACGGCGCAGGCGGTCGCGCGCGGGCCCTACGCCTTCGCCGACGATTTTCCCGAGCAGGTGCGCGATCTGGTCGGATTCCTCGACCGGACCCTGCCGCACGCGCACCCGTTCGCGCGGGTGAAGGCGATGCCGGCGGGCGACACCTCGCCCGAGGTGTGGCTGCTCGGCTCGTCGGACTACAGCGGCGCGCTCGCCGCGGAGCTCGGGCTGCGGTTCGCCTTCGCGCACTTCATCAACGCCCGCGGCGGCGATGCCGTGATGCGCGCGTACAGGGCGGCGTTCAAGCCGTCGGCGCGGGAGCCCGCGCCTCGGTCGCTCGTTTGCGTGTTCGTGATCTGTGCCGAGACGAGCGCCGAGGCCGAGCGGCTCGCAGCGCCGATCGACCTGCGCCGGCTGCACATGGCGCTCGGCATCGACGCGCCCGTTCCGAGTTACGCGGAGGCTGCGGCCCACCGCTACGGTGAGCGCGAGCTGGCTTACGTGCTAGCGCAGCGGGAGCGCCTCGTCCTGGGCGACCCGGACGAGGTGCGCCGGCGCCTCCTCGAGCTCGCCGGGCAGTACGCGGCCGACGAGCTGATGATCATTACGATCACCGGCGACTACGCGAGCCGGCTGCGATCGTACGAGCTGATCGCGGAGGCGTTCGGGCTGGGCGGCTAGCGGCGCGGCCTC
>Ga0299906_10003417_pt1 | contig 13106 bp, 12 predicted proteins | sample RVTome_14_FD_200259 | JGI IMG/M metagenome (GOLD analysis project Ga0299906, IMG submission 200259) | Soil microbial communities from uranium-contaminated site in the Upper Colorado River Basin, Wyoming, United States - RVT145D125 (version 2) ...
TCGCGGAAGTCCATGCGGAAGGAGCCCTCGACCACGAGGAAGAGTTCGTCCTCCTCGGCATGGCTGTGCCAGAGGAAGTCGCCTTCGATGCGCACCAGCTTGATCTCGTAGTCGTCCAGCTGGCCCCCCAGCTTGGGCGACCATCGCTCGTTGAAGAGGCCGAACTTCTCGGCGATGTTGACCTTCTGCATCTTCAGCCCCTCTCCCCTCTGCGGGAGAGGGGTTGGGGTGAGGGGGGCGGTCGCCGCGAGTGTCACCGCTCGAACCGACCGACCCCCCTCACCCGCTCGCTACGCTCGCACCCTCTCCCGCAGGGGGAGAGGGTTGGTTACAGCAGCATGGACCAGGGTTCTTCGACCATGCGCTTGAAGGCCTGCAGGAACTCGGCGCCGACCGCGCCGTCGACGACGCGGTGGTCGACGGAGAGCGTGCAGGACATGACGGTCGCCACCGCGAGCGCGCCGTCCTTCACCACGGCGCGCGGCTCGCCGGCGCCGACGGCCAGGATGCAGCCCTGCGGCGGGTTGATGACCGCCTCGAATTGCTTGATGCCGAACATGCCGAGGTTGGAGATCGAGAAAGTGCCGCCCTGATACTCCTCGGGCTTCAGCTTGCCGGCGCGCGCGCGGCCCGCCAGGTCCTTCATCTCGTCGGCGATGGTGGCGAGGCCCTTGGACTCCGCCTGCTTGACGATCGGCGTGATCAGCCCGCCGGGCGTGGCGACGGCGACCGAGATGTCGGCATGCTCGTACATCAGCAGCCCTTCGGGATCGAAGGAGGCGTTGGCCGCCGGCACCTGCTTCAGGGTCAGCGCCGCGGCGCGGATGACGAAGTCGTTGACCGAGACCTTGGTCTCCTGCTTGCGGGCCGCGAGCGTGTCGTTGAGCTGCTTGCGCAGCTTCAGCATCGCATCGATCTCGCAGTCCACCGTCAGATAGAAGTGCGGCACGGTCTGCTTGGACTCGGTCAGCCGCTGCGCGATCACCTTGCGCATCGCGGTCAGCGGCTCGAGCCGGTAGGGCATCTTCAAGAGATCGGCGAGCTGCCTGGCGCCCGGTCCCGCGGGGCGCGGCGCGGCTGCAGCCGGCGCCTTGCCGGGCGCGGCTGCGGGTGCCGCGGCCTTGCGCGCGCCGCCGCCGGCGACCGCGGTCTCGATGTCGGCCTTGATGATGCGGCCCTGCGGGCCCGAGCCCTTGACCTGGCCCAGATCGAGTCCGGCCTGCTCGGCCATGCGCCGCGCGAGCGGCGAGACGAAGATGCGCCCGCCGTCGGATTTCTCGGCCGGCTTCGCCGCCGGCTTGGCCGCCGGTTCGGACTGGCCATTGCCCCTGGCTGCGGCCGGCACGGGCGCTTCCGCCTGCTTCGGCGCGGGTGGCTTCGCCTCGGCCTTGGGCTTCTCCGCCGCCTTCTCGGCCTTGGCCTCGGGCGCGTCGGCGACGCTCTCGCCCTCCTCGGCGATGACGGCGATCGGCGTGTTGACCGCCACGCCCTCGGTGCCGGCCTCGACCAGGATCTTCGCCAGCGTGCCCTCGTCGACCGCCTCGACCTCCATGGTCGCCTTGTCGGTCTCGATCTCGCAGAGCACGTCGCCGGCGGCGACCTTGTCGCCGACCTGCTTCACCCACTTCGCCAGCTTGCCCTCGGTCATCGTGGGCGAAAGCGCCGGCATGAGGACGTTCGTTGACATGACTCTTCTTCCCTCTCAGCCGGCTAGCGGTAGCAGACTTCCTTGACGGCGCTGACGATGTTGGCGGCCTGCGGCAGCGCCAGCTTCTCCAGGTTCGCGGCATAGGGCAGCGGCACGTCGACGCCGTGCACGCGCTTCACCGGCGCGTCCAGCCAGTCGAAGGCCTGCTCCATCATGATGGCGGCGATCTCCGAGCCGATGCCGGCGACCGGCCAGCCCTCCTCGCAGGAGACGATGCGGTTGGTCTTGCGCACCGAGGCGACGATGGTCGCGATGTCGAGCGGGCGCAGCGTGCGCAGGTCGATGACCTCGGCCTCGATGCCCTCTTTCGCCAGCTCTTCCGCGGCGGCCAGCGCCTTGCCGACCATGATGGAGAAGGCGGTGATGGTGACGTCCTTGCCGGGCCGCACGACCTTGGCCTTGCCGATCGGCACGACCCAGTCGTCGGCCTTCGGCACCGGGAAGGACTGGCCGTAGAGAATCTCGTTCTCCAGGAAGACGACCGGGTTGGGGTTGCGGATCGCGCTCTTCAGCAAGCCCTTGGCGTCGGCCGCCGACCAGGGCGCCACGACGATCAACCCCGGCACGTGCGCATACCACGAGGCGTAGCACTGCGAGTGTTGCGCGGCGACGCGCGCGGCGGCCCCGTTCGGGCCGCGGAAGACGACCGGCGAGGAGATCTGCCCGCCCGACATGTAGTGCGTCTTGGCGGCCGAGTTGATGATCTGGTCCATCGCCTGCATGGCGAAGTTGAAGGTCATGAACTCGACGATGGGCCGAAGGCCGTACATCGCGGCGCCGACACCCAGCCCGGTGAAGCCGTGCTCGGTGATCGGCGTGTCGATGACGCGCTTCGGGCCGAACTCGTCGAGCAGGCCCTGGCTGATCTTGTAGGCGCCCTGGTACTGCGCCACCTCCTCGCCCATCAGGAAGACGCGCGCATCGCGGCGCATCTCCTCGGCCATGGCGTCGCGCAGGGCTTCGCGCACGGTCTGCGTCACCGTCTCACCGGTCCACTCCGGCTCGGCCGCGGCCGGAGCCGCGGCGGGCTTCTCGGCGACCACGCCGGGGTCGGCCTTCTGCCTGGCGGCTGTCTCCGGGCCCTCCTCGCGCGCCACGGCCGGTGCGGCAGCGGGCTCCTGCCTGGCCATGGGCGCCGGCGTATCGCCCAGGGCCTCGCCGTCGGCGGCGATGACGGCGATCGGCGTGTTCACCGCCACGCCCTCGGTGCCGGCCTCCACCAGGATCCTGGCGAGCTTGCCCTCGTCGACCGCCTCGACCTCCATGGTGGCCTTGTCGGTCTCGATCTCGCAGAGCACGTCGCCGGCGGCGACGTCGTCGCCCACCTGCTTCACCCACTTGGCCAGCTTGCCCTCGGTCATGGTGGGCGACAGCGCCGGCATCAGGACTTCCGTTGCCATGGCGCTACTCCGCCGCCTCGACCAGCACGTCGGTCCAGAGCTCGCTCTCGTCCGGTTCCGGGGAGTGCGTCGCGAAGTCGGCCGCGTCGGTGACGATGTCTTTCACCTCGCGGTCGATCTCCTTCAGCTGCACTTCGTCCACCACCTTGCCGAGGATGCCGTTCTTCAGGGTCTCGATCGGATCATGCTCGGATCGGTACTTCTGCACCTCCTCCCGGGAGCGATACTTGGCCGGATCGCTCATCGAGTGGCCGCGGTAGCGGTAGGTCAGCATCTCCATGATGTATGGACCCTTGCCGGCCTTGACGTAGTCGACCACCTCGCGGCCGGCATCCATCACCTTCAGCACGTCCATGCCGTCGACCTGCAGGCCGGGAATGCCGTAGGGCTGGCCGCGGTGGTAGAGCTCGGTCGGGTGCGCCGAGGCGCGCTCGATCGAGGTGCCCATGCCGTACTTGTTGTTCTCGATGATGACGATCAGCGGCAGCTTCCACAGCGCCGCCATGTTGAAGGTCTCGTAGACTTGGCCCTGGTTCAGTGCGCCGTCGCCCAGGTAGGTCAGGGAGCAGGCGCCCTCCTCCAGGTACTTGTGCGCGAAGGCGATGCCGGCGCCGATCGGCACCTGGGCGCCGACGATGCCATGGCCGCCGAAGAATTTCTGCTGGCGGCTGAACATGTGCATCGAGCCGCCCTTGCCCTTGGAGTAGCCGCCGGCGCGCCCGGTGAGCTCGGCCATGACGCCCTTGGGGTCCATGCCGCAGGCCAGCATGTGGCCATGGTCGCGGTAGGAGGTGACGACCGAATCCTTGCCGGTCTCGATGCAGGCCTGCATGCCCACCACCACGGCTTCCTGGCCGATGTAGAGGTGGCAGAAGCCGCCGATCAGCCCCATGCCGTACATCTGCCCCGCCTTCTCCTCGAAGCGGCGGATCAGCAGCATGTCGCGGTAGAGCTTCAGCAGGAGCTGCGCATCGTACTGCTCGATGCCGCGCTTCCTGGCGTCGCTTCTGCGAGGCTCGGTTTTCTGCCCGGATTTCGTGGCGCTTGCCGCGCCGGCCTTGCTGGCAGCCATGCCTCCCCTCGCTTTCTGCCGGCCGCTCGCTGCGGCGGCCTTGGCTGCAAAGGTAGTGCGGCACCGCTACGGGAACAAGCGCGGCAATCGCGAGGAAAATTGCTTCAATTCAGATAGTTAATGATATTAACTGCAGATTGGTTAATGATCGCTGCGCGGCGGCAGCAGGATCACCCGCTCCTCTGCCCGCAGGTAGCCCAGCACGCGCTGCGCGCGCTCCTCGAGCAGGTCGGGGTCGAGCGAACCGGCGGAGAGGCTTTTCACCCGCATCGACTCGACCGCGCGCTCCTCCTGCAGCACGGCAGCGGTGACGCGCGCGGCAGCGATCTCGTCCCCCAGGCGCAGGTAGGCGCGCAGTCCCCGGTCGCCCTGCAGCAAGTGATAGCCGAAGTAGGCAACGAGCCCGAGCGCCAGCACCTGGGGCACGACCCAGCGCAGGCGGCGGCGCACCTCGGTGGCGAGACTCGGCATGGACTCGACGGAATCACGCCGAGTCGCGTTGCGTCAAGCGGAAGCGACTCGGGAGCGACTCGGAGCTGGTCACCCCGGCGCTCTTCCCGTTTCCGAGGCGAGGGAGGACTGCACCGTCAGCTCGGCCGCTGGAAAAAGCCCTCGCCCAGGAAACGGGGAGAGGGTTGGGTGAGGGGCTCTTTCCACGCGCTCCGGGGTCATGTCCCGCACGAGCGGCGACAGCTCCTCACCCCGACCCTCTCCTCGTTTCCGAGGAGAGGGAGGACTGCACCGTCAGAGCGGCCGCTCGAACGAGCCCTCGCCCCGGAAACGGGGAGAGGGTTGGGTGAGGGGCTCTCTCCACGCGCTCAACCCTCATCGGTCGCGCGAACGGGGACAGCTCCTCACCCTCGCCCCTTCCTTGCGCTGGGGTATCGACCTTTCGATGACGCAGGGACATCGTAGCTCGATGGCTCTGGGGAGGGAGGGATCGATGCCGCTCGATTGTCGCTCACTGTCGCGTCGCTCACTGTCACGGCGCGCGCTCTTGCGCGGCGCGATCGCTCTGGCCGGCGCCTGCGCGGCACCGCCGCTGCTCACGGGTTATCGCGAGGCCAAGGCCGCCTACCGAACGAGCCGGCCCGATCTGCCGCCAGATTTCGGCGGCGGCAGGACCGTGGCGATCGTCGGAGCCGGCGTGACCGGCCTGACCGCCGCCTACACGCTCGCGCGGGCCGGCTTCCGCGTCGCGGTGTTCGAGGCCGAAGACCGCTATGGCGGGCGCAGCCTCACGCCGCGGCCTGCCGACGAGAAGTACAGGGACTGGTGGTTCGGCAAGTACGACCCGGAGAAGCTGTTCCCGCAGATCTATGCCGACAGGTACCGGGAACGGCCCGAGAGCCCCGCGCCCGAGCTACAGGTCTGTACATTCATGGACGACGCCTGGGCGCAGGGCGGCTACGAAGGCGACCCGGTCGAGCTGTTCCTCAACGCCGGGCCGGGGCGGATCGCCTCGAACCACATGAACCTGATTGCGCTCTGCCAGGAGATCGGCGTCGCGCTCGAGCCCTACTTCTTCCTGTCGATGGCGAACCTCTTGCAGGGCGCGGACTTCAACGGCGGCGCACCCGTTCCCTTGGGCCAGATCAACTACAGCCTTTACGCCGAGATGGCGGAGATGATGGCCGAGATCAACAAGGAGGCGTGCAAGCTGCAGGGGGCATCGAGCCACCGCGCGAAGCAACTTGCCAACCTCTACCAGCTCTTCGGCGACCTGAAGCGGAAGGATCCGAACGATCCCTGCACGCTCGTGCTCAACGAGCTGTCGGAGCATCTCGGCTTCTCCCACGTGCCCGGCGGCTGGCGGGACGCGGGCAAGACCCGCCCGAGGGTGGCGCTGGATGACATTCTGAACTCGCCGTTCATCGGTGATGCGAGTGCGAATCCGGAGCTCTCGCCGGGCTCCTACCTCTTCAACGGCTTCAACATCAACTGGCAGCCGTCGCTCATGCAGCCGGTCGGCGGCATGGACCGGATCTGGCAGCAGCTCCTGCTGCAGGACGTCCCGGCGCAGTCGATGCTCTATGCCCGCTCGCTCGGCAGCCGGAGCGCGAAGGTCGGCGACCTGGTGTTCCTGAACACGGCGGTCAGCGGGATCCACGGCAGCGGCAACCAGGTGACCGTCGTCCTCAACGGCGGTGACGCCGGCCAGACCTGGAAGGACAGTCCCACGATCTTCGACTACGGCATCTCCACCATGAGTCCCTCGCTGCTGGGGCGCGTGCTCGACCCGGCCGGGATGCCGGCGCCTTTCCTGCAAGGGCTCGAGGCCTTCCAGCAAACCGGCGCGTGGGACGGACCCTGGGGCAAGGACCCGACCCCGAACCTCTGGACGCCGGCGATCAAGGTCGGTTGGCAGGGAAAGCACCGCTTCTGGGAGACGGAAAGCGAGATCTACGGCGGCATCTCCTGGACGACCGACATCATCGGCCAGATCTGGTATCCGTCGGAGGACTTCACCGCCCACACCGGCGTGCTGACAGGCGCCTACAACCGCGGGCCCAGCGCGGCGGAGTACGCCGCACTAGGCAGCCGCCAGCGCTTGGAAACGGCTCTGCACGGCCTTGGCCTGCTGCACCCGGGCTCGACGGACGGCGTCCACTTCGACCGGGGCCTGTCGATCGCCTGGCAGTACATGCCCCACCAGAGCGGCGGCTGGGCGTCGGACACCGCGCTGGAGAGCCCCGAGGTCTACCGGCAGATCACGACCTTCGCGAAAGGCAGCCACTTCTACTGCGCCGGCGACACCTGGAGCTACTGGCCGGGCTGGCAGGAGGGATCGGTCGCGTCCGCCTACTGCGCGATCCGCGCGATCGCCGGCACCATTGAGCCGGTCAACGAGGCCTTCGCCAAGAACGCGTGCTTCGGCACGGCGGACTGACCAATCAAGTGAGGTCCGGTGTGCGGAGTTGCGCCTCTTGGCACATCCTTCGAGACGCGGTGCTGTCGCACCGCTCCTCAGGATGAGGTTTGTAAGTCTGTAGACGAACAAAGGACCTCATCCTGAGGAGCTCTGCGCAGCAGGGCGTCTCGAAGGATGTGCCAGAAGCTCGATCTCAACGGAGAGCTTCAGAGCCGCATGCGGTACTCGAACTCCGTCGTCTTGCTGGCGTCGGCCAGCAGGCGCGTCATCGGCTGGCGGTGCCACCCGAGGCGTTCGTAGAGGCGGTGCGCCGCGACGAAGCGGGTATCGGTCCAGAGGCGGAGTTCGGCCAGGCCGACGTGCCGCGCCAAGGCCTCGACGTATCCCGTGAGCTTCGCGCCGAGGCCCTGCGCGCGCGCCCGCTTGGCGACATAGAGCTTCTTCAGCTGTGCGGTCTCGACCGAGAGCGCCACCGAAGCGACGACCGCGCCGTCCTGCTCGACCACCCACCAGCCGCCGGGCGGCGCGTAGGCGCTGGCGGGCCGCAGCAGCTCCGGCTCCTCGGCCTCGACCAGCAGGATGCAGCCCGCATAGTCGGCGTAGGCCTCGGCGACCAGCGCGACGACGGCAGCGCTGTCGCTGTCGCGTGCGGCGCGCAGGCTCACCGCCGGAAGGCGGCGGCGCCCGGATAGCACGCAGCGGGGCCGAGCTGCTCCTCGATGCGCAGGAGCTGGTTGTACTTGGCGGTGCGGTCGGAGCGGCTGAGCGAGCCGGTCTTGATCTGCCCGCAGTTGGTGGCGACGGCGAGGTCGGCCACCGTGGTGTCCTCGGTCTCGCCCGAGCGGTGCGACATCACCGCCCGGTAGGCCGCCTTGTGCGCCATCGCCACCGCCTCCAGCGTCTCGGAGAGCGTGCCGATCTGGTTGACCTTGATCAGGATCGCGTTGGCGGCGCCCTCGGCGATGCCGCGCGCCAGGATCTCCGGGTTGGTGCAGAAGAGGTCGTCGCCGACGAGCTGCACGCGGCCGCCCAGCTCGGCGGTCAGGTGCTGCCAGCCCTGCCAGTCGCCCTCGGCCAGGCCGTCCTCGATGGAAACGATGGGATAGCGCCCGCAGAGCTCGGCCAGGTAGCGGGTGAGGCCTGCGGAATCGAGCTTCCGCCCCTCGCCTTCCAGGTCGTAGGCGCCGTTCTTGAAGAACTCGCTGGCGGCGCAGTCGAGGCCCAGCACGATGTCCTCGCCCGCCCGGTAGCCGGCCGCCTCGATCGCCTTGACGATGAAGGCCAGCGCCTCGTCGGCCGACTTCAGATTGGGCGCGAAGCCGCCCTCGTCGCCGACGTTGGTGGCGTGGCCGGCATCGTGCAGCTGCTTCTTCAGCGCGTGGAAGACCTCGGCGCCGGCGCGCAGCGCCTCGGCAAAGGAGTCCTGTCCGACTGGCAGGATCATGAACTCCTGGAAGTCGATCGGATTGTCCGCATGCGCGCCGCCGTTGACGATGTTCATCAGCGGCACCGGCAGCACGCGCGCGCCCGCGCCGCCGACGTAGCGCCAGAGCGGCAGCTTCGCCTCCGCCGCGGCCGCCTTGGCCACCGCCAGGCTGACGCCGAGGATTGCGTTGGCGCCGAGATTGCCTTTGTTCGGCGTGCCGTCGAGCGCGCGCATCGCGCTGTCGATCAGCCACTGCTCGCCCGCCTCGCGCCCCGACAGGAGATCGAAGAGGTCATGGTTGACGGCGCCCACCGCCTGCTTCACGCCCTTGCCGCCGTAGCGCTGCTTGTCGCCGTCGCGCAGCTCGACCGCCTCGCGCGCGCCGGTCGAGGCACCGGACGGCACCGCGGCACGGCCGAAGGCCCCGCTTTCCAGCGTCACCTCCACCTCAACGGTGGGATTGCCGCGCGAGTCCAGGATCTCGCGCGCGTGGATGTCGACGATGGCGCTCATGAACCCCCTCTTTGTTGCCGCAGCCGTGTAGTCGCCGCCCGCGCCCGTGGCAAGGTGCATATCCCATCGCTGCCGTTTCGCTAGCAACCATTGCTCGTATCCTAAACGTTACCTAGATTGGATCATGACCGCCGACAGCGGTTGCATTCGGGGAGGGGAATCGATGGCCAAGCATTCGCAGCACACCAGCCAGCACCATTGCCCGCACTGCCTCATCGTGCCGACCTACCTGCTGAAGAACATGGTCGCCCATGCGACGAAGTCGGGGGGCGGCGGTCCTGCGGCCGTCGCGTTCAATGCCATCGCACCCGGGCAAAGCCAACGCAGGTTGAAGGGGCTGCTGGACAGCATCAGCGGATCGGCGAAGACCCGGACGCTGCGCCGCGCGAACCTGGTGCTAGACGTGAGCGTCAAGGGTGCGGCGAAGGAACGAGCGCTCGAATCGTTGATGGGCGAGGCGCCGGCAAGGCGCCGGTCGGCGGCCGCAGCAACACCGCGGCTGCAGCGTGCGATCCACGATGGCAGGAAACTTCACCTGCTGCCAGGGAAGCTCGTCCGTAGCGAGAGGGGGAAGGCCAGCGCCGACGACGACGTGAACTGGGCATTCGACTATTCAGGCGTCGTGCACGAGTTCTTTCGCGCGGTGTTCGGCCGGCACTCACTCGACAGCAAAGGCCTGCCGCTCGTCTCGACGGTCCACCATCGCGACGGATACACGAACGCGTTCTGGAACGGAACGCAAATGGCCTACGGCGATGGCGACGGCGAGGTTTTCGGCTCGTTCACGAAGTCGCTTGACGTGATCGCACACGAGCTTGCGCACGGCGTCACGGAGTACATGAGCGGCCTGGAATATCAGGACCAGCCGGGCGCTCTCAACGAATCCTTTTCGGACGTCATGGGCAGCCTGGTGAAGCAATGGCGACTGAATCATACGGCCTCCCAGGCCGATTGGCTGATCGGCAACGACCTTTTCCTGCCTGGAGTAGACGCCAAGGGAATTCGGTCGCTGGCTGCGCCCGGCACCGCTTACGACAACGAGGCGATGGGCCAAGACCCGCAGCCCAGCCACATGCGCAACTACTACGATGGCGATGACGATAGCGGTGGCGTGCACATCAACTCCGGCATCCCCAATCACGCCTTTTACACCACTTGCATGACGCTGGGCGGCAATGCCTGGGGCGAGCCGGGACAAATCTGGTACAAGGGCTTTTCAACGCTCAAGCGGCTCTCCACCTTCAAGGACGCACGGGCGGCGACCTTGGCGGCGGCTCGCGCGCTTTTCGGCAGGACGAGCAAACAAACCAAGGCAGTAAGCGAGGGCTGGAAGAGAGTTGGCGTCAAGTAAGCAGACCGCGCCTCCGCTGACCGAGCTGCTCGAAATCTCCCGCAGCGGCGGCGTGACTGGCCTGCGCCGGAAATGGGTCGTTTTCCCAGAGCAGATTGAAGGTGACCAGAGGCGCTTCCTGGATCGCCTCTGGTCCAAGGGTGAGATCGAGACCCCGCGGCAGGCCGGGGCGGATCGCTTCGTCTACCGGCTTACCCTGCGTCGGCAGGACGACGTACGCGAGGTGATGCTGAGTGAGGACGACATGCCCGAGGCACTTCTCCGCCTCACGAAGCGCCGCTGAGCACTCGCTTTTCCGCGCAAAGCGCCCGTTCGCGCGCAAGCCGACCGAGGACCTCACCGACTATCTCCTGCCGGTATCGTCCCCCGAGAACACACTGCGCATCTCGAAGCAGCCGAAGGAAAATCCCCTGGAGGGCTTTCCCCTGCTCCACCTCAGCAAGTACGCAGGGGACCCGGCCGCGATCGACTGGCCTCGCTGGGTGCAACGCTACGGCTACCGGAAAGCCGCATCGGATCGCGGTCTGCGCTACAGCCGGCTCGTGCATGCCCTGGAAGCGGTGAGATCGAACGCAGGCCAGCTCCTCTGCGGCCTGGCTCTGCTCCTCGACGAGGTGGAGAGCGGCGTGCTTTCGATTCCGTTCCCGGTCAGCCAAGGTGCGTGGACGCAGCACGCCTATCAGATGAGCCTACGACGCCACGCGGCGCGGCGATCGGCAGTCCAGCAGTTCCGTGCCTGGGTGATGCAGGAAGGCGCAAGGACAGCGGCGCGGATGGCCGCCTTCACTTCAACGCCCGCGTCCCCGCCGGAAAGCTAGGGGCGGCGGCCTCGCCCTCGATGCCGCAGATTTTCGCGGCAAGGGCCGACAGCTCCGGCGACAGGCGCCGCAGGTAGGGCCCGTTGGCTTCCTTGAAGGCGCTCCATTCCTCCGGCAGGAGCCGCAGGAAACACATGTCGTGCCTCGTGCCGTCGGGAGCGCGCATCGCGCTCTTGAAGGTGCCCTCGTAGATGAAACCCTGCTTCAGGTAGCCCAGGATCGCCGCCCTGCAGTCGGCGCGCGGGCTGCCGGCGACGCGCTCCATGCCGGCGGTCCAGAACAGGAAATCGAGCACGGCGGCGCGTGCCTCGAGCGCGGCGTGGCTGCCCCACAGCGCTTTGTCGCCGATCAGGTGGTGCGTGCGCGCGTTGCGGTCCTTCTCGGCGACGTCGACCCAGAGGAAGCCGACCAGCCGACCTTCGCGGCGAATGCCGAACCAGAAGTCGCGGCGGTTGTCGTGGCGCGCGATGTATTGCGCGAGCGCCTGCAGGTTCGGCAGGTTGCGCGGCCCGTTGAGGAAGCGCATCAGCTCGGGTTCGTTCACCCACGAGAGCAGCAGCGGCGTGGCATCCGCCGGCGTCAGCGTGGCGAGCTGGAAGCGGCGCGTGCTGAGCTGGACCGGCTGGCCAGGTCTCCAGTTCAGCATCGGCAGTCAGCGCGGCGCCTGCGGCGGCTGCTCGGCCGCCAGGAAGAAGGTGGTCATGGTGAAGCGCCGGCCGCGCGTCACCGGCAGGGCCTCGTGCAGCAGCGAGCAGGAGAAAACGCAGGCGCCGCCCTTGGGCGGGCGGTAGCGCTCCTCGGAATACTCCGGGAAGCGCAGCTCGCCGCCTTCGTAACCGTCGTTGAGGTTCAGCGACATGGCGAAGCGACGCGGATGCTCCGGCAGGTAGCGGTCGCGGTGCCGGCCGAAGAAGTCCTGCCGCTCGTCGCTGTAGCCCAGCACGATGAAGGACTCCAGGCGGTAGGGGCGGTCGTAGGCGAAGACCCGGGCCAGCTCCGGGCCGATGCGGCGCGAGACGTAGATCGCGATCAGGCGCAACAGCTCCGGATCCTGCACTACGTGCTCGCGGTTCTTCTTGCGGTCGGGCGAATAGAAATTGTCGCGCGTGCCGGCGGAAACCTTGCCCTCGCGGTTGTCGGCCTCCCAGAGCGCCACCAGTCGGTCGCAGAGCGCGTGCGGCAGCACGTCGGGCAAGGATAGCACCGGCGCCGGCCCGCCGGCGCGGCGCCGCTCGCGCCAGGCGAGGAGCGCCGCCTCGGCCTCGGCGACCTGCTGGGCAGCGTCGGCCGCCGTCGGCACGGCCAGCGCGCGCTGGTTGGCGTCGAGCAGCAGCAGCCGGGCGGAGAGGCCGGCGGAGAGCGTGCGCGTCATGCGCTGAGCGGAGTCCTGCAGCGCCAGCGTCGGCAGGCCGTCCGGGAGGACGAGGCTGGCCAGCGCCGGCGGCGCGTCGCCGCAGAGCAGGAAGGCCTCGGCACCGAGCGCGGCAAAGCGCGGCGCGGCCTGCCGCAGTGCGGCCAGAAGCTCGGCGCCGGCGCCCTCGCTCAGCCGCTCGGCCAGCAGCAGCAGCGCCGGCCTGCCGCTGACCTCGGCATGGAAGTCGCGGACCCGCCCGCTCGCGTCGGGCAAGTGGAAGTTCGGCAGGCGGTCGCCCAGCTCGAAGGGCGGCGGCGCCGGTCGCGCCGCCGCGGGCCCACCGGGGCGGGCCAGGGTCTTGGGATCCATGGCTCCAGTCCTAGCGAAGCTGGCGTGCCGCGCTCAAGCCTATTTGCAGTCGCAGGCCTCCGGCAGGAAACTTCCGGCAGGGTGGCTCCGTTATCTTGGTTGAGGCTGCAGCGGAGCGAGCCATGCTTTGGGAGCGCTTGCACGGTGAGACGAAGTACGCGGTGGCGGCCGCGCTCGAGGCCTGCGGCGATACCGGGCAGCTCCCCGCTGCGGCGACCCTCCT
>Ga0299906_10003418_pt1 | contig 13100 bp, 22 predicted proteins | sample RVTome_14_FD_200259 | JGI IMG/M metagenome (GOLD analysis project Ga0299906, IMG submission 200259) | Soil microbial communities from uranium-contaminated site in the Upper Colorado River Basin, Wyoming, United States - RVT145D125 (version 2) ...
GAGGTGCGCATGGTGCGCCAGGAGTGCATGGCGACGATCGGCGCGGTCTCCAACCCCGACCACGTCAACGAGTCGATCGGCAAGGCCGGCCGCACGCGCTGGATGGGCGTGCGCCCGACGGTGCGCGGCACGGCGATGAACCCGATCGACCACCCGCACGGCGGCGGCGAGGGTCGCACCAAGGGCGGCCGCCACCCGGTCACGCCGTGGGGCATCCCGACCAAGGGTTACAAGACCCGCAACAACAAGCGCACGGACAGGCTGATCGTCCGCCGCGCCAGCGAGAAGAAGTAAGGAACCAAGATGGCGCGCTCCGTCTGGAAAGGCCCGTTCGTCGACGGCTACCTGCTGCGCAAGGCTGAGACCACGCGCGGCAGCGGCCGCAACGAGATCATCAAGACCTGGTCACGGCGCTCGACCATCCTGCCGCAGTTCGTCGGGCTGACCTTCGGCGTCTACAACGGGCACAAGTTCCTGCCCGTGCTGGTGACCGAGAACATGGTCGGCCACAAGCTCGGCGAGTTCGCGCCGACGCGGACCTTCCACGGCCATGCCGCGGACCGCAAGGCGGCGAAGAAGTAGGAACCAGCCATGGGCAAGCCGAAATTCGAGAGCAAGCGGGCGGAGAACGAGGCGCAGGCCGTCGTCGTCAACCTGCGCAGCTCGGCGCGCAAGCTGAACCTGGTCTGCCAGCAGATCCGCGGCCTCAAGGCCGACCGGGCGCTGGCCGAGCTAAGCTTCTCCAAGCGCCGCATCGCCGGCGCGGTGAAGAAGGCGCTGCAGTCGGCCATCGCCAATGCCGAGAACAATCATCAGCTCGACGTCGACCGCCTGGTGGTGGCCGAGGCGCACGTCGGCAAGTCGTTCCAGATGAAGCGCTTCCACGCGCGGGCGCGCGGCCGTTCGGCGCGCATCACGAAGGAATGGAGCCGCGTCACCGTGGTGGTGCGCGAAGTCGCGGAACAGCAGGCCTAAGAGGATTTCATGGGTCAAAAAGTCAATCCGATCGGGCTGCGCGTCGGCATCAACCGCACCTGGGACTCGCGCTGGTTCGCCGACAGCGACTACTCCAAGCTGCTGCACGAGGACCTGAAGCTCAAGCAGTTCCTGCGCAAGCGGCTGGAGCAGGCCGGCGTCTCGCGCATCGTCATCGAGCGGCCGGCGAAGAAGGCGCGCGTCACGCTGCACTCCGCCCGGCCGGGCGTGGTGATCGGCAAGAAGGGCGCCGACATCGAGCGGCTGCGCGTCGACCTGCAGAAGATGGCCGGCAGCGAGGTGGCGCTGAACATCGTCGAGATCCGCAAGCCGGAGATCGATGCGCGCCTGGTGGCGGAGAACATCGCGCAGCAGCTGGAGCGCCGCGTCGCCTTCCGCCGCGCCATGAAGCGCTCGGTGCAGAACGCCATGCGGCTCGGCGCCGAGGGCATCCGCATCAACTGCGCGGGCCGCCTGGGCGGCGCCGAGATCGCGCGCATGGAGTGGTACCGCGAGGGCCGCGTGCCGCTGCATACCTTGCGCGCCGACATCGATTTCGGCGAGGCCACGGCGAAGACCACTTACGGCACCTGCGGCGTCAAGGTGTGGATCTTCAAGGGCGAGATCCTGGCGCACGATCCGATGGCGCAGGACAAGCGCGCCGCCGAGATGCAGGCGAGCGGCCCGTCGATGGGCCGCGGCGGCGACCGCCCGGACCGCGAGCCGCGGCGCGGCCGCGAGCGCCGGCCGCCGCGTTCGCGCGCGGCCGCCGTGCCGCCGCCGCCCGCCACCGAGGGCGAGGGTGAAGGGGAGTAGGCCATGCTGCAGCCCAAGCGCACCAAGTACAGGAAGCAGCACAAGGGCCGTATCCACGGCGCCTCGAAGGGAGCCACCGAGCTCAACTTCGGCGCCTACGGCCTGAAGGCGGTCGAGCCCGGCCGCATCTCGGCGCGGCAGATCGAGGCCGCGCGCCGCGCCATCAGCCGGCACATGAAGCGCGTCGGCAAGCTGTGGATCCGCGTCTTCCCCGACGTGCCGATCTCCACCAAGCCGGCCGAGGTGCGCATGGGCTCCGGCAAGGGCGCGCCCGAGTGGTGGGCCGCGCGGGTGAAGCCCGGCCGCGTCATGTTCGAGCTGGACGGCGTGTCGCGCCAGGTGGCCGAGGAGGCCTTCAAGCTGGCCGCGGCGAAGCTGTCGATCAACACCAGGTTCGTCGCCCGCCTGGGCGAGGAGGGGAGGGCCTGATGAAGGCGGAGGAGATCCGCACGCAGAGCGCCGACCAGCTGAAGGAACAGCTGCTCGGTCTGCACAAGGAGGCCTTCAACCTGCGCTTTCAGCAGGCGTCGGGCCAGCTCACCAACACGGCGCGCGTGCGCCAGGTGCGTCGCGACATCGCCCGGATCAAGACGATCCTGGCCGAGCAGCCGCGCGCGAAGGACTGAGGACAAGGGACCAGCGTCATGCCGCGCCGTCAGCTTCAGGGTGTCGTCGTCAGCGACAAGATGGACAAGACCGTCACGGTCTTGGTCGAGCGTCGCGTCATGCACCCGCTCTACGGAAAGTTCATCCGCCGCTCGAAGAAGTACCACGCGCACGACGAGGATAACCGCTGCAAGCTCGGCGACCGCGTGTGGATCGAGGAGTGCGCGCCGTTGTCGAGGACCAAGACCTGGCGCGTGGTCGACGGCGAGCGGGCGCACGCCCAGGCCGGGAGCTAGGCACCGATGATCCAGATGCAGACCAACCTCGAGGTCGCCGACAACTCCGGTGCGCGCCGCGTGCAGTGCATCAAGGTGCTGGGCGGCTCGAAGCGCAAGTATGCCGGCATCGGCGACATCATCGTCGTCTCGGTCAAGGAGGCGATCCCGCGCGGCCGCGTGAAGAAGGGTGACGTGCACCGTGCGGTGGTGGTGCGCACCGCCAAGGACATCGCGCGGCCGGACGGCAGCGTGATCCGCTTCGACCGCAACGCGGCGGTGCTGATCAACAAGCAGGGCGAGCCGATCGGCACCCGCATCTTCGGCCCGGTGACCCGCGAGCTCCGCGCCAAGAAGTTCATGAAGATCGTCTCGCTGGCTCCGGAAGTGCTCTGACCATGGCCACCAAGCTGAAGATCAGGAAGGGCGACAAGGTCGTCGTCGTCACCGGCAAGGACAAGGGCAAGACCGGCGAGGTCGTGCGCGTCCTGGTGAAGGAGCTGCGCGTGGTCGTGCAGGGCGTGAACATCGTGCGCCGGCACCAGCGGCAGACCGCCCAGCAACAGGGCGGCATCGTCACCAAGGAAGCGCCGATCCACATCTCCAACGTCGCGCACATCGATCCGAACAGCGACCGGCCGACGCGTGTCGCCTGGCGGGTGCTGGAAGACGGCCGCAAGGTGCGCGTCGCCAAGCGCTCCGGCGCGCCGATCGACCTCTAGGGCATGGGCGGGCAAGGACAGGACCATGGCTGAGAACAAGAAGCCCGACGGCAAGAAGACGGATGCCAAGCCGCAGAAGCAGGCCGGCGGCAAGCCGGCTGCGGAAGGCAAGCAGGCCAAGGCCCAGCAGGGCCCGGGCAAGGGCGAGGGCAAGAAGGGCGAGGGCAAGCGCGCCGAGGCGGCCGAGGCCGCGCCGGAGCGTCGCCCGGAGCGTCCGCGCGACAAGCCCCGGCTGCAGCAGCACTACGAGACGACGGTTCGGCCGCAGCTGAAGGAGGCCTTCGGCTACAGCAACTTGCACCAGGTGCCGCGGCTCGAGAAGATCGTGGTGAACATGGGCGTCGGCGAGGCAGTGAACGACGGCAAGAAGGTGCAGGCCGCCGCCAACGAGCTCGCCGCCATAACCGGCCAGAAGGCGGTGGTGACCCGCGCCCGCAAGTCGATCGCCACCTTCAAGGTGCGCCAGGGCATGGCGCTCGGCTGCAAGGTGACGCTGCGCCGCCATCGCATGTACGAGTTCCTCGACCGGCTGATCACCATCGCCTTGCCGCGCGTGCGCGACTTCCGCGGCGTCTCGGCGAAGTCTTTCGACGGGCGCGGCAACTATGCGCTCGGCCTGAAGGAGCAGCTGGTGTTCCCGGAGATCGACTACGACAAGGTCGACGAGGTGCGCGGCATGGACATCGTGATCTGCACCACCGCGAAGACCGACAACGAGGCCAAGGATCTGCTCCGGGCCTTCGACATGCCCTTCGCGTCGTAAGACCAAGGGCGAGGAGAGAGAAGAGATGGCAAAGAAGAGCTCTATCGAGAAGAACCAGCGGCGCGCCAGGATGGCCCAGCGCTTCGAGCCGAAGCGCCAGGCCCTGAAAGAGGTCGCGCGTGATCGCTCGCTGCCGCCGGAGGAGCGCTTCCAGGCCTACCTGAAGCTGGCGGAGCTGCCGCGCAACGCCTCCAAGGTGCGTATCCGCAACCGCTGCGAGCTGACCGGGCGCCCGCGCGGCTACTACCGGAAATTCGGGCTTTCCCGCATCGCGCTCCGCGAGCTGGCCTCCGAGGGCCAGGTCCCGGGCGTGGTGAAGGCGAGCTGGTAAGGAAGGAGAGAGCCGAAAGATGGCGCTCAACGATCCGCTTGGCGATCTCTTGACCCGTATCCGCAACGGACAGCGGATGGGGAAAAGCAAGATCACGACGCCGGCGTCGAAGCTCAGAGCAAGCGTGCTCGACGTGCTGAAGCGCGAGGGCTACATCCGCGACTTCCGCTCGGTCGAGGACCATGGCTTTCCGGCGATCGAGATCGAGCTGAAGTATCACGACGGCACGCCGGTGATCCGCGAGATCGACCGCGTCTCCACGCCGGGCCGGCGCGTCTACTCGAAGATCAAGGAGCTGCCGCGCTACTACAACGGGCTCGGCATCCAGATCCTGTCGACGCCGCGCGGCGTGCTCTCGGACAACGAGGCGCGCGCCGCCAACGTCGGCGGCGAAGTGCTCTGCCGCGTCTACTGAGCACGAGAGCAACGAGGAACAGGTTCATGTCGCGCGTTGGCAAGCATCCGGTGGCCATCCCGCAAGGGGTCGAGGTGGCGATCTCCGGCCAGGAGTTCACCGCCAAGGGCAAGCTCGGCCAGCTTTCGCTCGCGCTGCCCGACGAGGTCGAGGTCGCCAAGGAAGATGGCACGGTGGTGATCAAGCCGCTGAGCGAAAGCGGGCGGGCACGCGCGCTCTGGGGCACCACGCGGGCCAACATCAACAACCTGGTGGCCGGGGTCTCCAAGGGCTTCGTGCGCAACCTGGAGATCAGCGGCGTCGGCTATCGCGCGGCGGTGCAGGGCAAGAAGCTGACGCTGCAGCTCGGCTACAGTCACGACATCGTCTTCGATATCCCGCCCGGCATCAACATCAAGTGCGAGCGCCCGACCGCGATCGAGATCAGCGGCGCCGACAAGCAGCAGGTGGGGCAGGTGGCGGCGAAGATCCGCGGCTTCCGCCCGCCGGAGCCTTACAAGGGCAAGGGCATCAAGTACGCCGAGGAAATCGTCCGGCGCAAGGAAGGCAAGAAGAAGTAGCCGCCATGCTGAAAACCGACCTCCTGCAAGCACGCCGGGCACGCCGGCTGCGCTACCGCATCAAGCATACCGCGCACGGCCGGCCGCGGCTGTCGGTATTCCGCTCCTCGCAGCACATCTACGCGCAGGTGATCGACGACGCGCAGGGCGTGACGCTCGCCGCCGCTTCGACCCTGGACCAGGGCATTCGCGCCGACGGCGGCAAGTCGGGCGCCAACGTCGCCGCCGCCGGCTCGGTCGGCAAGCTGATCGCCGAGCGCGCCAAGGCGGCCGGCGTCACCAAGGTGGTGTTCGACCGCGGCGGCTACCGCTATCACGGCCGGGTGCGCGCGCTGGCCGACGCCGCGCGCGAAGCCGGCCTCGAGTTCTGAGCAAGGAAGGGTAACGAGCATGGCGAGAGGACCCCGCGAGGACCGCCGGCCCCGGGAGCGCGACAGCGACGAGCCCGAACTGATCGAGAAGCTGGTCGGCATCAATCGCGTCGCCAAGGTGGTCAAGGGCGGTCGGCGCTTCGGCTTTGCCGCCATCGTCGTCGTCGGCGACGGCAAGGGCCGCGTCGGCCACGGCCACGGCAAGGCGCGCGAGGTGCCGGAGGCGATCCGCAAGGCGACCGAGCAGGCCAAGCGCTCGATGATCCGCGTGCCGCTGCGCGAGGGTCGCACGCTGCACCACGATGTCAGCGGCCACTATGGCGCGGGCCGGGTGCACATGCGCAGCGCCGAGGCCGGCACCGGCATCATCGCCGGCGGCCCGATGCGCGCCGTCTTCGAGGCGCTGGGCGTGCATGACGTCGTTGCCAAGTCGCTGGGCTCGCAGAACCCGCACAACATGATCAAGGCGACCTTCGCCGGCCTGAGGAACTGCTCCAGCCCGCGCGCCGTGGCGCAGCGCCGCGGCCGCAAGGTGGCGGAGATCTTCGGCCGCCGCGAGGTCGAAGCCGTCGCCGAGGCGCAGGAGTAGCCCCATGGCCAAGCGGCCCGCCAAGAAGAAGCCAGAGCAGAAAAAGACGGTGCGCGTCACCCAGGTGAAAAGCCCGGCCGGCCGCACGCAGGACCAGCACGCCACCTTGCGCGGGCTCGGCCTCTACAGGATCAACCGCTCGCGCGAGCTGGAGGACACTCCGGCGGTGCGGGGCATGATCAACAAGGTCCGCCACCTGGTGAAGGTGGAGGACTGACCGCCCGGTGGCAGAAACACCAGGCGGACAGCGACAGGAAGCGCCCATGCGTCTCAACGATCTTTCCGACAATCCCGGCGCCCGGCACGCCTCCAAGCGCCTGGGCCGCGGCATCGGCTCCGGCAAGGGCAAGACCGGCGGCCGCGGCGTGAAGGGGCAGAAGGCCCGCGTCGGCGTCGCGGTGAAGGGTTTCGAGGGCGGCCAGATGCCGCTGCATCGCCGCCTGCCGAAGCGCGGCTTCAACCAGCCGGGCCGCGTCCGGCACGTCGAGCTCTCGCTGGAACGCCTGCAGCGGGCGATCGACGCCGGCAAGCTCGATGCCGGCAAGACCATCGATGCCGCGGCCCTGAAGGCGGCCGGCGTGTTCAAGAACACCCATGGCGGCGTCCGCCTCTTGGCGAAAGGCGAGTTGAAGGCCAAATGTGATCTGGTCCTGGCCGGCGCCACCGAGGCGGCGACCAGCGCCGTGCAGCAGGCGGGGGGTACCCTTGCCGTGCTGCCGAAGAAGGTCTACGAGCCGGTCAGCGCCCGCGGCAAGGCCCGTCGGACGCAGCCGAAATCGAAGAAGAAGGCGGCGGCCGAAGAGTAGCGTCCGCGCGCCCCGGGCCCGCCGGCCGGAGCGTTTTCAGGCGGACCCGCCTGTCGCAAGGGAAGAGATATGGCTTCCGCCGCCGAACAGCTTGCCGCCAATTTCTCGTTCGGGACCTTCGCCAAGGCGACCGAACTCAAGAAGCGCCTCTGGTTCACCCTGACCGCGCTGATCGTCTACCGCCTCGGCACGTTCATTCCCATTCCGGGCATCGACACGGCGGTCTTCTCGCAGGTCTACAACCAGCTCTCCGAAGGCGTGCTGGGGATGTTCAACCTGTTCAGCGGCGGCGCGCTCAGCCGCATGACCATCTTCGCGCTGAACATCCTGCCCTACATCTCCGCCTCGATCATCATGCAGCTGATGACCGCAGTCTCGCCGAAGCTGGAGGCGCTGAAGAAGGAGGGCGAGGCGGGGCGCAAAAAGATCAACCAGTACACCCGTTACGGCACCGTGCTGCTGGCCGCGGCGCAGTCCTATGGCATCGCCGTCGGCCTGGAGGGCAGCTCCGGGCCCGGCGGCTCGGTGGTGCTGGAGCCCGGCATGACGTTCCGCATCGCCACCGTCATCACGCTGACCGGCGGCACCATCTTCCTGATGTGGCTCGGCGAACAGATCACGGCGCGGGGCGTCGGCAACGGCATCTCGCTGATCATCTTTGCCGGCATCGTCGCCGGCTTCCCGGTGGCGGTGGCGCAGCTCTTCGAGCTGGGCTCGGCGGGCAGCTTCGCCAGCTCCGCGGTCGGCTCCGGCCTGATCACCATCATGCTGCTGGTGATGGCGGGCCTGGTGGTCGCCTTCGTGGTCTTCATGGAGCGCGCCCAACGGCGAATTCTCGTGCAGTACCCCAAGCGCCAGGTCGGCAACAAGATCATGGGCGGCGAGGCGTCGCACCTGCCGCTGCGCCTCAATCCGGCCGGGGTGATCCCGCCGATCTTCGCCTCCTCGCTGCTGTTGATGCCGCTGACCGTGGCCGGCTTCTCCGGCGAGGGGGGGCCGGGGTGGCTGAACTGGATCACCGTCTACCTCGGCCATGGCCAGCCGCTCTACATGGTGCTCTACGCGGCCCTGATCGTGTTTTTCGCCTTCTTCTACACCTCGATCGTGTTCAATCCGAACGACACCGCCGAGAACCTGAAGAAACATGGCGGCTTCGTTCCCGGCATCCGCCCGGGCAAGGCGACGGCCGACTACATCCAGTACATCACCCTCCGACTGGTGGCGATCGGCTCGGCCTATCTGGCCGTGGTCTGCCTCCTGCCGGAGTTCCTCATCTCCGAGTTCTCGGTCCCCTTCTACTTCGGCGGCACCAGCCTGCTGATCGTCGTGACGGTGACCATGGACACGGTCGGGCAGATCCATTCGCACCTGCTGGCGCATCAGTACGAGGGCCTGATCAGGAAGACCAAGCTGCGCGGCAAGCGCTGAGGCGGGGGGCGCCGGGGCGCCCCGAGGGGAGGCGATGAACATCATCCTTCTGGGCCCGCCGGGCGCCGGCAAGGGCACGCAGGCCAAGCGGCTGGAGGAGCGCTACGGGCTGAAGCAGCTCTCGACCGGCGACATGCTGCGCGCGCTCGCCGCCTCCGGCAGCCCGCTCGGGCGGGAAGCCAAGCAGATCATGGATCAGGGCAGGTTGATGCCCGACCAGCTGATGATCGACATGATCGCCCAGCGCATCGCCCAGCCCGACTGCGCCAAGGGCTTCATCCTGGACGGCTTCCCGCGCACCGTGGCCCAGGCCGAGGGGCTGGACGCCATGCTTGCGGCGAAGGGTCTCAGGCTCGATGCCGTGGTCGAGGTCTTCGTGCCGGAGGAGGCCCTGGTCGAGCGCATCCACACCCGTATCGCGCAGAGCGGCGGGGTCGCGCGCACCGACGACAACGTCGAGACGCTGAAGACCCGGCTCAAGATCTATCGCGACCAGACCGCGCCGATCCTGCCCTACTACCGGGCCAAGGGCCTGGTGCGCAGCCTGGACGGCCTGCAGCCGATCGATAGGGTGACCGCCGAGCTCGAGGCTGTGCTCGCTCTCGGATCCCGCCAGGACGCCTGCAGGGGGCGTTGACAGGCCGGCGCCGCCGACTATACTCCGCGGTCCCCGGCGCAGCCGCGTTCCGGATGTGTCGGCGTGCGCGGATCAACAGGTGGCAAAGTGCTCTTCCGGCTCCAGGCTAAGGTCTTGGACCGGATAAGCTTTCCGTAAAGTTCAGGACTCTGGCCGAGCGAGGAGAACAAGGACTTGGCTCGTATCGCAGGCGTCAACATTCCGACGCAGAAGCGCGTGCTGATCGCGCTCCAGTACATCCACGGCATCGGTCCGGCCAAGTCCCGGGAGATTTGCGGCAAGGTCGGGATTCCCGATGCCCGCCGCGTCTCGCAGCTGACCGACGACGAGGTGGTGCGGATTCGCGAAACCATCGACCGCGACTACATGGTCGAGGGCGATCTGCGCCGCGAGGTGGCCATGAACATCAAGCGGCTGATGGACCTCGGTTGCTACCGCGGCCTCAGGCACCGCAGGGGGCTGCCGGTGCGCGGCCAGCGCACCCATACCAACGCCCGCACCCGCAAGGGTCCGGCCAAGGCGATCGCCGGCAAGAAGAAGTAAGCAGGACCAGAACCACCCATGGCCAAGCCAACCCAGGCGCGCGTCCGCCGCCGCGAGAAGAAGAACATCACGTCCGGCGTCGCGCACGTGAACGCCAGCTTCAACAACACGGTGATCACCATCACCGACGTGCAGGGCAACACCATCGCCTGGTCGTCGTCCGGTACCCAGGGCTTCAAGGGCTCGCGCAAGTCGACGCCTTACGCCGCCCAGGTCGCCGCCGAGGATGCCGGCCGCAAAGCGCAGGAGCATGGCGTGCGCGTGCTCGAGGTGAACGTGAAGGGACCGGGCTCCGGGCGCGAATCAGCGCTGCGCGCACTGCAGACCGTCGGCTTCCAGATTACCGCCATCCGTGACGTCTCGCCGATTCCGCACAACGGCTGCCGTCCGCCCAAGCGCCGCCGCGTCTGAGTCGCGGCGCCGACAACCGATCGCGCCGGCCCGGGCTTTTTCCGTCGACGCGCACCGAGAGGAACCGACATGAGGGCTACCGCCGTGCTGCAATCCAATTGGACCGCGCTGATCAAGCCGTCGAAGCTCGAGGTTCAGCCGGGTCAGGATCCGAAGCGCTACGCCAAGGTCGTGGCCGAGCCGCTGGAGCGCGGTTTCGGGCTGACGCTGGGCAACGCGCTGCGCCGTGTGCTGCTCTCCTCGCTGCAGGGTGCCGCCGTTACCTCGATCCAGATCGACGGCGTGCTGCACGAGTTCTCCTCGATCCCGGGCGTGCGCGAGGACGTGACCGACATCGTCCTCAACATCAAGACCCTGGCGCTGAAGATGCACGGCGAGGGTCCGAAGCGCATCCGCCTGCGCGCCGAGGGCCCGGGCGAGGTGCTGGCGCGGCTGATCGAGACCGGCCACGACATCGAGGTGATGAACCCCGACCTGGTGATCTGCACGCTGGACGACGGCGCGCGCATCGACCTCGAGATGACCGTGGCGAACGGCAAGGGCTACGTGCCGGGCACGCAGAACCGGCCGGAGGACGCGCCGATCGGGCTCATCCCCGTCGATGCCGTGTTCTCGCCGGTGCGCAAGGTGGCCTACCGCGTGGAGAACACCCGCGTCGGCCAGGTCACCGACTACGACAAGCTGACCATGGAGATCGAGACCAACGGCGCGATGGCGCCGGAGGACGCCGTGGCGCTGGCGGCCCGCATCCTGCAGGACCAGCTGCAGCTCTTCGTCAATTTCGAGGAGCCGCAGACCCGCGAGCACAAGGAAGAGAAGTCCGACGTCCCCTTCAACCGCAACCTGCTGCGCAAGGTGGACGAGCTGGAGCTCTCGGTGCGCTCGGCCAACTGCCTGAAGAACGACAACATCGTCTACATCGGCGATCTCGTGCAGAAGACCGAGGCGGAGATGCTGCGCACGCCGAACTTCGGCCGCAAGTCGCTGAACGAGATCAAGGAAGTGCTGGCGACCATGGGCCTGCACCTCGGCATGGAAGTGCCGAACTGGCCGCCGGAGAACATCGAGGAACTGGCGAAGAAGCTGGAAGAGCCTTACTGAGGCTCCGGCTGCTTCGCAGGGGCTAGGGAGCCCCGAGCGTCCTGTACCTGGCCGGTGCTGACCGGCCGCGGCAGGGCGAAAGTGCCATCGGTCTCGTGCGCGAGGCCAGAGACGAGAAGGAGGCAAGGTCGTGCGTCACGGAATGTCGGGCCGCAAGCTCAACCGCACCAGCGAGCATCGCAAGGCGCTCTTCGCCAACATGGCGGCGGCGCTGATCAAGCACGAGCAGATCAAGACCACGCTGCCGAAGGCCAAGGACCTGCGCCCGATCGTCGACAAGCTGATCACGCTGGGCAAGCGCGGCGGCCTGCATTGCCGCCGCCAGGCGATCAGCCAGATCCGCGACGCCAAGCTGGTGGACAAGCTCTTCACCACCCTGGCCGAGCGCTACAAGAGCCGCGCCGGCGGCTACACCCGCGTGCTGAAGGCGGGCTTCCGTCACGGCGACATGGCCGCCATGGCGCTGATCGAGCTGGTCGACCGCGACCTCGCCGCCAAGGGCCAGGACTCCGGTCCGCCGCAGAACGCCGGCGAGGAAGCCGAGAGCGAGGAGTAGGCTTCGGCGTCGGCCCTCGGTTGCCTGCGACGCGCAGGCCCTTCGAGACAACCCAACCCCCCTCTCCAACTCTCCCCCGCTTCGCGGGAGAGAGGGTCTTCCGCGCAAGCGTCTTGCAAAAGCGCCCCTCTCCCGCGAAGCGGGGGAGGGTAGGGAGGGAGGTTAGGTCGGTTTCGCGACTCATCCCGCTTCGCGGGCGTGCGGACACTGCCTATATTCCGGCGGCGATGCTGCGCCTCCTTGCCCTGCTGATTCTCTTCCCGCTCGCGCTCCGCGCCGAGACCGTGCCGCCGGACGCCGCCACCATCGAGCTCAGCTTCGCCCCGGTGGTGAAGCGCGTGGCGCCGGCGGTGGTGAACATCTACAGCGCCGCGCAGAGCCCCGGCTCGGGCCTGCCCTTCGACGATCCGATCCTGCGCGAGTTCTTCGGCGACCACTTCGGACCCGGTTTCGGGTTCGGCGAGCGCAGCGCCGCCTCGCTCGGCTCCGGCGTCATCGTCGCCGCCGACGGCCTCATCGTGACCAACGAGCACGTGATCGCGGAGGCCCGGGAGATCACCGTCATCCTCGCCGACGGGCGGGAGTTCGCGGCCGAGATCGTGCTGGAGGACGAGCGCACCGACCTGGCGGTGCTCCGCATCGACGCCGAAGGCGAGGCGCTGCCGACGGTCGAGTTCCGCGATTCCGACACGCTGGAGGTGGGCGACCTCGTGCTGGCGATCGGCAACCCCTTCGGCGTCGGCCAGACGGTGACGCTGGGCATCGTCTCGGCGCTGGCGCGCACGCAGGTCGGTGTTTCGGACTACTCCTTCTTCATCCAGACCGACGCGGCGATCAATCCCGGCAACTCCGGCGGCGCGCTGGTCGCCGCCGACGGCCGGCTGGTCGGCATCAATACCGCGATCTACTCGCGCAGCGGCGGCTCGATCGGCATCGGCTTCGCCATCCCCAGCAACATGGTTGCCACGGTGATCGGCGCGGCCATGACCGGCGGCGTGGTCGAACGGCCCTGGGCCGGGCTGCGCGGCGAGAACGTCACGGCGGAACTGGCGCCTCGGGTGGGCCTGAGCCGGCCGGGCGGCGTGGTGGTGAACGAGCTCTATCCCGACGGGCCGGCCGAGCGCGCCGGGCTCTTGCCGGGCGACGTGATCCTGACGGTCGGCGGCCAGCCGGTGCCCGACCTGAAGGCGATGAA
>Ga0299906_10003420_pt1 | contig 13094 bp, 12 predicted proteins | sample RVTome_14_FD_200259 | JGI IMG/M metagenome (GOLD analysis project Ga0299906, IMG submission 200259) | Soil microbial communities from uranium-contaminated site in the Upper Colorado River Basin, Wyoming, United States - RVT145D125 (version 2) ...
CACGACGCCCGACCCCATGACACATCTGTTACCGACCGCCTGACGGCTCCTGCTGCGTCAGGCAGTGGAGCGTGCCGAGCCCCCACACGAGATCGACGGCGTGGATGCCGACCACGCGGCGCGACGGCATCAGCCCGCCCAGCGTGGCCAGCGCGACGCGGTCGTTCGGGTCGTTGAAGGTGGGGCAGAGCACGACGTCGTTGGCGATGTAGAAATTGGCGTAGCTGGCGGGCAGGCGCTCGCGGTCCATGACGACCGCGCGCGGGAACGGCAGCGTGGCGATGCGCAGCGGGCCGACGCCGTCGGTGGCGGCGGCCACGCGGAGCCGGTGCAGGTTGTCCATCGACCGCGCGTGGTTCTCGTCGCGCGGGTCGTCCTCCACGGCGACCACGACCGTGTCGGGGGACACGAAGCGGGCCACGTCGTCGATGTGGCCGTGGGTGTCGTCGCCCACGCAGCCTTCGCCGAGCCAGATCGTGTGTCGCACGCCCAGCCAGTCCGCGAACAGCCGTTCGTAGTCGTGGCGGGTCATCCCGGCGTTGCGGACCTGCACCGTGCTCAGCAGCCACTCCTCGGTGACGAGCAGGAGCCCGTCGCCGTTGACCTCGAGCCCGCCGCCCTCGAGCACGACGCGCGCCTCTTCAGGGCCGTGACGCGGCTGCTCCAGCCGCAGGCCGGCGAGCCGGGCGATCTCGGGGCCCACCTCCGCGTCGGCGGCCCAGTTGTCGTACTTGGCCCAGGCGTTGAATTCCCAGTCGATCAGGACGACGCTGCCATTGGCGTCGAGTACGGCCGTCGGCCCGGAATCACGAAGCCAGACGCGATCGGTGGGAACCTGATGGAGCCGCACGCGGTCCTGACGTACGCCGTGCGATTCGAGCGCCGCGCGCGCCTCGGCCTCGGTCTCGGGCGAGTTGCACAGGACTTCGAGCGGCTCGTGGTCGGCAATCACGCGTGCGATCTCCGCGTATACCCAGGGAATCGACGCGAACTTCCCGGGCCAGTCCGGCTCGTGGTGCGGCCAGGCGATCCAGGTCGCGCGGTGAGGCTCCCATTCCGCTGGCATCCGAAAGGGCATGGAGGCTCGGTCGTTCAGGGTCTGTCCAGATATCGCTCGAGAATCGGGCCGTAGGCGTCCACACGCCGGTCGCGCAGGAACGGCCAGTTCCGGCGGACGGTCTCCACGAGCGCGGGGTCGCACTGCGCGACGAGGATCTCTTCTCCCTCGCCGGCCTCGGCCACGTAGCGGCCGAACGGATCCGCGACGAACGAATGTCCGAAGAAGGTGATGCCGTCGGTGCCCGGCTCGTCCTCGTGTCCGACGCGGTTGGGGGCGGCCACGTACACGCCGTTGGCGATGGCGTGCGCGCGCTGGGCCGTGCGCCAGGCGTCCACCTGCGCGGCGCCCCACTCGTCCTTCTCGGACGGGTGCCAGCCGATGGCCGTAGGGTAGAAGAGCACGTCCGCCCCGAGCAGCGCTGTGATGCGCGCGGCCTCCGGGTACCACTGGTCCCAGCAGATCAGCACGCCGATCGTGGCGTAACGCGTCTTCCAGACCTTGAAACCGCCGGCGGCACGAGCCGCAGGCTCGGGCGTCGCGACCCGCGCGTCGCCCGGCGTGAAGTAGTACTTCTCGTTGAAGAGCGGGTCGTCCGGGATGTGCATCTTGCGGTACACCCCGAGCAGGCTCCCGTCGGCGTCGACGATTGCCGCTGAGTTCCGGTACACGCCGGCCGCCTGCCGCTCGAACACGGGCGCGACGATGACGACCGCCAGCTCTCTCGCCAGCCGCTGCATCGCCTCGGTCGACGGGCCCGGAATCGGCTCGGCCAGGTCGAAGCGCTCGCTCCGCTGCGACTTGCAGAAGTAGGGCGCGGCGTACAGCTCCTTGAGGCAGATCACCTGCGCGCCGCGGGAGGCGGCCTCCCGGACGCGCTGCTCGCTGCGGCGCAGGTTCTCCGCGATGTCGGGAGTGGCCGCGTCCTGGATGATGCCGATGGTGAAAGGGGGCAAGGCGCTGCGCTTCGGGCTACAGGCTCCGGGCTCCAGGCTACGGGCCTTTCCCGAGGCTCGGCCCGAGTCGAATCGGCTACAGTCTATCGCCTTCAGTCGGTCATGGGCCGGCGCCGCGGGCATCACTGCTAGACTCAATGCAGGCCCGTGGCCTCGTAGCCCCCGACCATGCCCGAAGCCCGTAGCCCGAAGCCTGGAGCCCCCTTGCGTATCGCCCTCGTCGGATTCGGCACCGTGGGCAGCTCCGTGGCCCGCATCCTCGTGGAGCGGCCCGAGCTGGCCGATCGCCTGCAGTTGACGCACGTCTTCAATCGCGGCGTGGCGCGCAAGCGCGTCGACTGGGTACCGGCCTCGGTCACCTGGACGGAGGACTTCGACGAGCTGCTCGCCGCCAGGCCCGACGTGGTGGTGGAGGTCGTGGGCGGCATCGATCCGGCGTGCCAGTGGGTGAGCCGGGCGATCGGTCAGGGCGCATCGGTGGTGACGGCCAACAAGATGCTGCTCGCGGCACACGGGCCCGAGCTCCTGCATGCCGCGGCCGAGGCCGGCGTGCAACTGCGGTTCGAGGCCGCCGTCGGCGGCGGCGTGCCGATGATCCTGGGCATCCGCGAGGGGATTGCCGGTGACGTCCTGAACGGCGTGGCCGGCATCCTGAACGGCACCTGCAACTACATCCTGAGCCGCATGGCGTCGACCGGCGAGGGGATGGACGTCGTGCTCGCCGACGCCCAGCGGCTTGGCTACGCGGAAGCCGACCCGACGGCCGACGTGGACGGCTTCGACGCGGCCGCGAAGCTGATCGTGCTGGCCGGCATCGCGTTCCACCGGCATCTGCGGATGGAGGACGTACCGCGGCGCACCATCCGGACGCTCACGCGCGCCGACTTCGCGTACGCGAATCGGCTGGACTGCACGATCCGTCAGATCTCCCGGATCCGGAGCGACGATCGCGGCTTCAACGGATTCGTCGGGCCGGCTCTCGTGCCTCTGGCGTCGCGCTTCGGACGCAACCTGGGGGCGAACAACATGGTGACCGTCTACGGCCGCTACGGGGGGCAGAGCAGCTTCAGCGGGGCGGGCGCCGGCGGGCCCGCCACGGCCGTGGCCGTCGTGTCGGATCTGCTGGCGCTGGCCGGGGGGGCGTCGGCGCGCACGGCCGAGGAATGGAGCCCGGCCGCCCTGGTGCCCGCGCCCCGGCTGCCGTACTACCTGCGGTTCGTCGTGCGCGATCGCCCCGGCATCCTGGCGACGATTGCCGCCGCTCTGGCGCGCCAGGGTGTGAACCTGGACGCGGTGCTGCAGGAGCCCGACTACCCGAAGGACGCCCTGCCCTTCGTCATCACCGTGGAGCCCTGCGAGGAGGTCGCCCTCGAGCGGGCGCTCGAGGAGCTGGGCGCGGCCGACTGGCACGCCGAGCCCCCCCTGGCCCTGCCCATGCTGGTGGGCGAGGATTCGTGATATCGTTTTTATTTCGTGTCACTTAAGACGACCGGAACCACTCGCGCCGGCACGGCTTTCGGCGACGACGTCCGCGTCCCCGGATCCGTGGCCAACCTGGGTGGCGGCTTCGACACACTCGGTGTCGCCGTCGAGCTGTACCTGCGGGCCAGGATCCTGGACGTGCGCGACGATGGTGCCGGGCAGCTCCGGGTGAGCAGCAGCAGGCCGCCGGTGTCCGGTGACAATGCCGTGGAACGGGCGTTCCGGATCGCCGCGCGCCGCACGGGACGGGCGGCACCCTCGGTGACCGTGGAGGTCGAGAGCGAGATCCCCATGGCCGCCGGGCTGGGGAGCAGCGCCGCCGCCACGGTGGCCGGCCTGCGGGTCTTCGAGCGGGCGACCGGGCCGCTCGACGACGGCACGCTGCTCGCCGCCGCCGTCGAGTCCGAAGGGCACGCGGACAACGCGGCCCCGGCACTGTTCGGTGGCCTGGTGTCGGTCGTGGACACGGACGACGGAGGTGCCAGGGCGCTGCGCTGGAGCTGGCCGGCCGAGCTCCGGATCGTAGTCGGCACGCCGGCCGAGGGGCTCACCACGGCCCGGGCGCGCGCGGCGCTCCCGGCGGCGGTGCCGAGGGCGGACGCGATCTTCAACCTGCAGCGCGTGCTGGCACTCGTGCACGCCTTGCAGCACCGCGAGTACGCACATGTCCGGGAGGCCGTGCGGGATCGCCTGCACCAGCCGGCGCGGGCCGTACTCGTGCCCGCGTTGAACGAGGCTCTGACCGTGGAGGATCCGGACGTGATCGGCGCGTTCCTCTCGGGGGCCGGACCCTCGGTGGCGATGCTCGCTCGAGCCGAGACCGCCGACCGGGTCGCCGGACTGATGCGCACGCTCTACGAGCGCGGCGGCGTCTCGGCGACCGTGCGGGTGCTGCGCGTGCACGAGGAGACGGGGGACCGCCGGCCGGCGTCTCAGGAAAGGGGAACGATGAAGGAGACCGTGGCCACGGCATCCGGGAGAACGGCATGAGCTTCGTGACCGGCTTGCAGTGTCATGTGTGCGGCCAGACCTATCCGGCCGAGGCCCTGTGGGCCTGCAGCTGCCTTGGGCCGCTCGAGGTGTCCTACGACTACGCGGGGATCCGCAAGGCCGTGAGCCGCGAGCTGGTGGAGTCCCGGCCGCCGTCGCTCTGGCGGTATCTGGAGCTGCTGCCGGTCACCGAGCCCAGGACGGGGTTCAACTCCGGCTTCACGCCGCTCGTGCGTGCCTCGCGCCTGGCCCGCGAGCTGGGGATGAAGGAGCTGTTCATCAAGGACGACTCGGTCAACCATCCGACCTTCTCGTACAAGGACCGTGTGGTCTCGGTGGCAGCCACGCGCGCCGTGGAGCTCGGCTTCCAGGTGTTCGGCTGCGCGTCCACCGGCAACCTGGCGGGCAGCGTGGCCGCGCACGCGGCGCGCCTCGGCCTGCGCTGCTACGTGTTCATTCCGCACGACCTCGAGCCGAACAAGATCCTGGGCGCGGCCATCTACAACGCTCACGTCGTGGCGGTCGAGGGCAACTACGACGACGTCAACCGGCTGTGCACGCAGATCGCGGATCGGTACGGCTGGGGCTTTGCCAACATCAACCTCCGCAGCTACTACGCCGAGGGCGCCAAGACGATGGGCTTCGAGATCGCCGAGCAGCTGGGCTGGCGCTACCCGGACCACATCGTGTCGCCGGTGGCCGGCGGTACCCTGTTGCCGCGCATCCACCGCGGGCTGAAGGAGCTGCGCGAGGTGGGCCTGGTGGAGGGCGAGCTACCGCGCATTCACGCGGCGCAGCCCGAGGGCTCGGCACCGGTGATTCGCGCGCTCGAGGCGGGCGACGAGTTCCCGGATCCCGTGAAGCCGAACACGATCGCGAAGTCGCTGGCCATCGGCAATCCTGCCGATGGCTTCCAGGTGCTCGAGGTCGTCCGGCAGACCGGCGGATCCGGCGCGATGGTGAGCGACGAGGCGATCCTCGAGGGGATCGAGCTGCTGGCGCGCACCGAGGGCATCTTCACCGAGCCGGCCGGCGGCACGACGCTGGCCGCGACACGCGAGCTCATCCGGCGTGGCGCCATCGGGCCGGACGACTCCGTCGTGGTCTGCATCACCGGCAACGGGTACAAGACGGCGGAGGTGATGGCCGATCGGGTCAGCCGACCCGTGCGTATCGGGCGCTCGCTGGCCGACTTCGAGAAGGTGGTTGCGCCGCAGGGAGTCACCGCCTGATGGGATGTACCCGGCCTTTCTGAATCTCCGCGACCGCCGTGTCCTGCTCGTCGGCGGGGGGCTCGTGGCGGCCGGCAAGCTGCAGGGCCTGCTCGCCGAGGGGGCGCAGGTTACGGTGGTGGCCCCGGACATCCGTCCCGAGCTCCGGCAGCCGGGTGTTGCACTCGAGCGCCGTCCGTTCGAGGATGGGGACGTGGACGGCGTCTGGTACGTCGTGGCGGCTGCGCCCCCGGAGGTCAACCGGGCCGTCCTGGCGGCGGCCGCGGCGCGACAGGTGTTCGTCAACGCCGTGGACGACCCCCCGCACGCCACGGCGTACGCCGCAGGCGTGGTGCGTCGCGCCGGCGTGACCATTGCCGTGTCCACCGACGGGCGGGCGCCCGCGCTGGCCGGCCTGCTCCGGGAGGCCATCGACGCCTGGCTGCCCCTGGATCTGGATCGGTGGGTGGCGGCGGCCGATGACGCACGGCGGGCGTGGAAGCGGGACGGCGTGCCCATGGAGCGTCGCCGGCCCCAGTTGCTCGAGACGTTGAATCGGTTGTACGAGAACCGGGAACCGTGATGGTGGCTGGCTTCGTTTCCCTCGTGGGCGCGGGCCCGGGCGATCCGGAGCTCTGGACCCTGCGGGCGCTCCGGCGCGTGCAGGAGGCCGACCTCGTGCTGTACGACGCCCTCGTGGATGCCAGCGTGCTGCGCGGGCTGACCCGTGCCCAGTGCTTCTGCGTGGGCAAGCGCGCGGGCCGTGCCAGCGTGCAGCAGGAGACCGTCAATCGGCTGATGATCCGCGCCGCGGGTCGCGGCAAGCGCGTCGTCCGGCTCAAGGGGGGCGACCCCTTCGTCTTCGGGCGTGGCGCGGAGGAGACGCAGGCCCTCGCGCTGGCGGGAGTGCCGTTCGAGGTCGTCCCCGGCGTGACGACGGCGGTGGCGGCCGCCGGGCTGGCGGGCATACCGGTGACCCACCGGGGCGTCTCGTCCGGGTTCCTGGTGCTCGCCGGGCAGACGGGCGAAGGCCTCAACCGGGCGCTCGACGCGGTGGGGCCGAACACCGTGACGCTGGTGGTGATGATGGGCATCCACGCCCGGGTCGAGATCGCTCGTCGGCTGATGGAGCGGGGATGGCAGGGCGGCACGCCCACGGCCGTCGTCTGCGGGGCGTCGACGCCGCAGGCCTGGACGTGGACGGGGACGCTCGGCGAACTGGGATCGGTCGAACCGCCGGGCGAGCTGCCCGGCGTGCTGGTGGTGGGAGACGTGGTGGCCCTGCGCGACGTGCTGGCCGCGGGGCAGGCGAGTCCTGCCGCGGAGGCGAGGTGAACAATGGCCGTAGCTAACACGGGAACCCTGGGCCGGGCGCGTCTGGACTTCGCCGACGAGGGGGACATCGACGAGTTCGTGGATGTGCTCGGGCAGTACGAGCGCGGCGAGATCACACCCGAGGACTGGCGGCGCTTCCGGCTGGTGCGGGGCACCTACGGTCAGCGACAGGAAAAGGTGCAGATGCTGCGGATCAAGATTCCGCAGGGCATCGTCACGGCCTCGCAGATGCGAACGCTGGCCGGCGTGGCCACGCGATACTCGCGCGGGTTCTGTCACATCACGACGCGCCAGAACATCCAGTACCACTTCGTCAGGCTCGCCGTCGTCGAGCAGGTCATGCGCGAGCTGGCCGAGCAGGGGCTGACCACGCGCGAGGCGTGCGGCAACTCGGTCCGCAACATCACCGGGTGCCCCTTCGCCGGCACGTCGGAGACCGAGGTCTTCGACGTCACGCCCTATGCCGAGGCGCTCACGCGGTACTTCCTCCGGCACCCGCTGGCCGCGAAGCTGCCCCGGAAGTTCAAGATCGCCTTCGAGGGCTGCACCGAGGACCACGCGCTCGCCGCGATCCACGATATCGGCTGGCGGGCCCGCATCGTGGACGGCCGCAAGGGATTCCGCATCACCATCGCGGGCGGCACCTCCATCATGCCGGTCTCGGGCTATCTCCTCCACGAGTTCCTGCCCGTGGAGGAGATGTTCAACGTGGCCGAGGCGGTGTTGCGCGTCTTCCACCGGTTCGGCGACTACAAGCACCCGCAGCGCAACCGGATGAAGTTCACCGTCAAGGCGCTCGGCTGGGAGGGCTTCCGCGCGAAGGTGGAGGAGGCGCTCACCGAGTTCCGTGGCGAGGGCGGCGCGGCGCTGCCGTTCGACCCGGCCGCCGCGCGGTCGGAGGCGCCACCCGACTGGACCGCGGCCGAGGCGCCCACGCTGCAGGCCGTGGCCACGGCGGCGAGCACGCCCGTCAGCGGCCCGGGCATCATGCCAGGCAGCGTGCGGCTGCAGACGCTGCCCGACGGCCTTGCCCGCTGGATGGCGCGCAACGTGAGTCGACAGCGGCAGGACGGCTACTGCCACGTCACGGTACGGCTGCCGCTGGGCGATTTCACGGCCGGGCAGATGCGGGTGCTGGCGGATCTGGCCGAGGCCTACGGGGATGGCACCATGCGCCTCACCGTCGGTCAGAACGTGCTCTACCGCTGGGTGAAGAAGGACGTCCTCGAGCCGTTCCATCAGCGGCTGGCTGCTGCCGGACTCGGCGCACCGGACGCCGACACCCTGGCCGACGTCGTCAGTTGCCCCGGCGCCGAGAGCTGCCGGCTCGCCGTGACCCAGTCGCGTGGACTGGGACGCGAGCTGACCGAGCACCTGAGCGGGCGCCCGGACGTGGTGGACATGGTGCGCGCGGGGAACATCAAGATCAGCGGCTGCCCCAACGGATGCGGCCAGCACCACATCGCCTCGATTGGCTTCCAGGGGAGCATCCGGAAGCTCGGGAGCCGCCAGCTCCCGCAGTACTTCGTCCTCGTCGGCGGTGGCTGCGCCGATGACGGCACGGCGCACTTCGGCAAGGTCGTGTCGAAGGTGCCGGTGCACCGGCTGACCGACGCCGTGGACCGGCTGCTGGGCCTCTATCGCGCGCGCCGCGAGGGCGACGAGGAGCTTGGCGCCTTCTTCCGTCGCGTGGGGTTCCCCGCGGCGACCGCCGTGCTCGAGGACCTGGCGAAGCTGACGCCGGACGAGGCGACCGAACAGGACTACGTTGACCTGGCGGAGACGACCGCGTTCACGCCCGAGATCCTCGACGGGGAGTGCTCAGCCTAGTCAGGGGACTAGCTCCTCCAGCAGGTCGCACGTGCGCGCGACGGCATCTCGCGGTGCCAGGAGCGCTGCGAGCCGTCGGCAGTTCTCCTGCGTCCTCGGATCGTCCAGCAGCCTTTGTAGCGACTCTGCCACACGGTCGGGTGTGAACGCCGACGGGCGGACCCAGGCTCCCACGCCGAGACGTTCCAGCCTCGTGGCGTTGTCCGGCTGATCGAAGCCCATCGGCATGGTCAACTGGGGCACGCCGGCGGCCAGCCCCTGCGCGACCGTGCCGATGCCGCCGTGGTGGACGAGCGCGGCCGCGCGAGGCAGGACCGCCGAGAGCGGCACGTACGGCTCGTGGTGACCGGCGGGTGGCAGCGACGCCGGCACCTGGTGCCGGTACGGGGTGAGCATCAGGACCCGCCGGTCGAGTCGCTCGCCGGCCCCCAGCACCGCACGGAAGAAGCGCGCCGCCGACTGGTTCGCCGATCCCGGCGTGCAGACGATCGGCGGTGGCCCGGCCTCGAGGAAGCGCAACACGGCCTCCGGGACCTGATGCTGGTCCGACTCGTCGTAGAGCGCAAAGCCCGTCAGCCGGAGTGCCGCGGGCCAGTCTGGCTGCGGCGGCCCGAACCACTCCGGAAACAGCCCGATCACGCGCTGCGGCGAGTGCATCCACTGCTGGAAGACACGGTCGACCGGCGCCAGGCCCAGTTCGCGCCTCCAGGCGTTGAGCTCCGGCACGATGGGCGGATCGATCAGCAGCCGATCGACCGTCCACCAGGCCGTTCGTTTCAGCCAGCGTGGCCAGGTCGAGGCGTCGCGGCCCGGCGCGTGGGCCGGCTGGAGGTGGTCCGAGCGGAAGATCGACGGCGCCAGGTGCAGGGTGGCGGCCGGCACGCCGTGCACCTCCTCGAACACCCGGTTCGACAGGCTCAGCGAGTGGCCGACGAGGACCGTCCGTCCGGGCTCGTGCAGGCGCGCGAGGCCCTCGTACGCGCCGCGCAGGTGAGACGCGATCTCGCCGAGCAGGAGGCGAAGGCCCCGGACGGGGTGCCAGAGATCGGGATGCCGGGACACGGCGTCGAACTGGGCCGCCGAGGCCGTGACCTGGAAGCCGAGCCCGGCGTGTGCCACCGTCGTCTCGAACGGCGCGGCCGTTGCCACGATCACGTCGTGACCGCGAGCGGCGAGCGCACGGCCGATGCCGATGAACGGGTGGACGTCGCCGGCCGAGCCGACCGGCGTCAGGACGAAGCGCGTGCGCGCGGAATGAGCCACCAGGAATGAGTGTAAAGTGGCCAGGGTCGTGGCGCGCGCATGAGCACACTGAAGATCGTCGTCCTCTACGATCGCGAGATCGTGGACGAAGGCGGGGAGCCGCAGGCGTCGGACCGGACGCCGATGGTGCGCGAGCTCGACAGCCGCGAGGTGGAGGAGGAGGTCGCCGAGGCCCTGCGCAAGCAGGGGCACGAGGCCACGCTCTACGAGCTCGATGGGTCGACCAGGGGGCTGCTGGGACTGGCCCGGCTCGACTGCGACCTCGTCTTCAACCTCACCGAGTCGTTCGCTGGAGACGACATGGCCGACTTCAAGCTGGCCGCGTTCCTCGAGCTGCTCGGCCGCCGCTACACGGGCGCTGGAGCGTTCGGGCTGACCCTGGCGCAGGACAAGGCGGTGGCCAAGAAGATCTTCGCCTTCCACGGCATCCGCACGCCGGTGTTTGCCCGGTCCTATCGCGGACGGCTCGATTTCTCCCACGATCTGCATTTTCCCGTCATCGTCAAGCCGGCTCGCGAGGACGGCTCCATCGGCATCGAGTTCAGCGCCGTCGTACATTCGATCCGCGAGCTGATGGAGCGGATCGACTGGCTGCACGCGCACTTCGACTCGCCCGTGCTCATCGAGGAGTACGTCGAGGGGCGGGAGATGTACGTCGGCGTGCTCGGCAACGACAAGCCCGAAGCCCTGCCGGTCGTGGAGCTCGATCTCTCGAAGCTGCCCGACGGCGCGCCCCGCATCGCGGCTGCCGAGGTCAAGTGGGGGAAGGGCACGCCCGCGTACCGCGACACCAAGTCCGCCGTGGCCACCGATCTGCCGGAGGACATCGTGCTCGCGCTGCAGCAGACGGCCGTGGCGGCGTATCAGGCGCTCGAGCTCCGGGACTACGGCCGCGTCGACATGCGCCTCCAGGCCGACGGGGTCGTGCAGGTGATCGAGGTGAACCCCAATCCCTGGCTGAGCGCCAAGGCAGAGTTCGCCATGGCCGCGCGCAAGGCCGGCCGCACCTACGCCGGACTCGTCCAGGAGATCGTCGAGCTGGCCATGGCCCGGTCGTGACACCCGCCCAATCTGTCCTCTGCAGGAGACAAACTCGTATCCACCATGCCTGGACGGCTCAAGTCCAGGCCCCGTAGGTACTTAGGTTCGCGGGCTCTTCAGCAGGTCTGCTCGACGCGTACACGGCCAACGGGCGATTTCGGGGGGCGAAATGCCTAAAAATGGCTGTTTTCGGGCAATTTGCGTTGATCAGCCTGGGGCGACTGATCTATACTCAAGGGTGCTCTAACCGGCACATTACCGCTTCAGGAACCTACCTGCGTACGGGGGAAACGTGACATTCCAGCTCGGAGACAAGGTCATCTACCCGAATCATGGGCTCGGCATCGTCGAACGTATCGAAGAGAAGACCATCCTGGGAACCACCTGCGGTTTTTTTCACCTGCGGATCGTGTCCAACGACACGACCGTGCTCGTTCCCGTCGCCAACGTGGACAACGTCGGGCTGCGCAAGGCGATCTCCGACGAGGAGGTCGAGCGGCTCTTCGGGCTGATCGGTGACGGCAAGATCGACAATCACCAGAACTGGAAGGGGCGGTTCAAGGACAACTCCGACAAGATGCGGACCGGCTCGATCTACGACATGGCCGATGTCCTCAAGAGCCTCACGTTCCTGAGCCGGTCCAAGAGCCTGTCGTTCCGCGAGAAGCGGATGCTCGATCGCGCCAAGGCGCTGATCATTTCCGAGGTTTCCGAGGTGATGCGCGAGAAGGCGGCCGACGTGGAGTCGCACGTGGATCGCGCCCTCGAGCGGTGCTTCGTCGTCAAGGCCCGGAAGGTGGCGCGGGCAACGGCCCGGGCCAAGGTCAAGCCGGCCAAGGCCTCGGTGGGCGTGTCGGCCGCCGCGCCCCGGCGCGCCGCGCGCGCCTCGTAAGTCGTCCTTCGCTCGCTGGAGCTTCTTCGCCAGGCCCGGACGCACTCCGTCCGGGCCTTTTTTTGTGCCCATGCTCGCGGCCATCCGCTCCGTCGTGACCTACGTCGCCATCCTCGCGTACATCGCCGTGGCGGGCCCGGTGGCGCTCGTCATCGGGGGCCTTCTGCGCTGGAAGGGGGGCACGTACGCCCTGGGGCATGGGGGCGTCTGGCTCGCCCTCACCCTGGCGGGCGTTCGCTACCGCGTGAGCGGCCGCGGGCACATGCCGCAGACGGCGGTGGTCTTCTGCTCGAACCACGAGAGCAACGTGGACGCGGCCGTCCTGTTCGAGTCGCTGCACAGACGCCTGCACGTGCTGTACAAGGCCGAGCTGCATCGCTTCCCGGTCATGGGTACCGTCATGGACGTCGGCGGCTTCGTCCCGATCGACCGGCAGGACCGCGAGCAGGCCATAGAGGCGCTCCGGCGTGGCGCAGCCTCGCTGAGGGCGGGCAACTCGTTCCTGATCTTTCCCGAGGGCACCAGGAGCCGCACGGGCCGGCTCCTGCCGTTCAAGAAGGGCGGCTTCATCATGGCCATCGAGGCGCAGGTCCCGATCGTGCCTGTTGCCATCCAGGGCGGACGCGCGGCCATGCGGAAGGGGAGTGCCGTGGTTCGTCCTGTCGAGGTGAGTGTCCGGATCGGGGAGCCCGTGCCCACGGCCGGGCTGGTGGCCCAGGATCGGGACGCCCTCATCGCGCGCGTGCGCGGTGCCGTGCAGGGGCTGCTCGACGAGGGGTCGCTGTGGGAGGAGTCGCGGAACCGTCCCGGACCCGGAGCCAGGACCCGGTGAAGTAGACTGGCCGGTGCCAGTCTGCCGGAGAGCTCGCATGCGCCGATCCGCCGTCCTCGCCCTGGTTCTGTGCCCGGTCGTCCTGCTGCAGGCGCAGGACCGTCCCACGTTTCGTGGCGGCGCCAGCTACGTGCGCGTCGATCTCTACGCGACGATCGACGGCGAGCCGGTCACCGACCTGAATCCCGAGGACATCGAGATCCTC
>Ga0299906_10003421_pt1 | contig 13093 bp, 10 predicted proteins | sample RVTome_14_FD_200259 | JGI IMG/M metagenome (GOLD analysis project Ga0299906, IMG submission 200259) | Soil microbial communities from uranium-contaminated site in the Upper Colorado River Basin, Wyoming, United States - RVT145D125 (version 2) ...
GAGGCGCTTTTGCTGGCCGGCTCGGAGAGATAACTCTCTTCGATTATTTTCCGGAAGCGAAGCTTATCTGCGAGTAATTTCCAACGCTTTCCGAGACGGTGGAGAACTTCAGTTCTTTTGGATTTGTATTCGAGACGGTGCGCCCGGTAGTTCAGCAAACCTGTTCTAGCATCCAGGAGCTTGCCGCGCGGACGGCCTTTGCGCCGACACGACATTGGCTCTGCTCACGGACGACGAATTCTGGCCGCGCCAGGCGGCGCTTGAAGAAGCCGGCGCCGGCCAGAGCAACGCGACTCCGGTCATCGACACGCTCGACCTGCTGGTTCTGCGAAAGTAAGATGAAGGCGAATATCGGCCGTTCGGTTTTTAGATCGTAGCTATCAGGCAGTGCTCTCTTAGACGTCGTTGTTGATTCCGATCGCCCTCTCAACGCACTCCGTGAACTTGCCCGTTAGTGCCTTCTAAGACTTCGTATGTTTTCCTCGGCGGCGGTTTGCTATTCTGACTGCGATGAAATGATCGCCGTCGTCCTCGCCGGCGATCATTGAGATATACCGTTTCGAGGAGAAATGAATGGCCCTGCCGATTTTACAAATCGCCAAACTGCTGGCGGAATTGACCGTAATTGCTCCCGTTGTCAGCGACGGGGTGGATAAGATTCGCAAGTTGGTCGAAACAGTTCGTAAGGGAGATGCCAATACCGCCAAACAACTCGAGGCGCTCAGGCAGGCCATAGAACTGCAGAGCGCCGTCAACAAGAAAATGGATGATCAGTTGCGAATTATTGAATCCGTGCTCGAAAAGGTTCAAAAAGCTCTAAAAATTTTGGCTTTCACCAGCGCGGTGGTAGGGGTTCTGGCGATCACGGCGCTGGTCATAGCGGTTCTGAAATGAGAAACTTGCGGAGGCAGCATGGCGATATTTGAATCCTTAGCTAATGCTTTGAAAGTATTGGCCGTCGGTCACCGGGTCAAGGTGACGCTTCGTCCGGAAACCGGACGGTTTCCTAACCCGATGGAAGGCCACATCACGGAAAAGGATGAGGCAGGAAACCTGGCATTGGAGTCAGAAGACGGCGTGGTTCGTGTGCGCGCGGAAGATATTCTCTCGATCACCAGACTACCGGGATAATCGGGCCAGCGTTGCGGCTACATGACCGCTTGTCAACACACCACGCTCGAGCTATTGCCATCCAGAAAGCGCACACGGCGCTGCCGCCAGTGCCACTTGACGCTCGACGCCGAGGAACTGGGCGATAGCCCTTGTCCCGAATGTTTTGAAAGCTCCGGCAAGCGGAACTATGAGTTCGAAGAAATAGAATCGGCGCCTGGCGGCGCCGCCACGTACCGCTGCGAGGAGTGCGGCGTGATCGTCAAATGTCCCTAGCGCAGAGGATTCAAACACCGAGGAAAAACACACGAGAGTGTAGGATCGCCAGAACTCACATGTCGCTTTGTAAGAATGAAAGGTCTCCCACTCCTAACGACCGTGGGCCGTTGCGCGAGTCATTCGAACTCGTTGCGGCTCTCCACCCTGGCTCTCTGCGGTAAATAGCTTCGAAACACGGCATGCGCGGCACGGAGCCGAGCGGACTACCAAGCCTGGTACATGACTTGTAAAATTTCTTTATAAGTTTGCGGTGTGTCGATGCCTCGCGCTTGGAGCGCGGTGTTGCAGATTCGTTGACAGAACGCGAGGAGCGCTTGATTAATGATCATGCTTTTGCCGTTCATCGTCGGATGGCCGGTCAATCTACCGTGGCGAAGGAAAACCGTTTCTTCCGGATGGTAAACCAAATCGTAGAAGCGGACATGCGGCGGGATCGATTGGGCTAGCTGCATCGATGTCCGGATGTTCGCTTCAGTGTCTGCGCTGGCCGCGTCTGACCATGTGCGTTCGGAGTCGGCATTGCCGGCATCCGCTTCCGCCAATGCCGGCGGATTCGCGGGGCCGAGAGCGGAGTAAGGCTCCATGAAGGTCGCCATACCGTTCGGTAATCTGCGGATGCCGCCTTGGCCCTTGGTCGTGCTATTGACGATGAGCCCGGCCTTCGGCGCCCACGTTGGCAGATCTTCATCGGCAATTGCCGTTGCGGCCCGCGCGACTTTCTGAATTTCGGCCGCTAACGACTGCGCCGGTTCGGGCGTGCGATTGCAAATGAGCAGCCGACCGTCTGCAAGTAAGTCGGCGACGTGGAAGGCAACGGCGCGTGCCGCACCGCCGGCGCCCAGGAGCAGAACAGTCATTCCGTTGAGCTTCGGTAGAAAAGCTTTCGCGCGGTCAGGTTGGCACTGCAAAATGCTCTGGACAAATCCTTCGCCGTCGGTGTTGTAGCCGACTAGTTTTCCGTCCGAGGCTCGGACGATCGTGTTGACGGCTTTAATCCGCGCTGCGCCGCCATCGATCTCGTCAAGAAAATCCATGACGCGAACTTTGTGCGGTACGGTGACATTTGCGCCCAAGAAAGACTCGCAATGTTTGAAAGCGGTGAGCAAGTTGCCGAGATTCGCAGCAGCGACATCGAAGGGCAGATAAACCGTGTCTATCTGCAGATGTCGGAAGGCGGCATTCCACAATCGCGGGCTCTTCGAGTAAAGCGAAGGCGCATCACCGATGACTCCGGCGAAGGACTTTTCGCCGATGGCGGCGGCGTCCAGCCGGTTGGACAAACAGCGGCCGATGGCCACGATGTCTTTCGGTGATGCCATGAATGAAAACCGTCCGCGCTCAGTAGTTGCACGCGGAAAGCGTTTTAGCAACCTTGGCGGGAATTAGGCGCCGGTCAGGCGGCTTTTTTGATGACGAATTTTCCGGCAGAGAAGGTGAGCAGGGTGTTGCGATTGTCGATCATGGTTTCCATCACCACGTCGTGGCGCCAGAGTTGCTGTACGTACTTCAGGGTTTTCTCGGCATATTCGAGCTGGAGATCGCGCCCATCGTGGTGATGCCTCAGCATCAGCGTGCGGTTGTTGAGGTAGTCGGAATCTTCGACTTTAATGACCGGAATGGTCGCGGTGCCGACATTCTGGATCAAGGTCTCTTTGATCTGGCGCCAGTTCTCCTCGTCGGCGACGCGGCTGACCACCTGATCGTTGCCGCGAGTTTTATACTCGAATAGATTCAGCTCACGAATGAGTTCCTCGGTCAAATAACGGCGCAGGAAGGAGGCGTCGCGCTCGACTTCGCGAACTTCGAAGATTTTCTCCAAGCCGCTTTTCTTGCGCGGGCCGAACTCTTCAATCTCTTCGCGTGTCGGGTGATTCCAGCGCTTTTCGATGTCCTCCCAAACTTTCATGCCGACGTGATACGGGTTGAGGCTGCCGGGTGACGGACGGAGCACTTGCGTGTGGCGCACGATGAATTCCAAATGCAGGCCCTGGGGCAGGTCCAGGGCTTCAACGATGCGTTTGTGCCAGAAGCTCGCCCAACCTTCGTTCATGATTTTGGTTTCGATCTGCGGCATGAAATATTGCGCCTGGTTGTGTACGATCGTCAGCAGATCCTTTTCCCACTCCGCAAGCTGTGGATTGTGGTCGCGGATAAAAATCAGCAGATCTTCGTCCGGATAGAGCGGCACCTTGTCGAGATCGGGTGACTGCGGCTCCGCGCGACGGTGAATTGCGCGAAACGGGTCTGCCGGCGGCTCGAATTCCTCCATCTTCATCTGCCGTTCCTCGTTCACCGACGGCTTTTTGATAGCGAGATTGCGCCGGCATTGCAGTGAGAGAGCATGGGCGGCGTCGAGCACGGCTTCGACCTTTTCAAGGCCGATACTCGGATCCTCAATGTACTGACGCACCCGATTCGCGTGACTTTTGAATGTTTCGATGGTGAACTCGGCTCGGGTGGAGCGAAAAGTAAAATTGTTCTTGAAAAAATCGTTGTGGCCGTAGACATGGGCCATGGTCAAAATACTTAGGGCAAGACTGTTGTCGCGCATGAGGTAGGCAATCGAAGGATTGGAGTTGATCACCATCTCGTAGGGCAGGCCACTGACGCCATATTCATACAGAGTCTTCAGTTTTTCAAAGCTCTTGCCGTGGGACCAGTGCGGGTAGTGCGAGGGCATGCCGGAATAGACCATGTAAGACAACATGTCTTCGTGGTCGCAGATCTCAAATTCCTGGGGATAAGGATCCAGGCCAAAGCGCTCGACGAGCGCGACGATCTGGTCGTTCCAGCGCTCGAGATCACCGAGGGTGTAATCGGCTGCCATGGTGTGGCTACGCCGCGTCTTCGCGCGCGCGGTCCTTGCTTAGGAGGGTTTTAAAGGAAGCCCAAATATCTTCTTTCTTTTGGATTTGCACGGTCTGGAAGTTCGATTCCTGGATTTGCGAAAAAAATGTGATCATGCTGCTGCCGTAATAGCCGGCTCCGAGCGGTTTGATCTCTCCGTAGCCGAACAGGTTGGCCGTGCGGGCGAGCTCTTGCGCCGCCTTGAGTGCGGCCTCATTGTCCGATTCGAAGTTATCGCCGTCGGAGCAATGGAAGACGTAGACGTTCCAGAAGGCGGGGTGATAGCGCTCCTCGATGATCTCCAGCGCCTTGTTGTAACCCGATGAGATAAAGGTGCCTCCGGATTCGCCTTTGTGAAAGAACTCCTCTTCGCTCACCTCGCGTGCCTCGGTGTGGTGCGCGATAAAGACAATTTCAACGTTTTGGTAGCGCGTGCAGAGAAATTGGTACAGCAGAAAGAAAAAACTGCGCGCCAGATATTTTTTCATGGTATCCATGGAGCCCGAGGTATCCATGATGCAGAGCACGACCGCGTTGGATTCGTTGCGCGTATCGGTGACCGTGTGATGATAGCGCAGGTCGTCCCGGTGAAACGGAAAGCGCCGCGACGGTGATGCGGCCGGCTGTTGTCTCAACGCCGCTTTCTTGCGTTTCACGCGCGACCGAGCGGTGCGCTTCTTGTCGAGACGCACGCGAATGCCTTTGCGGCGAAATCCCTTTTGGCGGAAAAGTCTTTCGATTTCGATTTGGCGCAGACGCTTGCGCTCAATGTCGGGCAATTCGAGATCTTCGAACATCATGTCGACCAGTTCGTCGAGACTCACGTCGGTTTCATAGTAGTCGACACCGGGACGGTCGCCTGCCTGCTGGCCCGACTTGCCGTCTTTACCTTGGCCCAGGACGTCGCCCGGTTTAGGATCGCCGTCGCCGCCTTCGCCGACTCCCGGCGCGTTCTCACCGTAAATGAAACGGTACTCCTTCACGCCTCGAATCGGCACTTTGATGATGCGATTTCTATCTTTGCCGATGATCGATTCCTCGGCGATGATATCGGCAATGTTGTGGCGAATCGCTTCGCGAACTTTCTGACGATGGCGCAGCCGGTCCCCGGCGCTGCGATCGCTACGTTGTCCCGAAGACGGATTGAACGGGCGAAAGATGGTAGACAACTCGGCCCCCGATGCGGTTAAAAATTATTAGTCCTTCCACAAGTTATTGGCGGCATACTTGAGCACGACGTCGACACAACTCGGGCAGTAGCCGTGTTCGAGCAGGTTTTTGACCATGGCGTCATATTTTTCCGACTGCTCTTCATCACGCATGCGCGCCTTGGTAATCACGCGGCTTAGATCGCGCACCGACGTGATCAGCTTCTTCTCGATCGCTTCTTTCAAAGGTTCGTAGCTGCGGAAATCGATCTTCTCGCCGCGCCGGTTGGCCGCCCACAGGTAGGCGATCACTTCCTGACGAAAGCCATCGGCGGCGGAGCCGATGATCGCGATCTGCTCCTCGATCGATTTCATGAAGCCCTCGTCTGGCGTCAGTTCTTCCTTCGTGTTGCGGTCTTTCACTTTGCTCTTGTTGACGTAAGCCTCGGCGTGATCGAGATAATTTTGGAACAGGGCTTCCGCTTGTTCTTGATAGGAATAAACGAAAGCCCGGGTAATTTCCTTTTCCAGAATTTCCAAATACTCCTTATGGAGCGTGTCTTGTAGGAACTCGAGATACTGTTTTCGCGTGTCGTCGGGAACATCGGCTTCCTTAACCATATTGATCAACGCCTCGCGCACGTTGATCGCGTTGATGCAATTGCCCGCGGCGTTGTCGGAAAGCGCGTTGTCCAAGGCCTTCATGATAAAACGCGTGGAAATGCCGGACATGCCCTCGCGTTTGCTGCTGTCTCTCAGTTCCTGGATGTCGACTTTCTTGGTCCGGCCCTTTTCGACGACTTCCTCGCCGTTGTAAAGCTTCAGCTTGGTCATGAGGTCGCATTTGTTGGTCGGTTCTAGCCGCGACAGGATCGCGAACATGGACGCCACTTCCAGGGTATGGGGCGCCACGTGAGCGCGAAAATCCGAGTTGCGAATGATCTTCTGATAAATTTTGACTTCTTCGGACAGTCTCAGGTTGTACGGCACGCGCACGACGACGATACGGTCGAGAATGGCTTCGTTCGTGTGGTCCGCTTTGAATTTCTGCCACTCCGCTTCGTTGGAGTGGGCGACGATCACCGTGTCGACGTACACCAGACCATGCCGACCGGGCGCCGGCACGACTTTTTCCTGCGTCGCCGTGATCATGCAATGGAGGTACTCGATCTCATTCTTAAAAACTTCGATGAACTCGACAACGCCGCGGTTGCCGATGTTGAGCGCGCCGTTCAATTCGAGCACGCGCGGGTCACCCTCTGAATAAAGATCCAGCTTGGAAATATCCTCGCTGCCGATCAGCACCGAAGTATCCTGGTTGTTGGGATCGACCGGCGGCACGACGCCGATGCCAACGCGCGACCGCTTGGAGAATTGCACCGTGCAGACCGGAAATTCCTCGTACTTGCCGGCATATTCCTGGATCAGTTTGTAGCGGCAAACCGGGCAAAGATCTCCCTCGATGTGCACGCCGAGCATTTTTTCGAATTCCTTGCGCAGGTGGCGCGGAATCAAATGCAAGGGCTCTTCGAACATTGGACAGCCCTCGATAGCGTAAACTGGCTCGCTTTCCTCCAGACCGCGATGCAGCTTTTCGACCAGCGAGCTTTTGCCCGAACCGACCGGGCCCATCAGATAGAGCACTTGGCGGCTCTCCTCGCCCTTCAGCGAGGCGGCGTGAAAAAAGCGCACGATCTGAGAAACCGTCTTCTCGATGCCGAAAAACTCTTCGGCAAAGAAGTCATAGAGCCTGATGGCTTCGTCTTTGTAGAGTCTCTTGACGCGAGGATCGTGTTTTTCGTGGATGTCGCGAACGCCGGCGCTCATAACGACGTCGTACATTCGGGCATGAGCAAGCTTCGTGATCGTTGGATCGGCTTTGACCTGGTCCAGGTAGCCTAGCAGATTACCTCGCCAGGATCGCGTTTGCTGCGCGTCGCGATCCTTTTTGATGAGCTGTTCGAATTCCGTCTTATGGTCCATTCCAGCAGCCTCCCTTGATCCTATTCCTACCGTTTATGTTTGATGCGAACCCGCGCCTAAGCGGCGCGGTCAAACGCACGGACAATTGCGGTGGTTGGCTAAACGTAATTAACTGACGCAAGACTGGCGAGAGCGTTATTTTGGAGTCGTGCATCACCTTGTGTAAGCAAAAAGACGAGCACCGAAAGGTCCAGGGGGATCGGACGGGGTTACGAACCGGAAGTGTTTTACGGCTTGCATTCGACCTCCCTTGACTTTTGCTGGTCGGACAGCCAAGCGCCGCTTCTATCGTTAGACTCTGTTAAAAACCTGTTCTTCACTTCACAGCTGCTGGCTACATTGCACCGCAATTTTCCGCCGATGTCAAGGTAATTCCGGTTTATGATAGGAGAGTTTCACGATGGAAGAATCTGCGTGCGGTTATCATCCGGGTTTCCGTCTGTTAGAATCGGTCGCACGGTGCGCGTGTAAATCACAGACGGAAAATACCCATGGTCATGCGACAAGAATCGTTGCAAATCGAACCGGGAATGAGATGGTACGCGATCCGCACCAAAGTGAACCGGGAAAAGGACGTGGAAAAGCGCCTCACCGACTTTAACCTCGAAGTTTTCTTGCCATGGATGCGCGCTCGACGGCGAATCGGCAGTCGCTTTCATTGGGTATTGGCGCCGCTCTTTCCTGGGTATGTGTTTTGCCGCCTCGACATGGTGGTCTCCGGTAAAGCGGCTCGGTATTCGCCTGGGGTTAAGGATTTTCTCACGTTCGGAAGCCGTATCGCGGAGGTAAGTGAGAATATTATTCAGACTCTGCGCGAACGCTGTCCCGGCGGCATCGCAGAGATCGATCCGGTTAGCGCCAAGCCCGGCGACGTCGTGCGCATCAACGAAGGGCCGTTCTCGGGCTTGGACGCTATTTTCGAACAGAAGCTCAAAGGCAGCGAACGCGTCGCTGTATTGCTGGAAATTCTCGGGCGGCAAACTCGTATCGTTTTACCGAGCGAAACCATCGCCAAGATCTGAGTCCCTCATCGTCGTCCTTACCTCGCGCTCGTCGGCGTGCCGCTTGCGGCGCGGTCTCAGGGCCGGTGCCGCGACGTGGCCCTCTCATGTTTGCTTTCACTTTTGTCCCGATCCTCGGCTTGACAGCGTTTAGCGGGCCTTGATAGAGCCGGGTTGACAGAGGTCCGTGAGGAGGGATCCGATGGGTCATCCAACCTGGCAGAGGTTCTTGCTGCTTCTTTTAACCGGCTTGTTCGGTCTCCTTCTTATTGGTGAATCTTTCCTTTCTTCCAGCCGCTGGATCAACCAACCCTTTCCGGGGTTTTTCGTTCATGAAAACCTCACGGTGGGTCCCTATTCCTTGCCCGGCTGGACCGGCGCCAATGCCGGACTCCAGTCTCTCGATCGCGTCGTCAGCGTGGCCGACCGGCCCTTACGTGAGCGTGCGGAGATGTACGAGCTGGTCCGGCGCATGCCCGTGGGCAGCGCGCTTCGCTATCAAGTGATGCGCGACTCGCGGCTTCGCGAATATACGATCGCCACGATGTCCTTTACGTTCAGCGATTGGCTCTTCAGCTTCGGCGTTTACAACGTCATTGGTTTCGCGTTCTTAGTCATCGGCGTCGCGCCTTACTTCTACCGCGCCTCTTCGCCTGTAGCATTGCCGCTGTGCTTTATGGTTTTGGCGGTTTTTGTTTGGTTCCAGACGACCTTCGACTTCATGACCGCCGCGTCTCTGCCGAAGGAGCTGCGCATCTTTGCGCTAGCGCTCACGCCGAGCGCGGGCATTCACTTGGCTCTCTTGCTCAGCAGCGGGAGCTCCAATACCGGAGTCAGGCCGCGCTTCATCGCAATTATCTACGGCATCGGACTGGCCCTCGGAGCAATGCAAAGTCTCACTTATTTTGGCCCCCTTGACACTTGGATCGATCATTTTCGCGCCGGTTACATCTATATTTTCATCGGCGCCGCAAGTTTTCTTTGGATCACAGGAAACGCTTTGCGTCGAAGCCAATCCGACCTTGATCGTTCGCGTCTGCGGGTGATGTTTGTCGGTGCACTTTTGGGATTTCTGTTACCCGCGTTGATGACGGTTTTGACAAGCCTGTATCAGTTTCAAATTGCCTACAATTTCGCCTTGATTCCGGCGGTTTTTTTCCCGGTATCCGTCGCCTATGCATTGTTGAAATACAGCCTTTTTGATCTGGGCAACGCCTTGAGAATCGGTCTGAGCCGGATCGCGCTGCTGGGGATGTTGGTCGCGATCTACGCTCTGGTCGCATATCTGCTCGCGCCGTGGATCAGCGATTACGCCAAAAATCCGCTTGTGCCGATCTTTTTCTCCGTCCTGGTGGTTGCCATTTTCAATCCCCTGCTGCGCTGGCTGGAGAGCATCGTCGATTGGTACATCTACCGTCAGGACTACGATCCCGCCAAGCTTCAAGCCGAAACGAGTCTATTTCTTCGCACGTTGGACGATGCTCCGGCGTTAGCCCAGGGTTTCATCGAGCGGATTGCCCGACCCATGGGCATCGTTGATGCCTGCGTCTTATACCGCTCGAAGAACGCCAGTGAATTCATAACAGCCGCAACCGATTCGATGACCGGACTGGGGCATACGGTCGCCGAGCAATTCAACACGATTGCCCAATTTCTTGATGGTGTGGTTTTCCGGGTCATTTCGCGCGACGAAGTGTCCAGCAACCCGCGCTATAAGGAACACAAGGAAAGCTTGCTGGCGGTTTTCGGGAAGTGCAAAGCGGAGCTTTTCATGCCCCTGGTTTACCAGCGCGAGGTTCGCGGCATGGTATCCTTCGGCGCTAAGCGATCAGGGCGCGAGTACAGCGCGGAAGATTTTCGACTCTTGGGAACACTCACCGATCAGTTGGCGCTATCGCTGGAAAACGGCAGGCTCTACGAGGAATCGGTGGCGGCGCGGCGCAAGGCCGAGGAGAGCAACAAACGCTTGATCGAGATGGACCGCATCAAAAAAGATTTCGTGGCCAATATCTGCCACGAGCTGCGCACGCCGGTGAGCACCATTATCGGTTACGGTGAGGTGTTACGAGATCCGCTGTTCAACGGCAACCCGCGCGAGATCCTGGATCGCCTCGTCAACAACGGCCAGGAGTTGTCGAGCCTGATGGACAACCTGATGAATTTTTCACGCATGGAGGCGGATGGAAATTCACCGCAATTGGAGATCGTCAAGCTTACAGAGATCCTGTCCGCTCTTGAGATGATGACCCAGCGGCTGATTCGCGAGCGGCCGATTGAATTCGGCATTCATCTGGAGTCGGCCGTCGACACCATCGAAAGCGATGGACAAAAGTTACAGCAAATTCTGGTGCAGCTTTTGACCAATGCGCTCAAGTTTACCGAGAAGGGACGCATCGAATTATCGCTGCGGGAATACCAGGAGGCCGGCCAGGAGCTTTTGGAAATAGCAGTGGCCGATACCGGCATCGGCATAAAAAGAGAGGACCAGGAAGTGATATTCGAAGATTTTCGCCAACTCGAGGGCTCCTCGACGCGCCACTATGGCGGCACGGGATTGGGGCTCGGACTGTGCAAAAAACTCGCCGCCGCCCTCGGCGGTGAAATTCGCGTCGCGAGCGAGTACGGCGTGGGCAGCGTATTCAGCCTGCTCTTGCCGGTTAAAATCCCGGGGCTCGCAGCAAATTCCATTTCCCAGGTCGCCAGTTCGTTAGTTCTGTAATGCGAGTTGAGACCTGTGCTAGAGTGAGCTAAGTCGACCAGGGAGGATCGTTTATGGCGCAGCTACGCCAATTGGTGATCGCCGCGGAAGATCCCGCACGTCTGTGTGGTTTTTATCGCGAAGTTTTCGAGCTCGACAAGATCGACGAAGCGAGAGGCGCAATGTTTCTTTCGGACGGAGTTTTTAACCTCGCCTTGGTTCCCGAGCCGGAGCCGCAGAAGCAAGGTCTGCGGCATCTAAGTTTCGACACGGTTCGCGTCGAATCGTTGCGGAACAAGTTGGGGCGGGTCGACATGGCCGAATCCGATCTGGCGCAAGTGGAATCGATCACAGGAGCGGAATACGAAGTGCGTGATCCCGATGGCAACACCGTCGGCATTTGCAGAAGAGCCTTCGACGTCGCCTATGAGAAGCGCCCGGTGCCGATCCGCCACATCGCACTCTACACGCCGAATCCGCAGCGCATGGCGGATTTCTATTGCCGGGTTTTCGACATGAAGGAAGTGGAGAAGAGCGATCGTTCGTCAATCTTTCTTTCAGACGGTTACTTTAACCTCGCGCTCCTGTATCAGCGCAAGGAAGAACCGATCGGACTCAATCATTTCGGATTTCATGTGAAGAGCAATGAAGAGATGCAAGCCCGGGCGGAGCAGGCCGGCGTACGGCGCGGCGCAGCGCGGCCGGCGAGAATTCCTTTCGCGGAATATCGCGTCCATGATCCGGAGGGCAACGGCATCGACATCTCGCAGAAAGGTTGGCGGGTCTAGCAGGCCGCTGAAAAAGACTCATATGCTTCGTTGCGCTTAATCGTCTCGCTACAACGTACTGGCTGAGTACGCCTCCGCTCGTCGATTTTTCGCGCGCCTCGCCTCTGAGTCTTTTTGAGCAGCCTGCGATTAGAGTTTTTTCAGCAATCTGCTAGCTAAAAGAGAAAGAGGTTCCAAGCGTTCGTTCGAGACGTTCTATGGTTTCGAAAACAGTTTGCGCTGCTTGACGGTATTTAACACGTCGAACCCCTTTTAGGCTATGAATACTGAAGAATTTCTTAAAGAGATACTGGCGCCGGTGCATGAATTCTGCCGCACGCTCGACTCGCAGCCGCCGGCCTACAGTTATATTCCGCTGCGCTCCGACGAAGAGCGAATTCGCGTCATGCAGAGCCGGCTTTTCAACGAGATGCGCGCCGCGGACTTATTCGGCGCATGGTTGAAAACCACACCGGAGCTGGACGTCAAGGCAACGATGGCGGAATCGGCACACGAGGAAATGGTCCACGCTCAACTACTATCGAAGCGCATTCGCGATCTCGGCGCCGAGCCGTTCGCCTACAGGCCTCTGCCGGCGCAGATCGCCATGTTCAACGCCATGGAAGGCCTGAATGAAACATGCGAGCGTATCGCGGGTTTGTCCCTGGCCGGCGAAACGGTTGCAAACTATCTTATTCAAATGTGCCTCAACTCGCCCGCTGTCCCCGAGTGGATCAAGCAGCCCTATCGGCGCATTACCCAAGACGAGGAGGGTCACGGCAGCGTGCCGCAAGAATTTCTCAAACGATATGCGACCACGGAAGAGCACCAGGACCGGGTGCGCCGCGCCGTGGCGATGCGCATGGTTTTGTTCCGCGAATATTTAGCCAGCTTGGACCGCTGGGCGATGGGCAAGGATCGCTGGTAGTTATTTCCAAATCAACCGTATCAGAATAACCGGAAGACCCGCGTGCTGTAACGCAGTTGGGGTCGCAGCGTTTCGGTTTCAAGTGGGGCCGACGTTCATGAATAGACCCCGTTCAATCCAGTCGGATCTTGAAGGAGGATTGCGTGAAAATACTGTTTTTTGATGACTTCAAACTCGGTGTGCTGAAACAGGATACCGTCGTCGACGTGTCCGAGGTCGTGCGTGATATTCCGCATACCGGGCCGCACGATCTAATTAGCGGTCTTATCGAGCGCTTCAGTGATTATCGTGGCGCCCTCGAGCAAACGGTCGCAGCCGGCAAGGGTAAGGCG
>Ga0299906_10003422_pt1 | contig 13089 bp, 15 predicted proteins | sample RVTome_14_FD_200259 | JGI IMG/M metagenome (GOLD analysis project Ga0299906, IMG submission 200259) | Soil microbial communities from uranium-contaminated site in the Upper Colorado River Basin, Wyoming, United States - RVT145D125 (version 2) ...
CGAGGTACCTTTGTCCCATTGAGGCACGGCGTCCCGAAAGGGATGCTGCGGGTGCGCGCACGCACCACCCGCGCTGCGGGTGGCCGAGCGCCATACGAGCCTCGTGCATGACGCTCCAAACGCCGCGATCCTTTAACAGCTGGCTCCGCGGCCAGCTGAAGGAAAAGAAGATGAGCCAGCGTCAGCTGGCGCTGCAGTCGGGAGTCGACCATTCGACCATCTCCCGATTGATCAAGGGCGACCGGATGCCCTCGCTGGGCACCGCGACCAAGCTGGCCCGCGGCCTGCGCGAGATTCACGACGAGGCCGAGGGCCCCACCTATTTCGCCGGTTTGGCGGCCCGTCAGCTCCTGCCCACCAGCCGCGTGGAGTACGCGCTTCGCGGGGATGAGCTGCTCACCGAGTCCGACGTCCGGGAGCTCATGCAGGCCTACATCGCCGCTCGATCGCGGCGGCTCCGCCCAGCCGTGGGTAGCAACGGCGGCTCGGCTTCCGGGGCAAACGGCGACGGCCCGCTCGGCCCGCCCGGGGTGCGACGCACCTAGGCAACCCAGCCGCGGAACGCGGTCTGCTAGCGTGGACCGGTGGAAGAGCCCGATCCGTCCGATCATTCCGACCAGCCGGACCGCGACCAGCCGGACACGCCCTCGTCCGCGGCCCCGGTCGGCCTGGACATCCTCACCATAGGGCTGCTGATCTTCTTCATTGCCCTGATCGGGATCGTCGCCGCCCTGCTGCTGCTCCCCATCCTGGCCGGCTGACGTCGGTTAAGGCGCGACGATCGGGTCGATCAGTCCGTGACCGCCACCCGCGCGGCGGTACACCACGTTGACCCGCTGGGTCTGTGCGTTGAGGAACACGAAGAACGCCTGACCCAGCTCCTCCATCCGGGCGATGGCATCCTCCGGGAACATGGGGACCATGTCCACCCGTCGGATCTCGACCACCCCGCCTTCCTCCACCGCTGCCGGTGTCACCGTCGTGCCTGCCGCGCTCCGGGACAGGGGTGCCGCAGCCCGTCGCGCGCTGCGGAGGCGTTCTTTGGCGCGGATGACCTGGCGTTCGAGCTTGTCGATGACGGCGTCCACAGCGGCCATTGGGGTGGCTGCGGAGGAGGTGGACCGCATCGTGGCCCCGTTCGTCACCAGGGTGATCTCGGCCACGTGTGCGGCATCGGCCGCGCGTGAGGCCTTGGCCGTGAGCTCCACCGTGGCGTGCGCGGGCGGATCGGCTACGCGATCCAACCGCTGGAGCTTGCGCTCGATCCGGGCCTTGAGCCGCTGGTCGAGCTCGAGATGACGGGCGTGGAGGGTGGTCTTCACACACGGTCTCCGGGTCGCGGGGCAGCCTCTACCGTAACACCTGGCCTCCCAGGTGACCGGCGTCACACCTCCCGAGCGACAGCGAATCCGTAGACCGCCTGGACACCGGCCGCACGAAGGATGACCGCGCAGGCCTCGAGGGTGGCGCCGGTGGTCAGGATGTCGTCCACCAGCACCACGGTGGGGCCGCCCGCTTGCACCCCCTCCGGGGGAGGGACCGCGCTGAGCGCCATGGCCTGGCGCAGGTTGCGCACGCGGGTGGCGCGGTCCAGCCCATGCTGGCGTTGGGTCGCGCGTCGTCGGACGAGGGCGGGCCAGACGGCGACGTTCGCTCGACGCGCCAGCTCGGTGGCGAGCAGCTCGGCCTGGTTGTAGCCGCGATCGCGCTGCCGCGACCGGTGGAGCGGAACCGGAACCAGGGTCGCCGGGCCGGTCACGGCCAGCAGCCGGCGCAGGGCCGGCAGCGCCATCTCAGCCAGCGGGCCGGCCAATCGTCGCCCGCCGCCGTACTTGAGCCGGCGCAGGATGCGCTGTGCCGCGTCGCGATGGGCGAAGGCCGCTAGGCCCAGGATCAGGGCGTCGCCGACCACCAGGCTGGGATCGGGCGCCAGGAACTGGTCCGCGGCCGACCCCAACCGGCGCAGGCCCGTCCGACAGGAGGGGCAGATGGTGGCGCCGTAGCGGCCACATCCGGCGCACGCCGGGGGCAGCAACAGGTCGAGGACAGCCACGCTCGGCAGTCTGTCGCGCCCCGCTTACCGCCCGCTCATGAGCGGCTTAGCCGATTGGCTCCAGCCTCAGTTCGTCGCCGACATTGACGCCGGCGGCACGCGCCGCCCCGGCCGGCAGTTCCAGGCAGTCCCGGGCACCGCGAGCCCAGGCCACGATCCGCCACGGGCGGAGTCGCTCCACGATCCGCACGACCGTTCCGTGACGGTCGACGAACACGGCATCGATTGGGTAGCGCATGAAGAACATGTGGATCGACGGCGACCGCTCGATCCATAACCCCTCCCCAGCCGGGAGCTCGGCGCTGCCCAGCAGCCCGACCGTGCGCTCGCGCAGGGATCGCGCGACGCGGCAGCGCTCGGCTACCAACGTCCCCCGGGTTCGGTTGACGACCCGGATAGCTGACGCCATTGCGGCCCGATGGTACGGGCGGTCGCGGTCAGTTGATGAGCGTCACCGTCATCGGCACGTCGGCGCCAGGTGCGATGGGGCCGATATTGACGGCCCCTGGCGCGGTGAATTGGGCCACGAACCAGCCCTTAAGGCAGCCGACCTTGCCGGGGGGCTCAGGATTCACCAGGGCTGGGGTTCCAGGCCCGGTCCAGCACTCGGTGTCGCCGCCCTGGGTGTATGCCTGGTCGAGCTTGAAGCCGACCCAGAAGGGGACGTGGTAGTACAAGTTGTTGCCGCTGCCCGACCATTCGGGGTATGGGGGCGGGCCGGTGCAGTCGCTGGTCGGATCGGGATCCGGGATGTCATGTCGGCACGTGAAGTCATGGATCGGGAGGGCCAGGACGCTGTCCTCGGCCGTGGGAGTGCCCACCTCCGCCGCTGGGCCCGCGTATGCGTTCAGCTCGTCCTCGAGCGAGTTCACGTTGCCGGTCTGGGTCTGCACCCAGGCCGGTATCGGGATGAAGGTCTCGCACGGATCGGTGATTGACGACGAGAGGTTCTGGCCGCATCCCCAGTCCAGCCAGCCGACCGACCCGGGCGCGATATCGCACAGCGGAACGATGGCAAGGTTCGATGCGTTGGCAGCCGCCTCACTGCGGAGGATCTCGTAGGGCTCCCAAGGCGCCACCTGATCGTCCAACCGGATCGTGAAGTTGAGATCGGTCGAGTCGCAGATCGTCCCTTGCTCCGGGAAGGTCACCGGCAGCGCGCCGCCGGCGATGTTGATCTGCTCAGCTACCACTGCAATGGCATCAGCCTCGGCGGTCAGCTGATTGACGCCGATCACCTTCATGAGGAGCGGCTCAAACGTTTCCGACGTCTGCGCGCGGACACCCTGCGCACCAGCCGGGATGCCGGTACCCAGGTCGGTGGTGCAGGCGCCGACCGGCGCTGGGTTTGGCAGCAGCGGGTTCCCGAACGCATCGACGTATTCCGCCGCCTCGATCACCACGCCATTGGCTGCTGCCGCCGCCTCCGCCGCGCATGCAACGTCGAAGTCGTTCGGGGTAGGCGTGTCGGCACCGGCCAGATAGTGCTGCACCACCACCGTGCCGGCCTTTGCGACCGCATCGGCACCGTTCTGAGTGTCGCGTTGATACGTCCAGGCCCGACCGCCGTCAATAACCAGACCGACCATGGCCACGATGGTGACCAGGCCGAGGGCCACGATGACCAGGACTTGGCCGCGGTCTGAGCGAGGTGGTGCGGGCGCCGGGTGCATTCCGATCTCCTTCAGGTTGCTTCGTTGGGCGGGATGGCGGCTGCGGGTCATGGCGTCTCTAGGGCCCCAGCGGGCAATCCTGCCCGGCGATGGATCCGACGCAGTTGAACTCGACCGGGAAGCGGACCTCCCCGGTGACCAGGATGGGACCGATGAGGGCACCGATGATCGGAGTGGCGGCCGAGTACTGGTAGCTGACCCGGACTACGGCCAGGCAGCCGAAGACCTGCGGCCCCCCGACTGCCGCGTCGCACGAGCTCTCGGTGTCTGGGGTGATGGGCTGCCGGTAGTCCACGTAGACGCTGGTGGGGTCGATGTCGAGCGCGACCGCGTGCTGGGCGGCTCGGGCCTGGATGTCGCTCAGGGTCTGGTTGACGGTGGCCTCGCGCCCACCTTCACGCGCGGCGTTGTTGACGGTGTGGTAGGCGAAAACCAGCCGCCCGCCGTCGAAGATGCCGACCAGGACCAGGACAAAGATCGGAAGGATGAGCGCGAACTCGACCAGGGTTTGCCCGCGCTGGTCGCTGCCAGGGCGGCTCATATCGGTACGTCGCTTACGATCTCGTCCATCGAGCAGGGTCCTGACTGCCCACCCTCGAGCGGGGTTTGGCCAGCGATGAGCCAGTTCCCGTTGGGTCCCTGGAACGCCAGCGGCTCCGTGAATCCCGCGGCATCCCACAGGGCCTGGGCGCTGTTCCGCCGGACGGTGGCCGGGCCGTCGAAGTCGGGAGCGACGCAGGTGCCCGAGGGCGGCGGAGGCGGCGGGACACCTGGAGCGGGCAGGCCGCCGATGTACGTCCGGTTGATCGCGAAGTCGGTCTTCGAATGGAGCGTCAGCGGTGCCCCGAGGAAGCTCTCCGCCAGTGGGGTCAGGAGGCCGAAGTCGCAATCCAGCTCCACGCGGACCAGCGCCCCGTCGGTGAACACGGAGGTCCCGTCGCCGTCGATGTCGAAATTGGGGGCCGGAACGGGGTTGAACTGCGAGGTGTCCTGACAGCCGAGCGCCTGCATGTCATTCCGAACGAGCACTTGGTAGCGAACCAGCTGGTCCTGCTCAAAGGCGTTCGGCGCCCCATCCCAGGCGTCAGCGTGGGCAGCGGCGTAGTCGGCTCCGATGCGACTCGAATTCTGGAGTGCTACCCACCCGAAGAACAGGCGACCGGCATCGACGGCCATGACCAGCAGGATGGCCAGCAGGGGCAGGATGATAGCCATCTCGACCAGGGCCTGACCGCGACGATCCGAACGCGAGGGTGGAAGGGCGAACACCCAGATGACTCCGTGCGACGAATGGCGAACCGCGGGGCGACGCGGTCGCGCAGTATAGGCTGGCCCACCTTGCGGGTCACCTTGCCGCGCATGCCTCCAGGTGCGGACTGGCAACGGAGCCTATGAGGCCGCCCTCCATGCAGCCGCCTCATCCGGCGGCCCGCAGGGCAATGGCACGCCCCGGTCCGAGATGAGCCGGGGCGCGACGTGAAGGGCTTCAGGAGCTGGACCTGACGGGGGACCCTACTCGATCAGGAGCACCGCCATGCGCACCTCGTCGCCGGGGCTGATGAGGGCCAGACCGATGGGACCCGGCTCGTCGTAACGGTCGACGAACCAACCCTTCAGACAGCCCACCTTGCCGGGAGGCTCGGGCGCAACGAGGACGGGCTGGCCGGGGCCAGACTGGCATTCCAGGTCGCCGCCCTGCACATAGGCCGCATCAAGCTTGAAGCCGACCCACCAGGGGATGTGGTAGACCTGCTCGGTGCCGGTGCCTGACCACGTCGGATGGGTCGGGCAGTCTGTGGTCGGTTGTGAGGGCGTGAGATCGGGGTCCTGATCGTCACACGTGAAGTCGTGAATCGGCAGCGACAGTACGCTGTCGTCCGGCTCGGCCACGCCGACGGTCGTACCCGTGTACGCGTTGAGCGAAGACTGCAGTGAGTTGACGTTACCCGTTTGGGTATGGATCCAGGCCGGGATGGGAATGAAGACGTCGCACGGATCAGAGACCGATTGCTCCAGGTTCTGCCCGCATTCCCAGTCGAGCCAGCCGACTGAACCGGGCGAAACGTCGCACAGCGGGATGATGGCCAGGTTTGTGGCGTTGGCGTCGTCTTCGTCGACGATCTCGAAGTACTCCCACGTTGCGTCGCCGTCGTTGTCCCGAATGGTGAACGGCGTGTCCTGCGAGTCACAGGTCGTGCTGGTGAGCGGGTAGGTCACCGGCAGCGCCCCGCCCGGTACGGCCTGGGGAATGCCGACCACCGCGGTGGCATTCGCCGTGGTCGTCAGCTGGTCGAAGCCCATGACCTGCATGAGGAACGTGTCAAACGTCTCCGATGTGATTGCCTTCACACCCTGGGCTCCGGCCGGGATGCCGAATCCAAGATCCACGGTGCAGTCGCCGACCGGCACTGGCGAGGGGAGCAGCGGCTGCCCCTGGTAGTCGGTGTACTCCGCGGCTACCACGACCACGCCGTTCGAAGCCGCGGTCTGGGCGACCGCGCAGGCCACATCGAAGTCGTTCGCGGTCAGATAGGCGAGGTATTGCTGGACCTGCACTGTGCCGGCCTTGGCGACGGCGTCGGCGCCGTTCTGGGTGTCTCGCTGGCGAACCCAGGCGTAGCCACCGTCGATCACCAGCCCGACCATGGCGACGATCGCAAGCATGCCCACCGCCACGATCACGAGGACCTGCCCGCGCTCGGAGGGCGGTGCAGGGAGGACTGGTGTCATTTCCTTGGCCTCCTGTTGACGCCGAATGGCGTTCTTGCGAAACATGTTCACCCCGGTCACTCTCCGACCGGGCACTGCGGCTTGTTTGGCTCCACGCAGTTGAATGCCACCGGGAACCGCACCTCGCCGGTGACCTGCATGGGGCCGATGAGGTTGCCGATGATTGGCGTCGCGGCCACGTACTGGTACGGCACCTGCACCACGGCCACGCACTCGTAGATGTACTCGGTGCCAACCGCGTACGCACCATCCGCGTCTACGCAGGAGAAGGGCGCGTCGGGGGTGGTTGGATCCCGATAGTCCACGACGACATTGGCGGGAAGCACGCCAAGGGCCACCGCGTGTTGCGAGGCACGAGCCTGGACGTGACTCAGCGTCTGGTCCACGATCGCCTGCCGGCCGCCTTCACGCGCGGCGTTGTTCACCGTGTGATAGGCGAACACCAGGCGCCCGGCGTCGAACAGCCCAACCAGGACCAGCAGGAAGACGGGCAGGATCATCGCGAACTCGGCCAGCGTCTGACCGCGCGTGCGATCGGGGTCGTGCCGACCGCGGGACAACAGCTTGCCAATCATGAGTGGATCACCGTGACGTTGGTCGTCATGTCGACGCACTCATCCGCCGTGAGCGACTGCCAGGTGACTTCGCGGTTCTTGTTCGGGTTCGTGACCGCCGGCAGGAACGAGCCGGTGAAGCCGTAGCCCGTCCACAGGGCATACGCGTCCTCCATGTCCGAGCCCACCATGTCGGGCACCGGCCTCTCATCGTCCTCGCAGCCCACCGGGGGCGGCGGGTCGACGGGCGGCGGCAACCCGGTGTTGATGGTTCGGTTGATTGCAAAGTCGGTCTTGGCGTGGAGGGTCGCCGGGGAGCCCATCACGCTCTCGGCCAGGGGTGTCAGGAGGCCGAAGTCGCAGTACAGCTCCACGCGGACCAGCCCCCCGTCGTCGAACAGGGATGTCCCGTCACCGTCGATGTCGAAATTGGGGTCAGGGACCGGGTTGAACTGCGAGGAGTCCTGGCAGCCGAGCGCCTGCATGTCGTTCCGCACCAGCAGCTCGTAGCGATCTCGCTGGTTCTGTTGGGTCGGATCCGGCGACCCGTCCCAGGCGTCAGCGTGAGCGGCGGCGTAGTCGGCTCCGATGCGACTGGCGTTCTGGAGCGCCACCCATCCAAAGAAGACCCGACCGGCGTCGACGGCCATCACGAGCAACAGGGCCATGAGCGGCAGGAGCATCGCGAACTCGACCATGCCCTGGCCGCGGACCGATCCGCGGAGGCGTCGAGGCAGCTTGATAACCATGCCGGGAGTGTGTCAGGGGGAACCTTGCGATCAACCTGACATGGCGGGGTACTTGAGGTGTCCGGAGGCCCGTACTTCGGTACGCGGTGATGTCCGCGACGCCCGTTGGCGTCGTCTCGGGCGTCCTCGCGCTACTCGCCTGCCTCCGGGTCTGCCCGCTCTGCCGGCATGGTGACCCGGAACGTGGCACCGGCCTCTGGCGCGCTGTCCAGCTCCAGCCGCCCGTGCATGGCCTCGACCAGGCCGCGTGCCGCGTAGAGCCCGATCCCGCTCCCGTTGGGGACCATGCGTCGCGCGTCATCTCCGCGGAAGAACTGGTCGAAGGCTCGGGCCTGGTCGGCGGACGTCATGCCGGGCCCCTGGTCGGTGACCGCCAGCTCGCTCAGCAGGGTCCCGTCCGTCCCCGCCCGCCCCGTCACAGCGACACCCACCTCGGTGCCCGGCGGCGCGTACTTGGTGGCGTTGTCGAGGAGCGCCCACAGGACCTGCTCGTACCGATCCGGGTCGCCCACGACCAGATGAGGCTCGCCTTCGGATCGGAATGTGAACCGATGGTTCGCGTCGCGCAGCGCGTCCCACGTGCGCTGCACGATCGGTTCGGCGCGGAAGATCTCCTGTCGGGACTCCAGCGCTCCCGCCTCGAGGCGAGAAACGGCGAGCAGCTGGCCCACCATGCGGCCCATACGATCGGCCTGGTGGGTGATGGTGCCCAGGTCGCGTTGGGCGGACGCGCTGAGTTCCTCGGTCGCGCCAACCTCCGCGGCCACGGCCCGGATGCTGGTCAACGGCGTCTGGAGGTCGTGGGTAATCCCGCGCAGGAAGTCGGACTGCACGGCTGCCATCCGATTCAGCTCATTGGTCTGGGCCTGCAGGCGCGCGTAGAGCAGGGAGTGCTCGATCGCGGTCCCCGCGATCTGGGCAATCAGGCTCAGTAGATCGCGCTCCGCCGGGCTCGGCTCCGGCCGCCCCTCCCAGGGGGCCAGAAGCATGGCGTTCAGCTCGTCGCCGCCGGAGGCTTCGACCGCGACTACCGCACCCCACGGGCCGACGAGATGTCTCGGTCCGTGTCGATCCACTTCTCCGCTGACCGCCGCCCACCGCTCCAGCTCCCCGAGCGGGCGGGGAGGGGACTCTGGGTCACCGTCATACACGCCGGTCGGCAGCAGTCCGGGGTCGCCGGCCTGCAGGACAACGAGCAGCCAGGTCGGGTCGCGGGTGACCTGGCGGGCGACGGTGACGACGCGGGAGGCGACCTCCGCCGGCCCACCCGTGATGGGCGTCGCCGCGACGTCAGCAGCCAGGATCGAGATCTGCTGGTTCCGCTCCTCGAGGGCCATCCTGAGCCGTCGCTGGGCGGCGCTCAGCTCGCCCTCCCCTTCCGCCAGGCCAGGCTCGGCTCCGATGGCCGCACCCCGTTCGGCGAGGGTCACGGCTCCCTGCAGGTCGCGCGTCACGCTCCGTGAACCGATCGCAGCCACGATGGCCGCCCACAGCAGGGTGCCAAGGCCCACCACCAGGAGCACGACGCTGACGCCGACCTCGGCGACCCACGCGTCGCCCAGGACGAGAACCAGGGCCAGGGCGGCCAGCGCCGGGAGCGCGACGACCGCGATGAAAGCGAAGATGCGGAGCGCCGGGCGTCCGAGGTCCACCCGCGGCTCCTCAGCCCGCCGCGGCGCCGACCGTGCTCAGGCGGTACCCGACCCCGCGGTCGGTCAACAGCACCCGTGGCCGATTCGGATCACGCTCGATCTTGTTTCGGAGGCGCCGCACCGTGACCCACACATAGGACGGGTCGGGGAGCTCGCTGTCGGCCCACACTCGGCTCAGCAGGGTATCGGTTGGGACGGTGCGGTCGAGGGAAGCGATCAACACCTGCAGAAATCGGACCTCGGTGGGGCTCAAGCTCTCCGTTCGCTGGTCCACTCGAGCGCGGCGCTGCACGAGATCGATCTCCAGCGATCCGCCGTCGAGGGTCAGCCCGCCCCGTCCCGACTCGGTTCGGCGCAGCACGCGGTGGATGCGGGCGCTGAGCTCGTCCGGGTCGAATGGCTTGGTGACGTAGTCCTCCGCGTAGTACTCCAGCGCGCGAACCTTCGCCTCGCTGGCATCGACCGCGCTGAGCACGATGATGGGCAGGTCGGCGATCTGCTTGACGCGCCGGCACAGCTCGAATCCGTCCATGCCCGGCATCATGAGGTCGATCACCAGGAGGGCGGGCCAGGCCCGCTCGAGTGCCCGCAGCGCCTCCACCCCGGAGCTGACCGGGCGGACCTCGAAGCCGTCGCGGCCCAGACGTCGGGCCAGAACGGAGCGCAGGGTGGGGTCGTCGTCGACCAGCAGGATCGCCGGCCGCATCGCCGGCACCACGTCAGATGCCGACGCCTCGGACGACGGTGACGATGGCGGGTCCCAGGATGACGATGAAGATGGTCGGGAAGATGCAGCCCACCATGGGGAACAGCATCTTGACCGGTGCCTTGGCCGCCGCTTCCTCCGCCCGCTGCCGGCGCTCGATGCGCAGCTGCTGGGACTGGATCTGGAGCACCTTGGCGATCGGCACACCCAGCTGCTCTGCCTGCACGATGGCACCGATGAAGTTGGTCACCGGCTGCGCGTCGGCACGGGAGGCCACGTCGCGCAGGGCGTCCCGGCGCAGGCGACCCATGCGGATCTCGGCCAGCGCCTGCCGGAACTCATTGACCAGCGGGCCTTCCATCTTCTCGACCACCTTGGCCAGCGCCGCGTCGAAGCCGAGTCCGGCCTCGACCGAGATCGTCAGCAGATCGAGGGCGTCGGGGAGCTGGAGGATCATGTCCAGCTGGCGCGCTCGGATCTTCCTGCCCAGCCAGAACTCGGGGGCCAGGAACCCAACCGCCAGGCCGCCGATCCCGAACATGATGCCGACCGGGAAGCCCATCATGGCCAGGAACAAGATCGTGAAGATGATGGCGAACACGATGGATCCGAGGACCTTGACCCCCATCCAATCGGCGCCGCGCAGGCCGCCCGGATAGCCGGCCTGATGGAGGCGGGCTTCCGCTCGCTCCACCATCCCGAGCCCACCGCCCCGCTGGCTCAGGCGCGACAGGCGCGCCACCAGCGGTCGCACCGCGCGCTCGAAGAACGGCTGGTCGAGCTCGGCCTCTTCAAGCGTCCTGGGCTTGACGACCAGCTGTTCGAGCCGCTGCTGGACCGCGTCCTTGGGGGGGCGGGTGGCCGCCCCGAACACGATCAGCAAGACCGCGACCGCGGCCAGGGTGGGAATGAGCAGGGTGGGGAGGTTCTCAGGCATGGATCAGACCTTGATGTCGACGATGCGGCGGATGAACAGCCAGCCGATGCCCATGCTGAGCAGGCCCAGTCCGAACAGGACCATGCCCATCGGCAGCCCGAGCAGCTCCGGCGGACGTTCGAACATCGGGACTATGTAGGTGGGGCTGATGACGAACAGAAGCACGGCCAGGCCCACCGGCAGCAGGACGATGACGTAGCCGCTGTAGCGCTGCATGGCGGTGAGAGTTTGAATTTCGCCCTGGATCCGGACGCGCTCGCGGATGGTGAACGCAATGGCGTCCAGCACGGTGGCCAGGTTGCCACCGACCTGGCTCTGGATGTTGATGGCGGTCACCATCAGCTCCAGGTCCTCGGAGGCCACCCGGCGCACGAGGTTGGCCAGGGCGGGCTGGAGCCCAAGGCCCAGGCTCATCTCGCGCACCACTCGGGCGAACTCAATGCTGATCGGCGGCCGGGCTTCGCGGCTCACCAGCTCCATGCCCTGCAGGAATGAGGACCCGGCGCGCAGCGAGTTGGCGAGCAGGGTGATCGTGTCTGGCAGCTGCTTGTTGAAGGCCCTCAGGCGTCCCTTCTGGCGTCGTCCGAGGTAGAAGCGCGGCAGCCACAGGCCGAGCAGGAACAGACCCACCAGCGCCAGCGGTGTGCGCAGAGCCTCGAACACCACGCCCAGCGCCACGCCCAGGAAGACCAGCACGAACGGCGTCGCCAACCAGATGAGGATGAACTCGGCGGGCTTCAGCTTCAGGTCGGCGCGGGCCAGGTCCGTCCCCAGGCGGGCGGTGAGATCCTGCCCTTCGATGACGCGCGACAGCCCGGCAATCACGGCCGACTCGCGCTCGTCCCCCTCACCCTCGGCTCGACCGCCGCGTGACGAGACGTAGCGTTCCAGCCGGTCGGTGACGCCGCCGCTGCTGCCGCTCATGGCGATGCCGATGCTGACCACCAGCACGGCGGCGGCCCCCAGGCCGGCAATGAGCAGGGGCATCATGTTCATCTGAACGCCGTCCCTAGAACGGTGAGCCGAACGTATTGGGGGGCAGGTGGATACCGGCCGCCTCGAACTTCTCGACGAACTTGGGTCGAATCCCGGTCGGCTTCAGCCGGCCCTGGATCTTGCCCTCGGTGACGCCGGTCTGCTCGAATACGAACACGTCCTGCATGACGATGACGTCCCCTTCCATGCCCTGGACCTCGGTGATGCTGACGATCTTCCGCGTGCCGTCCTTCAGTCGGTTCTGGTGCACGATGAGGTCCACCGCCGAGGCGGTCTGCTCGCGGATGGCGCGCAGCGGGAGGTCCATGCCGGCCATCAGGACCATCGTCTCCAGGCGGGCCAGCATGTCGCGCGGGGAGTTGGCGTGGCCGGTGGACATCGAGCCGTCGTGGCCGGTGTTCATTGCCTGGAGCATGTCCAGCGCCTCGCCCGATCGCACCTCGCCGACCACGATCCGGTCGGGTCGCATGCGGAGGGCGTTGCGGACCAGCTCGCGGATGGGAATCGCTCCCTTGCCCTCGATGTTCGATGGGCGCGCCTCCAGGGTCACGACGTGCTCCTGGCGGAGCTGGAGCTCGGCCGCGTCCTCGATGGTCACGATCCGCTCGTCGTCGGGGATGAATGAGCTCAGCACGTTGAGCGTGGTCGTCTTCCCGGAGCCGGTGCCGCCCGAGACGAAGCAGTTCAGGCGGGCCTTCACGCACGCCTCGAGAAACTCGAACATCTCCGAGGTGGCGGTGCCGAAGCGGATGAGGTCCTCGACCGTGAACGGGCTGGCGGCGAACTTCCGAATGGTCACCACCGGTCCCACCAACGACAGCGGCGGAATGATGGCGTTCACGCGCGAGCCGTCCACCAGGCGGGCGTCGACCATCGGGCTCGACTCGTCCACCCGCCGGCCGATGGGGGCGATGATGCGCTGGATGATCTTCATCACGTGCTCATCGTTCTGGAACGTGACGCCGGTCAGCTCCAGCTTCCCGTCGCGCTCGATGTAGACCTGCTGGGGGCCGTTGACCATCACCTCGGTGATGGTCGC
>Ga0299906_10003423_pt1 | contig 13086 bp, 15 predicted proteins | sample RVTome_14_FD_200259 | JGI IMG/M metagenome (GOLD analysis project Ga0299906, IMG submission 200259) | Soil microbial communities from uranium-contaminated site in the Upper Colorado River Basin, Wyoming, United States - RVT145D125 (version 2) ...
GCCCAGATAGATCGCGTTGAGGTACAGGGTCAGCACCCGCTCGTGTCCCAAGTCCCCGACGAGACGTGGCGCCGTGCGGGCCTCGATCACCTTCCGGCGCCAGGGTCCGACATCGCGCAGCGACTCGGCCCAGAGCGTGCGCGTGAGCTGCATCGGGATCGTGCTGGCGCCCTCGCCGAGATCTCCGGTGCGGACGTTGCGCACGGCCGCACGCAGCACACCCCGCAGGTCGATGCCTCCGTGGTCCCAGAAGCGGCGGTCCTCGGCCGCCACGAACGCGTCGGCCAGGAGGCGAGGGATGTCCTCCTGCGGCACGGCCGTGCGGAGTGGCCCCGCGACTTCGGCCAACAAGTGGCCCTCGCGGTCGTAGACGTGGAGTGCCTCGGGGAGCGCGGCGCCGTCACGCAGCTCGCCCAGCGTAACGCACGCCGTGCGGGGCGGGCACGACACCGAGAACGCCCGTGAGAGCAGGGTGCCGAAGGCCACGACCGCGAGCAGCAACGCCGGCATGAGCCAAGGGCGTGGCTGCTCGCCCCTGCCGCGCAGCCTCGTGATTCTCCGCCTCGTGCTTTGCCTCAGGCCCCGGAACTTCCGCGCCCGACGACCTGTCGTCCAGCGCCGCCTTCTCACTGCCTGTGTCGACCTCGCATGTGCGCCGCTCCTGATGCTGCGACGCGGGCTAGGGGTGCAATGCCGCGCGCGGTGGATGAAGGAATCGTGCCAAGCGTTGCGCCGTACGGCTTCCCGGGCTGCCGGAACGACCCTTGCGTGTGGCAGGTAACCTTGCGATACGGCAACGGAACGTAAACGGATTCATCCGGGGAGGGTCGATGATGGCACGCGCAACGGGGACCACGAAGCATGCCCTGATCACGGTCGTTGGGGCCGTGGCCGCCTGGATGCTCGTGGCGCCCCCCGGGGCCGGCGCGCAGGTCGCGTGGGACGTGCCCGCCATGATGCGGCCGGGCGCGCCCTCCGGGCTGTCGCTACTGCTGATCGAAGCGCACCCGGGCGACGGCTTGGGCGGCCTCGCCATCTGGCGCGGCTCACCGGCGCCCGTCGGGCTCGGCTTCCGCGGCGGGATCGCCGAGGAGCCCGGAGACGACGCGGCGGTGATCCTCGGGATCGACGTCTCAGGCCCGCTGGCGAGCCCCGGTACGGATGGCCAGCCCCAGGTGATCTGGTGGACCGGCGCCGGCGCCGGCGTGGGTGAGGAGCTCCTGCTTTCGTTCCCGCTGGGGCTCGTGCTCGGATGGGAGCTCAGCGACGAGGGCGTGACGTTCGCGCCGCACGTGGGCGCGCACGTCACGCTCGACGTCATCACCGGCCCGGGCGACGACCTCGACCTCGACGGGAGCGTCGATCTCGGAGTGGACCTGGGCTTCGCCTCGGGCCTGATGGTGCGCTTCGCCGCCGCCGTCGGAGGCCGCGAGTCGCTCGGGATCGGGGTGCGGCTGCCGAGGTGAGCGCGCGGCCTCCCCACGGATCTCGGGGACGAACCCCTAGAGCCCAACCAGGACCAGGATGTCGTCGCAATCGCCGACTATATCGAGCGCGCCTGCGGCCACGGCTTTCCCGCCGTCCATCTCCACCCGCCGCGCACTAGTGCAGAAGACGAGCTGCACGTCTCGGTGGCGCGCCCGCAGGCCGGTGAGGAGATCGTATCCCGCCTCCTCCACGTAGGTGTCTCCCACGCCTTCATACCTTCCCATGTCGGAGATCACGAGATCGTGTTCATCCGGATCGTACCCGCGAAGTGCCTCCTCCGTGCTGAGGACCGTCGTGACCCGCACGCCACGGTCCTCGAACTGCTCGACAACGTCCAGGTTGTTCTCGGGGTTGTCGTCCACCCACAGGACATGCGACACCGGCGGCGGGCCGGCAGCGAGGGTCGGCTCCCCGGCCGACCGGACCCGGAACGACGCGACGGTAGCGATGACCAGGAGCACGACCGCCGCCGGTGCGATCCCGAGCATGAGTGGACGGCTTCGCCGTGAGGCCCGTGACGTCGCCGGAACCGCTCCGAGCTCCCGCAACGCTTGGCGGAACGCTCGCCCGTCGGTGAAACGCCGGCCCGGGTCCTTCTCCAGGGCCCGGTGAACCACGTCGACGACACCGGCTGCGAGGTCCGGACGAGCGGCCCCTAGATCCGGTTTCACCGTCAGGATCCGATTCGTCGTCGCGCGGAGATCGCAACCGGAGAAGGGGCGAGCGCCCGTGAGCATCTCGAACAGGATGACACCGAGCGCCCAAACGTCGCTCCGCTCGTCGGCGCGCCGGCCAAGCGCCTGTTCCGGACTCATGTACGCGACGGTGCCCCGTACGCCCTCCGTCCCACTCATCGCGCCGCCGGTCGTGCGAGCCAATCCGAAGTCCAGTAGCTTCACGGTCCCGTGGTCGGTCAGGAACACGTTGTCCGGCTTCACGTCGCGGTGGACGATCCCGCGCTCATGCGCGGCGGCGAGCGCCCGCGCGATCTGATCGGCAATCGCGAGCGCCTCGTCCGCCGGCACCGGACCGCGATCGATCCGCGAGCGCAGCGTTTCCCCATCATAGGCGGCCATGACGATGAACGGCCGCCCGTCATCCGTCTCGGCAATCTCATGGATCGTGCAGATGTTGGGATGATCGAGCGCGGATGCCGCGCGTGCTTCGGCCACGAACCGCCGTCTGGCCTCGGAATCGCCGCGGAGCTCCGGGGCTATGAACTTGACGGCCACCGCGCGGTGGAGCTTCAGGTCACGCGCACGGTAGATGACGCCCATCCCGCCGCCGCCGAGCCGCTCCAGGATCTCGTAGTGCGAGATCGTTCGGCCGATCCAAGGGTCGGGCAGATCGTCGTCCGCCGGCGGATGGCGCAGCATCCCCCGCACGTCGCTCCCGAGCAGCTCGTGACGCAACCGGCCCAGGTATTCGGCGGCCCCGTCGGACGCGTCCAGCAGCGCGGACAACTCGGCGCCCAGCGCCGGATCGCGACTCGTCTCGCGCTCCACGAAGACCGCACGCTCATCCGGGGGAATGGAGCTCGCGAGCTCCAGCAGCTCTTCGAGCCGGTCCCAGCGCGAGGGTTGCAACTCAGGCCTCCAGCCGACTGGGCCTACCGCTCAACTCGCGATGGAGCCAGGCGCGCGCCATCGCCCACCCCCGTGTCACACTGGCGGTGGACAACCCGAGGGCCACCGCAGTTTGTTGCACCGTCATTTCGCCGAAGAAACGGCATTCGACGATGCGGCTCTGTCGTTCGCTTCGTTCGGCGAGTCGCAGGAGCGCTTCGTCCAGTGCCACGACCCGATCCTCCCAGGCCAGGGCGGACTCATCCGGTCGCTCGGGCAGGCCCCCCTCGCTCAGCGACACGCGCTGCCAGCCACGACCACGTTTCTGCGCGCGGCGGTCCCGCGCGTAGTTGATCAGGATGTGCCGGAACGCCTTGGCGCCCGCCGCCAGGAAGTGCGACTCGGTTTCCCAACTCGCGCGCCCCTGCCCTACGAGCTTGAGATATGCCTCGTGCACGAGGGCCGTCGTGTTGAGCGTCTCCTGTCCCTGCCACGCCGCTCGTTGCCGGTGGGCCAACTCCCGCAGCTCTCGATAGACGATGGGGAACAGCTCGTCGAGCGCTTCGCGGCGGCCGGCGCGCAGGTCCTCGAGGAGCCCGGCAACGATGTTCCTGTCGTGCATGTCACGCGGTCCGATCGGCACAGGGGCTGATCATGGTTCGCTCGTTTCCGTGTAACTACTGGTACGGGCGGCCGCCTCGGCCTGGCTGCCCCGGCGAGCGGACAACATAGCCTCCGCACGGCGATCGCGTCAGGAAGAAGCCAGACATGCGCCGGCACATCCGCAAGATGCCGCTCCCGACGTTTGTAGCGGCAGCTTTCGCGATGGGTTGCTGTACGGCAGCCGTGAGCGGCGGTGGCGCGGACATGAAGGACGCCATCGGGCAGAGCGAGCGGCAACGGCCTGCCGAGGAGGGGCAGCCCCTGATCGATGCGGCACGGGCCGCGATCGACGACCTGGCGTGAAGGGGGCTGTAACACGGCACTCCAGTGCCATGGCAAGACAGTGCGTCGACATCCGGGACGCTCGGCGGCATCCAGACCGCCGAGCCGCACGCAACCTATCCGGGAGGAAGAGCGATGATCGGCCTGGCAAGAAGTGGACTGGCGGCCGCGTGTCTGGTCTTCATGGTGTTCGCGGGCACCACGCGTCCAGCGCCTGTGGCGGCGCAGGACATCCCCGACACGAGCGTCGAGGCGATCCGCGCTTACGCGGACGGAGCCGAGGCGTACCTCGGCGATCCCGCGAGCGAGGATGCGCTCGCCCATTTCCGGAGAGCCCACGAGCTCGATCCGACGTTCTTCACGCCGGTCTTCATGCAGTTCGTGGTCGCGCGCAACCTGGGCGACGTCGCGTTGGCGGATTCGCTCGAGGCCGTGCTCCAGCACAACCGCGACCGCATGAGCGGCTATTACCAGAGCATGTTCGACGCGATGGTCCTGCGGGGCAGGGCACTCTTCGCGGCCTCCGAGCAGGTGCTGCAGGGCGTTGTCGAGCGCTATCCAGGCACCAAGGCCGCCTACAACTACGCGAACTACGTGTGGCAGAGGGATCCCGAAGCGGCGCTGCGCGCGCTCGAGCAGCTCGATCCCGACCGCGAGCCGATTCGCGGCTGGTTCGGCTACTGGAGCATCCGTGCCGGCGCGCTGCACGCGATGGGCGAGTTGGAGGGCGGACTGGAGAACGCGCGTGAAGCGCAACGGCGCCACCCCGACCGCCTCGCACCCGTTGCCTGGCCGGTCACAATCAACGCCGCGCTCGGCAACGTGCAGCAGGTCGAGGAGGCGCTGGCCCACGCATCCGCCTTCCCCGGCGCGGTGCTCGGCCTCGGATACAGGGACGCGGGTCAGGAGCTCGTGGCGCACGGCCACGAGGTCGAAGGCCGCGCCATGCTCGAACGCGCGCTAGCCTGGTTCGACGAAGAGGACGAGCGGACGAGCGCCGCCGCGGCCTCGCAGCGGGCGTACACGCTCTACCTGCTGGGCCGCCACGCCGACGCCAGCGATGCCTATCGCAAGCTCGCGGAAGCGGCTCCGGCGACCGCCGGCTACCAGGCATTTCTGGCCGTCACCTCGGCGCTCGCCGGAGACCGGCCGACTGCGGAGACGATCCTCGCGCGCGTGCAGCGAGGCGAGATCGGGGCCAACTGGCGCGCCCGCGCCAGCTACGAGCTGACGATCCACGCCGCGTTGGGCGACGTCCCCGCGGCGAAGCGCGCCTTGAAGACGTACGGGCTGCGCGCGCTCTGGGTCCACCGTGATCCCACGCTTGTCCGCGCGCTCGGCAACGAGTCCGAGTTCCAGCGGTTTCTGGCGGCCGGGAACTGAGGCAAATCGCTCCGTGTGTGATCGCGAGAGGGCCAGAGCCTTGCGGATACGCCCACCCTGGACGGCTATACGACCGGCGCGTCGGAGCCTCGAGGGACGTCGGGCTTGGAGCACCCGACGCGGCGTACTCGGGCGGGGGCTACCGGATGGCGCACGGCAACCCCCTGCTGCTCGAGGACGTGCTGGTTCGACACCCCGAGCTCCGGCTCTACGTCATGCACGCCGGCTGGCCGTTCCTGGACGAGCTCATCGGTCCGCTGCACGCGCATCGGCGGGTCTTCATCGACATCGCGGTGATCAACTGGGTGCTCCCACGAGCCGAGTTCCACGGCTACCTCCGACGGATCGTCGAGGCGGGCTTCGGCGACCGCGTCATGTTCGGATCCGATCAGATGGTGGCCCGAATCGATCGGCATCGCCGTGGCGGCCGTGGAGTCCGCGGAGTTCCTGCCGAAGAGCAGAAGCGGGACATCTTCTGCAACAACGCCGCTCGGTTTCTTCGCCTGGCCGGGAGGCCGTGTCAGAGCTGAACCGGCATTGCCGAGGGAGTCATTATGCCATCGAAGATCGAGTCACACGTCACCGAGTTCCGCACGGCGGACCGTGAGGCGCAACAGCGCGTCGTCGACAAGGACGTCCGCGGGTTACGAGAGCTCCTCGAGGAGGACGCGACGAACTACGGACCGAACGCACCACGGCCAGCGGCCGGAACGCCTTCGCCCAGTCGTTCGAGGAGGCCTTCGAGCTACTTCGAGCTACAGGGCTTTGCCGTCGGCTACCCACGACCGAGCAAGGTAGTGGCGGCGGCTTCGGGAGAGCTCGGTTACACGGTTGCGGAGGAGGAGATCACGGTCACGGGCGCCGACGGAGGGCGGCTGACGGTTCAGAGCCACTATCTGGCCGTCTGGCGACGGCAGCCGGACGGATCATGGAAGATCGCCGAGAACATGTGGAACTTCGCCCAGCCTTTTCCGCCACAGACATGACCGTGTCCGACCGATCGCGTCGGCACCGCCGCTCGCGAACACATCGTTACCGACTGGAGGAGCACGGCGACATGTCTGTTGATCATGACCAGGACTCTGGAACGAACGAGGACGTCATCCGCCGCATGTTGGCGGCCGGTGACAAGGGAGACTGGTCCGTCGTCGAGCGGATATGGTCCCCCGACATCGTCGTCCACTTCGGCGCCACGGACCTCGCCAGACCGGAGGCGCTGGCGCTCCTGCGGTCCGCGTATGCCGCGTTTCCGGACATGCGGCACGACGTGCACGACCTGATTGCGATCGACGATAGGGTCGTGCTGCGAGGGAAGATCACCGCCACGCACCGGGGCGAGTTTCAGGGGATCCCCGCGACCGGCAAGGAAGTCACCATCGGCCAAATCGTGATCTTCCGAGTCGCTGACGGACGAATCGTGGAGTACTGGGAGCAGGCGGACTTTCTGGGCCTGATGCAGCAGCTCGGCGCGGTTCCTGGCGGTGACGGCTCTGCATAGCGGGAGCCTGGCGCCGACGTCTGCGCGTGCGCCTTCAAGACGGAGGGGTGAAAATGAACGAAAATCCGAACGTCGCGCTGCATCGCCGCGGCCATGAGGCGTTCGCTCGAGGCGACATGGACACCTTGGCCGAGCTCATCGCCGAGAACACGGTGTGGCACCACGCGGGGAGAAGTCCCATCTCGGGGGATTATGAAGGCCGCGACGCCGTCTTCGCCTTCTTCGGCAGGCTGAGCGAGCTCACCGAAGGGACCCTGGAGCTGGAGGACCAGTTCTTCATGGGTGATGGCGACCGGACGGTCGCGTTGTTCCGACTCGAGGGCAGCCGCGGAGGCGAGCAGCTGGCAGCCGACTTCTGTGAAGTCGTGCGTTGGGAGAATGGCCAGGTGGCGGAAAACTGGGGGTTCGCCTTCGACCAGCACGCATACGACGAGTTCTGGTCGTAGGTCCTTGCAGGCCCACTGCGCTCATCGAGCAACTGAAGCTGGCGCGCCGACCGGAGGAGGGGAGGCCATGAAGCTCACATCGCAGGACGAAGCGGACATTCGAGGCATTCTCGACGACTACATGCGGCTCTGGATGGACGGCCAAGCACAGGCCTGCGCGGATCTCTACGCGGAAGAGGGTGATGCACTGGCCGTCGACGGCACGTTCCTGCGGGGTCGAGACCAGATCAAGCGGTCCTACGACGATGTGATGTCGGGAAAGTACTCGGACTCGAGGTTCGGGAACTGCGAGAGATGGGGCTCCGCGTTCTCGGTGAGGGCGTCGCCATACTCGACGCGGCCTGGGAGGTTCATGCTCCCTCCGATGACGGCTCGGCATCGACCACGGTGGGGAGGCCGATGTGCAGTCTCGTCGTCGTGCGCACCGAGGATGGTTGGAAGATCGCGGCCGCCCGCCTCATGGAACCCATGACGCCGGAGACGTTGACGGAGAGGCAGGCGGGCTAGGAGAGGCCCACCAGCGTTGAATGTTTACTGAGGCATTGTCATGACTCCGAAGGTCGGTGCGGACCGGGGCGGCCGGACCTCGAACCTGGACCTTCCTCTGAGCCAGGCAACCGTGACTGGCGCGCCGGCCCCTCACCGCGTTCTCCGCCTCGAGGAAAGCAGCCTCTTCTTCGTCGGGCTATTCCTTCTCGCTATCGTCGGCTTCTGGCCCACCTACGTCGCCGCCTTCGGCCAGGCTGACGCTTACGTGCACTTCCATGCGGGAACGATGACGCTGTGGATGGTCCTGCTCACGGCTCAGCCTCTCCTGATCAAGCAGCGAAAGCTGAAGCTGCATCGACGTGTTGGAAGCCTCTCCTACGGGCTAGTGCCGCTGATCGTCCTGGCCGCCGTTCTTCTCGCGCACAGCCGGCTTCAGACCGATGGGATTCCGATCTCCGATCGGAGCTACTACGTCTTCTTCATCCAGGTGCAGCTCACCCTCACGTTCCTCGTTGCCTACGCGCTGGCGATGGCCAACCGGAGCGATGCCGCGCTGCATTCGCGGTACATGATTTGTACGGGGCTACCACTCATCGATCCGGCCCTAGCTCGCGTTCTCCGACAGTACGTCGCGCTCGACATCACTAGGCAATGGATCACGTTTACGGTGACCGACGCGATCCTTGTCTTCCTCATCGTCCGCGACCGCCACGCCCGACGAGGCCGGCGCGCGTTCTTGATCATTCTTGCAATCTTCGCGGTGCTACAGGTGCTCAATCTGTCCGTAACGGAGTTCGGGCACTGGAGGGCGTTTACGGATTGGTTCGCCGGGCTTCGCGTGACTTGAACCGCTCGCCGCGCTTCGCGGCACGACTGCCGCTACGCATCGTGATGCCGCAGCTCGGCGGCTATTCCCGTTAGACAGTGAGGAACGAGTCATGAGTATCGCGCTCGGAGTCAGGGTCGTCGTGATCGCGTGTGTGGTCGGTCTCCAGGCCTGTTCACGAGGCGATCGGATGGCGCCCTCCGAGTTCTCCCCGCGAGAGGTCATCGATCTGGGAGCGCTGGTGACGGAGGATCTGCCCGAGCGTGTCTGGGGGAGGGCCTTTCTGGCCGTGAACGGGTTCACGCGGCCCAATTCGTTCGACGTGATCCGCTGGGAGTTCGAGATGCAGGACGGCCGCGTCGCGGGCTCGAATTCCTACTACACGCTGTTCAACCACGGCGGGCCACACGTCGACGCGCCCAACCACGTGTCGGTCGGCGGCGGCGTGGACTCTTATCCTGTGAATGCGTTCTCCGGGCCACTGAAGGTCTTCGACGTGCGCGCGTTTCCCCCGGGGAAGTCCGTGACGGAGAATGTCTTCCGCGGGTCGGTCAGCCCGGGCGACATCGTTCTCACGTTCACTGGCTACACGCCGCCGCGAACGGATGATGCCTTCCCGGAGTCGATCACCCTGACTCCGGCGGCCGCGGACTACCTCGCGAGCGTACCCATTCGGGCCTACGCAACCGACGCGTTCAGCGTTGCCACGATACAGGACACGACTCGAGTCGATGCGGACTCCGAGACAGCCAGGGCGGTGCCGATTCATTACGCCTTCTTGTCACGCGGCATCCCCGTCTATGAGCAGCTCTTCAACGTGAACAGGCTGGTCGGCCGCCCGGAGGGGGAGCGCATGTACTTCGTAGGTGTGCCGCTGAACATCCATGACGGCGACGGGATGATCGTCCGTCCGGTGGTCTTCGTGTACTGAGTGGTCTTCGTTTACTGAAGGGAGGAAGAGCGATGTTCCGCTTCTGCATCTGCGCGGCTCTGGCTGTTGGTCTTCTCGCCGGTTGTGCAGCGAACGACAGCCCCGACCCGGCCGCGGATCGGGCCGCGATTCGGGAAGTCCTCGACCAGGAGGTCCAGGCTGGGAGTGCGGGCGACGCCGACGGCTTCATCGCCGCGTTCTCGGACGACGCGACGGTGATTCCTCCCGGCGCCCCAGCGGTCAGCGGCGACGCGTTCCGCCAGTGGGCCCGGAGCTTCTTCGAGCAGGTCGACGTCCAGGTCGAGTATGAAGACCGGCAGATCATCCTGGCGGACGACCACGCCATCCACCACTACGGGTTCGACTGGACCATAACGCCGAAGGCGGGCGGCGAGCCGCTCGTCGAGAGCGGGGAGGGACTCCACATCCTCCGGCGCGCCGAGGACGGATCTTGGCGCATCACGCACGACGTATGGAACGCGGGCCCGCAACCGGAGGGATGAAGGCGTTGCGTGGCATGAACAGGATCGGTGTTTGGGGTCTGATCTGCGGGTCGCTCGTCGCGTCACCTCTCGCCGCGCAGAGCGGGACGCCGGGGCCGCCGCCGGAGATCACCGGCCCCATTCCCGGCCGCGCATTCTTCTCCACCTCGATGGATCTTTCGGCGCATGGATACGTCGAGGAGGAGTTCTTCCTCGAGGGTGTCGCGCGTAGCTACGACCTGACGGCGGGTGAGCCCCTTCGAGCCCTCGACGGCCTCCATCCGTACAAGACGCGCGTGATGGTGCGGCGCCCGGTCGAGCCGGATCGGTTCAACGGCACCGTCCTCGTCGAGTGGCTGAACGTCACGGTGGGCTACGACATCGATGTCGATTGGATTCAGGCGCGCGAACACATTCTCCGCTCGGGATACGCCTGGGTAGGCGTGTCCGCGCAACGCGCCGGTGTTCACGCATCCGGCACGGGGCTGCGGGACTGGAGCTCCGAACGATACGGTACGCTGGATCTCACCGCCGACTCGACGCTCCTCCAGGACGAGTTGGCGTACGACGTGTTCACGCAGGCTGCCGCAGCGGCGAGTGGCTCCGCTCCCGGGCGACTGCTGGGACCCGCGAGTCCACGGCTGGTGCTGGCGACCGGGCACTCTCAATCCGCGAACCGCCTGTCCGCATACCACGATCGCGTGCATCCCATCTCGAGGGTCATCGATGGCTTCTTGCTCCATGGCGGTGGCGGGCGTCTCGCGCTCGACGTGGACGCCAAGGTGTTCAAGATCAATGCTGAAACGGACCTCCGGGCCATGGGGCAGGCGGCGCGCCGCCAGGCCGATTCGGACGACCTTCGCACCTGGGAGGTCGCGGGCACGTCTCACGTAGACGAGTACTACATCGCGCATCTGGCCGAGCTGCAACGAAGAGACCTCGGCGCTGCCTTGACGGTCGCGTGCGACGAGCCGGCGAAGAGCCGCATCCCGTTTCGCTACGCCCTTCACGCTGCCTACGACCACCTCACTGCCTGGGTCGCCGACGGGACACCGCCGCCGCGCGCGCCGCCCATCGACATCTTGCGCTTCGAGCCCGAGATCCGGCTGGTCAGGGACAGCCTCGGGAATGCCACGCGCGGGATCCAGCTTCCGGACCATGCCGTCCCCGTCGCCCTGAACAGTGGTCGGAACAGCGGCGGCAGGTTCTGCGGCTTCTATGGAACGCACCGGCCGTTCGACAGCGTCACCCTGAGTCGGCTCTATCCGTCACCCGGCGCCTACGCGGCCGCCTTCACCGCCGCGATACGAGAGAGCTTGGAAGCCGGCTACATCGTGCAGCGCGACGCCCAGCGGATGTTGCGGGACCTATCCGCTCATCAGGACGCACGAGCGGAAGTCGAACGAGTGGTCCGCGTGTTCTTCGACTCCGCGGTCGCGCGGTTCGACTACGACCTGCTCGATCGGATGGTGACACCCGACGCCCAGTTCGTGGAGGGTGGCCGCTTCATGGACGTGAGCGGCTTCAAGGAGTTCATGGGCCGGTACGAAAGGCGGGCGACGGTGCGGTACGCCCTGTCGGATCTGCGGACCAGGATCCGTGACGGCGTCGCCTGGACGAGCTTCCGGAATCGTGGCGCGCTCACGATGGACGGCACCACGCGAGCGCGCGAGTGGCATGAGGCCGTCGTGCTCGTGAGACGGGACGAGCGATGGCTGATCGATCTGATCCACTCGCGACCGATCTCCCCATGAGCGCCCGGCCCATTCAGTCGGCCTGCGATACCTGACCCCCGTTCCTCTCGTTCGCTCACCACCGCCCCAAGCGGCCGGACCGGCCCTCCCCGAGTCGCTCCCGGGGCGCTCCGCCCGCTACCGCCCGTTGCCGCCGTTCCCCCCCTCCTCGGTCACCGACTCGGCCTCCACCGCGCCCGCATCCAGGTCGTTCCAGTTCAGGATCGCGTTGAAGCCCAGGAAGAACGTGCCCTGGGTCTGCCAGCGCCAGAACGGCCTGATGGCGAACATGACGACGTGACCGTCACCGACGGGGGCGTCGATCACTTGCGGCTTGCCCGCGAGCGCCTCGCCCCCGTCGAGCGTACCGGACAGCAGGATCCGGTCCGCGCTCTCGGGGAACGCCATCACCACCCTGGGCCCGTCCTCGTCGTCACCGCCGAACCCGAACTGGCGTGCGCGCGCGCGGAACTCGGCCATCTGGTCGTCGTCCGCATCCTCGTCATCGCCTTCTTCGTCGTCCGCCTGGATGGGCTCGTAGGGGGACAGCTCGGGCCGGCGCGCCATCGGCGTGGTGTTCTGCCAGGGGCTCTCCCCCCCGCCGCCGAACCCGCCGTCTCCCACTGACAGGACCAGGTCGTTCTTGAAGTAGACCGGCAGCTGCTCACCCGTGTAGCCGTAGGCGATGGGGCTCGTCGGATCCGCGATGATGCCTCGGTGGATCGAGCCGGGCGCGATCAGACCGTCGGAGTCCTCCAGGCGCACGCCCGTGGTGATGCCGTACTCCGGCAGGATCGCCGAGGTGGATCCCTCGACGAGCAGCATGCCACCGTCCCTCACGAAGTCCGCGAGCTCCACCAGCCCCTCGAAGCCCATTCCGCCACGGATGTCGTCGCTCTCGTCGATGCCGCCCAGGTTCGGCGTCGAGTCCGTCCTCTGATACGGCAGCGGCAGGTCGCCCGTGATCGCGATGCCCTCCACCTGTGACTGCGCGTCGCCGCCCACGTGCGGGAAGACGATGACGTCGTAGCGCGCCCGCAGGTTGCCCTCGCGGACCTCCTGCTCCGAGAAGTAGGCGTAGGGGATCCCGTAGTGGTCCAGCGCGCCGCGCACCCACCCCTCGTCCTGCGTGCGTCGCCATGCGTGGATGTATCCGATGCGTGGCACGTCCAAGTCGTGGGTGGGCACGTCGGGCACCTCGTCGGAGGCCCAGGCCGAGAGGCCCAGCTCGGCGACGCTCGCCTCGATAACGCCCCGTTCCGCCGACGGAATGATGAACGCGCCCGCGCGGAAGTCGTGG
>Ga0299906_10003424_pt1 | contig 13079 bp, 11 predicted proteins | sample RVTome_14_FD_200259 | JGI IMG/M metagenome (GOLD analysis project Ga0299906, IMG submission 200259) | Soil microbial communities from uranium-contaminated site in the Upper Colorado River Basin, Wyoming, United States - RVT145D125 (version 2) ...
AGGGTCCACCGGGTAGGCCTTGCGCGGATTCACCATGCGCTGCCGCTCGGAGGAGCTGTGCATCTCCACGGTGCGTAGCAGGAAGGCGTCCTCCAGGTGCGCGAGGTAGTCGTGCAGCGTGTCCTTGCCCACCGAGACGCCCTGCGAGCGCAGGGTGTCGTAGTGTTTCTTCACCGAGAAGGTCCCGCCGGGGTTCGCCAGGAGCTGCCGCTCGATCCAGCGCAGGGCCAGCGGGTTGCTGACGGCGTGCCGCTCGATGACGTCGCGCAGCACGACCACGTCGACGTAGCCGGCCAGGAGCGCCGCGCGGTCGCGGTCTGAAGCGCCCTGGGCCTCGGGGAAGCCGCCTTCGGCCAGGTAGCGCCGCAGGCGCTGGTCCAGGCCGGCGCGCGCCTGTGGCGCCAGACGCTCGTAGGGCTCGGCCGGCTCGACCCCGGCGTGGCGCAGGGCTTCCCGGAAGCTGAACGGGTGGACGAGCACCTCCATCGCCCGGCCGCGCAGGCTCGAGGCCACCTCGCGAGACAGCAGCCTGGCCGACGAGCCCGAGACGAACAGCTCCTGGCTGCCCGCGTCGATCAGCCGCCGGACCAGGCGCTCCCACCCGGGCACGGTCTGCACTTCGTCCAGGTAGAGCGTTATGCCCCCGGCCTCGCGCAGCCCGGGGAACGTGCGCGCGTGCTCCTCCAGCATCCAGCCCAGCTCGGCCACCGACAGGCCGGCCAGGCGCTCGTCTTCCAGGGAGAGGAGCAGTTGGCCCTCGCTAGGACGGCCCTGGGCCGTCCGGTTGGCCCGGCATTGGGCCATGAACGAGGTCTTGCCGCCCCGGCGTACGCCTATGACCGCAAACGCCTTGCCCGGGATCGCAGGGAGGCGGATGTCGCGCCGGGTCAGCACGGGCGTCCCTGCCGCGAGCGACTCGCTGAGTTTCAGGCGCAGGAGATCGTGCGATATTGTCACTTTACAAGTGACAATATCCACACAGATGGTCCTTCATAGAAGGACACAATGGCGAGGGCGCCCCTACCCGCTGCGCCACTCGCGCATGCGGGGGGCCGAGGTTCTGGAGCCTGGTTGAGTGAAGACAGGTCCGGAGCCAGCGGCAGAAGAGACATACGATGTACAGGCGAACCCGACCCGAGGAGCGGAGCGCTGCGCCGCCGCGGCGCGCTCAATCCTCACCCGGAGCGAGTCCGGGATCCGCTGTTCACAAGGGACGACCCGTTCGACCCCGCGATCTGCTCCAGGTCAAGTACGAGATGATCCGGCGCGCCCGGGCCGGGGAGCAGACGGTTTGCGAGGCATGAGCTTCCTTTCGCGGTCGTGCTGGGCGGGCGACTGGGAGTGGGCTGCGCTGGTCTCCAACCCGGCGACGGGCCAGGGGCGGAGGCTCTCGCGGGCGCGCGCGGACCCGTATGGCCGCCGCTTGTGGTCGAACGCGGAGAAGCAGGCGTACCTCGCCCGCGGCCATGAGCTTCCGGACGGTCTCTAGCCAGCACGCCGCGCAGCTCGCGCCTGCGGAAGAGGAGTGGGCGCAGCATCCTGGGAATGGGCGACGTAGCGCGCTTCGAAGCGCTCCTCCCAGGCGAGCTTGACGGGCTCGAACAGGGGCTCGAGGCGCTGGTAAGGGATAGGCGCTTCCTTGGCTCCACCCTCATCCCAGAATTGCACACTCTGGTGTGGCCCAACGGCGCCGACCTGGCACCGGAGTTCCTGCGCGAGCATACTCGCGTCTCCGCCTAAGCAAGTGAGGCTGACAAGCGTCGCATGGCCAGCCGAGCGGCCCTTGCAGCTTCGGCTAGCCGACGGATGTGGGACCGGGTAGTGGCTCCGTTCAAGCTCGAGAGGCCCAAATCATCGACGTAGCGGTGCCCTCGAAGCCCGCACGCACATGAAAGCCCTGCGCCCTCAGAAGGGCGACGAGCCAAGACGGCGACCTGGACGCATCCAGGACATGGGCTTCCAGGGCAACCCGGCGCACGCGCTGAAGGGCGCCTTGCCCTACCGCCGCCTCAAGGATCTCGTATTCGGCGCCCTCGCAGTCCATCTTGAGCAGGTCAATCGTCTTGATGGCGTGCTGCTCGATGATCTCGGCAAGCGTGATGGATGAGACGGGGAGTTGCACGGCGCCCGGCTTCACGATGTGAAGCGAGTGTTCTGCTGGACTATCGGAAACGTGCAGTTGCCGCACGCCGCCTCCTCCGGCAACCGCGCATTGGGCCGGCAACACATTCGAAAGCCCATTCCGGGCCATGTTGCTCGACAACAGAGCGAAGTTTTCCGGAGAGGGCTCGAACGCGTAGACGGTTACTCCTGCTGCGGAACGGGCAGCGCTGGCCGCGAAGGCGCCGACGTGCGCGCCCACGTCGAGCACGATGGAGTTGGCCTCGATTTCAAAGCCGCGCGGCGTATAGACGTGATGGGAGAAGACGTCCTTGAGCACGGCCACATCCAACGTGCGCGGGCGCGCCTCCAACTGCAATCCGTTTCGGAGGCGGTATGTCATCAGGGCCGGCCGCGCGCTGCCGTACGTCGCGACGTAGTGGTCGCCCCAGTTCTGGACGAAGCCAATGAAACCCATCGTTGCGCGCAGCTTTTTGAACGCACTCAACCCGCGCCGGCGCATGACCACGGACGATAGCATGCGGGTCGGCGCGGGGTCCCTAACAGCCCCACGACTTCCTCCAGCGTCCACACGTGGCTAGCTAGCGCTCCTGGTGGACTGGACGGTGCCGCGGGCCGAGGTCGGATCGTGGGAGCGAGCACACGACGGGCGTGTTCCTGGCGGCCAACTCCACAGGCGTTCAGAGAGAGACAGCGGGTCCGTGAGTGGTGGGGGCGGGAGGGGGCCTCGGGCGGGACGAGGTGGAGCGTCGTAGAAGGTCGAGGATGCGCGCGATGGCTCGAGGCTGGGTGACGAATCCAACGACCTTCATGCTTGCGGAGCATCGCGGACAGGCCAGAGGATCGACTTCGTAAACACGGCGGAGCAGATCTGCCCATCGCTTGCGCGCGGCCACGGTGTCCGGAGGTGGAGCTCCTTGGGCATCGGCGGCCCCGGGACCGGGGGCCGCATCATGTAGCGGATCAGGGCCTCGACACCCCGCCCGTCGTCTGGCGCGACGTGAACGGCGTTGTGGACCGAGAATCCCGAGTTCCTCCAGGACGAGAGCAGCTCCACGCGCTCGAGCGTGATCAGCTCCTCGCGCAGGAGGAAGGCGAAGACTTTGTGGCGGAACAGCCTCTCGGCCGCCGCGGGATCGACGTAGGGGATCGGCGACAAGCATCCGCAGTCGAGGTAGCGGGCGACCGCGGAGTCCAAGCAGCCCTGCCAAGCCGTAGCGCTGCTCGAAACGCTCCCCCCAGGCCAGCGTGATCAGCTCGTAGAGCGACTCGAGGAGCTGGAACAGAGGCGTCTGGAGCGGTCATCGTCGGGGTGACCTCTACCTTCGGGGGGCGGCGCTACCTCTACGCCCTTGCGCGAGCCGTCGGCGACTGAAGCGGCTGCACCCTCGGCCTCAGCTCAGGATCGCGTCGGCGAGGCGGGCGGCGGCGGCTCCGAAGTCGGTCAGGCCCCGCACCACGGCGAGCCGGAAGCGCGGGTGTGCGGCGGCGGGGCCGATGGCTTGGCGAGCGCGCTCCTCGTCCGGGACGGCCAGGAACGCCACGAGCAGCCGGGAGCGCTCCACGCCGAAGGCGAGCGCGCGCTGGGCCTCCTCGGGCCGGACGTTGTACAGGAAGTCGGAGTCCGACACGACGACCCGGATCGCGTCGTCGCGCTCTTCGGCGCTCTCCCGCAGCAGGTCGAAGGGGTAGTCGGTGCCGCCCCCCACGTAGCCGAGCAGGAAGCGCCGCGCGGCCTCCTCGTCCCGCATCCAGTCCGAAACGGCGTGGGGCCCCGAGGAGTAGATGATCCCCCGCACGCTCCCGCCCCTGCGGATCGCGGACGCGCTCAGGATCTGGGCCGCGAGGGTCATGGCGTTCAGCCGGTACTGCGGATCGGGCATCGATCCGCTCGTGTCGAGGTAGATCTCGAGGGCCGGCAGGTCCCCCTCGGGCTCCGGGGGGTCGTCGGGCTCCAGCTCCCGCTGCAGCGGCCGGATCGCCGCCAGAGGACCCCCCTCGATCACGGTCAGCGGCCAGTCGATCCGTGACGGGCTGTCTCCCACCTCCCATTCCTGGGGAATCGTCGGGAGGAACGCCTCGGGAACGGGAGCGTCGCCGGGAATCCGCAGGATGTAGGGCTCGATCAGGCGCCGGTAGTGCTTCTCCACCAGCGCCTGGCGCAGCTGTCCGCCCCCGGTTCCCGGCAGGTGCTCGGTGATCCGGTCGATGATCGTGAAGGGGTCGCCGGCGTCGCGATCCAGGGCACCCGAGTCCTCGATCCACCCGCGGCCGCGGGCCTCCTCCACCGCCTCGTCGACTCCCGGCACGCCGGCGATGGCGCGATCGAAGTCGTCGGCGTCCGGCTGCGGGACGTCGGCACCCATGGGGACCTTCAGCTCCAGCCGTCCCGGGTCCTCGACGTAGCGGATCACCCGGGAGCAGAAGTACGTGAACTGGAGGTAGACCGTGGGCAGCGCGTAGAAGGTCTGCACGAACACCCGGGCGTCCGCTCGACAGCCCGGGAACCGCTCCTCCATCTTCTCGATCTCGGCCGCGGGGACGAGGCTGCCCGGCTCGAGACCCCACAGCTCCTCGTAGAGGGCCAGGCAGAAGAAGAAGACCGGGGAGATCGTCCGGGCGTCCTCGACGAAGCCGCGGTAGACGGCCTGAAGCTCCGAGGCCCGGGTTCGCCCGACGACCTCGTTGACCTGGAGGTCGAAGAACAGGTTCGTCAGCGACTGCCGGAGCCCCGGGATCAGGCGCTTCTCGAGGACCTGGAGCACCGCCACCAGGCCCAGTGTGTGGGGGAAGCGCACGTGGTGGCCGATCTCGTGAGCCAGCACGCCGGTGAGGCTCCCGGCGGCCCCGATCCGCTCCAGGAGCGGGAAGTTCACCACCACCTGCCGCGTCTCCAGGTCGATGAAGGCCAGGGGGTCGTCGCTCTGCCAGTGGGACCTCCCCTTCCCGGAGTACGGCTTCGGGGGGCTCAGCTCGGTCAGCACGTCCCACAGCCCGAGGGCGTCCCGCCAGGCCTGGGCGATCCGGCCCGCGCTGAAGGAGCCGGTCTCTCCCCGCTGGCGCCGCGCCGCCGCGCTCATGCGGGCTGGAGCGCCACGAGGAACTGGGACAGCTCCAGGGTCACCGCCGCGCGCCACTCGTTGACGGCCATCTCGCGGACCTCGGCGGCGCTCGGGTCCGCCCTGGCCAGCTCCTCGAGAAGCTCCAGGTGCACCGCCCCTTCGGCCGGCGGCTCGAGGGAGCCGAGGGATCCGAGGGGCACGGGGGGATCCGCCAGCCACACCCCGACGGTGGGCGTCGCCGCGCTCCCGGGCTCCCTGCGGTGACGGTCGTGAACGGCGACGACGGTCGGCGCGAGGAACTGGACCTTGCCGGGGAGGAAGTGGGGGTCGTCCTCCGCGAGGTGGATCCAGTGCCGGCGGGACACCGGCCCCAGCTTCTTCTCCGGCTCCCCCAGGGCCGCCCGGGAGACCTGCGTGACGAGTCCCTGCAGGTCGTCGAGGCGGCCTTCGACGGTCGGTCCCAGGGCGCGGAGGAAGATCCGCCGCACCCAGGTCGGCGACCTCTCCAGGTTCTCGCCCAGGTTCCAGCAGTCCGCGAGGATCTGGGACATGCGGTCGGGGCGCAGCCGGGGGAGCGCCTCCGGCAGCAACTCTCGCCACGCCCGGGCAACGAAGCTGTCGCCGGCCGTGCCCTCGGGGTAGATGTAACCGAGGCCGACGCCCTCGCAGGCCAGGCTCAGGTAGCTGGTGAGGACCGCCTCGGCCGCCTCGGCCTCGAGGCGGGCCGAAACCAGCCCCCGCTCGAGGCGGCGGGCCGGTCCCGCGCACAGGTCTCGCCAGACGTCGGCGTCCCAGCGCGCGAACCGCGTGCGGGCCCGCGCCTCGAGACGAGCGGGAAGGCTCAGCCCGGTTTCCGTGGGTCTCTCCGCCATCCAGCCTCGGTCCCGTGTGGATGATAGCGCGCCGGCGAGGCGTGAACCCCGGGGCGTCAGCATGGAGCCGTGAACCAGCCGGTCAGGCGCAGCGTGTCCTTGTTCATGAACTCGAACTCGGGGGAAGCCATGCGGCAGAAGTCGAGCTGCCCCAGGGAAGAAGGAAACCGGCTGGCGTGCCGAAGGATTACTGATCCGGGGCCCCGGCCGCGGTCAGGCGCTGGACGAGAGACTCCAGGAACACCGCGATTGCCTTCGTCTGCGCATCGTCCCAGCCGAGCGCTCGCGCCGCTGGCTCTGGATCGAGATCCTTGAGAACCCAGGCGAGGGTCAGGGGGGAGAACCCGCCATCCTTCTGTGGCGCCTGCTCGATAGCGCGGTCCAGATCTCCACCCGCGTCCAGCAGTCCTTTCACGTCGACGAGGTCCCGAAGCTCAGAGCGATTCAGGAGCGTCGTGAGCTTGTTGACGAGGATCTCGTGAGCCGAGTCGACAGCGATCTGCGCGCCGCCGATCTCGACCTTCTGCGGGGGCTCGATCGGCCCGAAGGGCTCGGCGACCAGATCGACCATGCAGACCTCCCGTCCATCTTCGACCCGAAGCTGTGCAAAGGCCGGGGCGGTGCGCAGAGTCTCCACCTGAAGGCCGTCTTCCCGCGCGGCCGAGACGGCGTCCCGCACCAGGTCGCCGAGCTTCTCGCGCTGGCGCCAGAAGAGATCGAGATCGCGCGTTCCGCGGTGCCCGAGGTGCACGGCGGTCAGCGCTGCCCCTCCCGTCAGCGTCCAGGGTGGCGTCAGTGCCGCGAGGGTCCGAAGCACCCGCTCCTGGAGCGGCGTGAGCCTAGCGCCAGACACGCCCCTGGGCCTCCCAGGTCTCGAAGAGCCAGGTCCAGAACGCCCGGGTGTGCCCTAGGTAGCGGGTGAGCCGCGGCCACAGCTCGCGAATCGCCCGGGGGCGCACGAACAGGAAGACGTCGTCCGGCTTGGCTTGTCGCATCAGCTTGCCGACGAGGTACGCCCGGACCTCCGGATCCGGGTCCTGGAGCCGGCGCCGGAACTCGTCGAGAGTCAGATCGCAGTCCCACAGGAAGTAGGGGCGATTCTGCGCGTCGGTCATGTGCCGTTCCGGAGTTGCCGCCATGGCTCGACCAGAGTAGCAGAGTCGGACTATCTCCCCGCCATGCAGCTCGGTCCCGCATCGGTGACAGCGCGCGGGCGAGGAGCCAAACCCGGAAGGTCAGCGCCGGGCCGTGAACCAGCCGGTCAGGCTCAAGCGCTCCCGGGAGGCGGGGAGCACCTCGTGGGGGAAGCGGTCGCTCCGAAAGCAGACGAGCCGGCCGGCCGCAGGTGCGATCTCCTCGAAGGGGCCCGCGTCGGCCTCCTCGAGGTAGAGGCGCAGCGCCCCGCCCGCCGCGGCATCCCAGTCGGGGTTCAGGTAGACCACCGCCGAGATCACCCGGTGGGACGCGTCGGCGAAGCGGTCGCGGTGGGTCCGGTAGCGGGCGCCAGGCGGATACAGCGCGTAGTGCGCCTCGAAGGCGACGAGGCCCGCGTACAGGCCGCGGTTGAGGGCCTGGCGCAGCGCCTCCATGCGGGCGAAGAAGCGCTTCTGGGGGCGCGTCTCGCCGGGGGGGAGCAGCCACCGCACCCGGTCGCTGCGCTGATCGGGCTGCAGCCGGAACGACGGGCCGCGCCCGACGCCCGCGTGGCGGAATGCCCCCGAGCGCCACAGCCGGCGCCCGTCGTCGACCAGGCTCGCGACCTGAGAGGGCGGAAGGAAGCCGTCCACGGCGATCCAGCCCGCCGCGGCCAGCCCCTCGGCGATCGCGTCGTCGCTCGGGACGGGAAGAGCGTCCATGGGGGCGCTCTCAGGACTGCCGCTTCTGCCAGAGGGAGTAGTTGTTGTAGCGGCTGTAGATCGACTTCAGGTGGATCAGGTCCTCGTAGACCGGCCCGGACAGCTCCGACTTCTTCATCAGCTCCGAGATCAGGCTCGACACGCGCGCCATCCGCTCCCGGGTGGTCTTCGCGTCCACCCCGCGCAGCCCCTCGTCGAGCTGCTCCCGGAGCGCCATCACCTTGTTCCGCACCGGCGCGTGTCGGCCGTACTGCTCCATGGCGGTGTCGAACATGCTGCGGATCCAGCTCACCCGGTCCTGGAGCAGGACGCGCTTGCCCTTCACGTCGAAGAAGGGGCTGCGGGTGTTCGGGACGATCTTCTCGTGGAGCACCCAGGGCAGGATCTGCCGCACGTCCTCAAGCTCCACGGCGCGGTTGCCGCGCACGTAGGCCAGGGCCTTCGCGTAGTGGAGGCCGGTCTGGTACGTCCGCACCGAGACCCCGTTCTCGGTCTGGGTGCACAGGTGCACCTTCTTGTCCAGGGGGCACTTCTCGTTGCACACGCCACCCACGGTCTGGCCCGCCAGGCGCAGCGTGTCCTTGTTCATGAACTCGAACTCCGGGGAGGCCATGCGGCAGAAGTCGAGCTGCCCGAGGAAGAACGCCATCGGGCGCAGCACCGGGTCCGGCACCTCGACGGCCAGGATCGCCCGGTAGATCGCCTCCAGCTCCGACTTCGTGAAGACGATCTCCTCCGGGACCAGCTCCTCGGGGGTCTTGTCCTTCTCGATCCGGCGCAGCAGCGTCTCGGTGAAGCCCGAGTTGAAGGGCACCGCCCGCACGATGACGTCCAGCCGGTCCTTCAGGGCGTCGATCACCTGGAACGTCCCGCCCCCGGCGTCGTCGTTCGCGGTCAGGAACCAGCTCGAGCGCCCCGTGTAGACGTACTGGTCGAACATCTCGGCGTAGCCCTCGGCCAGCAGCGAGAGCAGCGCCGACTGGGTCTTGGTGGGGATCCGGTTGTACTCGTCGATGATCTTGACCCGGGCGCCGATCCACTTGCGCCAGCCGATCTTCACGGCGGACATGTCCTCGGCCTTGAGCATGTCCGAGGGGAGCGGCGAGCCCAGCAGGTCCGCGATGGACAGCTGCGGGTGGCCGCGCTGGATCGAGCGGCGGACCTCGTCCCGGCTCATCCCCGCGAGCAGCGACATCAGGATGGCCGAGGTCGTCTTGCCGCGCCCCGGTCCCCCGATCATGAGCGCCCGCCGGCAGGTGAAGAGCGTCAGCATCGGGACCAGGACGAAGGAGCTGTAGCTCATCTCCGCCGGGAGCGTGAGCGTGTCGCCCGTCGCGTTCTCGTAGGTGGCCGGCTTGCCGTAGGCGATGTCGTAGTAGGGGCAGACCACGGCGTTGTTCGCGATCCACCAGTACGCCTGGCGGATCTTCTCGTGGAGGTCGGCACCCTCGCGCTCGGAGAGGTGCACCCTCAGGTCCGGTCCGGCTCGGGCCCGACCCTGGAGCAGGCCGCCCCGGAACAGCTCCTCGCCGCTCATGGACCGATGTTACCAGCGGCCCGGGGGTAGAATTCCGGGCAGGAGGTCGCCCCATGCTGTCACGCGCGTGTCTCGTCCTCGCCGCCGCCGTGTGCGCCGTTCCAGCGGCCGTCGCCGCCGAGGCCGAGGAGGAGATCCTCGCCGCGGAGGAGCGCTGGGCGACGGCGGTCAAGGCCCGGGATCTGGAGGCGCTCGGCGCCCTGCTCCACCCCGACATGTTCTACGCTCACTCGTCGGGAATCGTCGAGTCGAAGCAGCAGTACGTCGGCAACTTCGCCAGCGGCGCGGCGCGCTACGACGTGATCGATTACGAGAGGACCTCCGTGACCCGCTTCGGCGACTCGGCGATCGCTCATTCCCGTGTCGCCATGAAGGGGCAGAGCCCGAACGGCCCCTTCGACGTGTACCTCATGATGATCCACGTCTGGGTCCGCGGCGGCGAGGGCTGGCAGCTCGCCGCGCACCAGACCACGCGGCTGGAGCGGCCCTGAGGGGATCTCCGTTCCGGCGGCTCGCCCCCCGCGGCTGACCGACCGTGTCGGCGACCTCGTCGAGCATGGTCGGCCGCGTCGTCGGCCACTACCGGATCATCGACCGCCTCGGTGAGGGCGGCATGGGCGAGGTGTTCCTCGCCGAGGACTCGAGGTTGCGGCGGCCGGTGGCCCTGAAGATGCTGGCCAGCCGCAGGCGCGAGGACCCCGCGGGCTGCGAGCGGCTCGCCCGGGAGGCCCGCGTGGCATCACTGCTGAACCACCCCGGCATCGCCGTGGTCTACGACACCGGCACGCTGGAGGTCGAGGGCGATCGCCGCGCCTTCATCGCCATGGAGTACGTGGCGGGGGAGAGCCTCAAGGCCCGCCTGCAGCGCGGTCCCCTGGCCCCGGAGGAGGCCGCGGGACTCGCGCTCCAGATCGCCGACGCCCTCGAGGAGGCTCACGCCCGGGGCGTGGTGCATCGGGACATCAAGCCGGCGAACGTCGTCCTCGACGGCCGCCTGCGGCCCAAGCTCCTCGACTTCGGCCTGGCCAGCTACACGCCCGTGGCCGACGGGGAGGACACCTGGAGCGGACCGGACTCGGTGCTCCCCCCGGGCACCCTGGCGGGAACCGTCGCCTACATGGCCCCCGAGCAGGCCCGGGGCCGCAGCGTGGACGCTCGGGCCGACGTCTTCGGGCTCGGGGTGGTGCTCTACGAGCTGCTCGCGGGACGTCCTCCCTTCTCGGGGGCGAGCGCCATCGACGTCCTGGACGCCGTCCTCAACGCTCCGCCTCCGCCCATCGACCACGGCCGGGATGCGCCGCCCCTCGCGCGAGCCCTCGAGGAGGTCGCCCGGCAGATGCTGGCCAAGGACCCCCGGGATCGGCTTCCGGACATGGTTCGCGTCAAGCAGGCCCTGGAGCGGGCGGCGGGGAGGCACTCGCTGCCCAGGGGGCGCGCCGCCCCGTCGGCGGCGGTGCTGCCGTTTGCGAACCTCACCCGCAACACGGAGGACGACTGGCTCGGCACCGGCCTCGCGGAGACGGTGGCGTCCGCCCTGGGCCAGATTCCCGGCCTGTCGCTGGTCTCCCGGGAGCGGGTGCGCGAAGCGCTGGGAAAGCTCGGGCTCCCCGAGACCCCCGGCGTACAGGGTGCGCCCCGGCTCGGCAGGGAGCTGGGAGCGCGCTGGATCGTGTGCGGCGACTACCAGCGGGTGGCCGAGTCGATCCGGATCGCCGCGCGCCTGGTCGAGTCCGAGTCCGGTGCGGTCACGCAGGCCGCGAACGTGGACGGGACCATGGCCGGGATCTTCACGGCCCAGGACGAGGTCGTCTCCGCGGTCGCCCGCGGGCTCAGGCTGCAGCTCGCGTCGGGTGGCGCTCACGAGGGAGAGGAGACCCACGTCGTGGAGGCCTACGAGGCCTACACCAAGGGGATCGTCAACCTTCGGACCCAGACCCGGGAGTCGCTGGACCGCGCCATCAGCTTCTTCGAGCGGGCGATCGCCCTCGACCCGTCGTACGCCGACGCCCACCTCCGCCTCGCCTCCGCGATCGGCCTCAAGGGCAGCTTCCTGGGCGACCCCGTGCTCCAGCGCAGAGCCATGGCCGCCGTGCGGCGCGCGCTCGAGCTGCGGCCGAGCCACGCCGAGGCCTGGCGCGAGCTTGCCGACGCCCAGCTGTCCATGGGGGGTCTCGACCGCGAGGCGCTGGCTTCGGCCCGTCGGGCGGTCGAGCTGGATCCCGAGAACGCCGCGGCCCAGGCGATCCTGGCCCGCGTGCTGTTCATCGGCTTCGGCGAGTTCGAGCAGGCGGTCGAGAGCTTCGCCCGGGCCATCGCCCTGAACCCCGAGGCGGGCTGGTACGCGCTGCAACTCGCCCACTGCGCCCTGCTGATCGGCCAGCTGGACCGGGCCGAGCAGCACGCGCGCCACGCACTCATCCTGCAGGAGGGGTTCCTCTCGGGCCGCCAGGGGCTGGCCATCGTGGGCGCCTACGTGCGCCTGGGGCAGGTGGCCGTGCTGCGCGGGCGCCCCCTCGACGGCGTGGAGCTCTACCGCCGGGAGGAGGAGTTCGTGCGGCGCGTCAGCCACGCCCTCGCGGAGCGCATCATCATCGAGATCCGCTATCGGATCGGGAGCGCTTTGCTCGCCGCCGGCCAGCGCGATCGGGGTCTGCCCGAGCTGTCAGCGGCGGTGGCGTCGCAGGAGGAGCGCGTGCGGCTCGGGGCCGACGACCCCTTCACGCGCTACTACAGCGCCTGTGCCCGGGCGCTCCTGGGAGATGCCGAGGGCGCCGCGGCGGACCTGGAGCGCGCCATCGAGAAGCGCCGGGCGTACGTGCTCCGGCGGCTGCGCAGCGAGCCCGACCTCGCCACCGTCGCCCCCCGGATCCTCGAGAGCCACGCGCCAGGTCCCGGGCTCTGAACGTTCTCCGCGGGGACTCGTTCAGTCTCCCCCGGTCACCTCGAAGGACGCGGTGAGCAGGTCGCTCTCGCTCGAGGAGCCGCCCACCCACACGGGATAGCTCCCGGCGTCGACCCGCCAGGAGTGGGAGTCGGGGTCGTACCAGGCCAGCTCCGGCACCGCCACGGCCAGCTCCACGCTGGCCCTCTCCCCGGGAGCGAGCGCGACCTTGTCGAAGGCGCGCAGGACCTTCCGGGGTCGGTCGACGGCAGACGCTTCGAGGCCCACGTAGAGCTGGACGATCTCGGCGCCTCCTCGCGCTCCGGTGTTGCGCACCTCGACGGAGACCCGCAGCGTCGCGTCCGGACCCAGCCGCGGGGTTTTCACCTCCAGGCGAGCGTAGGAGAACGACGTGTACGAGAGGCCGTGTCCGAAGGCGAACGCGGGGACCTGTCCGCTCCTGTCGAGGAGCGCGTAACCGTGGTAATAGCCGAAGTCGGCGCTCTCGGCGAACTCGTCGAACGGGGGGAGCTGCGACTCGTCCCGGGGGAAGGTGAGGGGGAGCTTCGCGCTCGGGCTGACGTCCCCGAACAGGATCCGGGCGAGGGCGCTGCCGCCCTCCATGCCGGGATACCACGCCATCAGGATCGCGGGGACGTCCTCGCGCCACTCCTCCATGGTGATCGCGCTGCCGCCGATCAGGACCACTGCGGTACGTGGGTTCGCCCCGACGGCGGCCGCGATGGCGGA
>Ga0299906_10003425_pt1 | contig 13079 bp, 12 predicted proteins | sample RVTome_14_FD_200259 | JGI IMG/M metagenome (GOLD analysis project Ga0299906, IMG submission 200259) | Soil microbial communities from uranium-contaminated site in the Upper Colorado River Basin, Wyoming, United States - RVT145D125 (version 2) ...
AGGGCGGCGGCCACGGCCGGCCGGGTCGTCGACGAAGGCAGCTTGCCGTAGAGCGTCTCCAGCTTCGTTGCCTTCACCTCGGCGGCCTGATATGCCTCGTTCAGCTCGGCGACGGAGTCCGAGATCGACGCCTCGGCGAGGAGGACGGGAGCCACCCGAAGAAACCGCGTACCCAGGTCGGTCTGGGCGACCGTGCCGATCGGCGTCTCCCCGGCGCGGTCGAGCAGCGCTTCGCCGGCCCGACGGCGGGCCGCCGCCACCCTGTGTGGCCGCAGCGCGTCGACGATTCGCCGCAGCTCGGCCCGCCGCACGTCGAAGAGCTCCTCCTGGGTCGAGGGCACGTCGAGGGCGTCCTCGGACGCCTGCTGGACGGCGCCTTCGAGGATGGGCCGCTCCTGGGAGGCGGCCAGCTCGAGCGGTGTATCCGACTCGGCCCGCAGGCGCGGGGAGTCGAGGACGCCGACGAGACCGGAAGCCCACGCAGACCGGAGGGCGACCACGTCGGAAGACGTCCCTCCGCCGTCGATCGAGGCGAGCACGTCGAGGACGGCGCCCGTCGAGGCGCTGGGAGGGCCTCCCGCGTACGGGATCCGGTAGTCCTCTGGCCGCAGCAGCTCCTGCCCGGCCGGCTCGAGCCTGCCGAGCTCACCGTCGACGATCTCGCGGCGCTGTCGTTCGACGCGCTCGTTCCTGTTGTGCCTGACGATTCCGGCGCCTGCGCCTCCCACGAGAAGTGCGGCGGCGCCGAGAGCTATCGCCACCGTCCCGCTGGAGGGTCCGTCGTTCGAAGGCTCCTCTTCCGGAAGCGGCGGTACCGTGCCACCTTCGGTAGTCGTTGCGCCGGAGCCGCCCTCGTGGAACTCGGCGAGCCCCGCTTGGAGCCCGCCGACGATCGCCAGGAGCCCTCCTTCGAAGTCGCCCGTCCCGAAGAAGCTATTGCCCGAGCCGGTGATCCGCTCCGCGTCGAGTGACACCCCTGGTCCGTACACCATCTCGGTGCGGCGCGCCGACAGGTCGACGAGGACGACGATGCCGTCGTCGGCGCTCGAGCCGACGCCCCAAGCCTCCCCGAGGCCGAAGGCGAGCTCCGCCGTCGACCGCCCCCTGCTGTCGTCGACGACGACGAGCGCGATCTCGTTGCCGTACCGCCCGATCACCGCGTCGATGGCGTCCTCGATCCGCTGGTCGTCGTCGACGATGCCGGCGTCGTCCGTGAACCAGCCTTGGCAGACGATGCCCTCGTACTCGTCGCAGAGCGGCGGAGCGTCCTGCGCCAATGCGGCGATCGGGAGCGAGACGATCAGGAAGGCGCCGAGTGCCGGAGCGATGAGGGCTCGGGAACGCATCGGCGAACGGTAGCGGCCCGGCGGCTCCTGGCCGCCCCGGGTCACCCGAAGCGGAGCGGCAGGTCCGTGGGTCTATAGAAGCTCGGCTCGAGCTCGGCGCATCGGCGCAATGCGGAGAGGATCTGGGCGATGGCGCCCTGGTCGCCCAGGTAGCCGCCCGGGATCTCGAGGAGGATCGGCGGCTCTCCTTCCACGATGATCGTGTCCCCGGCTCCCTGGAGCTCCCAGCCGATGGTGAGCTCCATGTCGATCGTCCTGCGGTCGGCTCGGAGCAGGACCGTCTGGTGGAAGCCGGTCGCCAGGCCGTCATCGCCGAGGAGCGGCTCGATCGCCTGGGCGACATCGTTCGTGGGCCACCCGAGCGTATGGGCGAGGAGCCGAGCCGAGGCCATGATCCCTCGATGTCCGACGGTGCCGGCTCCCACGGCGGCATCGAAGGCAGCCCTGTCGAGACCGTGACCCGTCTTCGGGAGGAACGTGTCACGCCTCGTCGCCGAGTCGACCCTTCTGCGCACCGTCACGGACTTCAGCCGGCGGCTGGCCGCAGCCGTGAGGAGGGCCAACCGGTCCATGACGAAGCCCGGGTTGGCGCCCGTCATGATGATGACCCGCCGCGTCGATCTAGCCGAGGTGTGCAATGCCTCCCAGATGTGCCTCGGCGGCCATGCGAGCTCCTCGCAAGTGCTCACGACGTGGTAGCCGGCCGAGGTGAGCCGGAGGATCTCCGGGGCGACGTCCTCCACGAGAGAAGAGAACACGAGCAGGGCCCTGTCGCCCTCCCTGGCGAGTGGCACCTCCAGGGTGCTGGCGTAGCCCGAGGTCTCGAGGGCGGCGGCGCCTCGTGCCCTTGCATCCGGATCGGGATCGACGACGCCGCTGACGCCGAGCACGACCCGGTCTTCGAGTGCTGCCTGGGCAGCTGCGATGCCGATGGTCCCCGCTCCGACGATCAGAAGGTCAGCCATGTCGGCTCGTCATGTTCGTCGGGTGGCCGTCGGATTGAAAGTATGCCGTGGGGCGTTGGGGGCACCCGTCCGGGGAGGCGTCAGCGTCCGGCGCTGCGCAGCGTTCCGGTGCGCATGACGGCGTCGCCCTGGGCGTTCGCCTCGAAGAGGAGGCAGGTGCCCGTCCTGTCTCCGTCCTGCCACGACTCCTCGGTCGGATAGATGGCATTCGCCCAGTAGACGGAGTCGGCATACGCCGTGCCGACGTATCCCTCGAAGCGGTCGAGGCACTGCACCATGATCGACTCGAGCAACTCCTCGACGCCGGGATACGAGGCTGAGGTGGGTGACGGGTCGGTGACGACGGAGAAGACCTCGTATGCGTGCGAGTCGCCGCATCCGCGCGCCTCGACGGTGGTGATCTCCTCAGCCTCCGGCTCGAGCAGGCAGTCACCGGCCGTGAGCGACTCGACGGTCTCGGTCTCGTCGATCGTGTTGTAGATGAATATCCCGCCGAAGATGACGGCCGGGACGATGAGTCGGGCGAGGAGCCGCATCCCCGTGCGACTCTTGGCGGGAACCTGCTCCGGAGTGCCGAGCGTGCTTGGCGCCGGTACCCGGTCTGTCTGGCGCTTCTCCGTCGCGCCCGGAGTGGGAGCGGGGTTACGGCCCATCGTCGTAAGTGGTTCCGCCGGCGCATCCTGGTCGGCGGCGCCAACCCGCCTCGCCGGCTCGGCGGCGGTGGTCTCGGTGCCCTCTCGATCGGAGGCGGTCCTGCCCATGAACTCGTCCCGGGCCTGGCGAAGCAGGTCGCTGCTGCTCATCGGGGTGTCGTTGCCGTCGGTCATGGTTCCCCTCCGGAAGTCTCGGGCAGTCATCGGCTCCGGCACGAGTGGGCTTGAGGAGGCGGGTAGGCCACGGCCCCCTTCCTGGGCTAGCGTCGGCGTCGTGAAGCGGACGCTGCCGGTCGATGTCCCACTCGACCTCGAGGCGACCGTGCGCGCCCTGGAGATGAAGGCCGCCAGGACGGCGCGAGCGTCGCCACGCCGGGCCTGGCTCACGGGACACACGCCGGAGGGGCCTGCGACGGTGCACCTCGAGCTCGATGGAGGCAGGCTCGCCGCCGAGGCGTGGGGACCGGGAGCACGGTGGCGTCTCGATTCGCTGCCTCAGCTCGTCGGGCTCGACGACGACGTCGAGTCGTTCGACCCGACGGGTATCGTGCGCCAGCTCAACAGGCGCGCCGCCGGGCTGCGCCTCGGCAGGACGGGCACCGTCTTCGAGACACTCCTCCCGGCCGTCCTCGGCCAGAGGGTGACCGGCCACGAGGCGAAGGCGGCGTACCGGGGGATCGTTCGCAGGTGGGGAGAGCCGGCCCCGGGGCCGGCGGGCGCATTGCTGCCTCCCGTCGCCGAGGTGATCGCAAGTCTGAGTCACGCCGACCTGCACCCGCTGGGAGTCGAGCGATCCCGCGCCTCGATCCTCATCGAGGTGGCGAGGAGAGCGAGGCGGCTCGAAGAGATCGTGTCGCTCGACCGCGAGGCGGCATGGCGCCGGTTGCTGGCAGTGCGCGGCATCGGGCCGTGGACCGCTGCCCAGGCGATGGGGATCGCGTGGGGAGATCGCGACGCCGTGATGGTCGGCGATTACCACCTCCCGAACGACGTGGCCTGGGTGCTCGCCGGCGAGCCGCGCGGGACGGACGAGCGGATGCTCGAGCTGCTCGCCCCGTTCGCCGGCGTGCGGCGACGGGTGATCGTCCTCGTGAAGCGCTCCGGCATCAGGCCGCCCAAGTACGGTCCGCGGACGGCCATCCGCGCCATCGCCGGCATCTGAGCCTGCCTAGGTGACGCCGGAGATGTCGGCGGCGAACCGCTCGTACTCGCGGCGCTCGACGATCTGCGCCAGTGCCTCGACGGCGTCCCAGACCTCGACGTGGGTGGTGTACAGGCCGGCGACTCCGATCCGGATGTTGTCCGGAGCTCGAAAGTCGGGGACGATCGACCGTTCGATGAGCGCCTGGGTGATGCGGCTCGCCTCACCGTGGCGCAGGCTCACGTGTGAGCCGCGGGCGGCAGCATCCCGGGGAGAGCCGAGGGTGAAGCCGATGCGCGCCAACCGGGCGTCGTACCTCTCGACGAGGAGCGACGTCAGGCTGGTGTTCTTCGCCCTGATGGCTTCGACGCCGGCCTTGGCGGTCAGCCCGATGCCGACCGCCGCGGCACGCAGCGCGACGATCGATGGAGTTCCCACAGCGAAGCGCCGCAGGTCGGCGGCCGGCCGGTAGTCGAGCGTGAACTCGAACATGGTTGCGTGCCCCCACCAGCCCGCTATCGGCTGGCGGAGCGTCCGCTGGAGGCGCTCGGCGACATAGAGGAATGCGGGCGCCCCCGGGCCGCCATTGAGGTGCTTGTACGTGCACCCCACGGCGAGGTCCGCCTCGCAGTCGTCGAGGGCGACCGGGACGGCGCCGGCAGAGTGGCTGAGGTCCCAGAGCGCCAGCGCTCCCGCCCGATGCGCCGCGGCCGTGATGGTCGCCATGTCGGCGATGGCCGCCGACTTGAAGGCGACGTGGGACAGGGCGACGACGCCGACACTCTCGCTCAGGTGCTGCTCGATGCGGTCGATCGACGGTCCCTCGACGTCGTCGCAATCGACGACGATCAGGCGTCCCCCTGCTGCTCGAGCGACGGAGTCGAGCACGTAGATGTCCGAAGGGAAGTTCGTCGAATCCGTGACGATGTCGGGCCTCTCGACCGTCACGGCGGCGCTCGCCAGCTTGAAGAGGTTGAGCGAGGTCTGATCGCTGATGAGGACCTCCCCGGGGGCTGCACCGATGATGGGTGCCAGCTCATCGCCCACCTGCTGTGGCAGCGCGATCCAATCGTGCCAGCTTCGAACCAGTCCCACCCCCCATTGGTCGGCGACCGTCTCGTGGATCCGGTCGAGGGTGGCGACCGGCAGCCTGCCGAGTGAGTTCCCGTCGAGATACACGAGATCGTCGTCTGCGATGACGAAGGCGTTGCGAAACGATGCGAGGGGGTCGTCGCCGTCGAGGCCTGCGGCATCGGCGCGATCCACCGCCGTCGGCTCAGTACAGCTCGTACCGACCGGCGATGATCCGATCCCGGACGCCGCTCCAGTCGGCGAAGCACTCCCGGACGATCGTCATGACGGCGGCGTCGTCGACGTCACCGGCCACCTCGACGTGGGCGGCCTGCGGGTCGGTCACGGGATGGCCGATCGACGACAGCAAGCGAATCGTCGTCTCGGTGACGGCGGTTTCGGCGATCAGCCGCTCGGCGATGTCGGCGGCGACGGCGTGGTACGTCTTGCCGACGTGAGCAGCGGGGTTCTTGCCTGCTGCCGCCTCGAGGCTCATCGGCCTGTATGGGGTGATGAGCCCACCGAAGCGGTTGCCGCGGCCCACTTGGCCGTCGTCGCCCGCCTCAGCGGACGTGCCCGTGAGCGTGAGGTACGGGCTCTCGGCGAGGTCGGCCTGGTTGACGCGCACGTCGACGGACGACCCGAGCAGCTCGGCCGACTGCTCGGCGGCGGTCCGGCGAACGGTCTCGAGGATCTCGTCGTACTCGGCCCTGTTCGACACCTTGCGCGCCAGCACCGGCACGGCGACGGTCAGCCTGACGTCCGATTCGACCCTGGCCCCCATCACCTTGATGTCGCGCCCGATCGGTACCCCCTGTCGGTACGTCGGGCTGTTCAGGAGCTTCTCGACGCGATACACCGTCTCCTCGAGCGCCGAGTGAGGTGTCGACACGGCCGCGAACGACGTGTCGTTGGCGAGTGGGGCGGCGTGGGCGTTCTCCGTCACGACCGACTGCAGGTCCGGCGACGATTGGTTGAGCCAGATCTCGACGTCGAATGCTTCCTCGCCGGCTTCCGGGAGGATCTCGAGCAGCTTGCTCTTCCACTCGACGGCGAGCCGGGAGGGATCGGGCGCCCAGTCCCCGAGCGAGTCGGCCTTGCCGACGAGGACGAGCCGCGACGCCTTCGTGTGGTGGCCGTCGCCGAACCCGACCTCGACCGACCCGGCCGCCAGGACCGCCTTGTCGACGTTGAAGTGCTGCACGTACCCGGTGTGCTCGATGTAGTTGCGTGCCAGCTCCCTGGCCAGCTCCTCGGCGAGGTGATCACAGATCGTGTCGGGGTGACCGGCGCCCTTGCGCTCGACGAACTCGACCGCAGGGTTGTACGGCTCGCGTCGGGTGACGAAGAGATTCATCGAGTCCTCGGGTGATCGGCTGGACGAGGCGATCCTAGTTGGGGAGGCGAGTGGGCGAAGCCCTCGTGCCGGGCCGCGTCGCTACCGAGATCCAGTGTCCCCACGGCGGCGACGAGGTGAACTTCTACGTGACGGCCGACTGGGCGCAACGTTGGCCGAGCGAGATGGTCCGGAAGCTGCGAACGTTTCTGGTCACCGCGCTAGCTGCCCCAGCGCTCATGGTGGACGACGCCCGGCCGCCATCCTCTGGCGAGACTTCCCGACCGCCTGTCGGTCGCAGGGTGTCCGATGGTGACGATGCCGATCAGCGCAACGTCGTCCGGGATCCCGAGCAGCGCCTCGAGCTCGCTCATGGTGTGGGAGCCGAGGAACCCGGCCGCGAGGCCCTCGGCGACCGCCGCCAGGAGGACGGCGAGCATGGCCCCTCCGGCGTCGACCCACCAGTACGGCACGGGCCAGTCCATGTCCGATCCGTCCTCGCTCTTGTCCGGCTCTCGGTAGCGCGATCGGTACACCTCCTCGCTCGTGCCGATCACGATGTGGACCGGAGCCCGCGAGATCCACGGATCGAAGCCCGCCGCGACGTACTCGGGCTCGTCCGCGATCTCTGCGATCCTGTGCCTCGTCGCCTCGTCGGTGACGACGACGAAGCAGAATCCCTGGCTGTGACCCGCCGATGGGGAGCGCCTGGCAGCATCGACGATGCGTTCGATGGCCGCCGGGTCGACAGGCGCCTCCGCGTAGTTGCGCACCATGCGGCGCACCCGGACGGCCTCGTAGAAGTCCATCAGATGTCGGCCAGCGCGCTGAGCACCGACTCGAGCCCCTCCTTGCCGTCGGCGAACAGCATCATGGTGCTGTCCTCGTAGAACAGCGGGTTGTCGATGCCTGCGAAGCCGGGGGAGAGGCTGCGCTTGACGACCACGACGGTGCTCGCCTTGTCGACGTCGAGGATCGGCATCCCGTATATCGGGCTCGCAGGGTCGTCGCGAGCCGACGAGTTGACGACGTCGTTCGCCCCGACGATCAGCACGACATCGGTCTGCGGGAACCGCGGGTTCGATTGCTCGAGGTCGAGGAGCAGCTCGTAGTCGACGTCCGCCTCGGCGAGCAGCACGTTCATGTGACCCGGCATGCGCCCGGCGACCGGGTGAATGGCGTATCGGACGTCGATGCCGCGGCCCTCCAGCTCCTCGGCGAGATCGCGGGCGGCGTGCTGCGCTTGAGCCACCGCCATCCCGTACCCCGGCACGAGGACGACTCTCTCGGCGTAGGCGAGTGCGATGGCGACGTCGTCGGGGGTGGCGCGCTTGACCGGCTTGTCCGACATCACACCCGCCGCAGTGACGACACCACCGAACCCGGAGAAGAGCACATTGGCGAGCGAGCGGTTCATCGCCTCTCCCATGAGTACTGTCAGGATGAAGCCCGCCGCGCCGACGAGGGCTCCGGCGATGATGAGCGCCGAGTTCCCGATGACGAAGCCCGCCATCGATGCTGCGACGCCGGACAGCGAGTTGAGGAGCGAGATGACGACCGGCATGTCGGCGCCCCCGATCGGGATGACACCGAGTATGCCGATGACGAAGGCGAGGGCGGCGAGGATCCAGTAGGCCGGGGCGGCGTCGCCGATCACCGCCCACAGGCCGACGGCGACGATGCCGACCGCGACCGCCGCGTTCAGGAGCTGACCACCGGGGAATCCGAGCGGGCGCCCGGGCAGGAGCCCTTGCAGCTTGGCGTACGCCACGAAGCTGCCGCTGAACGTCACCGTTCCGATGACGATCGAGAGCGCAACCGTGGCGGCCGTCTCCGTCGCGAAGTCGGCGCCCGTCCTGTCGAGCTCGGCGAGCGCCACAAGCGCCGACGCGATCCCGCCGAACCCGTTGAAGGCGGCGACGAGCTGGGGCATCGCCGTCATCTGCACCCGCAGTGCCAGGAAGGCTCCGATGGCGCCGCCGACGACGAGTCCGGCCACGATCGGCACCCACGACACGATCTCGAGGTCGACGAGCGTCACGACGATCGCCAGGAGCATCCCGACGGCCGCGAGCTGGTTCCCCCGCCGAGCCGACCGGGGGGAGGAGAGCTGCTTGATGCCCGAGATGAAGAGGACGGCGGAGAGGAGGTAGAGCAGCTCGGTCATCGACGCCGCTCCGGGCGCCTCTTGAACATCTCGAGCATGCGGTCCGTCACGAGGAAGCCGCCGACGACGTTGATAGTGGCGGCTGCGACGGCGAGGAATCCGAGGATGGTGGCAGCGGCGCCGCTCCCTACGCCTGCGGCGACGATGGCGCCGACGATGGTGATGCCGGAGATGGCGTTGGCGCCCGACATGAGGGGTGTGTGCAGTGTCGGCGGAACCTTCGAGATGATCTCGAGCCCGACGTACGAGGCGAGAACGAACACCACGATGCCGGCGATGAAGGGGTTCACGGGTGCGCTCCCAGCAGGGCCTTCGTTCGATCGTTGCGAGCCTCCCCGGCGTGCATGACGGCGCAGCCGCCGAGGATCTCGTCCTCGATGTCGACTCGGCCGTCCTCTGTCGCCCGCATCCGCTCGAGCAGGTTCTGCAAGTTCCTCGAGTACATCCTGCTGGCGTCGGCCGCAACCAGGCTCACGAGGCTCGTCGGCCCGTGGATGGCGACGCCGTTGTGGACGACCACCTCATCCGGCCGGGTCATCGAGACGTTCCCGCCCGTTGCGGCTGCCATGTCGAAGATCACGGCTCCCGGATGCATCGACTCGATCATGTCGTCTGTGACGAGCAGTGGGGCTGGGCGGCCGGGGATCAGCGCCGTGGTGACGACGATGTCCGCATCGGCGACGAATGGGGCGAGGGCGGCGTGCTGGGCTGCCTGGGTGTCCTCGGTGACCTCGGTGGCATAGCCGGCGTCGTCAGATGCGGCCGTCGGCGCTTCGACGAAACGGGCTCCGAGCGACTCGACCTGCTCCTTGGTGTCGGTCCGGATGTCGTAGGCGTGCACCACGGCTCCGAGCCGTTTCGCAGTCGCGATGGCCTGCAGGCCGGCAACGCCGACGCCGAGGATCAACACCCGTGCCGGAGCGATGGTCCCGGCGGCCGTCACCATCATCGGCAACAGCTTCGGAGACGCCTGCGCCGCGGCGAGGACGGCGGCGTAGCCGGCGAGGTTCGCTTGTGATGAAAGAGCGTCCATCGATTGGGCGAGCGTGGTGCGCGGCATCGCCTCGACGGCCAGCGCGGTGAGCCTGCGCTCGCCCATCGACCGCATGAGATTCTCGTTCGTGTACGGCTCGAGGAACCCGACGACGATACCGCCGTCGGAGACTGCGTCGAGAAGCTCGGTCGCCGGCGGACCGACACACGCCAGCACGTCGAGGCCGGCGACCCGGTCGACGATTGTCGCTCCGGATGCCTCGTAGGCGTCGTCGGGGAACCCGGCTGCCACGCCTGCCGCGCGCTCGACGTCGACGTCCCATCCCCAGTCGCGCAGCGTGGCCGCAGTCGCAGGGACGATCGCAACCCGCCGCTCGTTGGCGGCCCGCTCTCTGGGGATCCCGACGCGCATCGCCAAGAACCTAGCCGAGGCGCGTCTCGTCGAGTTTTGTCGTGACCCGTGGGATCATCGGCCCATGAACACCACGCTCGACGAGGTGAGGAACACCGCGATCCGCCTGGCGGACGCCGTCGAGTCCGAGGCGCCCCGGGCCGCCGAGAAGCTCCGCGCCGCCGCCGCCGACCCGTCGGACTCTCCGGATGCGCTCTTGGGCTTGCGGAGCGCCCTCATCGAGACCCGCCCGGCGTGGGAGGAGTGTGCCGGAGACCATCTCGCCGGCGAGGCTCGGGCCGTGCTGCGGTCGGCGAAGCGCCTCGCCATCGAGATGTGATCACGTGGCCGTCCATCCGGACCAACGCCCGACCGTGACGTCGATGAGCGGGCCTGCCGGTGGTGTCACCCCGTACTGCGGGTACTTCTCTGCCAGCAGGCGGGCGGCGGCGGCAACGGCCTCGGGGTCGTCGTCTACGCGGGCGGTGCCCTCGGCCCTCACCCACCAGAGGCGGTCCCAGTCGTCGTGGTAGCCACTGGCGAGCACCGTCACCCGCGGGTCGGTGCGGATGTTGTCGAGGCGTCGCAGGGCACGGGTCGACTTCGGCTTGTGGTCGACGGCCGTGACCAGGCGGTTCGGGCCGTCGAGAGCGAAGACGATCGGCACGAGGTGCGCCCCCTTCCCACCGATGGTTCCGAGCACCGCCACAGGGGCGCTCGTCATGCGCTCGATGCACTCCTCGGGGCTCACCGGCTCAGCCTACGTCGAGCGGTCGGTGGCGTTCTCGCTTGCGGGGTACTCGTGTCGGCCTGCGGGTCGGGCGGCGCCGCGGTGTCCACCGCAGATCCGCCTGCCGCAACGCCGACGACGCTCGTGGCCGCCGTTCCGGGCAGCCCTCCCGTGTTCCTCGGTGGCGGGGATTGCGATGCCACCGGCCCTTTCGTTCGGTGGGTCGTCGAGAACCGCGACGTCGTCGCCCACGATCTCGTGATCGAGACGCGAGGCGAACAACCGGTGGAGATCGCATTGGACGCCGGTGAGGCCGCCGGCGGGACGTTCCTCACCGACCGCCGACCGAACGAGCCTCGCCGGTTCGTCGCCGGTTGGAGCGACGCGCCGGAGTCGCGCAGCGTCTTGGTGTTCCGGCCGGACTTGTGCGCGCCGGGCTACGAGACTCCTGCGAGGGGGCCGACGTTCGTCGCCGGAGCGTCGTGCGTCGACGACACACCCACCATCGAGTGGCACCTCGAGAACTCGGCGCCGTCGGATCGGGTGATGAACGTGACGGTGACGGACGACCGGAACGAGGGGGAGGTCGTCGTGTGGCCCGAAGACGGCGGGACGGTGCAAGCCGTGCCTGGCGCCGACCTCGACGGCAGCGCTCCCGTGCCGGCCGGGTTCGCCGCCGGCGCCGAGATCAGGGTCAGGGCGTGGTGGCGCACCAACGATCCGAACACCCACAGCAGGGTGGCCGCATTCGTCCCCGAATGCTGATCGCCCTCCCGTTCTGGCGTACCCCCATCGCATATGTGCGACATGGGGACGCCGGAACGGTGTTGGTCCGGGCGTCAGGCGTTGTAGGTGGTCGCAGACACGTCGCCCCCCGTGCCGGTCCAGTCGGTGTGGAAGTACTCGCCGCGGGGCCGGTCGACTCGTTCGTACGTGTGGGCGCCGAAATAGTCTCGCTGCGCTTGCAGCAGGTTGGCGGGGAGCCGCTCGGATCGGTAGCCGTCGTAGAACGCAAGCGCCGCCGAGTATGCGGGCACCGGGATCCCGGCGGTGACCGCCCGCCCCACCGTGCGGCGCCACCCTCCCTGGGCGGCGTGGATCTCGTCGACGAAGAACGGGATCGTGAGGAGGCTGCGCGTCTCGGGATGGCTCCGGTACGCCCCCATGATGTCGGAGAGGAACCGAGACCGGATGATGCAACCGCCGCGCCACATCGAGGCGATCGAGGCGAAGTCGAGCCCCCACTCGTGCTCGTCGTCGGCGGCGTCGAGGAGCATGAACCCCTGGGCGTACGAAACGATCTTCGACGCGTAGAGGGCGTGCTCGAGGTCGGCGAGCACGCCGGCGCGCTCACCTTGGAGAGATGGCTCCGGTCCTTCGAGCACGGCGGCCGCCTCGCGGCGCCGCTCCTTCAGGGCCGACAGGATCCTGGCGTAGACGGCCTCGGCGACGAGCGACACGGGCTGGCCGGTCTCCATCGATGAGATCACCGTCCACTTGCCAGTCCCCTTCTGGCCTGCCGCGTCGAGGATGCTCTCGACGAGGGGGCCCCCTCCGTCGTCGGCGTGGCGCAGGATGGCTGCCGTGATCTCGATGAGGTACGAGTCGAGCCGGCCCTCGTTCCAGGCGGCGAACTCGTCGGCCATCTCGGGATACGACATGCCCAAGCCGCGGCGCATGATGTCGTAGGCCTCGGCGATGACCTGCATGTCTCCGTACTCGATGCCGTTGTGGACCATCTTGACGTAGTGGCCGGCGCCGTTCGGCCCGACCCAGTCGCAGCACGGGACGCCGTCCACCGAGGCGGCGATCGCCTGGAAGATCGGCCGAACGTGCTCCCAGGCGTCCGGGGACCCGCCCGGCATGAGAGAGGGTCCATGCCGGGCGCCCTCCTCGCCGCCCGACACGCCGGTGCCGACGTAGCGGAGGCCGGCGGCTTCGACCTTGCTCGTGCGGCGGATCGTGTCCGTGTAGAGGGAGTTGCCCCCGTCGATGATGATGTCGCCCTGTTCGAGCATCGGGATGAGCGTGTCGATCGTGTCGTCGACCGGCCGGCCCGCCTTGATCATCAGCATCACTCGCCGCGGCTTCTCGAGGGCGGCGACGAGGCCCTCCAACGATCGGGCACCGACGATCGGCTTGCCGGCGGCCTCGTCGGCGACGAACTCGTCGACTCGCTCGACGGTGCGATTGGCAGCCGCAACCGTGAAGCCGTGATCCGCCATGTTGAGCGCCAGGTTGCTGCCCATCACGGCCAGCCCGTAGATCCCGATGTCGGCTGCGGCG
>Ga0299906_10003426_pt1 | contig 13077 bp, 11 predicted proteins | sample RVTome_14_FD_200259 | JGI IMG/M metagenome (GOLD analysis project Ga0299906, IMG submission 200259) | Soil microbial communities from uranium-contaminated site in the Upper Colorado River Basin, Wyoming, United States - RVT145D125 (version 2) ...
CGAAACACCTCGGTGTGCTGCGTAAGGTCCTCGCCCACGAATCCCTTCGAGGTCATGGGCACCTGGTAGAAGTTCTCGAACGAGATGTAGCCCTCGTAGCCGACCAGCCGGAGCACCCGCATCACGTCGGCCCAATCCACCTGACCGTCGCCCATCGACGCGAACACCCAGCGCCACGCGCCGTTCTCGCACACCCAGGCGATGTTCTTCGCGTGCACGTGGTCGAGATAGGAGCCGAGCAACTCCAGGCCCATCTGCCAGGACTCCCGGCCCTCGATGATGAGATTTGCCGGATCGTAGTTGATGCCGATCTGGTCGGGATCGAAGTGCTGGACCAGGCGATAGGCCAGGCTGGCACTCGGTGCTATGGTGCCGAAGTGGGTCTCGATGACCGGTTTGACGCCGAAGGTCGACACCGTCTCGACGACCTGCCCGAGCGCATCGACGGTGGCCTGATACAGCTCCCCGTAGTTGCGCGTGCCGTCGTAGATCACCGCGCCGGGCCGGTAGCGCGGGCAGTTCATGATCGCGCACGCTTCCGCGAACCCGCGCTGCTGAGCCATATCCGTGATCGGTGCATAACCCGTGAGGCAGGACACCTCCAGGCCATGGCCGTCCACCAGGCGCTTGATCTCGCGGGCGCGAGCAACCAACTCCTTCGGTGCGATGTGATAGTCCTCGTGGACGCGCCACTCCACGCCGTCGTAGCCATGCGCACGCAGCTTTTCTACCACCTGCTCCCGTGTCAGTTCCGGCAGCACCGCGGTTTGCACACTGAACTTCGTTTTCGGGCTCCGTTGGATGCGCCCTGAAGGCGCGACTCGAAAACCCGTCCCCGCCTCTCTCGAGGCGGAGTGGCGCCGCACGCGCGCCCGGGCGGTTGTCGTGCGCGACATCATACCTCTCGCGTCAAGTCCTCACTCGCGAGGGTTACTCGAGAGAGACGGGGATACAAGTTCACGCCCGGTCTGAGCGAAGCGCCCGTCCCATCCCCGGCTGCGGCGCGAGAAGGGGTATTATTCACCGCACCCGCGTTGATGCTCACGTATCGACAGGAACAAACGCATGAGCCAATCCCGCCATTTCGAGCCCAAGGGCGTCATCCCGGCCTGTCTCCTGCCGTTCAAGGAAGACCTGAGCATCGACGAGCGCTCGTTCCGCAAGCATCTGCGCCACGTCGCCGCGGTGCCCGGCTTGTCCGCGCTCACCGTCAACGCCCACTCGACTGAGGTGTCGTCGTGCAGCTTCGAGGAGCAGCGGCTCGTGCTGGAGATCACGATGGACGAGGTCGGCGACCGCATCCCCGTGGTGAACGGCCTCTACGCGGACGGGAGCCTGGAGGCCGCGCGCCTCGCGCGCATGGCGGCGCAGGGCGGCGCCTCCTGCCTGTTGGTGTTCCCGCCGAACGGCCTGAGCCTGGGCGCGGTCGAGCGGCCGGAGATGGTAATCGCCCACTTCAAGGCCATCGCGGATGCGGTCGATTTGCCGCTCATCGCCTTCGAGTATCGGCTCGAATCGGGACTGGGCTACCCGCTCGACACCCTGTTGAAGCTGGCCGAGCAGGTGCCCACGGTCCGCGCGATCAAGGACTGGAGCAACAACGTGCCGCTGCACGAGCGCCACGTCCGCGTGCTGCAGAGCCTGCCCCGGCCGATCAATGTGCTCACCACCCACAGTGCGTGGCTGCTGAGCTCCCTGGTGCTGGGCTGCAACGGCCTGCTGTCGGGGGCGGGAAGCGTGATTGCGGATCTGCAGGCGGGGCTGTTCCAGGCGGTGCAGGCCAACGATCTGGCGCGTGCAAGAGAGATCAACAACCGCATCTATCCCCTGGCCGAGGCGTTCTACGCCAACCCCTTCGTGGACATGCACAACCGTATGAAGGAGGCGCTGGTGATCCTCGGGCGCCTCCCCTGCGCGGCGGTGCGTCCTCCGCTGGTCAAGCTCGGGGACGCCGAGACCGCGCGCATCCGGCGCGCGCTGGAGCAGGCGCGCGTGCGTCCCGAGGGAGCACTGGCAGCCGCCGCGGCGTGACGGGGTTGTTCGCGCCGCGGACACGCCGCGCCGTTCCCCTATCTGCCCCCGCAGCTTCTCGGCTGGTCGAACACCACGCCATAGGGCGGTGTGGCGTGGGTGTAGAAACGCCCCACCAGCACGCCCTCGCAGAGGGCGTTCACGCCGGGCGGGTGCGTCGAAACGTCTTCGAAGCGCACGCTGGGAAAGTCGTGCCGCAGCGCGCGCCGCCATTCGGCCAGATCGCTGTAAGTCATTCCCTCTTGCGCCCGTCGGGCAGGCTAGATCAGCCGAACGCGGTAGCCCACGCGCGGGAAATGCACGCACAGGGTGCCCGCCTGCGGGTCCTCGCGCACGATGGCGATGCGATTGCGCTCGATCATGCGCACGCTGCCCGCCACCGGCGGCTCGCCGCTGTCGAGATCCGGCACCACCTCGACGCGCTGTCCCGGCTTCAGTCCCTGAGGATCGCGGGCATCGGCGCGCTCCGGTGTCGAGGGCTGGTTCGCACGGGCCACCTCCAGCGCTTCACCGGAGGTCATCGGCGAAGGATGGCCGTGCCCGATCGCCTTCACGCGCCGCTCCCAGGCCTCGAGCGCGGGAAACTCCGACAGCAGGGCCGGGCCGCCCTGCCAGCGCGCGCGTACGAACCACACCAGGTAATACGCGAGCGCGTCCGATAAGCTCGGCGCGTCGCCGAGCATGAAGCGGCGCCCGGTCGCAAGGCGCTCGTCCATCCAGCCGAATTGCGCGCGCAACTGTGCGGCAATGTGCGGCAGATCGGCCTGCAGCGATTTGAGATTTCCGTCGGGTCCCAGGAACAAGCGCACGCGATCCTTGGCGAACACCTCGGGAAGCTGATCCGCGTTCGCGCCGAGCGACAGGCGCACCGCGGTGTCGAACATGGCATCGGTCCAGCGCCCGATGCCCCAAGGCAGGCCGTCCGCGCCGCCGGGGAAGAACGTCGGCTCGGGATGGCGTCGCTGCAGCTCGTGCAGGATGCACTGGCTGTCGCAGTAGACGTCCGCGCCGATCTGCATGACCGGCGTGCGCCGGTAGCCGCCGGTGAGCGGCACTACGTCGGGTTTGGGCGGCACGCGCGGGATTTCGACCGAGCGCCACGCCAGCCCCTTGATGCCCAGCGCAACGCGCACCTTCTCGGAGACCGGCGACGCCGGATAGTGGTGCAGGATGATGTCGTTCACGATGTTTCCCCGTGTATGCAGGTCAGGTCCCGTCGGAGGCGTCGGCGCTGACCGCCGCCCGGTCGGCAGCGCCGCTGCCCAAGGCAGCGCGGGTGAGACGATCCCTCACGGCCGACCACTCCATGGTTTCGGGCGGCGCCTCCACCAGGATGGCGGCGCAGCTCGACCGGTCGAGCTGGCGCAATGCGGCGTAGAGATGATGCGCATAGTTCACGGCGTCGAGCGGGGCGTTCATCCACACCGCCGCCGCAGACGAGGCTGGGCGCGGATGGCGCGCCAGCACGGCGACCGGCCCGCGTGCCGCTTCCTCGCGCACGCTCACATCCAGCGTGGGTCTGGGCACCAGGCGCAGAGGCAACTGCGGTGCATAGTGGGCCGCCAGGCCGCCGGGCGCGCGCGGTGAACCCGTGCTTCCGCGCGCTACCGGCGCGTGCAGGAGGGCGGCGATCTCTTCGCTGGTGATGCCGCCCGGCCGCAGCAGCACCGGCGCGCCGGTGGACAGGTCGAGGATGGTCGATTCGATGCCTACTGCGCAAGCGCCGCCGTCGAGGATCAGGTCCACGCGATCGCCCAGCTCCTCGCGCACGTGTTGCACGGTAGTGGCGCTCACGCGGCCGAAGCGGTTCGCGGAGGGCGCCGCGATGCCGCCGTCGAAGGCCTGCAGCAACGACTGAGCGACCGGGTGCGCCGGCACGCGCAATCCAACCGTGTCCTGCCCCCCGGTGACGGCGTCGAGCACCCGCACGGCGCGCTTGAGCACCAGCGTGAGCGGGCCCGGCCAGAAGCGCTCTGCCAACTGCCGCGCCGCCTCCGGGATCTCGCGTGCCCAACGGTCCAGCTCGCCGCCGCCACCCAAGTGCACGATCAGCGGATGATTGGGCGGGCGCCCCTTCGCGTCGAAGATGCGCCTGACCGCGTCCGGGTTGGAGGCGTCCGCACCGAGGCCGTACACGGTTTCGGTCGGAAAGGCGACCAGCCCGCCGGCGCGCAGGATCCGCACCGCCTGCGCGATGTCCTGTTCCGCAGGCAGCGTCATTTACCGGTCAGCATGCGCAGCGCTTCGCGGTATTTCTCCGCGGTGCGCGCCAGCACGTCGGGCGGCAGCGCCGGCGCTGGCGGGCGTTTATCCCAGTGCTGCGCCTCGAGCCAGTCGCGCACGAACTGCTTGTCGAAGCTGGGCGGATTGGTGCCGGGACGGTACTGGTCGGCGGGCCAGAAGCGCGAGGAATCCGGCGTGAGCGCTTCGTCGATCAGGTACAGCCGCCCGCTCGCGTCGGTGCCGAACTCGAACTTGGTGTCGGCGATGATCAGCCCGCGTTCGCCGGCGTAGTCCGCGGCCTGCGTGTAGAGCGCGATGGCGATGTTGCGCACCTGTGACGCACGCTCGGCCCCGAGCAGGCGCTCGGCCTCGGAGAACGGGATGTTCTCGTCGTGGGTGCCGGCGAGCGCCTTGGTGGAGGGCGTGAAGATGGCGCTGGGGAGCCGGTCCGCTTCCCTGAGCGCGGGCGGCAGCGGGATGCCGCAGATCGCGCCCGTCTTGCGGTACTCCTTCCAACCGGAGCCGGCCAGGTAGCCGCGCACGATGGCTTCGATCGGCAAGGGCTTCAGACGCCGCACCACCATCGCCCGGCCGCGTACTTGGTCGCGCTCGTCCTCACGCACCAGCGCGACCGGATCCTCATCCAGCAGGTGAGTGGGGATCACCTGCGCCAGCCGGCGAAACCAGAACAGCGACAGCGCCGTGAGCACCTCGCCCTTGCCCGGCACGGGCGTGGGCAGGACCACGTCGAAGGCGGACAGCCGGTCGGTCTGCACGATCAGCAGGCGCTCGGCGTCGATCTCGTAGAGGTCGCGGACCTTGCCGCGGTGGAGCAGCTTGAGTGAGCGTAGGGCGGATTCGAACAAAGGTGCGGTCATCGGTAGCGGGTGCTTCTCACCAGAAGGGCAGCCACACGCGGAGAACGGCCATGACGGCGTGCGATGAGCGTTGGTGCCGGTGCGGTCGGTAGAGTTTCAGCGGTTCCTATGCGCGTCGGCGCGCAGCTTCGCACGGATGTCCAGGGCGGTGGCGAGCGCCGCGTCGGCGCTGTCGCCGAGCACCGTATAGTGCCCCATTTTGCGCCCGGGACGCGCTTCGCGCTTGCCGTATAGGTGTAGCTTCGCGCGCGGCTCGCGCAAAACGTGTTCCCAGTGCGGCTCGCCGGCGGCCCACAGGTCGCCCAGCACGTTGACCATCACCGCCGGGCTGTGCAAGCCGGTGTCGCCGAGCGGCATCCCACACAGCACGCGCGCCTGCTGCTCGAACTGGGACGTGATGCAGGCGTCGATGGTGTAGTGCCCGCTGTTGTGCGGGCGCGGCGCGATCTCGTTGGCGACCAGCCGCCCGCCACGCAGCACGAAGAACTCCACGCACAACACGCCCCGGTAGTCGAGCTTGCGCGCCACCGCCAGCGCAGCGTCGCGCGCAGCCGCCGCCAGCGCGGGGGAGACGCGCGCCGGCACGATGCTCAAGTCGAGGATGCCCTGCGCATGCTGGTTCTCGGCCACGGGCCAGCTCAGCATGGCGCCGTCGAAGCCGCGCGCCACCACGCAGGACAGCTCCAGCTCGAGCTGAAGGTTCTGCTCCAGCACGCACGGCTCGCCGCTCAGCTGCTCGAAAGCGGCCGTCAGTTCGTCGCTGTGCGTCACGCGCACCTGGCCCTTGCCGTCATAACCCAGGCGGCTGCGTTTCAGGATGCCGGCAAGCAGATGCTCAACATCGTGCAAGTCATCGACACGCTCGATGACCTTGTAGGGCGCGACGTCCAGCCCGACAGAGGCGAGAAATCGCTTTTCGAGGATGCGATCCTGGGCCACCGCGACGCTGTCGGCGTCGGGGCTGATGCGGCAATGCCCGGCCAGGAACCGCATGCTGTCGGCGGGCACGTTCTCGAACTCCGTGGTGACCGCCGCGCAGTGCGCGGCCAGCTTCTCCAGCGCGCGTGGGTCCAGGTAATCCGCCGCGACGTGCTCGTCGGCCACGCTGCCCGCAGGGCTGTGCGCGCCGGGGTCCAGCACCATCACCCGGTAGCCCATGCTCTGGGCGGCCATGGTGAACATGCGGCCCAGCTGTCCGCCGCCGAGCAGCCCGAGAAAGGCGCCGGGCTCGATCAACATGGAACGGGGGCAGCACAGGCCGCGCGGCGCGGCCGGCTCATGGCTTGGGCGGCAGCTTCATGGCGCGCACCTTCGCCTCCTGCGCGGTGCGCAAGTCCCTCAGCTTCGCGCTGAGGGCGGGATCGTTCACGGCCAGCAGCGACACGGCGAACAGCGCGGCGTTGACGGCGCCGGCCTCGCCGATGGCGAAAGTCGCCACCGGCACGCCCCGGGGCATCTGCACGATCGAGAGCAGGGAATCGAGCCCCTGCAAGTGGCGGCTGGGGACTGGCACACCCAGCACCGGCAGCACCGTCTTGGCGGCCACCATGCCGGGCAGATGGGCCGCGCCGCCGGCACCGGCGATGATGCAACGCAGCCCGCGGGACGCGGCGGACTCCGCATAGCGGAACATCTCGTCCGGCGTGCGATGGGCCGACACCACGCGCGCCTCGTATTCCACGCCCAGCTGGTCGAGCTGCGCGGCTGCGTGCTGCATCACGTCCCAGTCGCTGTCGCTGCCCATCACGATGCCCACCAGCGGCGCGCTCATCGCTGTTCCCCGATGCGCACGATCTTGGCTCCGGCCGGCTCGCGCCTTAACTTGCGCTCAGCGCAAGTTAGCCTACGCCGAAATCGTGCGCGCTCAGCCTTGTGGTTCATCGTTGTTCTCCGACGCGCACGATTTTCATATTATTAGTCCCTCCGGGTAGACCGATCGGCTCGCCGAAGGTAACGACGATGAGGTCGCCGGCCTGGACCAGGCCGGCCTCCACCAGCTTGTCTTCGGCGAAGCGCAGCAGCGTCTCGCGATTGTCGCCCGAGTACTGCAACATCAGCGTGTGCACCGAGCGGAACAGCGAGAGCTTGTAGCGCGTGGAGATCTCCGGCGTAAGCGCGTACACCGGCACACCGGAGTTGAGGCGCGACACCCACAGCGCGGTGGAGCCGGACTGGGTGAGGGCGGCGATGGCCTTCACCTTCAGGTGATAGGCGGTGAACAGCGCCGCCATGGCGATGGACTGGTCCACGCGGGTGAACACGCGGTCGAGGAAGTCGCGGTCGAGCGTGACCTCGGAGGACTTCTCGGCCTCGAGGCATACGCGCGCCATCGCCTCGACCGTCTCCACCGGGTACTTGCCACTCGCCGTCTCGGCCGACAGCATCACGGCATCGGTGCCGTCGAGCACGGCGTTGGCCACGTCGGACACCTCGGCGCGAGTGGGCACCGGGTTGGAGATCATCGACTCCATCATCTGCGTGGCGGTGATCGCGAGCTTGTTCCGCTCGCGCGCCAACCGGATCATGCGCTTCTGCAGCGCCGGCACCGCGGCGTCGCCCACCTCCACCGCCAGGTCGCCGCGCGCGACCATGATCGCATCGGTGGCCTCCACGATCTCCTCCAGCGCCTTGATCGCTTCGGCGCGCTCGATCTTGGCCACCAGCAACGCGTGTCCGCCTGCGGCGCCGAGCAGCTCGCGCGCCTGCTGCATGTCGGCCGCGCTCTTGGGGAAGGACACCGCCAGGAAATCGGCCTTGAGCTCGGCGGCGGTCTTGATGTCCTGCATGTCCTTGGCGGTCAGCGCGGGCGCGGTGAGACCGCCGCCCTGGCGATTGATGCCCTTGTTGTTGGACAGGACGCCGCCGTGGCGCACGCTGGTGACGACCTCAGGAGGCCGCACCTCTTCGACATCGAGCACGATGCGGCCGTCGTCGAGCAGCAGGACGTCGCCGGCATGCACATCATCGACAAGCTCTCGGTAGTCGAGGCCGACGCGCTCCTGGTTGCCGAGCTTGCAGTCGGCGTCCAGGATGAAGCGATCGCCCTTGCCGAGCGTGACGCTGCCCTGGTCGAATTTGCCGATGCGGATCTTAGGGCCCTGCAGGTCCACCAACAACCCGACGGTGCGGCCGAGCTGGCGCGACACCTCGCGCACCAGCATGGCGCGCTCGGTGTGGTCCTTGACCGTGCCGTGGGAGAAGTTCAGCCGCACCACGTCCACGCCTGCGGCGATGATGCGCGCGAGCACCTCCCGGCTGGAGCTGGCCGGGCCCAGGGTGGCGACGATTTTGGTGCTTCGCTGCATTGCGTATCAACCGCCGAGGCACTGCGGCACAGAGATGGCCCCTGAATTGGTGTCCCGTGTCTGTGTGCGTCGCTGGTTCAATCCGGCGTCATCGGGCGGCGCGCTGCTCGAGGATCTCGACCGCGGGCAGCTTCTTGCCCTCCAGAAACTCCAGGAATGCGCCGCCGGCAGTGGACACGTAACCGATCTTGTCGGTGACGCCGAACTTGGCCAGCGCGGCCACCGTCTCGCCACCGCCCGCAAGGGAAAAGGCGCTCGACTGCGCGATCGCGTGCGCCAGCGCGCGTGTGCCGCCGGCAAACTGTTCGTGCTCGAACACGCCGAGCGGGCCGTTCCAGACGATGGTCGCGGCGCGGCCGAGCAGGCCGGTGAGCTGCGCCGCTGTAGTCGGGCCCACGTCGAGTATGAGATCGTCGTCGGCCACCGCGCTGACACTCTTGGTAGTTGCCGCCGCGCTGGGCGAAAGCTGTTTCGCGCACACTACATCGACGGGGAGCGGAACCTCGCCCCCCTTGGCGTGCACCGCGTCCATGACCTTCTGCGCCTCCGGCACCAGGCCGGGCTCGGCCAGGGACTTGCCGATCTTCATGCCGGCGGCGAGCATGAAGGTGTTGGCGATGCCGCCGCCGACGATCAACTGATCCACCTTCTCGGACAGCTTCGCCAGCACGGTGAGCTTGGTGGACACCTTCGCCCCGCCGACGATGGCCACCAGCGGACGACGCGGGCTTTCGAGCGCCTTGCCGAGCGCCTCCAGCTCGCGGGCGAGCAGCGGGCCGGCGCATGCGACCGGCGCATACCTGGCGACCCCGTGCGTGGTGGCCTCCGCGCGATGCGCGGTGGCGAAGGCGTCGTTCACGTAGATGTCGCACAGCGCCGCGATTTTTTTCGCCAGCAGGTCGTCGTTCTTCTTCTCGCCCTTATTGAAGCGGCAGTTCTCCAGCAGCACGGCGCGACCCGCCTCGACGTTGACGCCGTCCAGCCAGTTGCGCACGAGCGGAACGTCCTGACCTAGGAGGTCGGACAGGCGCCGCGCCACCGGCGCCAGCGATTCCTTCTCGTCGAACTGACCCTCGGTGGGACGCCCCAGATGCGACACCAGCATCAGCCGCGCATTGTTGGACAGCGCGTGGCGGATGCCGGGCAGCGAGGCACGGATGCGCGTGTCGTCGGTGATGACACCGTCTTCGAGCGGCACGTTGAAGTCCTCGCGCACCAGCACGCGCTTGCCGGCGAGGTCGAGGTCGGTCATCTTCAGGATTGCCATGCGGTCCGCGCGCCGGCTACCTGGCGTCCACCTAAGCCCCACTCGTTGTGGCTCCGGCCGCGCGGCAAGCCGCGCTTAACATCGCTGCGCGATGTTAGCCTGCGCCGCAACGAGTGGGGCACTGCTCGCGCCGTCATTTCGCGTTAACCAGAGCTACGGTTGTATCGAGCATACGATTGCTGAAGCCCCACTCGTTGTCATACCAGGCGGAGACTTTCACCAGGGTACCTTCGGCGACCTTGGTCAGGGTGGCGTCGAAGATGCTGGAGTGCGGATCGTGGTTGAAGTCCATGGACACCAGCGGGGCTTTGTTGTAGGCCAGGATGCCCTTCAGCTCGCCATCGGCGGCGGCCTTTAGCACGCCGTTCACCTCCTCGACGCTGGTGCCGCGCTTGGCGGTGAAGGTGAGGTCCACGATCGACACGTTGATGGTGGGCACGCGGATGGCATAGCCGTCCAGCTTGCCGTTGAGCTCGGGCATGACCAAGCCGACCGCGGCCGCCGCACCGGTCTTGGTGGGGATCATCGACATGGTGGCCGAGCGCGCCCGGCGCAGGTCCTCGTGATAGACGTCGATGAGCACCTGGTCGTTGGTGTAGGCGTGAATGGTGGTCATCAGGCCGGAAGCCACGCCGATCTTGTCGTGCAGCGGCTTGACCAGGGGCGCCAGGCAGTTGGTGGTGCAGGAGGCGTTGGAAATGACCGTGTGGCTGGCCTTGAGCACCTGGTGGTTCACCCCGTAGACGATGGTCGCATCCACATCCTTGCCGCCGGGGGCGGAGATGATCACCTTCTTGGCGCCGCCGCGCAGGTGAGCGGAGGCCTTCTCCTTGCTGGTGAAATAGCCGGTGCACTCCAGCACCACGTCCACGCCCAGCGTTCCCCAGGGCAGCTGCGCCGGGTCGCGCTGGGCCAGCACCTTGATGCGGTCGCCGTTGACCACCATGGCATCGCCCTCGACCTCGACGTTGCCCTTGAATCGACCGTGCACCGTGTCGTAGCGGGTGAGGTGGGCGTTGGTTTCGGGGCTGCCGAGGTCGTTTACGGCAACCACCTGGATCTCGCGGGTGCGGCCCGATTCATACAGCGCGCGCAGGATGTTGCGACCGATGCGGCCGTAGCCGTTGATGGCGATGCGGATGGCCATGGGTGGACTCCTGGGGGATTTGAGGTTCGTTTCGAGCCGAATCAGGCATTTTACTGCACCGCTCCCCCGGCCTCAAAAGCCGCCGCCTCGTTGCAATGGAAAATGTCCTACCGTAGCATTGTCCAACGGGGCCGAGGCACTCCAACAACAGCGGCATGAGCGCCGGCCGACGGCGGGACAGGCCTCTCGTCAGAACAACCTTGGAGGAGAACAGAATGAGAAGCATGCTCTCAGCGGCGGCCAGCGCCGTGATGGTGGCCGGCGCCTTCGCCGTCCAGTTACCCGCCCAGGCGGGCGAAGTCGAGGTGCTGCACTGGTGGACCTCGGGGGGCGAGGCGCGTTCGGTGGCCGAACTGAAGAAGATCTTGGAGAGCCGCGGCCACAAGTGGAAGGACTTTGCGGTGGCCGGCGGCGGGGGCGAGAACGCTATGACCGTGCTCAAGTCCCGGGTGGTGTCCGGCAAGCCGCCCACGGCGGCACAGGTAAAGGGCCCCGGCATTCAGGAGTGGGGCGCCGAAGGCGTGCTCGCCAACCTGGACGACACCGCCAAGACCGGCAAGTGGGACAGCCTGCTGCCGCCGGTGGTGAGCAACGTGATGAAATACCAGGGCCACTACGTGGCGGTGCCGGTGAACGTGCACCGGGTGAACTGGATGTGGGCCAACCCTGAGGTGTTCAAGAAGGCCGGCGCCAAGCTCCCCACCACCTGGGACGAGTTCGCGGTGGCCGCCGAGAGGATCCACAAGGCCGGTTTCATCGCCGTGGCCCACGGCGGGCAGCCGTGGCAGGACTCCACCGTGTTCGAATCGGTGGCGCTGGGCGTGGGCGGGGCCGAATGGTACCGCAAGGCGTTCGTTGACCTCGATCCCAAGGCGCTCAACAGCCCGCAGATGGAGAAGGCCTTCGCCACGCTGCGCACCGTCCAGAAGTACATCGACAGGGACGCGGCCAACCGCGACTGGAACCTGGCCACCGCCATGGTGATCAACGGCAAGGCCGCCATGCAGTTCATGGGCGACTGGGCCAAGGGCGAGTTCACCGCCGCCAAGAAGGCCCCGGGCAAGGACTACGTGTGCATGCCGGCTCCGGGTACCAAGGGCGCCTTCACGTTCAACATCGACAGCTTCATCATGTTCTCGCAGAAGGACGCTGAAGCGAAGAGCGCCCAGGCCGCCCTGGCCGCGGCGATCATGGAGCCGCAGTTCCAGGAGGTGTTCAACCTGAACAAGGGCTCGATCCCGGTGCGCATGGGCATGGACTTGGCGAAGTTCGACCAGTGCGCCAAGGATTCGGCCGCCGAGTTCGCGGCCGCGGCGAAGAGCGGCGCGCTGGTGCCGAGCTGGGCGCATGAGATGGCCATGCCGCCGGCCAACAAGGGCGCGATGTTCGACGTGGTGACCGGGTTCATGAACACGCCGGGCATGACGTCGAAGCAGGCGACCGAACGCATGGCCGTGGCCGGCAAGCGCATGTGACCGGCTAAATGGGCGGCGGGGCCGTGCAGCGCCCCGCCATCCTCGTCGTCTGCGCCTCGGAAGGGGTATGAACCAGGTTTCGGCCGGCGCCCCGTCGGCAGGCCCAGAATCACGGGCGCTCGAGCGCCCGCGCCGCGGGCTCGGGGACTATGTCGAGATCGTGCTGCCCAAGATCGTGCTCGGGCCGACGCTGATCTGCGGCCTGTTGTTCATCTACGGCTTCATCCTCTGGACCGGCTGGCTGTCGTTCACCGAGTCGCGCCTGCTGCCGCGCTACGACTTCGCCGGCCTGCTGCAATACATCGCGCTGTTCAACAACGAACGCTGGTGGACGGCGCTCAGGAACCTGGCCATCTTCGGCGGCCTGTTCATCGGCGTGTGCCTGACGCTGGGGCTGCTGCTGGCCATTCTGCTCGACCAGCGCATCCGCGCGGAAGGCTTTCTGCGCGCGATCTATCTGTACCCCATGGCACTGTCGTTCATCGTCACCGGCACCGTCTGGAAGTGGATCCTCAACCCCGGCCTGGGCCTGCAGCACCTGATGCGCCAGTGGGGCTTCGAGACCTTCACCTTCGAGTGGATCGTCACGCCCGGCATGTCGATCTACGCCGTCGTGATCGCCGGTGCCTGGCAGTCCACCGGGTTCGTGATGGCGCTGTTCCTGGCCGGGCTGCGCGGGGTCGACGACGCGATCATCAAGGCCGCGCAGGTCGACGGCGCCAGCGCCACGCGCATCTACACCAGCATCATC
>Ga0299906_10003429_pt1 | contig 13067 bp, 14 predicted proteins | sample RVTome_14_FD_200259 | JGI IMG/M metagenome (GOLD analysis project Ga0299906, IMG submission 200259) | Soil microbial communities from uranium-contaminated site in the Upper Colorado River Basin, Wyoming, United States - RVT145D125 (version 2) ...
TCCTGATCGACCGGTTCCTCGAGGATGCGATCGAGGTCGACGTCGATGCGCTCTGCGACGAGACCGGTGTCTACATAGGTGGCGTGATGGAGCACATCGAGGAGGCCGGCATCCACTCCGGAGACTCGGCGTGCGTTCTTCCACCGCACACCCTGTCGCGCGCGCAGATCGCCGACGTGATTGCCGCGACGCGCAAGTTGGCGCTGGCGCTCGGTGTGCGCGGATTGATCAACATCCAGTTCGCGGTACGCGGCGGCCAGGTGTTTGTGCTGGAAGCCAACCCGCGCGCGTCCCGGACCGTCCCCTTCGTGTCGAAGGCCACGGGAGTGCCGCTGGCGAAGGCCGCGGCGCGCGTGATGGCCGGCGAGTCGCTGGCCGATCTGCGACGAGCGGGCATCCTGCCCGAGACCGAGTCGCCTCCGGAGCGCGGGCATATCGCGGTCAAAGAGGCCGTCCTGCCGTTCAGTCGGTTCCCGGGCGTCGACACGCTGCTCGGCCCTGAGATGAAGTCGACCGGTGAGGTCATGGGCATCGATCGCAGCTTCGGGCTCGCGTTCGCGAAGGCGGAGGAAGCGGCGGACGCGCGCCTGCCGCGGACCGGCAGCGTCTTCGTCAGCGTGCGCGACTCGGACAAGCGTCACATCGTGCTGGCCGTGCGTCGTCTCGTGGATCTCGGGTTCGAGATCCTCGCGACCGAGGGAACCGCCGAGATGCTCACACGCAACGGCATCGCTGCGCGCACCGTCGCCAAGATCGGTGAGGGCGGGAAGCACGTCGGGGACCTGATCGCCGAGCATGAAGTGGCCCTGGTCATCAACACTCCCTCCGGGTGGGGACCGCGGAAGGACGGCGATTACATCCGAACCGCGGCGGTGCGGTTCGGTGTGCCCAGCATCACGACGCTGGCGGGTCTGCAGGCGGCCGTGCAGGGCATCGACGAGCTGGAGCACTCTGAGCCGGCGGTGCTGAGCCTGCAGGAGTACCACGAGCGATGACGGGCCCCTTCGTCGAGGATGCCCAGATCATCGCGTCCGACGCGCTCGGCGCGTACCGGGTCGTGACGCTACGCGCGCCCCAGATCGCCGCCTCGATCGGGCCGGGGCGGTTCATCGAGATCGCGACCGCACCCTGTCTGCTGCGGCGTCCGTTCTCGGTGTACCGCGCCGATCCCGCGGAAGGCACGGTCGCGGTGGCGTTCAGCGTGATCGGCGAGGGAACGGCGTGGCTGGCAGTGGCGGCCCGCGGGACGGCGGTGAGCGTGGTGGGACCGCTCGGCACCGGATTCACGGTGCCCAACGACCCCGGGGTAGATCTGATCGTCGGGGGCGGGTACGGCGCGGCCGCGCTCGCGTTCCTGGCCGAGCAGCTCGCCGACGCAGGCAGCACCGTGCACGCGGTGCTGGGCGGACGCGACGCCGAGCGCGTGTTCGCCGATGAGTTGATCGATGAGTGCTGCGCGTCGGTGGCGATCATGACCGATGACGGTTCGCGAGGATCCCGCGGCATCGTGACCGACCCGATCGCGAAGCTCGTCGAGCGGTTCGCGCCGCGGAGGATCTATGCGTGCGGTCCGATGGCGATGCTCGAGGCGGTCGGCACGCAGGGAGAGGCTCTGGGTGTTCCGACCCAGCTCGCGGTCGAGGAGTTCATGGCCTGCGGCATCGGCGTCTGCTGGACCTGCGTCGTGCCGGCGCGTGTCAACGGTGAGATCAGGCACCTGCGGTCCTGTACCGAAGGGCCCGTCTTCGCGGGGGAGGTCTTGGTGTGGGCGTAGATCTCAGCGTCTCCCTCGCCGGGGTGCGCCTGAAGAACCCGGTCGTCACCGCATCCGGGTGCTTCGGATCGGGGAAGGAGATGGAGCGGTTCGTGGACCTGCGGCGGCTTGGTGGGGTCGTGTGCAAGACCGTGACGCCGGAGCCGCGGCCGGGCATCACCCCACCGCGCGGCGCCGAGACCGCCTCCGGCATGCTGAACGCGATCGGGCTACAGAACCCCGGTGTCGATGCGTTCCGCGCGAACGATCTCGCCTGGCTCGCCGAGCGAGAGATCCCAGCGATCGCCAGCATCGGCGGTCACTCGGTGGCCGATTATGTGCGCTGCGCTGAGGTGCTCCGCGGGGCGCCCGGGATGGTCGCGATCGAGATGAACCTGTCTTGCCCGAACCTGGAGGATCGCGGCTTCATGTTCGCGCTCGATCCGGGGCGCGCGCGCGAGGTGGTCGCCGCCGTCAAGCAGGTCACTGAGGTTCCCGTGTTCGCGAAGCTCTCGCCCGACGTCACAGATCTGGTTGCGGTCGCGCAAGCGGTCGTCGACGGGGGATCGGACGGCGTCGCCCTGATCAACACGACCTTGGGGATGTCGATCGATGTCCGGACCCAGCGACCGAAGCTCTCGACCGGGACCGGCGGGCTGTCGGGACCGGCGATCAAGCCGATCGCGGTCAGGTGCATCTGGCAGGTGTTCAGCGCGATGCCGCACGTGCCGGTCATCGGGATGGGCGGGGTCATGAACGCTGAGGACGCGCTCGAACTGATCCTCGCCGGCGCATCCGCGGTTGCGATCGGGACCGCGAACTTCGTCGACCCCCAGGCGACCGAGCGCGTGCGGGACGGCATCGAAGCGTTCATGACCGACAACGGGATCCCCACGCTCGATGCGCTGCGCGGACACGTGAAGATGGAGGGCTGAGATGGACGGATCCGCATGAGAGTTGTGAGCCCTGTCATCGTGGCGCTTGACGTCCCCACCTTGGATGAGGCGCGCTCACTCGCTGCTCGCATCGGAGACGCCGTCGGCGCGGTCAAGGTCGGCATGGAGCTGTTCGGCGCGGAAGGACCTGCCGCCGTGCGCGCGTTCGAGCACCAGGGCGTATTCCTCGACCTGAAGCTGCACGACATCCCGACCACGGTCAGGCGCACCGTCGGTGCGCTCGCGCCACTGGGGGCCGAGCTCTTGAACATTCACGCGCTCGGCGGCCGTGCGATGATGGAAGCCGCCAACCAGACGAAGGGCGCAACGAAGATCCTCGCCGTGACCATCCTGACCAGTCTGGGTGACGGCGACCTCAAGGAGGTCGGGCTGCCGCCGGCCGACGAGGCGGTCCCCATGCTCGCCGCGTTGGCGCGCGACGCCGGCTGCGACGGCGTCGTTTGCGCACCGCCCGATATCGCCGCGGTTCGTGCCGTGTGCCCCCCGCCGTTCCTGATCGTGACCCCAGGCGTCCGGCCGTCCGGCGCCGCGGCCGACGATCAAGCCCGCGTCATGACACCTCGCGAGGCCATCGCCGCCGGAGCCGACCGTCTCGTCGTGGGCCGTCCCATCACGCGCGCCGCGGATCCGCGATCTGCAGCCGAGGCCATCGTGCGGGAGCTCGCATGAACCCGAACGAGGTCCGTGACATGCTCGAGCGCGTCGGCGCCCTGTTCACCGGCCACTTCAAGCTCTCCAGCGGGCGGCACTCGGACGTCTACGTTCAGAAGCAGCGCGTGTTCGAGCATCCACGCCTCACCGCGAGCCTGGGCGAGGCGCTCGCTGCTCGCTTCTCGGAGGGAGACCGGCCCGCCTTCACCGTCGTTGTCTCGCCGGCCCTCGGCGCGATCACCTTCGGGTTCGCGGTCGCGTATGCGGCGCACACGCGGTTCCTGTTCACCGAACGCGTCGACGGGACGATGATGCTGCGTCGCGGACAGGTGCTCGCCAGAGAGGATCGTGTCTTGGTGGTGGAAGACGTCATCACCACCGGCGGAAGCGCCGCGGAGGTACTCGCAGCCGTGGAAGCGGCCGGGGCCACGCCGGTCGGAGTGGGAGCGCTTGTGGACCGCGCGAACACCCCGCCTCGGTTCCGGCTCGAGGCCTTGCTTCGGATCACTGCCAGTGACTGGGATCCCGCCGAATGTCCCCGCTGCTTTGCGGGAGACCCCCTCGAGGTTCCGGGGAGTCGCTACGTCGCCACCTGAGGTGGTCGATCTGTTACGAGTTGACCCCCTTTCCCCGTCTCTGACCTGCGCAAACACTTGAACCGTCTGTCCTGGGTGGTATGCTCCGCCCGTCTCCGGACGAGGAGGGCAGGTATGCCGCTTCCGAACTTGACCGAGGAACAACGGAAGGCGGCGCTCGAGAAGGCCGCGGAAGCGCGCCGTGCTCGCGCCGAGATCAAGCAGAAGCTCAAGAACGGCACGCTGGGTTTGACGCAGATCCTCGAAGCACCGTCGGACGAACTGACCATCGGAAAGATGAAGGTATCCGCCGTTCTGGAGGCGCTCCCGGGGGTCGGGAAGGTGCGCGCGCGCAAGATCATGGAGAAGTTGGACATCTCCACCTCGCGTCGCGTCCGTGGCCTCGGCGACAAGCAGAAGGCCGCGCTGCTCGAGGAATTCAACGAGCGATAGCTCGCGGCCGCCTGATCGTGGTCGCCGGCCCTTCCGGGGTCGGCAAGACGACGCTCGCTGCGGAGCTGGCCCGCCGGCGCCCTGACCTGCACGTCTCGGTGTCGTCGACCACGCGTCCCCGGCGGCCCGGTGAGGTCGACGGCCAGGACTATCGCTTCCTTGCGCCCGAGTTGTTCGAGCAGCTCGACCGCGAGGGCGCTTTCTTGGAAAGGGCCACGGTGCACGGTCACCGGTACGGCACCCCGCGGGAACCGGTGGAGCGCGCGCTCGGGGAAGGCAGGACCGTGCTGCTCGAGATCGACGTGCAGGGCGCACGACAGGTTCGGGAGGCGATGCCCGAAGCGGTGCTGGTGTTCATCGAGCCGCCCAGCGAGGAGGAGCTGCTCCAGCGGCTGTCCGGGCGGGGGACCGAATCCGAGGAAGCCCTGGCCTTGCGCGTGCGCAACGCCCGCCGGGAGCTGGCCGAGGCCCCGTCGTTCGACCATCGCATCGTCAACGACGAACTGGGTCGAGCGGTCGATGCCTTGGGCCGTATACTTGATGCATCCCGACCAACGGCAGAGGAGAACGCGTGAGCCTGATCGAACCCAAGGTGGACGACCTGCTCGAGCAGGTGGACTCGAAGTACACGCTGGTCATCATGGCCGCCAAGCGCGCCCGGCAGATCAACGCCTACTACACCCAACTCGGTGAGGGCATCGGCGAGTACGTGCCGCCCCTGGTATCGGCGGATCCCGGCCAGAAGCCACTGTCCATCGCCCTGGAAGAGATCTCACAGAAGAAGATCGCCTACGAGAAGATCGACCCCGAGAGCCTCAAGTGACCGACCAGATCAACTCGCCGGGCGCCCTCCGAGGCGCCCGTGTCGTATTGGGGGTTTCCGGCGGGATCGCTTGCTACAAGGCGGTCGAGGTCGCGCGCCTGCTGACCAAGGCCGGGGCAAGCGTGCAGGTGGTCATGACGGCCGCCGCCACCGAGTTCGTCGGTCCGCTCACCTTCTCGTCGCTGACTGGGAAGCCCGCATATCAGGGCCTGTTCGACGAGACCGATCACGTGTTGCACGTCGACATCGCGCGCGCCGCCGACGTCGTGCTGGTCGCGCCGGCGACGGCGAACCTGCTGTCCAAGATGGCGCACGGCGCGGCCGACGACCTGCTGTCGGCCGTCCTGCTGACCACGCGCGCGCCGATCGTGGTCGCGCCGGCGATGCATACCGAGATGTGGGAGCATCCCGCGACCCGCGAGAACCTCGAGACCCTGCGCGGTCGTGGTGTCGGCGTGATCGATCCCGAGGTCGGCGAGCTCGCCGGCGGGGACGAGGGACCCGGCAGGCTGGCAGAACCGTTCACGATCGTGGCGACGCTCGCCCAAGTGGTGGCGCACGGGCGGGATCTGGCCGGTGTCCGAGTGATCGTGACCGCAGGCCCGACCCAGGAGCCGATCGATCCGGTGCGCTACTTGACCAACCGCTCCAGCGGCAAGATGGGATACGCGATCGCGCGCGAGGCAGCGCTGCGGGGCGCGGTCGTCACGCTGCTCGCCGGGCCGACCGGGCTCGCGGATCCCGATCGGGTCGAGACGCTCCACATCCGCACGGTGGCGGAGCTGCGCGCCGCACTGCTCGAGCGCGTCGAGGACACCGACGTGATCGTGCAGGCTGCGGCGCCGGCGGACTTCCGGCCTCGGACGTATCACGATCGCAAGATCAAGAAATCCGAGGGCGAGCCGGTGATCGAGCTCGAACGCAATCCCGATATCGCGGCCGAGCTCGGCGCGCGCAAGGGCGATCTGGTCCTGGTGGGGTTCGCCGCGGAGACGGACGATCATCTCCCGAACGCGCGGAAGAAGCTCGCCGACAAGAACCTTGACCTGATCGTTCTCAACAGCGTCGGCGGGCTCGACCACTCGCCGTTCGGATCCGACTTCAACGAGGTCGTCTTCCTGGGTTCCGACGGCTCCGAGGAGGCGCTGCCTCTGCAGCTGAAATCGCAGGTCGCCAGAGCGATCTGCGACCGGGTGGCAGGGATCCTTGCGGTCCGTGACCGAGGGTAGGATGACGAGCGCTTCTTGGGGACGAATGGAGGAATGATGTCACGCCGATGGGTGTATACGTCGGAGTCGGTGACGGAGGGTCACCCCGACAAGATGGCCGACCAGGTTTCGGACGCGATCCTGGACGCCATCATGGCCGACGACCCGATGGGCCGCGTCGCCTGCGAAACTTTGATCACCACCGGGCTGGTACACGTCGCCGGTGAGATCACGACCGCGACCTACGTCGATATCCCGAAGATCGTGCGCCGGACGATCACTGGTATCGGCTACACGCGCGCGAAGTACGGCTTCGACGGCGAGACTTGCGGTGTGAGCGTCTCGATCCAAGAGCAGTCGCCCGACATCGCCATCGGCGTGGACCACGCTTTGGAGGAGCGCCACGAGCACGGGGGCGAACTCGACACCCAAGGCGCCGGGGATCAAGGGATGATGGTCGGGTACGCGGTGCGCGAGACGCCGGTGCTGATGCCGATGCCGATCTGGATGGCCCACAAGCTCGCGCATCGGCTCGCCGAGGTTCGCAAGGTAGGGCTGATCCCGTACCTGCGGCCGGACGGTAAGAGCCAGGTCACGATCGAGTACGAGGACGGCCGCCCCGTCCGAGTCGACACCATCGTGATCAGTGCTCAGCATCAGACCGAGATCGACATCGAGACGTTGCTCACCCCCGACGTCAAAGAGCACGTGGTCGAACCCATCCTCAAAGACGTCGCGCTGGACTTCGAGGGGTACAAGCTCTTCGTCAACCCGACCGGCGTGTTCGAGATCGGCGGACCCCAGGCCGACACGGGGCTCACCGGTCGCAAGATCATCGTCGACACGTACGGCGGCATGGCGCGCCACGGCGGCGGCGCCTTCAGCGGCAAGGACCCGACCAAGGTGGACCGCTCGGCGGCGTACGCCACCCGCTGGGTCGCGAAGAACGTGGTCGCCGCGGGACTGGCGGATCGCTGCGAGGTCCAAGTGGCCTATGCGATCGGTGTCGCGCATCCGATCTCGATCCAGGTCGAGACCTACGGGACCGAGCAGGTCGCGTCGGAGAAGATCGAGAAGGCGATCGGTGAGGTCTTCGACCTGCGGCCGGCTGCGATCATCCGCGACCTGGACCTGCGCCGGCCCATTTACCACAAAACGGCCGCCTACGGTCACTTCGGCCGGGACGAGCCCGAGTTCACGTGGGAGCGCACGGACCGCGCCGAGGACCTCAAGGCCAGCGTCTAGCCTCGTGGCCGGCCAGACGCCGGCGACCGCCGGCTACGTCTCGGTCGTCGTGGTCCATCCCAGCCTTTCGCACCTGAACAAGGTGCTCACCTACGCCGTCCCCGAAGGGGCAGACGTTGTGGTCGGTTCGCTCGTTCGCGTTCCGATCAGAGGGAAGAGCCGCCACGCGGTCGTGGTCGCCACGCTCGACGCGCCCGATGTCGAACGGACGGTTGCGATCCGGGCCGTCCTGGGACCGGGGCTCCCCGCTGACGTGGTGGATCTGGCGCGTTGGACCGCCGGCCGGTACCTGTCGACGCTCGGCGAGGCGATGGCGGCCGCCCTGCCCGAGCGCGTCGCGTCCGAGGAGAAGCAGTCGCCCCGGACCGCAGGGGATCCGGGAGCGGCGGTGCCGCCGGAGGCGCTGACCGGCGCCCGCAACGGTCGCGCCATGCTGCACGCGATCACCGTGGGCGAGGCCGGCTCCTTCGTATGGCGACCCCGCGCGGACGAAGATCGAGGTGACACGATCGCGGCGCTGGCGGCCGGAGCGCTGGCTCGTGGCGCCGGGGTGCTGGTGCTGGTGCCCGAGGTGCGGGTCTCCGGCGAGGTGCTCGACGCGTTGCGCGACCGCTTCGGCGATGACGCGGCATGGCTGTCCTCGGATCGCACCGCGCGCATGCGATACCGCGATTGGCTCGCGCTGCGACACGGCGCGAAGCGATTGGCGATCGGCGCGCGCGCCGCGGTGTTCGCGCCCGTCCACGATCTCGGGCTGATAATCGTCGATGACGAGGGTCATCAGGCGTACAAGGAGGGCCGGGCGCCGCGATTCCACGCCAGGGCCGTGGCCGCCGAGCGAGCGAGCGCCGCCGGTGCGAGCATCGTGCTGGTCGGGATGCCGCCATCGATCGAGGCGCGAGCCGCCGTGCAGTCCCGCGCGTTCCGCTCCGTGACGCCCGCCAGGCAAGACGAGTTGCGTGCCCGGCCGCCGGTCGCGATCGTGGAACGAGGTCCGGAGGAGCGGGTGGTGCCGGCCGGACGCACGGTCAACGCCGCGCGCCGCGCGCATCGGGAGGGACGCCGGGTCGTCGTGCTGACCCATCGGGCCGGGGAGGACGCGGTCTTAGTGGCGCGACGGATGGCTCGGGCGCTCGAGGCTCGTACCCCGGCGACGCTCGACGCGACCGCCGACGGCGCGCTGCTCGCATCGGCGGCGGCGCGCGCCGACCTGATCGTCGCGACCCCCTTTGTCGCCAAAGACCTCAGGGTCGAAGGCGCCGGGATGCTCGTGATCGTCGAGGCCGACGCGGCGTTGTCCCAGCCAGAGTTCCGCGCGCAGGAGGACGCTTTCGCCACGTGGTGGCACGCCGCACGGTGGGCGGCCGGCGGCCGGATCGTGCTCGAGACCAAGGATCCGCGGCAGCCGGCGATCGCGGCGCTGATCCGGTGGGATCCCGAGGTCTTGTGGCGGGCCGAGGCGGCTAAGCGGCGAGAGATCGGCTACCCGCCGTTCGCGGCGCTTGCGCGCATCGACACGCCCGCCGATCGGGCGGGCGACGTGGCGGCCCTGCTCGCGGAGGACGGTAGGCTTGAGGTGCTCGGCCCGGTCGAGCGTCAGGAGCGATGGGTCGTGGTGGCGCGAGCGCGTCGCCGCGAGGTGCTGCTCGACGCGCTGGCTCCGATCGTCGAGCGATGGCGCGAGGCCGGTGAGCCCATGCGCGTCGATGTCGATCCGCGGGAGGTGTTCGTACCCAAGTGGCGATCCTCGAGATCAGGACGCTCGGCGACCCGATCCTGAAGTCGCGCGCGGCGGAGGTGACCACCTTCGACGCCGAGCTGGCGCGCCTGGTCGACGACATGCTCGAGACCATGCGCGCCGCGCCCGGCGTCGGCTTGGCGGCCCCGCAGGTGGGACGGTTGATCCGCATGTTCGTCTGGGACGACGCCGAGGATCACGGCGCGATGGTCAACCCGAAGATCACCTGGTTCTCCGAGGAGACCGAGGAGGCGGAGGAGGGGTGCCTGTCGGTCCCGGGGTTCTACTTCCCGGTCGCGCGGTCGGTGTCGGTGAAGGTCCGCGCGCGGCGGCCCGACGGTACCCACGTCGACGTCACGGCGGAGGGGTTCCGCGCGCGCGTGTTCCAGCACGAGATCGATCATCTCGACGGCATCCTGTTCATCGACCGCCTGGCCCCCGATCTGCGCAAAGAAGCTATGAGGAATCTCCGCGATCACGACTTCGGCATGTCGCCGCCGCCGTCCAAGCCGGCGAAGACGCTGTAGGCCGCATGCGCGTCGTGTTCTTCGGGACGCCCGAGGTCGCGGTGGCGAGCCTGCGGGCGTTGCTGGATGCGCCCGAGCACGACGTCACCGGCGTGGTCACGCAGCCCGACCGTATCCGTGGTCGCGGCCGCACCGTCACGCCATCGCCGGTCAAGGTCCTCGCTGAGGAGGCCGGGCTTCCCATCCTTCAGCCCGAGACGCCCAAGCAAGAGGGGTTCGCCGACGCGCTCGCGGCACTGGAGCCGGAGATGTTGTGCATCGTCGCCTACGGACACATCCTGCCGAGGGCTGTCCTCGGCGTGGCGCCGGCGATGAACGTGCATTTCTCGCTGCTCCCGCGCTATCGCGGCGCAGCACCGGTTCAGCGGGCGCTGATCCACGGCGCGACCGAGACCGGCGTGTCGGTGTTCTTGCTCGAGCCGACGATCGACACCGGGCCGGTGGTTCGGCGCGCCGCCGTTCCCATCGACCCCGAGGAGACCGCAGGCGAGCTGCTCGACCGGCTGGCGCCTCTCGGGGCCAAGCTGCTGCTCGAAGCGATGGGGGGCTACGCGTCGGGGGCGATCGTGCCCGAGCAGCAGGACGACACTGAGGCGTCGCCGGCCCCCAAGATCTCGCCCGAGGAAACCGAGATCGATTGGAGCCTGCCCGCAGCTCGGATCGTCAACCTTGTGCGCGGCCTGAGCCCGAAGCCGGGCGCGCACACGATATTCCGTGGGCGGCGGTTGATCGTGCTGCGCGCGCGAGTGGTCGGCTCCGATGGGCCGGCCGGTGCGTTGGTCGCGGTCGAGGATGAGGGACCCGTGGTGGCGGCCGGCGGCGGCGGCGTGCTGTTGCTGGAGGTTCAGCCCGAGGGGAAGCGCCCGATGGCAGGCGCTGCGTTCGTGCGCGGGTACCGGCCCGAACCGGGTTCGCCTCTGAACATCTGACCGTCCCTCGGAGGACCCAGGTCCCGCGAAGCTGGTTCGGGCCTGGGCTAGAATCGCCGGGATGCCTTCACTGCGGTACAAACTCGCTCCTTCTATCCTCTCCGCGGATTTCGCCCGTCTAGGTGAACACGTCGCGATGGTCGAGAAGGAGTCCGATCTGCTGCACATCGACGTCATGGACGGCCACTTCGTCCCCCCGATCACGATCGGGCCCGTCGTGGTGGCCTCGCTCCGCGCGATCACGTCCCTCCCGCTGGAATGCCATCTGATGGTCACCGATCCGCTCGGGCAGACCGAGCAGTTCGCCGAAGCCGGCGCTGATTCTGTCGTGATCCACCTGGAGGCCGCGCCGGACCCGAGGCCGGTGATCGAGCGAGTTCGCTCGCTGGGGCTCGGGATCGGCATCTCGGTGAACCCGGCGACCCCCCTGGATGCTGCGCTGCCGTACCTCGAGGCGGTCGACGTCCTGAACATCATGACAGTCAACCCTGGGTGGGCCGGGCAGAAGTTCATCCACGAGATGCTTCCCAAGATCGCGGCCGCGCGCGAAGTGATCGACGAGCGGGCGCTGTCGTGCGGCATCGCGGTGGACGGGGGAATCGACGAGCGAACCGGCGCGCTGGCGCTCGACGCCGGAGCGACGCAGCTCGGGGCCGCCTCGGCGATCTTCTCCAAGCCCGACCCCGCGGCGGCGGCGCGTGCGCTGAAGGACATGCTCCGCGAACGGGAAGCTGGGCGGTGACGCGGATGACCGATCACCGAACGGCAGCCGCGACGACGCCATCGTGTGCATCGAGGGGCCGGCCGGCGGCATGAGCGAAACCATCCTCGTCGCAGACGACGACGCCGACATCCTCCGGTTCGTCGAGCTCAACCTGCGGCTGGAAGGCTACGAGGTGCTGACCGCCACGGACGGGGAAGAGGCGCTCGCGCTTGCGACCCGCTCGTCGCCGTCGCTGGTGATCCTTGACGTCATGATGCCGAAGATGGACGGCTACGAGGTCTGTCAACGCTTGCGGACCGACGGCCGGACCAGCGGCATGTGCATCATCATGCTCACGGCCAAGTCGATGTCCGCGGACAAGGTGCTCGGTCTAACGGCCGGCGCGGACGACTACATCTCCAAGCCGTTCGACCCGATGGAGTTGATCGCGCGGGTCAAGACCACCCTGCGGAGGACGCGCGAGGCGCGCTCGGCCTCTCCCCTCACCGGTCTCCCGGGAAACGTGCAGACCGAGACAGAGATCCAGCGGCGGGTGGAGGCCGGCGAAGGGGTCGCGGTCCTGTACGCGGACCTGGACAACTTCAAAGCCTTCAACGATCGATACGGCTGGATCGAGGGGGACAAGGCGATCACGTACACGGCCGCGGTCCTGCGGGACGCCGCCGACGCCTACCCGGACTCGTTCCTCGGCCACATCGGGGGCGACGACTTCATCATCGTGTGCAGCCCTGACGTGGCCGATGAGCTGTGCCGGGGGGCGATCGACCGGTTCGACAAAGAGGTGGCGTCGCTCTATGAACCCGACGATGCAGCCAAGGGGTTCATCACCGTGACCGACCGGCAGGGACGGGTCGTCGAGTATCCGCTGCTGAGCGTTTCCATCGGGGGGGCCACCAACGAGGCCCGGGGGCTGGAGGATTATCGGGATCTCGTGGAAACCGCCACCGAGATGAAGACGTACTCGAAGCAGCAGGCCGGAAGCAGCTTCGCCATCGATCGCCGGGGGCGCCACGACCCCCCTGCGCAGTAGCGCCCGCTAGCCGATGTTACCCCTTGGTATAGTGCCTTCGTGACCATGACAACGACATCGGACCTCACCTTCATGCGCCGTGCGCTGCGCCTGGCCGAGCGCGGCCGTGGCCGGACCGCTCCCAATCCTCCGGTCGGCGCGGTCGTGGTTCGCGGCGGCCGGATCGTCGGCGAAGGCTTCCATGCTGCGGCCGGCGGTGATCACGCTGAGGTAGTGGCTCTCGCCGCCGCCGGCCACGAGGCCCGCGGCGCGACGCTGTACGTCACGCTCGAGCCGTGCACCCATCACGGCCGCACGCCGCCGTGTGCACCAGCGGTGATCGAGGCGGGGATCGCGCGCGTGGTCGTTGCTGCGAGGGATCCGAATCCCCTCGAGCGAGGTGCCGGCGTGCGCGCGCTCGGGGAGGTCGGGCTCGAGGTCCTGGAGGGTGTGCTCGACGAGGAATCTCGTGCCCT
>Ga0299906_10003430_pt1 | contig 13067 bp, 9 predicted proteins | sample RVTome_14_FD_200259 | JGI IMG/M metagenome (GOLD analysis project Ga0299906, IMG submission 200259) | Soil microbial communities from uranium-contaminated site in the Upper Colorado River Basin, Wyoming, United States - RVT145D125 (version 2) ...
CCTGCATCTCCTCGTCGACGCGTCGGGCTCGATGGACTGGGGCGCGCCCTCGAAGCTGCAATGGGCGGCGCGGATGGCGGCCGCGCTCGGCTTCGTGGGACTGGCGAGCCTCGAGCGCGTCGGCGTCGGGATTCTGCGCGAGCGGCTCGCCGAGGGCTGGGCGCCGGTGCGGGGCCGCGGCCGCATCACCTCGCTCCTCGAGTTCCTCGGCGGGCTCGAAGGCGGCGGCACCACCAATCTGAACGCCGCGCTCGCGAGCTACGCGGCCCGCGTCGAGGGCTCCGGCCTCGTGGTGCTCGTCTCCGACCTGCTCGATCCCGCCGGCTACGAGGCGGGGCTCAAGGCGCTGCTCGAGCGGCGCTTCGAGGTCCACCTGATCCACGTGCTGAGCCCGGACGAGCTCGAGCCCGAGCTCGCCGGGGACCTGCGCCTCGTCGACCGCGAGACCGGCGAGACGCGCCCGCTCTCGATCGACGCCGCGACCCTCCGCGCCTACCGTGAGCGGCTGCAGCGCTTCCTCGACGGCGCCGAGGCCTTCTGCCGCAATCACGCGATTCAGTACCAGCGCGCGGCGAGCAACGTGTCCGTGGAGGGGCTGGTGCTCCAGGGGCTGCGCGGGCGGTTGATTGCATGAGCGCGCTGGGCCGCCCCAAGCGCGAATCCTTGTCGCGAAGCGACAAGGCAGGCCAATGAGCGCGCCGGGCCGCCCCAAGCGCGAATCCCGAGCGCGCGAGCCGCACGGGTAGCCGAATGAGCTTCCTCGCACCGTTCGCCCTGTCGCTGCTCGGCCTGGCGGTGCCGCTGGTGCTGCTGTACTTCATCCGGCTGCGGCGCCGCGAGCAGCGCGTCTCGAGCCTGCTGCTGTGGCCGGCGCTCGGCGAGGCACCCAAGGCGCCGGCGCTCTTCCAGCGCTTCCAGCGGGACCCGCTCCTCATCCTGCAGCTCCTGGCGCTCGCCGCCGCTGCGCTCGCGCTCGCGCGCCCGGTCGTGACGCTGCTCGGCGAGGGCGAGCGCAAGGTGGTGATCGTGCTGGACACCTCGGCGTCGATGAAGGCCGTCGACGTGCGGCCGTCGCGCTTCGAGGCGGCGCGCGCGGCGGCGGCCGCGCTGGTGCGCGGCCTGCGCGCGGGCACCGGCGTGATGGTGATCGAGGCCGGCACGCAGCCGAAGGTGGCCGCCGCGCTCGGCGCCGATCACGGTCGCGCCCTCGCGGCGATTCACGCCGCCGCGGCGCGCGACCTGCCGAACCGCCTCGCGGAGGCGATCCGCACCGCCCGCGGGCTGAGCGGGACCGATTCCCGGGCGGAGATCCACGTGTTCACCGATGGCGCCTTCGCCGCCGTCCCCGCAGCGGACGACCCGCGCATCCGCTGGGTCGGCGTCGGGCGGCGCAGCCACAACGTGGGCATCACCCGGCTCGCGGTGCGCAAGACCTACCGGGGGGTCGGCAACTACGAGGCGTTCGTCTCGCTCGCCAACTTCTCCGGCGAGGCCCAGCGTTTCGGCTTCACGCTGAAGGTCGACGACCGGACGATCGTCGAGCGCGCGATCACGCTGGCGCCGAACGTCCACCGCTCGCTCATTCTTCCGTTCCGGCACTTCGCGGCGGCGCACATCACCGCCGCGCTCGACATCGACGACGACCTGCGCGCCGACAACGTCGCCCATGCGGTGCTGCCCCCGCCGCGGAACGTCGCGGTCACCCTGGTGAGCCACGGCAACCGGTTCCTCGAGAACGTGCTGCGCACCGACCCGGAAGTCGCCCTGAACCGGGTGACGCCCGAGCGCTACGCGGGCGGCATGGACGACGCCGACGTCGTGGTGCTCGATTCGGTGACCCCCGCCAGGGTCGGGCCGGGGCGGTACATCTTCGTGAACGTCGTCCCTCCGGACGTGCCGATCGAGCTCCTGGGCCGGGTGGCGCGCCCGACGGTCGTGGACTGGGACCGGGCGCATGCGGTCATGCGCCACGTCGAGTTCTCGAAGGTGGCCGTGGCGCAGGCGATGCGGCTGCGGCCGCTCGCGCCCGGCCGCGCGCTCGTCGAGACCCTCGGTGGCCCGCTCATCTACGCCCTCGAAGAGCCCGAGCGCCGCGCGCTGCTGCTCGGGTTCGACCTGTTCGAGGCCGACCTGCCGCTGCGCGTGGCGTTTCCGCTCATCATGTCGAACGCGATCCGGTGGCTGCACCCGGGCGGCCACGCGAGCCTGGAGTTCGGCGCGGGCCAGCCCCTGGTGGTCCCGGTCGCCCACGGCGTCGCGGCGGCGCGGTTCGTCACGCCGAGCGGGCGCACCGCCGAGGCGCGCATCGTGCGCGGCGCGGCCAGCTACAGCGACGCCGACGAGGTCGGCCTCTACACCGTCGTCACCGCGCGCGGGTCGACGCGCGTGGCGGTGAATCTGATGGATGCGGACGAGTCGAACCTGGCGCCGCGGCCGCTGCCCGCGACCCCGGCCGCGGCCGCCGCCACGCTGGTTCCGGTCGCGCGCGAGCTGTGGCCGTACTTCGTCGCGCTGGCCCTCTTCTTGTTCGCCCTCGAAGGGCTGCTCTACTGGCGGCGCGAGAGCGCCGGCCGCCTGCGCCTGCCCGAGCACGCCGGCGGGCGCTGGGCGCTGGCGCTGCGGGGTGCGGTGCTCGCGGCGTTCGCCGCCGCGCTCCTCAAGCCGACCGTTTCCCAGCTCGCCGACCGCATGAACGTCGTGTTCCTGCTCGACGCCTCCGACAGTCTGAGCGAGACCGCACGGGTGCGCGCGCTCCAGTTCGTCGCGCAGGCGGTGGCCGCCCGGCACGCGGACGACCGGCACGGGGTCGTCGTCTTCGGCGCCGACGCCGCCGTGGCGCAGCCGCTGGCCGCGCACGCGGCGACCGAGCTCGCCCCGGCGCAGGTCGACGGCCGGGGCACGAACATCTTCCAGGCGATCCAGCTCGCGGCGGCGCTGCTGCCGCCCGACCAGGCGAACCGGATCGTCCTGCTGAGCGACGGACGGCAGAACGCCGGCGACGCGCTCGCCGCCGCCCGGGCCGCGAAGAGCGCGGGGGCCGATCTGCGGTACGTGCTCGCGCCGCTCGGCTTCGACCAGGAGGTGGTCGCCCAGGAGCTCGTCCTGCCGCAGGAAGTCAAGTTCGGCGAGCCGTTCCACGCCCGGCTGGTGGCGTGGAGCCACAAGGAAACGGACGGTCGCGTGTCGCTGTTCCGCAACGGCGAGTTCGTCGGCTCGCAGCGCGTTCGCCTGACCCCGGGCAAGAACGTCCTCAGCTACCGGCAGGCGCTCGAGCTCGACGGCGTGCACGTCTACCAAGCGGCGATCGAGGTGCCGGGCGACACCATCGAGCAGAACAATCGCGCGGTGGGCACGGTCCTGGTCCGCGGGCGTCCGCGGGTCCTGATCGCGGACCGGGACCGCCAGCACGCGCAGCCGCTCGCCGCGGCGCTCCGCGCGCAGCGGATCGAGGTCGCGGTGGTCGACCCGGCCGGCCTGCCGAAGGACCTGGCGGCGCTGCAGCGCTACGACGGGATCATCCTGTCGGACGTGTCCGCGGTGCGGCTCAACCGCAGCCAGATGGCGCAGATCCGCGACTATGTCCGCGACCGGGGCGGCGGCCTGATCATGGTGGGCGGCGAGGAGAGCTTCGGTCTGGGGGGCTATTACAAGACGCCGATCGAGGAGGCGCTGCCGGTCACGATGGAGGTGCGGCAGAAGGTCGACATCCCGAACCTCGCCATCGTCCTCTCGATCGACCGGTCCGGCTCGATGTCGATGACCACCTCGGGGCGGCTCACGCCGCTCGATCTCGCCAAGGAGGCGGCGCACCTCGTGGTCGACCTGCTCGACGCGCGCACCGAGGTCGCGGTGCAGAGCTGGGACACCGAGGCGCACTGGACCGTGCCGCTCGGCCCGGCCCGGAACAAGGCGCAGATCTACAACGCGATCGCCTCGCTCAAGGCGGGCGGCGGCACCAACGGCTTCCCGGCGCTGAACGAGGCCCACCGGGTGCTCGCGCCGCGGCCGGCGACGCTCAAGCACGTGATCTTCCTGTCGGACGGGCAGATGTTCCGCCAGGACTTCCAGGACCTGGTGACGCGCATGGCGCGCGATCACATCACGGTCTCGACCGTGGCGCTCGGCCGGAGCTCCGACCAGGCGCTGCTGGCGAACATCGCCCGCTGGGGGCGCGGACGCTACTACTACACCGAGGACACGCAGACCGTCGTGCGGATCTTCGCGCTCGAGACCCAGCTCGCTTCCGACGCGACGATGGTGGAGCAGCTGTTCCGGCCGCGCGTGACCGACCCGGGACACGAGGCCGTGCAGGACATCGACTGGAAGCGCGTGCCGACGCTCGGCGGCTACGTCGCCACGTCGGTGAAGGCGAGCGCCGCGGAGCTGCTCACCAGCCATCGCGACGATCCGGTCCTCGCCACCTGGCGCTACGGGCTGGGCCGCGCGGCGGCGTTCACTTCCGACGCGAACGCGCGCTGGGCGGGCGCGTGGCTGCAGTGGCCGGAGTTCAACAAGTTCTGGTCGCAGCTCGTGCGCTGGACCCTGCGCAGTGCCCAGACCGGCGACACCGCGGTGAGCGTCGTGCGGCGCGACGGCCACGGCGAGGTGTTCGTCGACGCGGTCGACGCGAACGGCGCGTTCATCAACTTCCTGGAGACCCAGATCGGCGTCGTGGCCCCGGACCGCAGCCGCACCGTGATCGACCTGGAGCAGGTCGGCCCGGGTCGCTATCTCGGCCGGTTCCCCGCGGCGCAGGAGGGCGTCTACCTCGTGGGCATGACGCAGCGCAAAGGCGACCGCGTGCTCGGCTCGCAGCTCACCGGTCTCGTGGTGCCCTACGCGGAGGAGCTGCGCGAGCTGGGGCCGGATGAGAACCTGCTGAAGGAGCTTGCCGAAGCGACCGGCGGCTCGGAGCTGTCCGACCCGCGCGCGGTGTTCAGCGAAGCGCGGCGGCCGTTCCGCATCGCGCTCGACCTCTGGCCGTGGCTGGTGGTGCTGGGGGCGGCGCTGGTGCTCCCGGAGATCGCCCTGCGCCGCGCCGATCTCGGCGCGTGGCTGCGCCGGCGGAAGCGGGACCGCTAGCTCAGCTGGCGAACCCGAACAGCCGCCGCGGCGTGTCCCAGAGCACCTTGCGCCGCGCGGTCGCGTCGGGCAGCCAGGTGTCGACGAACCTCAGCACCGGCCCGTAGTCCACGCGCTCGGGCATCCGCAGGAACGGCCAGTCCGAGCCCCAGATGCAGGCATCGGGCGTGTAGGCGTCGATGATGGCGCGGACGTACGGCAGCGTGTCCTCGTACGGAGCGCCGCCGCGCGAGAATCGGAACGGGCCCGAGAGCTTCACGGTCGCGCGTCCGGTGCGCGCGAGCGCGAGCAGCGCCTTGAAGCCCGGTTGGTCGAGACCCGCCTCGGGCGCCGGACGCCCGCAGTGATCGATGAGGATGCGCACGCCGGAGCGCTCGAGCAGCGGCGCAAGCTCGGCGAGCTGATCCTTTTCCACCTGGACTTGCGCGAACAGGTCGAGCGCGGCGAGTTTCTCGAGGAGGCCGGCCGCGCCGGCAAAGTGCGCTACGCCGTGCGCGATCACGTCGAGGCGAACGCCGACCGCCCCGGCCGACTTCAGGCGCTCGAGCTCGGTTGCCGGCGCGTCGACGGGCACCACGGCGATGCCCTTGAAGCGGCCGCCGCTCGCGGCGATGGCGTCGAGCAGGCAGCGGTTGTCGGGACCGTACCCCGACGTCGGCCCTACGAGCAGCGCACTGCGGACCCCGTACGCGTCCAGCACCCGCAGGAAGTGCTTCGCAGTCCCGACTTCGTGCGGCGGCGGTTTGTAGGCCGCGTCGGCCGCGTACGGAAACCGCGTCGGGTCGAACACGTGGTTGTGGCAGTCGATCTTGGGCTCGTCGTGGAGGCTCATCGCGACACCGTGCGCTGCGTGTGTGGACTCTAGGATCCCGCGATCGGCTCGTCAACAACGGCTAGAATCGCGCGGCTGCGAACGCACTTGACGGGGAGGCGGCATGAAAGTATTCATCACGGGCGGCGGCGGCTTCATCGGCTACCGAATCGCCCGCAAGCTGCTCGAGCGCGGAACGCTGGCGGGGCCCGACGGAACGGCGACGCCGATCAGCGCGATCAGGCTCTTCGACGCCGCTTTTCCGCCCAATCCCGACCCGCGGCTCGAGTGCGTGACCGGCGACGTCGCCGCACCCGAAGCGATCGCGGCGGCGCTCGATCCCGACACGGCGGCGGTGTTCCATCTGGCGGCGGTCGTGAGCGGCGGCGCCGAGGCCGACTTCGACCTCGGCTATCGCGTCAACCTCGACGGCACGCGGTTGCTCCTCGAGCAGTGCCGCAAGCTGCGGCGGCCCCCGCGGCTGGTGTTCGCAAGCTCGGTGGCGGCGTTCGGCGGCACCCTTCCCGAGGTGCTCGACGACGGGACGATCGCGAACCCGCAGACCTCCTACGGCGCGCAGAAGGTGATGGGCGAGTACCTCGTCACCGACTATAGCCGCAAGGGATTCATCGACGGCCGCAGCTTGCGCCTGCCGACCGTCGTCGTGCGGCCGGGCCGGCCGAACCTCGCGGCGTCGTCGTTCGCGAGCGGCATCATCCGCGAGCCGCTGAACGGCGCGCCCTCCGACTGCCCGGTGCCCTTCGAGACCGGAATCTGGCTGCTGTCGCCGCGCCGCGTAGTCGAGGCGTTCATGCACGCGCACGACCTGCCGGCGTCGGCCTGGGGCGCGAGCCGGGTCGTGAACCTGCCGGGGATCACGGCGACCGTGCGGGAGGCCGTGGACGCGCTGCAGCGCATCGCCGGGCCGACGGTCGCGGCGCGCGTGCAGCACAAGCCCGACCCGCGGATCGAGGCGATCGTCCGCACCTGGCCGGTCCGGTTCCGCACCCCGCGCGCGCTGGCGATGGGGTTCGCTGCGGACCCGGACATCGACGCCGTGATCCGCGACTACATCCGCGACGAGGCCATCCGGCTCTGAGCGAGCGTCCCCCGCGAGGCGCGGCGCGCCGGCTGGCTACCGCTTCTCCAGCTCGCTGAGCTGGGGGCTCTTGGGGAAGTTGGTCTTGAAGACCCGGAGCGCGTCGTCGCGCAGGTCCATCATTCCGAGCCGGTCGTAGGCGCGCACGAGCACGGCGAGGGCCGCCTCGGTCGCGGGGGCGTCCGGGTAGGTCTTCAGCGTGTACGAGGCGCGGTTCACGGCGGCGACGTACGCGCCGCGCTTGAGGTACCACTGCGCGACGTAGACCTCGTGCGAGGCCAGGCCGTTGACGAGGTATTTCATCCGCGCCGTCGAGTCGGCCGCGTACTTGCTGTTGGGGAAGCGCGTCACCAGCTCCTTGAAGGCGTTGAACGAGTCGCGGGCCGAGCGCGGATCGCGCTCGGCGGGATCCTGCTTCGACCATTGCGCGAGGAAGCTCTGGTCCTCGTAGAAGTTGACCACGCCCTTGAGGTAGTACGCGTAGTCGACGTTGGGATGATTCGGGTGGAGCTTGATGAACCGGTCGCACGCCGCGATCGCCGAGGCCGGCTCGCCGTCGCGGTAGTAGGCGTAGGCGCTGTCGAGCTGCGCCTGCTGCGCGTAGCGGCCGAACGGATAGCGCGCCTCGAGCTTCTCGAAGTACTTCACGGCCGTCGCCCAGCTGCTGTTGTCCATCGCGTCCTTCGCCTCGCTGTAGAGGCGCTGCGCGGACCAGCCGACGGTCTCGTCCTGCTCGGCGGTGAGCCGGTCCCACCAGGCGCACCCGGTGAGCCCGAGGACGAGGACAACCGCTACACTACGCAGCATGCGTGTCATGACCGCTCGCGACGAAACGCAACCGCACGATTATATCCCGGCGGTCGAGCGCCTCGTCCCGCCGGCGCTCGCCGGCCTGCGGCTCGACCAGGCGCTGGCGCGCCTGTTCCCGGAGCATTCCCGCACGCGCCTCCAGACCTGGGTGCGCGACGGACGCGTGACCGTCGACGCGGCGCGCGCCGACGTGAAGCGGAAGGTCTGGGGCGGGGAGCTGGTGGCGCTCGCGCATGTGCACCCCGCAACCGACGCCGCGTTGCGTGCGCAACCGATCGCGCTGGCGATCGTGCACGAGGACGCGGCGCTCATCGTCGTCGACAAGCCGGCGGGGCTCGTCGTGCACCCCGGTCACGGGAACCGCGACGGGACGCTTGCCAACGCGCTCGTCCATCACGCGCCGCAGCTCGCGCACCTGCCGCGCGCCGGGATCGTGCACCGCCTCGACAAGGACACCTCGGGGCTCCTGGTCGTCGCGAAGACCCCGGAAGCGCAGACCGGCCTCGTGCGCCAGCTCGCCGCGCGAACGGTGAAGCGCGAGTACCTGGCCCTCGTGTGCGGCGCGGTGACCGCCGCCGGCCACGTCGACGCGCCGATCGGCCGCCATCGGACCGCCCGGACCCGGATGGCCGTCACCGCGCGCGGGAAACCGGCCCGCACCCGGTATCGCGTGCTCGAGCGCTTTGCCGGCGCGACGCTGCTCGCCGTGACCCTCGAGACCGGCCGCACCCACCAGATCCGCGTCCACATGCACGCCATCGGCCACCCCCTGGTCGGCGATCCGACGTACGGCAGGCGCGCGCGGGGCGACGACCCGCTCGCCCGCTTTCCGCGGCAGGCGCTGCACGCGGCGCGGCTCGGGCTCGCGCACCCCGCAAGCGGGCGCGACTGCGAGTGGCAGTCGCCGGTGCCGGAGGATCTGAGCGCGTTGCTCGCGCGGCTGCGGCGATGACGCCGCCGGCCGCGGACTGGATCGTGCCGGACTGGCCCGCACCGCCGAACGTCCGGGCGCTGGTGACGACGCGCGCCGGCGGGGCGAGCCGCGGCCCGTACGCGTTCTTCAACCTGGACCCGCGCGTGGGCGACGACCCGTCCGCGGTCGAGCGCAATCGCGAGACGCTGCGGAGCGCGCTGCCCGCGGATCCGCTGTGGCTGCACCAGGTGCACGGCGCCGAGGTCGTCGCGGCGGAGTCCGCTCCCGCGCGGCCGCGCGCGGACGGGGCTGTGGCGCGGACGCGCCACAGCGTGTGCGCCGTGCTGACCGCCGACTGCCTCCCGGTGCTGCTTGCAAGCCGCACGGGCGAAGCCGTCGGCATCGCGCACGCGGGCTGGCGGGGTCTCGCGGCGGGTATCGTCGAGGCGACCGTCGCGCGCATGGGCGTGGCGGCGGCGGAGACTCTCGCCTGGCTCGGTCCGGCGATCGGCCCGCGCGCCTACGAGGTCGGGCAGGACGTCTACGACGCATTCGTCGCCGACGACGCGGGCGCCGCGGCAGCGTTCACCGCGCGCGGCGGCGGGAAGCACCTCGCCGACCTCTACGCGCTCGCGCGGCGGCGGCTCGCGGCCGCCGGCGTGGAGGCGGTCTATGGGGGCGGCTTCTGCACGCACACTGACAGCGAGCGGTTCTACTCGTACCGCCGGGACCGGACGACCGGCCGGTTCGCGAGCCTGGTCTGGACGGACTGATGGCGACGCTCGCGTACATTTCGGCGGCGAGCATCATCGGCGGCGTGCTCTCCATCTGCGTCGCCGCCGCGGTGTCGTTCGCGGCGCGGGCCCACTGGGTGAGCGCGCTCATCAGCTTCGCGATCGGCGCGCTGCTCGGGGCGGCATTCCTCGACGTGCTGCCGCACGTCTTCGGCAACGCGGACGACCTGGAGGTCGTTGCAGCGACGGTGCTCGCCGGGATCCTCGGGTTCTTCGTGCTGGAGAAGCTCGTGCTCTGGCGCCACTACCACGCCGACGACTTCGAGCCCCACGCTCCCCAGGGCGACGGGCACGACCACGGGCGCAGCGGCATGCTGATCCTGGTCGGGGACAGCTTCCACAACTTCGTGGACGGCATCCTCATCGCCGCTGCATTCATGGAAAGCACGGCGCTCGGACTCGTCACGGCGACTGCGGTGATCGCGCACGAGATCCCGCAGGAGGTCGGCGATTTCCTGATCCTGCTCCACTCGGGGTACAGCAAGGCGCGGGCGTTCGCGTTCAACCTGCTGTCGAGCCTCGCGATGGTGGTCGGTGCGCTCGGCGCGTATTTCGCGCTGCACGCGCTGGAGGGGTGGGTGAACACGCTGCTCGCGCTCGCGGGCGCGAGCATGATCTATGTCGCGGTGGCGGACCTGATTCCCGGCCTGCACAAGCGCACCGAGCTCCGCGCCACGGCGCAGCAGGTGCTACTGATCGGGCTCGGAGTGATGACCGTCTGGCTGATCGGTCGATTGGCGCACGGGGACTGAGCGCCGGCGACGGCCGAACAGCCAGACGAAGAGCGCGAGCGGTCCCAGCCCGTAGAGGAGAAAGGTCAGAACGCCGCCGACGAAGCTCGACTCGGTGGCCGCCATCAGCAATGTGACATAGAGCCACGCGATCGCGATGATGTGCATGATCCATTCTAGCTGCGGGCGTGAGGCGCACGCATGAAGCGGCTGATCACCGGCGCCGCCGGCTTCATCGGCGCCGCGCTGTGCGAGCGCCTGCTCGCGCGCGGCGACGAGGTGGTCGGCGTCGACGATCTCAACGACTACTACGAGGTCGCGCTCAAGGAGGCGCGGCTCGGCCGGCTCACCGGGCGGCCCGGGTTCGCCTTCGAGCGCCTGGACCTCGCCGATCGCGACGCGACCGCGCAGCTCTTCCGCGGCGGCGGCTACGACGTGGTGGTCCACCTGGCCGCGCAGGCCGGCGTGCGCTACTCGGTCGAGCGCCCCGACCGCTACGTGGACGCGAACCTGGTCGGATTCGCGAACGTCCTCGAGGGCTGCCGGCACGCTCGGGTGAGACACCTCGTCTTCGCTTCGTCGAGCTCGGTGTACGGGCTGAACGCCAAGCTCCCGTTCGCCGAGCGCGACAACGTCGACCACCCGGTGTCGATGTACGCGGCGACGAAGAAGGCGAACGAGCTCATGGCGCACGCCTACGCGCACCTGTTCGGCCTGCCGTGCACCGGGTTGCGGTTCTTCACCGTCTACGGCCCGTGGGGGCGGCCGGACATGTCGGCGTTCCTCTTCACGCGCGCGATCCTGGCGGGCCGCCCGATCAAGGTGTTCAACGACGGCAAGATGCAGCGCGACTTCACCTACATCGACGACGTGATCGAGGGGGTCGTGCGCGTGGTCGACCGGGCGCCGCCGCAGCCCGATCCGGCGGCATCGGTCAGCCCGGCGACGAGCCCGGCGCCCTGGCGGATCTACAACATCGGGAACAACCGGCCGGTCGAGCTGATGCGCTACATCCAGGTGCTGGAGGCGGCGCTCGGCCGCGAGGCGACGCTCGAGCTCGCGCCGCTGCAGGCCGGCGACGTGGTCGCGACCGCGGCCGACATCGCCGACCTGGAGCGCGAGGTCGGGTTCACGCCGACGACCCCGATCGAGGAGGGCGTCCGGCGGTTCGTCGCGTGGTATCGGAGCTACTACCGCGTGTAGGGTCGCGAGGCTGGCCGGGGCGGACGCTGTCGCCGGCGGATCCTGCCTTGACGCCCGGATGGTGCGGTGCAATACTCAGTCGGTTTTGTCAGGAGCCGTTGCGCTGCAACCTCCGTGTCCGTTTCCAACCCCGCTCCCTTCGCGCAGGCCGCCCAGGCAGGGCAGGCCGCGATGCAGGGGTTCCTGAACATGCTGGCGGGCCGAACCCAGGGCGAGGGCGGCGGAGCCCCCGGCGCGTGGCCCGCGAATCTCGCCCGGGTGACCGAGCTGCAGGCCGAGTACCAGCGCGAGTTCGCGCGGCTCTGGACGGCGACGCTGGCGCGGCAGCGCGGCGAAGCCGCCGATCCCGTCATCGCGCCCGAGCGGGGCGACCGGCGATTCGCCGGCGCGGAGTGGCGGGACAACCCCTACTACGACTATCTCAAGCAGAGCTATCTGCTCGCCGCGCGCTTCATCTACGGCCTCGTCGACGCCGCCGAGGCGGACGCGCGCACCAAGCACCGGCTGCAGTTCTTCGCGCGCCAGCTGGTCGAGATGCTCAGCCCCGCGAACTACGCCGCGACCAATCCGGAAGCGCTCAAGGCGGCGCTCGAGTCGCGCGGGGAAACGCTCGCCCAGGGCATCAGGAACCTCATCGGCGACACCGAGAAGGGCCGGATCTCGCAGACCGACGAGAGCTCGTTCGGGGTGGGTCGCAACCTCGCGGTGACGCCGGGGGTGGTGGTGTTCGAGAACGAGCTCATGCAGCTCGTCCAGTACGCGCCATCGACGCCGGAAGTGCGGGGGAGGCCGCTGGTCATGGTGCCGCCGTGCATCAACAAGTATTACATCCTCGACCTCTCGCCCGAGAACTCGTTCGTCCGGTACGCGGTCGAACGCGGCAACACCGTCTTCATGGTGTCGTGGCGGAACGTTACCGCCGAGCTCGGCCACCTCACCTGGGATGACTACCTGCGCGACGGCGTGTTGAAGGCGCTCGAGCTGGTGCGGGAGATCGGCGGGGCGCCGAAGATCAACGCGCTCGGCTTCTGCGTCGGTGGGACGATGCTCGGCACCGCGCTTGCGATTCTCGCCGCGCGCGGCGAGGACTGGGTGGAGAGCGCGACCTTCCTCGCGACGATGCTCGACTTCTCCGACACCGGCGACATCGCGGTGTTCGTCGACGAGGCCGCCGTCAAGGCAGCCGAAGCGGCGGTCGGGCGCGGCGGCATCAAGCCCGGCCGCGATCTGGCGACGGTGTTCAACGCGCTGCGCCCGAACGATCTCGTCTGGTCCTACGTGGTGAACAACTACCTCAAGGGCAAACCGCCCGAGGCGTTCGACATCCTCTACTGGAACTCGGACAGCACCAATCTGCCGGGCCCGTGGTACTGCTGGTATCTGCGCAACACCTATCTCGAGAACAACCTGCGGGTCCCCGGCAAGGTGACGACCTGCGGCGTCCCGATCGATCTCGGGAAGGTCCGGCTTCCGACCTACATCCTCGCGACGCGCGAGGATCACATCGTGCCGTGGAAAACCGCCTATGCCTCGACCCAGCTGCTGAAGGGCGAGCTCCGGTTCGCGCTCGGCGCGAGCGGCCACATCGCCGGCGTTGTCAATCCGGCCGCGAAGAACCGGCGGA
>Ga0299906_10003431_pt1 | contig 13063 bp, 9 predicted proteins | sample RVTome_14_FD_200259 | JGI IMG/M metagenome (GOLD analysis project Ga0299906, IMG submission 200259) | Soil microbial communities from uranium-contaminated site in the Upper Colorado River Basin, Wyoming, United States - RVT145D125 (version 2) ...
AAGAAGATGGCCGGCTACCACCAGTTTCACGCCGTGAGGGTGGCAGTGGAGGAGACGCTGCGCGCCGCCGGCCTGGCGCGCGCGGATCGGGTGGTGGACGCCGGAGGCCGCTTCGAGGCCGGCGGTAAGCCCGGCGGCCAGTGGAGCGATCGGCGGGCGGGTGTCGTGTGGCACACCCAGGGTTCGGGCAAGAGCCTGACGATGGCCTTCTACGCCGGCCGGATCATCCGCGAGCCGGCGATGGAGAACCCGACCGTGGTCGTGCTGACCGATCGCAACGACCTCGACGACCAGCTCTTCGGCACCTTCTCACGCTGCCGGGAGCTGCTGCGGCAGCCGCCGGTGCAGGCGGAGAGCCGGGCGCGCCTGCGCGAGCTGCTCTCGGTGGCGGCGGGCGGGGTCGTGTTCACGACGATCCAGAAGTTTTTCCCGGAGGAGAAGGGCGACCGCCATCCCACGCTCTCCGAGCGGCGCAACGTGGTCGTGATCGCCGACGAGGCGCACCGCAGCCAATACGACTTCATCGACGGGTTCGCCCGCCACATGCGCGACGCGCTGCCTCACGCCACCTTCATCGGCTTCACGGGAACGCCGATCGAGCTGCAGGACGCCAACACGCGCGCCGTGTTCGGCGACTACATCAGCGTCTACGACATTCAGCGCGCCGTCATGGACGGCGCCACGGTGCCGATCTACTACGAGAGCCGGTTGGCCAGGCTCGGCCTCGACGAGATGGAACGGCCCAGGATCGACCCGCAGTTCGAGGAGGCGACCGAGGGCGAGGAGGTCGAGCGCAAGGAGAAGCTCAAGACCCGGTGGGCGCAGCTCGAGGCCGTGGTCGGTTCGGACAAGCGGCTCTCGATCGTCGCCCGCGACGTCGTGGAGCACTTCGAGCAGCGGCTCGAGGCGATGGACGGCAAGGCGCTGGTCGTGTGTATGAGCCGGCGCATCTGCGTGGAGCTGTACCGGGAGATCGTGCGGCTGAGGCCCGCCTGGGAGAGCGGCGACGACGGCGGGGGTGCACTCAAGGTCGTGATGACCGGTTCGGCGGAGGATCCGGTCGACTGGCAGCGCCACATCCGCACCAAGCCCGGCCGGGAGGCGCTGGCCAGGCGCTTCCGGGACCCGGCCGACCCGCTGCGTGTGGTGCTGGTGCGGGACATGTGGTTGACCGGCTTCGACGCTCCCAGCCTGCACACCATGTACGTCGACAAGCCGATGCGCGGCCACGGCCTGATGCAGGCGATCGCGCGCGTGAACCGGGTGTTCAAGGACAAGCCCGGCGGGCTGGTGGTGGACTACCTGGGGCTGGCTCACGAGCTGAAGCGGGCGCTCGCCACCTACACCGAGAGCGGCGGCACGGGCCGCACGGCGCTCGACCAGGAAGAGGCCGTCGCGGTGATGCTGGAGAAGCACGAGGTGTGCTGCGGGCTCTTCCACGGCTTCGATCGGTCGAGGTGGACGACCGGGACGCCCCAGGAGCGCCTGGGCCTGCTGCCCCCGGCCCAGGAGCACATCCTGGCCCAGGAGAACGGCAAGGACCGCTGCGTCCGCGCCGTCCGGGAGCTGTCGCAGGCGTTCGCGTTGGCCGTGCCCCACGAGCAGGCGCTGCGCATCCGCGACGACGTCGGCTTCTTCCAGGCGGTGCAGGCGGTGCTCGCCAAGCGCGCTCCCGGCGAAGCGCGGCCCGAGGAGGAGCTGGACCACGCGGTCCGCCAGATCATCTCGCGCGCCGTGGCGCCGGAAGGTGTGGTCGACATCTTCGCCGCCGCGGGACTCGAGAAGCCCGACATCTCGATCCTCTCCGACGAGTTCCTGGCCGAGGTGCGCGGGCTGCCCCAGCGCAATCTCGCCGTGGAGCTGCTCCAGAAGCTGTTGAAAGGCGAGCTTCGGACGCGCCGGCGCCGGAACCTGATCCAGGCGCGCTCCTTCGCCGAGATGCTGGAGGGGACGATCCGCCGCTACCAGAACCGCGCCATCGAAGCGGCCCAGGTGATCGAGGAGCTGATCCAGCTCGCCCGGGACATGCGCGAGGCGAGCGCCCGGGGCGAGGCGCTGGGACTCAGCGAGGACGAGCTGGCCTTCTACGACGCCCTGGAGACGAACGACAGCGCGGTGAAGGTGCTCGGTGACGTCACGCTGCGGGGCATCGCGCGGGAGCTGGTCGAGACCGTCCGCAACAACGTGACGATCGACTGGACCCTGCGCGAGAACGTCCGAGCCCAGCTCCGGGTGCTGGTCAAGCGGATCCTGCGCAAGCACGGCTACCCGCCGGACATGCAGGAGAAGGCGACGCAGACCGTCCTGGAGCAGGCGGCCCTGCTGTCCGAGGCGTGGGCCACCGCCTGACTGGACTCGCCGCCGGGTTGCTGCTGAAGTTGGCCTCAGAGCGAACGAGAGCTTCCCCATGCCCGAGCCCGCCCTGCGCGAGGCCGTCGTCAACGCGATCGTCCGCCGTGACTACGCGGTCGCGGCCCCCGTCCAGATCCGCGTCTACGCGGAGCGGTTGTCGATCTGGAACCCGGGTGAGCTCCCGGAGAGCCGGTCGCGGGCCACCCTGCTGAGCTCACACCCTTCGCAGCCCTGAAACCCCGACATCGCGAACGCCTTCTTCCGAGCCGGAGAGATCGAGGCCTGGGGCCGCGGCAGCGCGTGATGGAGGCCTGCCGGCAGGCCCGGGCACCGCAGCCGCAGATTCGCGTGGAAGCACGGGGTTTCTGGTTCGAGTTTCCTTCACCCCCGAAGTCGAGGAGCTCACCCCCGCTTGGCTGGCGGGGCGCCGGCGGTGGTGCTCGCCCGGATCGATGCAAAGGAAGTACGGTCGCCGGCCGACTCGCCAGTGGGTGCTCAGTTTCACGGCTCGCTCCAAGGCGCCAAGACCCCGGACAGGACCATGAAAAACCCGCTTCATATGCGGGATTTTCATGGTACTCTGACCCCCGTGATCGCCCGGACCGGACTGCTGAACCTCATGCGGGGCGCGCTCGCCCGCAGCCCTGTCGTCGTGCTCACGGGCCCGCGTCAGGCCGGAAAGACCACCCTCGCGCGTGAGTTTCTCTCCGAGGACTCCCCCAACTACTTCGACCTGGAGGATCCCCTGAGCCTCGCGCGGCTGGAGGAGCCGAGGACCGCCTTGGATCCACTGCGGGATCTGGTGGTCATTGACGAGGTCCAGCGCCGCCCGGATCTGTTCCCGGTGCTGCGGGTTCTTGCCGATCGCCGGAAGCGCCCGGCGCGCTTTCTGATCCTGGGCAGCGCCTCGGGCGATCTGCTGCGCCAGAGCTCCGAGAGTCTGGCCGGGCGCATGGAGCGGATCGAGATCGGTGGATTCGCGTTGGTCGAGCTTGGACTGCGCTCCGCGGCGAAGCTCTGGCGCCGAGGCGGTTTGCCGCTTGCCTTTCTCGCTCGCTCCGAGGCGGACAGCATGGACTGGCGGAAGCAGTTCATTCGCACGCTGCTCGAGCGTGACCTGCCGCAGTGGGGCGTGCGTGTCCCGGCGGTCGCCCTGCTGCGCTTCTGGACCATGATCGCGCACTATCACGGCCAGACCTGGAACGCCGCCCAGGCGGCGCGTGCGCTGGGCGTCAACCCGTCCACCACGCAGCGCTACCTCGACCTGCTGGCGGACGCCCTCGTGGTCCGCCAGCTTCAGCCCTGGTACGCCAATCTGGGCAAGCGGCAGGTGAAGTCGCCGAAGGTGTACGTGCGCGACAGCGGACTGCTGCACCAACTCCTCGGTCTGGAGACCGAAAAGGCACTGCTCTCCCACCCCAAGGTCGGCGCCTCGTGGGAGGGTTTCGTGATCGAGCAGGTTCTGGCCACAGAGAAGCATGACGAGGCCTTCTTCTGGGCGACGCATCAGGGGGCTGAGATCGACATCATCCTCCGCCGCGATGATCGGCTCTTCGGGGTCGAGTGCAAGCGCGCGGACGCGCCGCGGGTGACGGCATCCATCCGGATCGCACTCGAAGGCCTGCGCCTGAATCGGGTGGCGGTGATCTACCCGGGGGCGAAGCGCTTCACGATGGCCGACCGGGTGGAGGCCGTGCCGCTTGGTGCACTTGCGGAACCGGGCCGGCTGTTCGAGGGGGACAACGCGTGACGTCACCCTCTCGCCGAATCTGACGTCGAGCGAGCCGCACTGGCCTGGCTGGAAGGCGTCGGCTGGCAGGTGGCGCACGGGCCGGACATCGCCCCGGACATGCCTGCCGCCGAGAGCCGACTACGGCGAGGTGGTGCTCTCAGCGGGTCGCCGCCTCGATGGCGGCGGCGAGCTGGCGCATGCCGCGCTCGATCCCCTCGGGTCGGACGGCGCCGAAGCCGAGCACGAGGGCCCCGGCGGCTCCGGACCTCTCGACGTAGTACGAGGAGAGCGGAGTCACCTCCACACCGCGCTTCCTCGCCTCTTCGCACACCCGCTCCGGGTCGGCGCCGTCCAGGTCGGCGACCGCGTGCAGGCCCGTGGCCACCGGACGCAGCCGCAAGGCGCCGCCACAGAAGCGCTCTGCGGCGGCGGAGAGCGCCGCCAGGCGCTCCCGATAGACGGTGCGCATGCGCCTCAGGTGCCGCTCGAAGTGTCCTCCCGCGATGAAGTCGGCGAGGACCGCCTGCTCGAGAAAGGGAGGGGAGAGCTCGGCGCCGCTCCGCCTCGCCGCCGACAGCAGCTCGCCCAGGTCCGGAGGCACGATCAGGAAGCCGAGCCGCAGCGCCGGGAAGACGGACTTGCTGAAGCTGCCGAGATAGATGACGCGACCGTCGGTGTCGAGGCCGTGGAGGCACGGGATCGGGCGCGCGCCGTGGCGGAACTCCGAGTCGTAGTCGTCCTCGACGATCCAGACGCCGGCGTCGGCGGCGCGCTTCAGGAGCGCGAGGCGCCGTCGCAGGCTCGTGGGCATGCCGAGCGGAAACTGGTGCGATGGCGTGACGTAGAACACGCGCGCCCGCCCCGCGGCGGCACTCGCGTCGATCCCCTCGGCGTCGACCGGCACGGGCACGATCCGGGCGCCCGCCGAGAGCAGCGCGCTCCACGCGCCGGGATAGCCGGGCTCCTCCACCCACGCCTCGTCTCCGGGATCGAGCAGCAGGCGGCAGACGAGGTCCAACGCCCGCTGCGCCCCGGCGACGACGTGGACCTGGCCTGCGTCGCAGCGGGTTCCCCGGGCCGCCTGCACGTGCGCGGCGATCGCCTCGCGGAGCGCGGGGAGCCCCGCCGGCTCCCCGTAGTCGAGCTGGGCGGCCGTGAGGGATCTCTGCCGGCGGCTCGCAAGACGGGACCACAGGCCCACCGGGAACAGCTCCAGCGCGGGGGTGCCGATCCGGAACGGCCGGGCTGGTCCGGCGGGGAGGCGTCGCGCGGGAGGCGGGATCGCGCTGAGGGCGGTGCTCCGGCGAGAGAAGGGGGGATGCCGCGGCGCCGTGCTCGGAGCGCTTCCGGGGTCGAGCGGGTCATCCGGCAGCTCCTCGGCGACGAACATCCCGGAGCCGCGGCGTGGGGTCACGTACCCCTCGGACACGAGCTGGTCGAGCGCCAGGACCGCGGTGGTCCGCGAGACCCCCAGGTCGGCTGCCAGTGAGCGGGACGAGGGCAGCCGCGCACCCGGCGCCGCGGCGCCCTGCAGGATCGCCCGGCGCACACCGTCGTAGATCTGCTGCTGCAGACCGGCGCCGCTGCCCGGGTCGATGCGGATGAACAGGCTCAGGGCCGAGCGTCCGTGCATCACCCTCCTGAGTGATTGCAGGGGCGCGGCCCCCGCGATACGGGTGGACCGCTCCTTCCGTCACGAGGTGGACCTTTCCCGCGTCCGGGCTGGCGGCGAGAATGGGCCTTCGGGCGCCGGGGATCGGGGGAAGGCAACGGATGGGATACGGATCTGCAGTGGGCGGCATCGCGCTGGCGGCGGCAGTGGCGCTCGCCCTGCCGATCGCCGGCGCGCCGGGAGGCGAAGGCGAAGAGGACGTCGTCGAGCTGCCAGCGGCCGGCGGCCCGGTGGTCCTCGAGCTGTTCACATCCCAGGGATGCTCGAGCTGTCCGCCCGCCGAGGGCGTGCTGAGCGTGCTCGGCCTCGACCCGCGCACCCGCGACCGGGTGGTCCCCCTGGCGTTCCACGTCGACTACTGGAACCGGCTCGGCTGGGCCGACCCGTTCAGCGCTCCGGAGTGGTCGGCGCGCCAGACCCGGTACGATCGCGCCCTCGGCGGGGACGGCCCCTACACGCCGCAGCTCGTCGTGGACGGGCGCCGCCACCTCAACGGGGCCCACGGGATGCGGGCGCTACAGGAGCTGGCCGACGCGCTGCGACAGCCGGCGGCCGCCCGCCTGCGCCTCGGGTCGCGGCGAGAAGGGGACGCGCTGACGGTAGAGATCGCGGCCGAGGTGACACGAGACGTGGAAGCCGGCGAGCTGCGCTGTCTCGTGGCCCTCTACGAGAGCGGCCTCGTCACCGACGTGGAGCGGGGCGAGAACGCGGGGCGCTCTCTGGCGAACGACTTCATCGTGCGCCGACTCGTGCCCGCGTTCACGTTGTCGCCCACGAAAGGCGCGCGCGAGAGCGGGACGGTCGAGCTGGCCATCCACCCGGAGTGGGTGTCGGGCAACTTCGGCATCGCCGCCTTCGTACAGGACCCGGTTTCGATGGCGATCCATGGGGCGGTCCGCGCCGAGCCTCGGCCCTGAGCGGCCCCCGCGGGTCGCACCTCGGGCCGGTGTGCTCTAGCAGCCCGTGGTGAAAGTCAGACCGCGCCGGGAGCGGGTCTTTTCCGCCAGCTCTTCGTTGCCAAACCTCGGAATACTCCCGGTATGCCTGCGATTTGGCGCCTCGATCTGACGCAAAACCCCTCGCTCTCGCCCGCGGTGCACTTCCACCACGGACTGCTAGCTGGACTCCGTCGGCGCGCGGCCTCCCCGCAGTGAACCCGCGAGGACGAACGCGATGCCGGACATCGCCAGCGCCTCGAAGACGGCAATCCACTCGTTGCGAGATCCGCTCGCGATGGCGGCCAGCGCACGGGGTACGTGGAGCATGACCACCCACAGGCCGATCATCAGGCCCGACAACGCTCCAGCCAGCCGCGCCAGCGGCTGGATCGCGAGCCCGACGCCCCCCGCGATGAGGAGCACCCCCGTCGCATAGGTCCAGAAGCGGGGTCCGGGAATCCATTCGGGCACCAGGGACATCACGAAGGGGACGAAAAGGAAGTGCTGGACGCCGCAGGCGGCCAGGAAGGCCCCGAGACAGAGCCGGCCCAGGGTCAGGAACCCGTCCTGCGACTCCGGCAACGTCCCGAGCAGGCCCGACGGCGCTCCGACCGCGCGTGGCAGGGAGCCCGCGACGGCAAAGCAGCCGCCGAACAGGGCGAGCGCCTTGCCCAACCTCGTCCAGTCGCTTCCAAAGCTCGCGTCCGCCAGAGCCAGCGGAACGTTGCGGAGCAGCGCCCATCCGAAGATCAGCGTGCCGGCCAGCAGGGCGGCCCGGCGTGCCCTCCGTCCCGTCGCGATCGCCGCGCCCGCGGCGAGGAAGCAGATGCCGGTCGCCCATGCCCAGGGCAAGCGCCCCGGCACCCCGGACGGCCAGGCCGGCGCCCGGCCCGGCACGAAGTCGCCGAAGAGGAGCTGCTGGACGCCGAACGCGACCAGGCTGGTGGCGACGAAGAGACGCCCCAGGGGCGCGAGTCGATGCAGGGGGATCTCGCGCGGAGCGGGCACGGACGGCAGGCTACAGGCGCGGAGGGCGGCGTCCAAGATCCACCTCGCACCCGGGGCGTCAGTCCAGTGCCCTTCTCCGCGCGGCGCTCGGCCCGGCCGGCAGCCGCGTCAGCGGGTCAGCGCCAGCGTGCCTTCAGGCGACTCGATCTCGAGCCCGCTCGAGCCCTCGCTCTCCAGGGAGGACGTACCGTCGATCAGGGCCGCGAACTGCTCGCCCTCGGGCGTCGCGCACGCGACCAGCGTGCAGGCGAGATCCGTGACCGTGAGCGTGCCGTCCTCGACCGTGTATCTGCCGCCACACTGGTTGCAGTCGGCCACCACGGCGATCTGGCCGTCGGCCGCGAACTCGACGGTGAAGCGGTCCGGCTCGGCGGGGACGAACGGGTCCTCCCCGGCCACCTGCATCGACTGCAGCGTCCACACGCCGCCCATCACGTCGGACGGAGACGTCACCGAGTCCGCGCAGGACGTCAGCGCCAGCCCGGCGACGAGCATCGCCGCGGCAGGCCGCAGCGTACAGCGTGGGTCGACCTCGAAAACGGAGCGGAGCATCGGGTCCTCCTCGCCCCCCAGTGGATGTAGACGCCACCAGCGGGCTGCAGGTTTCAGGCGGCGCCGCACGGCCGCGGGAGGTGTGCCTCGGCGCACGCCTCGGGCGCGCCCGCCACGGGTCACGGGTCGCCTGCTTAGCCCCATCTCGCGCTCGACCTGTCGGCTGTTACGGCGCTCCCAGCTCCCGAAAGTGGTGTGCCGCGAGGTTCAGCGCCCGGCCGAAGCCGAGGATGAGTCGCCCTTCGCGTATCTCCAGGAAACAGAACCCGAAGTCGCCGAGCGAGACGGTCATTGCGGCCGACGGGAAGGTGTCATGCGCTCGTCCCCCGCTGGCCGGCGCACCCTGGGATCCTGCCTGGCCGGCCGGCTGCGCGTCCAGGAGCCTCCGCTCGACCCAATCGGATTCCATTCCACTATAGGGACTCAGGTCCGACAATGGGGACTGCGGAGGGAGCCATTGAAGCGGTTCCTGGCCACGCCCGTTCGCTTGACGATCGGCTCATTGTCCGGGCCAGCCTGTCGCCCGGGGAACTGCACGCCCCGCCGAGCCGACCTGTTCCCTACGGCGCGGCTTCGTTTCGACTCCCGGAGCCGGCTGTCACCTTTCGGGAGCGGTGGAGACCTTGGAGGTGAGGGTCGGCATCGGGCGCGGCCCGCCGATCGAGGGAGGCTGCGATGAGGACGAGATTCTACCGAGTTCGCACCACTGCGACGCTTCTGGCTCTCGCCGCGGCCGCGTCGCCGCTGGCGGCGACCGAAAACTCCGTCCCGCCCAGATCCTTCGAGGTGCAGGTCCACGGCAGCGGCCCGCCCGTGATCCTGATCCCCGGCCTGAGCTGCTCGCCTTCGGTGTGGGAGGAGACCATGGACGCCCTCGCCGCAGAGTTCGAGCTCCATGCGGTGAGCCTGGCCGGCTTCGCAGGGTCGCCCGCCATCGACGGGCCGCTGCTGCCCCGGGTGCGGGACGAGTTGGCCGCCTACGTCCGCGAGCAGCGGCTCTGCCGGCCGGCGCTCCTCGGGCACAGCCTGGGCGGGTTCCTGGCCTTCTGGCTCGAGGCCTCCGAGCCCGAGCTGTTCGGGCCGATGATCGCCGTCGATGGGGTACCGTTCCTTCCGGCGCTCGGTGATCCGGGCACGAGCGAGGAGGCACAGCGCGACGGTGCCGAACGGATGCGAGCGATGATGGCGTCCCTGAGCCCCGAGCAGTTCTCGATGCAGAACCGCCTGAGCCTGCAGGCCATGATCACCGATCCAGGCGAGGTCGAGCGGATCGCCGCCGTCTCGGCCCGCTCGGTGCCGATTGCCGTCGCCCAGGCGCTCTACGAGCTAATGACGACCGACCTGCGAGACGACGTGGCCGCCATCGAGGCACCGGTCCTCCTCATCGCTCCCGCACCGCCCGGGGACCTCGGGGCGGCGCTCCGCGTCCGCTACGAGTCGCAGCTCCACTTGATCGCCGAACACCAGACGCTCTGGATCGAGGGCACGCGGCACTTCGTAATGCTCGACGCGAAGGAGCCGTTTCTGGCCGCCGTGCGGTCGTTCCTCGGCCCGGGCGGGAGCGGAGCCGCCTGCGCCGGAGGCACGCGATGAGCGCCCTCAGCGAGCAGATCCACGCCGACGTCGTCGCGGCTGCCGACGGTGACCGGGACGCCTTCGCTCGCCTCGTCGACGCGACGAAGCGGACCGTGGCCTCGATCGCCGTCGCCATCGTGGGGGACGTCCAGGCGAGCCAGGATGTCGCCCAGGAGGTCTTCCTCGCCGCCTGGAGGGGCCGGGGAAGGCTCCGCAACCCGATGAGCTTCCTGCCGTGGCTGCGGCAGATCACGCGCAACCGCGCCCGCACCTGGCTGCGCGACGAGGCCCGCCGCCGGGTGTCGGTCGAGACGGACGACCTCGTGGCCGCCGCGGTCGACCCGAGACCGACACCCGCCGAGCAGGCCGAGCGGCAGGACGAGCTGTCGCTGGTCGCCGCGGCGATCGCCGAGCTCCCGGACGAGACGCGAGAGGTCGTGATCCTCTACTACAGGGAGGATCGTTCCGTGGCCCAGGTCGCCGAGCTGCTCGAGATGAGCCCGGACGCCGTCAAGCAGCGACTGACTCGGGCGCGCCGGCGCCTGCGCGAAGACGTCGCCACACGGCTCGAGGCGGCGCTGAGCCGAACGGCTCCCGGGGCGGCCTTCACCGGGGCCGTCCTGGCCGCGCTCGCGAGCGCTTCGCCCGCAGCGGCAGGCGTGGCGATCGGTGCCGTGGGGAAGAGCGGCGCCGCGACCTCGTGGGCCAAGCTCGGCCTGCTCCTCAGCGGCGCCGGCCTCGGCGCCGTCGGCGGCATCGGGGGCGTCGTCTTCGGCCTGCGCCGTCACTTTCGCGACGCCACGAGCGCGGAGGAGCGGCGCGCCCTCGAGGCCTTCCGGGCGACCGGGATCGCCGCCGTGCTCGCCACGTGCGCAGCGCTCACGGTGAGCGGGCAGCTCGAGAGCGCGGCGCTCGCCATCGCGGCCTACGCCGGGTTCGGGGCGGTCCTGTGGGCGATGTACTTCGTCTGGCTTCCGAGCATAGTCGAGCCCCGGCTCGCCGCCGAGCGGCGTGCAGACCCGGCAGCAGCCGCCCGGCAACGCCGCGACCGGACCTTGAGCTGGATCGGCTACCTGGTGGGCGTGCTCAGCGGCGGCGCCGGGCTGCTAGCCGGGCTCTGGCGGAGCGGACTCCTCTGACCGTCTGCTTCCGCCCCCGCCACGACGAGGATGCCGTGCTCCTCGACGAGCCTCGGTTCAGCCCGATCCGGAACCAGGACCAGGCGGTCCTCCTGGTGGCCAGCCGGCCGGATCGGTCGGTGGTCATCTCGGGTGCTGTGCTGCCATACTGATCCTCTAGGCAGACCCGGCCCGGCGCCGTCCTTCGAGCGATTGCCTTGAGCTGCGGCCGCCTGCTCATCGTGACAGGCATCCCCGGGATGGCGACACGAATCGTCGCCCTGGGTCATTGAACTGCCCCCCGGGCCGCCGAGCTGTCGTCCTGCGTCATGAACGGTAGCCGGGCCGTCGACGTGGCCTGCCGGTCCGGTTCGTCGCCGGAGCCGCCCCGGCGCGGGCGGGACGACCTCGCGCGAGGCGGCCAGGAGGCGACGTGGCGTCGACAGGGTCGACCGGCGTGATCCGCACGAATCCCAGGTAGCCGGCAGGGATCCCGACCGGCTCCGCGGCCGCGGCCGCTCCGCTCAGCGTGTCGTCGAGCACGAGACGCGCCTCGCCGACGTCCCGCAGGCGCCGCTTCGGGTCGCGATCTGGGGAGCGTTGAGGGAGCGAGGAGCTTCGCCTCGCGCGCGAAGCGGACCAGCCGCTGGGGATCTCACGCCAGTTTGGCCGGGAGCACCGTGGTGGCCACGTCGCGGCCGAGGTTCGTGTCGCGGGCGCGGAGACCTCGCCCGTCCCGCCCGCGCCGAGGGGCGCTCCGATCTCGAGGGACCGAGGTGGCGGCTTTTCAGGGAGCATTCAGACTCGCCTCAGGATCCGGTCGGGCACGGCCGGATAGTCTTTGCCGTCGCGCGACAGGACTTCGGGAGCGCATCGGCAGCCCGAATCCCGGAATGCGGAGGGTTCGATGACGATGAAGGTCGTGGTTGCATCCGCCCTGTGCTCGCTCTCCCTGGGATTCGTCGTTCAGGTCGGCGGGGCACGGAGGAGGCTGCGATGAGGGGATGGGCATGGCACGGCAGGGCGGCACTGGCAGTGGCGGTGGCGGCAACCGCGACGCCAATCGGGGCGACCTCCGGCACGCGGCCGACGATCGTCGCCGCCCAGGCGGATCTCGAATCTGAGGAGATCTTCATCTTCGGACGCCACTTCAGGCGCGGGCCGGGCGACGTCGTCGTTGCGTTGGGAGAGACCCTGCTGATCGTCCTCGAAGTCCGGGATACGCTGATCGTCGCGCAGCTCCCGCACCCCGTCCCGACCGGGACCTTCCCGCTCCGCGTTTGGCGCCGACGCGGTCCTGGCCAGGGCCGCGAGGGGAAGCACTCCGCCCAGTCCATGAGCGCGCGGATCGATGTCACGCTGGGGTCGCAAGGTCCGGAGGGTCCCCCAGGGCCCACGGGGGAGCAGGGCCCGGTCGGGGAACCTGGGCTCCAGGGTCCGCCGGGGCTTCCCGGCGAGAAGGGCGACCCGGGCGAGGCCGGTCAACCCGGGCCCCCGGGGCCCAGGGGGCTGAGCTGGCGCGGCGCCTGGGACGGGGCGGCCGAGTACGCGGCCCACGATGCGGTGAGCCACGAGGGCTCGTCCTGGATCGCGCTGGCGACGAGCACGGGAGTGGCGCCGGCCGAGGGCGCGTTCTGGGCGGTGGTCGCGGCCAAAGGAGACCAGGGCCCGCAGGGGCTCCAGGGCGAAACGGGCCCTCAGGGTCCGCCCGGCGTGCAGGGACCGGCTGGCACGAAGGGTGACAAGGGCGACAAAGGGGACAAGGGTGATCCCGGCACTCCCGGCGAGGTCACGGCGGCCGAGCTGGCTGCTGTCATCGCTCGGATCGAGAGCCTGGAACGCGAGGTCCGCGGTGGCTTACACGTCTGGTCTCGGCGCTTCGGCGGCGCCTCGTCCGACCAGGGCTCTGCTTTGGCCGTGGACTCCGGCGGCAACGTGGTCGTGACGGGTGGCTTCGACGGCACGGTGGACTTCGGCGGCGGACCGCTCACCAGCGCGGGAGGCGGCGACATCTTCGTGGCCAAGTACTCGGTGAGCGACGGTGTGCACGTCTGGTCCCGGCGCTTCGGCAGCGTCTCGTCCGACCAGGGCTCTGCTTTGGCCGTGGACTCCGGCG
>Ga0299906_10003432_pt1 | contig 13057 bp, 8 predicted proteins | sample RVTome_14_FD_200259 | JGI IMG/M metagenome (GOLD analysis project Ga0299906, IMG submission 200259) | Soil microbial communities from uranium-contaminated site in the Upper Colorado River Basin, Wyoming, United States - RVT145D125 (version 2) ...
GCAAGACCGAGACCATCAAGAAGGAGCTCGGCAGCCTCTCCAAGGTCATCGACGACGACGTCGAGCGCCGTCTCGCCCGAGGCGGCATCCGCCACCGCGACGCGGAACAGCTCGCGCGCGAGATCGAGGCCGCCGACCTCGACGCCGAACGCAAGCGCGTCACCCAGGAAGAGCTCGAAGCCTCCCGCGAACGCAAGGGCGACCTGGAGGCGCAGATCGAACGCTGTCAGACGCTGCTCGAACGCTCCCGCGAGTGGGTCCGCTTCGAGGCCGAGCCCTTCCGCAACGCCCTCTCCTGCTCGCTCGAGCTGCTGGGCGCCGAGCCGCTGGCCGAGAGCCGCGACGACGACGGCGAGCCCGTCTGGACCTTCCCGCCCCTCGACCGCCGCGCCGAGACCGACCCGAGCTGGGCCGCCACCCTCGACACGCTCCGCGCCCCGCGCAAGACCGCCCAGAAGCTCGCCGACTGGCGACGCGAGGCCCCCATCCGTCCCGTCGTCTTCGAGGACGCCGGCGTGCTCACCGAAGACACCGTCCACCTCCACCTCGAGCAGCGCGTCGTCCAGCGTCTGCTCGCGCGCTTCCGCACCCAGGGCTTCGTGTACCACGACCTGTCGCGCGCCTGTCTCACCCAGGTCGCCGACTCGATCCCGCGCGTGCTCCTCCTCGGCCGCCTCTCCCTCTACGGCCGCGGCGCCGAACGGCTCCACGAGGAGATCGTGCCGCTGGCGGCGCGCTGGATCGAGCCGTCGCGACGCCGGGAGCCGCTCGCCGCCTACGCCGCCGACGCCGAGTCGAAGACCCTCGACCTGCTCGACGAGGCGCTCGGCCGCGCCCGCGCCCGCACCCCGAGCCCCGTCGTCGAACGCAAGCTCCTGGACGCCGCGCCCCGCGACGTCGCGGAGCTCTTGCCCCAGCTCGAGCCCCGCGCCCGGGAGCTCGCCGCGCGCGCCGTCGAGAAGCTGCGCGAACGCGGCGAGCGCGAAGCCCGCGACCTGCGCGAGACGCTCGTGGCACAGCACAAGCGGGTGCTCGATCAGCTCGAGAAGTACGACAAGCACGCCCGGCAGCTCACTCTCGGCTTCGACGACGACGCCAGGCGTCAGCTCGAATCCAACGTCCAGGCCTGGCGGCGGCGCCTCGAGCAGTTCGATCGCGACCTCGCCACCGAGCCCGACCGTATCCGCGGCTTCTACGAGGTCCGCACCCGGCGCGTCGAGCCGGTCGGCCTGGTCTACCTCTGGCCGGAGACCAACTGATGGCGAAGCGCGACCCCGCCGTCGTGGCCCACCTGGAGTGGCTCGGCTTCGTCAAGCCGACCGGCCTCGTGGTCTCGGCGCCGGCCCTGGTGCGCGCCGGCGCCATCCTCGACCGCGGCGACGCCGCGGGCCAGCAGCTCTTGCGCGCCTGCGTCGAGGAACGCGTCTTCGATCCGCGGGAAGGCCCGGCCCCGTGGCTGCCGGACTTCCGCGCCTTCGCCGGCAAGGTGCTGGGCTGGAGCTTCTCGCCCAAAGGCTACGCCGGCACCGCCGACAGCCCGATCCCGCCCGAGCTGGAGGTGCCGCTGCCCGACTACGGCGAGACGCTGCGCCCCGACTTCGCCGTCCGCGAGCTCGATCCGCAAGACGGCGGACCCGCCTGGCAGCTCCTCGTCAACGTACACGAGCCGGGCGAGGACTTCGAACGCGTCACGCGCGAGAAGGGCGGGCTCGAAGCCTCGGCCCACAGCCGCCTGGAGCGGCTCCTGCGCCGCACCGGAGTCACCGCGGGGCTCCTCTTCAACGGCCGCGCCCTGCGCCTGCTCTCCGCCCCGCCCCGCGAGAGCTCCGGCTGGCTCGACTTCCGCGTCGCCGACATGGCGATGACCATGGGCCGGCCGATCTCGACGGCCCTGCGTCTGCTGCTGAGCCAGACGCGCCTCCTGAGCCTGCCGCGCGCCAAGCGTCTCACGGCTCTCCTCGAGGACAGCCGCAAGTTCCAGAACGAGGTCTCCGAGCGTCTCGCCGAGCAGGTGCTCCACGCTCTCTACGAGCTCCTGCGCGGCCTCCAGGCCGCTCACGACGCGTCCCGCGGCGAGCTCCTGCGCGGCCAGCTCGCCGGCCGTCCCGACGAGGTCTACCGGGCGCTCCTCACCGTCATCCTGCGGCTCGTCTTCCTCTTCTACGCCGAAGAGCGGGACATGCTGCCGGACGACGAGACCTTCGTCCGCTTCTACAAGCTCGCCGGGCTCTATGAACGCCTGCGGGAGGACGCGGCGCTCTATCCCGACACCATGGACCAGCGCTACGGCGCCTGGGCGCAGCTCCTGGTGCTCTTCCGCATGATCCACGACGGCGCCGAGCGTGGCGGCATGCGCCTGCCCACGCGTCAAGGCGTCCTCTTCGACCCGGACCGCTTCCCGTTTCTCGAGGGCCGCACCGGGGGCGATGCCCGCCAGAAGCATCAGCGCATCGAGCCTCCGCTCGTGCCGGACGGTACGATCTACCGTGCGCTCGAAAAGCTCCTCGTCCTCGACGGCGAGCGAATCTCCTACCGCGCCCTCGACGTCGAGCAGATCGGCTCCGTCTACGAGACGATGATGGGCTTCCGCCTCGAGACCGCGAGCGGCCGCTCGGTCGCGGTCAAGGCGGCCAAGAAGCACGGCGCGCCGCCGACGATCGACCTCGAAGCGCTCCTCGAGGAGCCGGCGGCCAAGCGCGAGAAGTGGATCCGGGAACGCGCCGACCGCAAGCTCACCGACCGGGTCCATACGGCCGTCAGGGAGGCGTCCACGCTCGAGGACCTGCACGCTGCGCTCGACCCGGTGCTCGACAAGGACGCGACGCCTGACCTGGTACCGAAGGGTGCCATGGTCCTCCAGCCGAGCGAGGAGCGTCGGCGCTCGGGCTCGCACTACACGCCGCGCGAGCTGACGGAGCCGATCGTGAGGACGACGCTGGAGCCGATCCTCGCGCGCCTGCGCGGCGAGGACGGCCGACCGCCCCGGCCCGAGCAGATCCTCGATCTCAAGGTCTGCGACCCGGCCATGGGCTCGGGGGCCTTTCTCGTCGAAGCTTGCCGTCAGCTCGGCGACGCACTCATGGAAGCCTGGCACGCCCACGGCGAGGTTCCGGTGATCCCGGCAGACGAACGCGAGGAGATCTTCGCCATGCGGTTGGTGGCCCAACGCTGCCTGTACGGCGTGGACCGCAACCCCGTGGCGGTGGATCTCTCCAAGGTTTCGCTGTGGCTCGCGACGCTGGCGAAGGAGCACGCGCTGACCTTCGTCGACCACGCGCTCAGGCACGGGGACTCGCTCGTAGGGCTTTCGCGACGGCAGATCGAGACGTTCCACTGGGAGGGTGACGCGCCGCGGTTCCAGGCGGGTTTGGAGACCATGCGGGTGCGCGAGCACGTGGCGAAGGTCGCCGAGCTACGCGAGCGGATCCGCCAGGCTGGCGAGGAAGTCGCCGACTGGGAGCTCCGCGACCTCTGGGATCAGGCGCGGTTCGAGCTGTCGAAGGTGCGCGTCTTCGGTGACCTCGTGGTAGCAGCCTTTTTCGAGGGTCAGATGGCCAGGCAGCGCGAGGCGAAACGCGTCGAGTTCGCGAACGCCGTCCTGAGTGGCAAATCAGAGCAGTACCGCGGCTGGCTTGAGGACCGGCGTCACGCTGAAAAGCCGCTAGCGCCCTTCCACTGGGAGATCGAGTTCCCGGAGGTGTTCGAACGGAAGAATCCAGGCTTCGATACGATCCTTGGAAACCCGCCGTTTTTAGGCGGCACCCGTATCTCAGAGCAAGACGGGATGTCTTACTTTCAGTGGCTCGGAATGTCCTACCATAGCTGCCGACACCACTGCGACCTTGTCGCGTACTTCTTTCGGCGTGCCTATTCGAACCTGCGGGATGCTGGATGCCTTGGACTGATTGCGACTAATACGATCGCTCAAGGAGATACTCGAGAAGGTGGGCTCGCCGTCCTGCTTTCTGAAGGCGCTCAGATTTACCGCGCCGTCCGTCGGCTACGCTGGCCTGGAATGGCTGCGGTCATCGTGAGCGTAGTGCATATGACAAGAAACTGCAATCTAAGCCAAGTAGTACTCGATCTGCAGCCGGCTTCGAGAATAAGTGCATATCTGGTGGCCGGGACCGTCGACAACTCGCCGGTTAGACTTAGTGCCAATCCATACTTTTCTGCTGGGAGCAAGATCTATGGTCAAGGGTTTCTATTTGCAGATAACGATCCTGCATGCACACCGATTCCTGAACGCAAGAGATTGCTTGCGGCACACCCGGATTGGCTTGAGCGCATTCCTCCCTATATAGGTGGAGAAGAGATCAACACGGACCCACGACAGGGTCCGAAACGCTTCGTGATCTCGCTCAGCGATATTGACCGGGAATCTGAACTGGATCAGTGGCCAGAGCTCAAGGAGATCGTTGAACGTCAGGTGAAGCCAGAACGTCTCAGGCTAGGGAGCAACCCTAACAACATACCGCTCAGGCGCCGGTGGTGGGCTTTTCAGGCACATCGGCCGAAGCTCTACGCCTCCATCGCGGGGCGAGAGCGGGTATTGGTGAATTCTCAGGTGACGTCTCACGTACAGTTCGCATTTCTCCCTGCCAATATGGTCTTCGCGCACACAACGAATGTTTTTGTACTCGACACCAATGCCGCGCTCTGCATCCTTCAGTCCCGCCCCCACGAAATCTGGGCGCGCTTCTTTGGCTCCTCGATGAAGGACGACCTCCGCTACACCCCGTCCGACTGCTTCGAGACCTACCCCTTCCCCGAGAACTGGGAGAGCCACCCCGCCCTCGAAGCCACCGGCAGGGACTACTACGTTTTCCGCTCCGCGCTCATGATCCGCAACGACGAGGGCCTCACCAAGACCTACAACCGCTTCCACGACCCCAACGAGCGCGACCCCGACATCCTGAAGCTCCGCGAGCTGCACGCCGCCATGGACCGCGCCGTCCTCGACGCCTACGGCTGGAGCGACGTCCCGACCGCCTGCGAGTTCCTCCTCGACTACGAGATCGACGAGGAGGAGTGGGGCAACAAGAAGAAGCCCTGGCGCTACCGCTGGCCCGACGAGGTCCGCGACGAGGTGCTGGCGCGTCTCCTGGAGCTCAACGCCGAGCGCGCGAAGGAGGAGGTCCGCTCCGGCGTCGCGGCGACGAAGGAGCGGCGCGGCAAGGGTGAGAAGAAGCGCGCGGCGGAGGCGTCGGGGGCGGGGGATCTGTTCTCATGACCGATTTTGCAGCTACGGCAGACACGGAGGATGGATACGGTGATTCCAGCGTCCCTGGAGCACGGTGACTTTTCGACAGTAGCTGACATCGACTCATACTTTGGAAAGGGTCCTGTATGATACCTAGCAGAGATGTTTGGCGCCGCTGGAGTCTTCCTAGCAAGTTGACGGCTATCGGCGCATACGCCGGACTATTATCACTCGCCCTGGCGGCAATTCCCCTTTTCATAGAGAACCTGCGCTTAAAGTCTGAGTCTCTTCACTTATCCGTGGGAGATTATCTTGACATCGCTCAAATTGACATTCGGGAGGGTTACGGAAACCACCTTCCGAGTCAACTCACCTTTACGTTCCCGCTCACCATAATGAACGATGGTTTGAGGCCTGCAACCATTATCAAATACGAACTGATCCCGTGGAATTGTAGCTATGAATACACTTTTCGGGGCCAAGATGGAGATCAGGGCCTCTACTCTGAGCCTGTAGGCGACGCTCTGGCCGTGCTTCCGTTCGTTATCCCGCCTGCCGAAGGAAGAACCGTGTTTTTGAAAACCGCCCTTGTCGTGTCTTACCATACGACGAATGTCGCATTCGAAATGGAGCGCGGAAGTTCGCTTCGAGACTTACTTATTGAGACTTTGTATCGCGATTCCGGTGCAGGTTTCTTTCGTGCGGAGGACTTCTTCGGCAACGAAGTTGAATGCGGGATGGGTGTTAGAGGATTATTGGAATACGAACTCGTGAGGCCCAACTCAGTTGTTCAGCCGGTATACAAGCTAATGATCTATACAGCATCTGGTAAGCAGCATGGTCACTTGTTCGCACCCTATCCAGTCGAGCTCACATCGCCATTTTCAACCGACTGCTCTCCCGAGCCCTTTCCGAAAGCCGCGACACTTGAAGTGCCAGAAGGCTGGCAGAGCAAGAGGGAGGCCAGGAAGAGCAGATCTGAGAGCTCGGAGTGAGCGAGGCAGACAACTGTCTAACAACAAAAGACCTTCGCGCCACCGTTTCTTGCCCCACTCGCCGACGTTCCTGAGCCCGCAGGGCGACAGCCGGCAGCCGGGGGTTCAACCCCCGGACCGGAGTGGAAGCGGATCGGTGTACGATCGTCCGCGACCCGGGAGACTGCATGAGCCTTCGGGAGAGAACGGACGCCTCAGCCCCTGCCACCTCCCTTGAGGTGCGCTCGCGTCCCGTCGAGGCCCTGAAGCTCGCCCTCGTGGGTCCGGGGGCCGGGCACGCGCTCGCCGAGGAGCGGTTGCACCGCCGGGAGCGGCCGTCGAACTGGTACCTGACGGGCTTCCTGATCCCCTCGGGGACCCCGCCCGAGCAGAGCGCCGACGCCGACGAGGACCGTCGCCGCGAGACGGCCCCCGACATCCTGAAGCTCCGTGAGCTCCACGCCGTCATGCCGTCCGCGACGCCACCGCAGATACGGACTCGGATGGCCGGGAGAAGCGCGACAAGCTGCCGGTCTTCTCCGCCTGGGTCAAGGAGTTCCGGGCCGAGCTCGGGATCGAGACGAAGTGGAAGTTCGCCGGGCTGCTGAACGTGCCGCAGAGCACGGTCAACCGCTGGGAGACCGGGACCACTACACCCCGCTTCGTCCATCTCGAGGCCCGCTGGCGCCTGGCCATCGACCCTTCCTCCGGGCGCCGCTGCGGAACCGGACAGGGATCGCCGCCAAAGTGCTCACTGTCCTTGCGACTCACGGCTGCGACATCGTCCGCGTCGCCGGCTTCCAGGACGGCCAGAGAGAGCCCCGGCACGAGCATCTTCCGGGTCATATTCGTCCTGCCCGAAGGCAAGAGCCTCGACGACGTCAAGGCCGACTTGTCCGCGCTTGAGGACGTCCTCGCCACCGAGTAGCCCGTCCGGCCCACCGTCAACCACATGTCACAGACACGGGCTTAGCTCCCGGCAGACAGGTGCACCAGCCCTCTTGATCCCTCCGTCCCTCACTGTGGTACTCTCTGGCTGGACGCCGGTACCAAGGCGGCGCCGGCGAAGGAGGTCGAAGCTAGATGGCCGAGAGATGATCCGTCTGCCGTTGGACTGGACTTCGTCAAGCCTCACGGTTACCAGAGGGTAACCTGGCAGGAGAGTACGGTGCATATCAAGCAAGTCAATATCGAGAATTTCAAATGCTTCAGAGGAATGTTTTCGATATCACTCAACCCCGGCCTGAATATCATAGTTGGAGAGAACGAATCTGGAAAATCTACCATCCTGGAAGCGATACACCTTGCCTTGACCGGCGTCCTAAATGGGAAATACCTCCGAAACGAAATAAGCCAATATCTCTTCAATAACGAGGTTGTAAGAGAATACATTGCAGGCCTCTCTACATGCGATCCCCTGCCGCCTCCGCACATTCTGATTGAGCTATTCTTTGACTCAACGAATCTTCCCCTGTTCGAGGGTGACGGTAATGGAACACGAAGGAAGGGATGTGGCATTTCATTTAGAATAGAATTCGATGCTGACTATCAATCAGAATATGAAGCACTCGTAGACTCTGGCGAACTTTCCGCAATTCCCATCGAATATTATACCATAAGCTGGAAGTCTTTCGCAAGAAGTACAGTCACAGCAAGAAGTATTCCTATCAAATCGGCCCTTATCGATTCCTCTTCCAATCGTTACAGGAATGGGTCAGATATTTATATTTCAAGAATCATTCGGGATGACCTCAATGAAAAGGAGAGGGTAGAGCTAGCCCAGGCGCATCGAAAGATGAAGGAGACATTCAAAGCCGATGAGTCTGTGAAAGCTATAAACAAAAGGATCCGGAATAAGTCAGTCTCCAAGAAGACGCTTGAGATATCCGTCGATTTATCTACTCAACACTCGTGGGAGACGACACTCATGACTTACCTTGATGAGACGCCCTTTCATCAGATTGGCAAGGGTGAGCAATGTATAGTCAAGACAAACTTAGCGCTGGCTCACAAGAAGAGTGAAGAGGCAAATATCATATTACTTGAGGAGCCAGAGAATCACCTTACCCATACGACTCTTAGTCAACTCATCCGCAGCATTCAGAGCAAATGCGAGGGAAAACAAGTAGTTATTTCCACCCACAGCAGTTTTGTCGCAAATAAACTCGGATTAGAGCATCTAATTCTTCTCAACAACCAATCCTGTTGCCGGCTAGACAGCTTGACGAAAGATACGCAGTTGTTTTTTAAAAAACTGTCGGGTTACGATACGCTAAGGCTGCTTCTATGCTCCAAGGCTATTCTAGTTGAAGGTGATTCCGATGAGTTGGTCGTTCAAAGGGCCTTTATGGACAACAACGATGGTCAGCTTCCTATTCAAGAAGGTGTTGATGTTATTTCCGTGGGCACTGCTTTTCTTCGCTTTCTTGAAATTGCGTCGGCCATCGGAAAGCCGGTAGCCGTGGTGACCGACAATGATGGAGACGTCCATAGACTTCAAAAGAAATACGAAGAGTACATTGACGATAAGAAGAAACCCGGGATTGATATTTGCTATGATCCTGTAGTAGATGAGGGTCCGCATCTCAAGATACCGGGAGAAATGTTCAACTACAATACGCTCGAGCCAAAACTGGTCAAAGAGAATGGCATCAAAAAACTAAACGCGGTTCTGGGAAAAGAGTTTGAATCGGAAGCGGTACTCCATGCCTACATGAAGAGTAACAAGACTGGGTGTGCATTGAAGCTATTTGATACAACTGAAGAAATTCGGTTTCCAAAATACATACTTGACGCCGTCAGGCAGATATGAAGAAGGATAAGCTAATCATTGCCGGCGCCGGTTCCGGGAAAACGACTCATCTCGTCACTATGGCGCTGAGCTGTCAGGAAGGTAAAGTCTTGATCACGACTTACACCGAGGCAAATGAGGCAGAGATAAAAGATGCTATTCTGCGAAAACACCGCTACGTTCCCTCCAATGTCACCGTTCAAACTTGGTTCTCGTTACTCCTCCAGCATGGAGTCAGGCCATATCAAGGTTCGCTTCATCGGATGCTTTTCAGGAAAGAAATAGCCGGAATGCTTCTCGTAAATCAAACTTCTGGCGTGAAGTACAGAACATCAAAGGGCGTCCCGGTCTGTTATAAAGAATCTGAGGAATTTGAAGATCATTACTTTTCGCCAAGCATGAGGATATATTCAGACAAGATTTCAAAGTTCATTTCAAAGGCAAATGAGGCTACATCCGGCGAGGTAATCAGTCGACTTAGTCGGCTCTACGCGCATATCTTCGTTGATGAGGTTCAGGACCTGGCGGGCTATGATCTGGAGTTGCTTTCATCCTTATTTAGGACAGATTCCAATATCTTACTTGTTGGTGACCCAAGGCAAGTCACTTACTTGACTCATCATGAGAGGAAATATGGGAAATATACTAATGGAAAGATCAAAGATTTTATACTGAATGAAGTCCCGAAGCGATTCAGACCGGAAATTGACGAAACCACGCTTAATGTATCCCACAGGAATCCAGCAGAAATCTGTAGCTATGCAGCAAAGCTGTACCCCAGGCTTGTGCCTACAGTGCCATGCCAATGTCACACTTGCCGAGGGATAGAATCTAATAGTCATATAGGGGTTTTTCTCGTAAAACCGAAGGATGTGGACTCCTATCTTCGGGAATATAGACCAATGCAGTTGCGCTGGGATATGCGGCGTATTGTGAATCAGGGTTACCCTGTCCGGAACTTTGGTGAGGCAAAAGGCTGCACCTTCGAGAGAGTACTTATTTATCCTACTGAGCCCATGGAGCAATGGATAAGGAATAATACCTTTGATCTAAAGAACGAGACGCGAGCGAAACTCTACGTAGGAATCACAAGGGCCAGGATGAGTGCAGCCATGGTCCTAGACTTTATAGACGACGTAAGAGTTGAGGGTATCCAAAAATATAACGCCGAGCGAACTGGATGACTTGATAGGCTACATCTGAAAACGCAGATCTTCCGTGGGAACTGCATCGGACAGCTCTGAGGCTATCGATTTCGCCTGTACCCGTAGCCGTCACCATGGGCGGTTACTGTGCTGCAAACAACAGAGAACTGAGGTTCTCTTGGAAAAAATCTCGCCAATAGGAGAATATTCTCCCTTCAGGATCACCGGACCGGCGTCTGTTCTGCCGTTTCTGTGATCTTCCGAATATACTTGATGAGCAGCCCCGATTGAGGTGACAGACATTTCTTGGCTATCCTCGCTCTCTACCGGCGGACCAGGAGAGAGCTACTGCGGTGCGCCCAGCGGCCTGGGTGCGATACGCTAAGCGTCTGATTCACAAGCGCTTAGACAATGCCCCCCATGATCGGGCGGCGTTCAGTCTCTGACCGAGTCGACTCTCTCATTTGACAGTATTCGCTGAATTGACAAGAATCGCTGTCAAATGGAAGCGACCGTGCGACTCCGGTCAGGTTCAGGTCGACCTCCCGCGTCGGCGGGTGGATGCGGTAGGCGTCCGCGTCCTTGCCCGCCATGCGCAGCAGCGCTTCGGCCACCCGACCGATCGCCAGGTAGTTGTGGTCGAAGTCCTGTAAGCGTACGGCGCGGCTCAGCCCCGCGGTCTCCGGCAGCAGCGGGGCCAGGAGCTCGTTGACCACGCCGCTGATTCAGATCGGGGCGCCCTCCTTCTCCTCCTCGCCCGGATGGTCCGGCTCCCACACGTCGAGGGCGCCTCGGTGATCCCTGAGCTGGCGCTTCAGCCTCTCAAAGTCGTGCTCCGCCGTGGCGGCGAACAGGAGCACGAGATTCTCTTCGGGTCGGTCGATGACGATAAGCCGAAAGAGGCCCTGGCAGCGGTACTCGATGAGCCGACCTTTCCTGAGTGTGACCACGCCCTTGAAGGGCGTAGGTCGCCACCGCCGGACCCGAGGATCAGTGATCAGGTCACTAGCGGTCCGCAGCGCCTCGAAGAGGTTTGTCAGCTCCTGTTGTCGCTTCCGAGTGACCTCCTCCCTCTTCGCTTTGTTGAGGTTCTGGAGGGCGTCGCGGAAACCCTTCTGAAAGTGCTTGTCACCCCACGTGGGGGAATAGGGCATGACTCGGCGCCGGCTCACTCGCCGACCACCTGGCTGACGAAGACGTTGGCGCCGGTGATCTCCTCCCCCCACAGCGAGGGGTCTTCGAGGTCAGATGTCCTTAGGAGGCGGTAGATACGCTGCCAGTCGTCGCCCATCCGGTAGTAGCTGTCCGCATCGACAGCGATGCGGCTCGAAGCCACCGTGGGCCGGCCGCCCTCAGCAACGCCGGCCTCGATCGCCGCCTCGTTGATTCCCCAGCGTTCGACCCCGGGGTTCAGGCTCTTCGTCAGAGCACCGAGGTCGACGGCGGAGAGCTTCCCGAACCGCTCGGCGACCCACGCGACCACCTCGCGCTCCTGCTCGGTGAGGACGTTGGCCGGCGGCTTGCCGACCAGACGCAACTCCCGCCCCGCCTCGGAGAACTTCCTGTCGGCGGTCTCGAAAGGCCCGCCGCCTCTACCGTGCTTGACGAATCGCCAGACTGCGGGGGCCACGACGCCGTAGTCCCACGCTTCGTAAGCGGCGTCGGTGATCCGGTGCCCGAGCCTGGCTGTGGCGGCGACGTCGACGAGGTAGGGGAGCTTGACGGCATGGGTGATGCCGATCCTGCCGGACAGCCTCAGGCACAGCTCCGCCAGTACCGCTTCTAGCTTCGGATCCAGTTTCCCGGCTGTCCCTTTTGCCATGGTCCTTGCTTCCTCCCGCCCGCCCGCTGCCGGCCGTAGTGGCCGACCAGCGGGAAGTCCGGACCCTAGTATATCAGCCGGCGAGCGGCCTCGCTGGTGGGTCTCGCGGTGTCGCTGCTCATCGTCTCCCTGGCCTATCAACGCTTCGTCTTCGGGAAGGAATCTTGGGATTGACACCGCTGAAAGAGGTAAACGGTTACAACGACCGTCGCTCACACCTCTGAAAGAGGTAAGCGGTTACAACGACCGTGGTTTACACCGCTGAAAGAAGTAAGCGGTTACAACGACCGTGGTTTTACACCGCTGAAAAAAGTAAGCGGTTACAACGACCGTGGTTCACACCGCTGAAAGAAGTAAGCGGTTACAACGACCGTGGTTTACACCGCTGAAAAGAGTAAGCGGTTACAACGACCGTGGTTTACACCGCTGAAAAAAGTAAGCGGTTACAACGACCGTGGTTCACACCGCTGAAAGAAGTAAGCGGTTACGACGTCCGCCGTTTACACCGCTGGAGAAGTTAAGCGGTTACAACGGACGCCGTTCGCACCGTTGGGAGGTCGCTGTGCGCGCGCGATCTCGGATAGGCTTGCGCGGGATCACGGTGCGCTCGCGTCTCATCGAGGCCCTGAAGCTCGCCCTCGTGGGTCCAGTGGCCGGACACGCGCTCGGCGAGGAGCGCCCCCCCGATTGAGGTGACAGACATTTCTTGGCTAGCGCCTGACCCGGGGCTCGCATCGCGTCGCTGCGCTCCTCGCTGCCAGCCCCGGGCTTTACTATTGAGCCCCTCCGGGGCTCCGATCGCCGGACGATGACCGCGGAACGTTGACCTACGTCGTTCCAGCACCTCGTCGCGGATGTCGTCGGGCCAGCGGTAGCGCCAGGGCTTCTTCTTGTTGCTAGTACAGCTCGGCGGAAGTCCCGACACGCAGAGCAGGCAGAGCCTGCCCTACGTGCTCAACCGGGGCGAGGCGTCGCGTCGTCCTGTGACCGCCCCTCTTCGTCCCGGAGATACTCCGTTGGATGTCAAGCCCCTTTTCATGAGTCCATCTCACCGGCCGAGGGCGTAGAACTTCTCTCCATCGAAGTCGGTCCCGGTGCGCAGCATGCCATAGATGGCGTGAA